>Ga0302322_100005499_pt1 | contig 11112 bp, 10 predicted proteins | sample Fen_T0_2_FD_203757 | JGI IMG/M metagenome (GOLD analysis project Ga0302322, IMG submission 203757) | Peat permafrost microbial communities from Stordalen Mire near Abisko, Sweden - Fen_T0_2 | ecosystem: Environmental > Terrestrial > Soil > Wetlands > Permafrost | place: Sweden: Abisko... | reverse complement strand
GTTTTTGCACCGGTTCGCGGGCATAAAGGGCAAACCCGAAGCGTGCCCCCAGCAGGGTGCCGATGTCACGCCGGGCGCAGAGTCCCAGCAGACGCGGCCCGTCGAGCACGGCCATGAAATCTTGCCGCCCGGCCGCGAACCGCTGGTGCACCGCCTCGAGCGACTCATCGCCGCGCACGGCTTCGCGGTGTCCCACCAGGGTAGCCAGGCTCGAGGTCACGGTTTGGTCGTTCATGGAACTGGCAGCAAAACTGATCGCAACAGGAACTCAACCCGACAGGAACGGATCCGTCCGACGCCTATTTTGTTTAGGCTGGTGCGATCCCGGCCGGAATGGCCGCCGGTTGTCCCACATGGATTGACCGGATGGCGCCGGCACGCCACAAACTCTTCATGCTCCCACGTCTCTTCCCCTTCCTGTTCGCGCTCGTAGTGGCCACTCTCCTCCGCGCCGCCGAACCCGTGAGCCTCGCCGCCAAGCAGCCGGTCCTGGTCAGCGTGCACGGCGCATGGGCCGGCGGCTGGCAGATGGCCAAGGTCGCCCCTCTTCTCGAGGCCCGCGGCTGGAAGGTGTATCGTCCGTCGATGAGTGGCCTCGGCGAGCACTATAACACCGCCTCGACCGCCATCGGGCTGGCGACCCACATCGACGACATCGTCAACTTCATCCTCTTCGAGAACCTCCACGACGTCATCCTCCTCGGTCACAGCTATGGCGGCATGGTCATCACCGGGGTCGCCGACCGCATTCCCGAGCGGCTCAGCCGGCTCGTCTACCTCGACGCCTTTTTGCCGGAGGACGGCGAGAGCGCCCTGGCCATTCGCAAGCCCGGTTCCCTGAACGTCGAGGCCATGACCAAGGACGGATTCATCATTCCCTCCTGGGTCAAGCCCGACAAGCTCCCGCCCAAGGACGTGCCTCATCCGCTCAAGACTTTCACCGACCCCATCGTCTTGCGGAATCCGGCCCGGGCGAAGGTCCCTGCCACTTACATTCTCACCGTGGAACCGGGGAAGAAAACGGAAGACGACGACTTCTTTCGCTTCGCCGAACGTGCCAAAGCACTTGGCTGGCCGGTCATCATCATGCCCGCCGATCATGTACCGCAATGGCGCCAGCCCGAGGCCACCGCGGAGCTGCTCCTGTCCATCCACTGACCGGTCCGGCATGCGCGTGAAACTTCAGCCGGCTGAAACCGAGGACGCCGAGGCCATCGCCGCGCTGCGCAACGCCGTGTCCGACGACCTGACCTTCAAGCACGGCCAAGGCAAGTGGACGAGGTACAGCACGACCGCCGCCGTGCTGCGCGATCTGCACCGGGATAAAATCTACGTCGTCCTGCACCGGGACGAAGTCGTGGCTTCGCTGGTCCTGGGCACCACCAAGCCTGCGTCCATCGACCTGAAATTCTTTCCCAGGTTGAAGCGGCCCCTTTACCTCACGGAGATGGTGGTCGCTCCGGACCTGCAGCGCCGGGGCATTGGCCGCGGGTGTATCGGCGAGGTGCGGAAGCTCGCCCGTCGCGCCAAGGCGGAGGCCATTCTTCTCGAAACTGACGACCACCGGGACGCCGGTGCGGGGCCGTTTTTCGCCCGATGCGGTTGGCGCGAATGTGGCCGCGTCACCCATCGCGCCGCCCCTCTGCTCTACTTCGAACTTCCCGTGGGCACCACCTGACCCGGCGGCGGCTCATACCGCAGCGTGCCGGGATGGAAGGTGCGCCAGCTGTGCCAGAATTCCTGATGCGCCTGCACCGGCTTCAGCCGCATCGCCGGCTCGGCGCGATCCCGGCCTGCCAGGTCATAGGTCCGCCCGTCAGCCGCGATGATGTCGCCTTGGATCGTGAAGGAGCCGGCGGGACGCTCGAACGCGGCAAAGCTCTGTCCGTCCGTGGCCAGGACCAGCACGATCGCCTGGTCCCCCACCCGGTCGTTGATGACGCGGTCCTTCTTCAAACGGTTCCAATCATAGGCCTTGCTGATGCGGCCGGCCTGCACGCCCACCACCCAGGATTTTTCCTGCCAGGAAAGGGGGTCGGTGCGGGTGAGATCGCCCTTGCTTTTGCCCCGCTCAAACCGCCCGTAGGTATCATAGTCCTCCTCCAGGTCGGCGGATTCATCCGGCTGCATCACCAACGCAGCCGGGTGCTCCTCCAGCCAATGGCGCAGCGTAGTCTGGGAAGAAGGCACCACGGGCAGGCGGACCCCCTGGAGCGGGCCGGTCACCGCCTCGCCGTTTGCCTGCCGCCACCAGCTGCCCGTGGTCGCATCCTCGAACATCGCATTGAAATGATCCATGCCCACGAGCCGGAAAGTCACGGGCCGCCCATTGACCACCGGTTCATAGACCCTTCCGGTCCGGCACACGCTGCAATAAGTGACCAGCACCGTCTTGCCGCCCACGGTGGCGTGCACCTGGTGGTGATAGACCAGGTAGCGGATCGGCCAGGCCTTCGCCTCGCCGTTGAACTCCACCGCGATCACGATGCTGCTCAACGGCAACCGGTTGGTGGCACGGGGCGCGTGCACCAGATGTTGCGGCTCCTTGAAGATGTGGTCGGCCGTCGCCACAAAATTGAACATCCAGACGATCGTGCCCGACAGCACCAATCCGACCACCGCGATCCATTTCCTCCGCCACCCGCCTTGGAACGCCGCCCGCGCCCCGACCCCAATCGCGGCCAGGCAAACGACCCGGAATCCCCAACGCCACGTGTGGAGAACATAGGCCAGCTGCACGCTGTCCAGCTGCTGGCTGCCCGGCATCGGCATGATCAAATAAACCTTCAGCACCTCGAATACCACCAGGCTGATCAGGCCAGCGTAGAATGATTTTTTCATGCGTGGACCCGCCGGAGACAAGCAGTTGAATCAACTAGCGCATTACTTTTGGGGTGGATTGAGGCCATTCAGGGGCGGATGGCAGGGGGTTTCCGGCTTGGCAAGCTCCGGTCTTCCCTGTCCTGTGGCCGTGAGCCGTCCCATCCCATGACCTCGAAAGACCCCCTGCATGGCGTCACCCTGGAGATGATCCTCACCCGGCTCGTCGCCCATTACGGCTGGGCGGAGATGGGCCGGCGCATCGAGATCCGCTGCTTCAATTTCGATCCCAGCATCAAATCCAGCCTGCAATTCCTCCGCCGGACCCCTTGGGCCCGCGCCAAGGTTGAGGAGCTCTACCGGCAGCAATTGACGCAGGTTAAACCGGAATGAATTTCACCCGGTGCGCAAGCGTTTCGAAAAATTAGAGAAAATCCGCCAGCCTCACCGTCACGAGTGGCTGTGGGAGGCGCTGGAAGCCGAGGCGAGCTTCGTGCTGCGCTCCATGTTCGGCGCCAAGGCGGCCTACCTCGATGGCAAGCTGATGCTTTGCTTTTGCGCCCGCGCTGAGCCCTGGCGCGGCGTGCTGGTTTGTACTGAACGGTCGAACCATCCGGCCCTGCAGGCCGAGTTTCCCGTCCTGTCCCCGCACCCCATTTTGCCCAAGTGGCTGTACTTGCCCGAAAGCTCCGAGCGATTTGAACCGACCGCCACCCGGCTTGTGACCCTCGCCCGCCGCCGCGATCCGCGCTTGGGGGTGTCACCGAAACCCAAAAAAACCCGGGTGAAACGAAATACTCGGCCCGACCGGTGCGCGCGGAATTGACCGCGCGATTGCCGGGCGATTATTCCAACTTATCCCGCACCACCGCCGCGCGGCGCGAATCTTGCGGGCCTTGGTTGGTGTGGGAAACCTGGCCGGATTCCGAGCGGGTGGCCGGCGGGCTGGAGCTCGGCGCGGCCTGGCTGGATGTCCGGAAGGAAGACTGGCTCGAATTTGAAGGGCTGCTGGAAGAATCCGTCCGCGGCGCCGACTGGCTGGATGTACGGAAAGGCGGGGAGAAACTCCTTTCGGGGGCGTGATCAGGTTGCGGACGCCCCGACGGTCCACCGAAGTGCCCGCGACCATCGTCATGGGGAGGGTTGTTCTGTCCCCCCGCATCATGGTCCCAACGGGTGTGGGTCACATGGGGCGGCGGTTGGACCTGGTTTCCCGGGGTCGAATGCGGGGGATCCTGCGGCTGCGGGTGATCGCTGTTGCGATTCCGGTCCCCCTCGTGGTCCCGATCCTTCGTCCGATCATGATCGCCGTCCCGGTTGCGGTTTCGGTCATGGTTGTCCCGCCGTTGGGGCGGAAACGTGTAGCCACCCCCGTAATAGGGTTCGTCGTAGTACTGGAAGGAGAGGCGGCTGAAGCCATCGTAGCCGGTCGGATAATAGTCGTAGGCCGCGTAGGCCGGATAACCGGCATAGTAATTGTCATCGGACCCCAGCAGCTGGAAGCGCAGATCCATGTCCCGGGAGAACCGTACGACCACCCACTCGGCCGGCGCGCCCTCCTGGTCGGCGCCGAGGAAGACCTTCACATAGTAATTCCCGCTGGCGGTGGCCCCCTGCTTGTCCAGGTAGTCCTCCACCTTGGCCCGCAGCACGGCCATTTCCTTCGCGTTCAGGGTCCGATTCGTGGAGGTCTCCACCACCTCGAAATCATGGGCCCGGGCCCGCTGGGTGAAACTTGGCGAACGGCTGGCGCAGCCCGCCAGCAGCGAGGCGAGGCCGAGGGTGACGGCCCAGGTTCCGAAACGCATGAAGGTCTTCACGAGGGAGGTGGGGTTGAACTGCGCCCTGTCCGACAGAAGGAACGACCGCCAGTTCCGCGCAAGATCCAATCGGGCGCTGATTTGTCGTGTATTTTCGCCCCGCTTTATGGCTACCTACGGGCTGACCAACATGCCACCAGACCTCAACGCCGTCCGCGCCTACCTGCTCGCCCTGCAGGAGTCCATCTGTGCCGCCTTGGAGCGGGAGGACGGCAGCGGGCGGTTTCAAGAGGACAACTGGACCCGGACGGAAGGCGGTGGTGGTCGCTCCCGGGTCCTGGCCGAGGGCGCGGTGTTCGAAAAGGCCGGCGTGGGCTTCTCCCATGTCGCTGGTGCCACCCTGCCCCCCTCCGCCACCGCGTCCCGGCCCGAGCTGGCGGGACGGCCCTACGATGCCATGGGCGTTTCGCTGGTCATCCATCCGCGCAACCCCTACGTGCCGACCAGCCACGCCAATGTCCGTTTTTTCCAATCCGGCGACACCTGGTGGTTTGGCGGCGGCTTCGATCTCACCCCGTACTACGGCTTCGACGAGGACGCCATCCATTGGCACCGCACCGCCCGCGGCGCCTGTGGCCCGGAGCTCTATCCGCGCTTCAAGAAGTGGTGTGACGACTATTTCTACCTCAAGCACCGCGGTGAGGCCCGTGGCATCGGCGGCATCTTCTTTGATGATTTCAACGAGCCCGGCTTCGAACGGAGCTTCGCCCTGATGCGCCATGTGGGCGACGCCTTCCTGCCGGCCTACCTGCCGATCGTGCAGCGCCGCCAGAAGCACGCCCATGGCCCGCGCGAACGGGATTTCCAACTTTACCGGCGCGGCCGCTACGTGGAGTTCAACCTCGTCTGGGACCGCGGCACGCATTTCGGCCTCCAAAGCGGCGGACGCACCGAGTCCATCCTCATGTCGCTGCCGCCACTGGTCGCCTGGCGCTATGACTGGAAGCCCCAGCCCGACACGCCCGAGGCCCGACTCTACGACCATTTCCTGAAACCCCGTGACTGGGCCAATCATACCGCATGACCTCCCGTGAACGCTTCCTTTCCGCCTGCGCCTGCGCGCCGCTCGACCGCCCCCCGGTCTGGGTCATGCGCCAGGCCGGCCGCTACCTGCCGGAATACCGCGCCCTCAAGGCCAAGTCCTCCTTCCTGGAAATGGTCAAGACCCCGGAACTGGCCGCCGAGGTCACGTTGCAACCGCTGCGCCGCTTCGCCCTCGATGCGGCCATCATCTTTTCCGACATCCTCGTCATCCCCGAGGCGCTGGGCCAGGGCTACAAGTTCCGCGACGAGGGCGGCATCGGCATGGATTTCCGGCTGGAAACCCGCGCCCAGCTCGACCGGCTTGATCCCACCGGTCTCACCACCCGCCTCGACTACGTGGCCCAGGCCCTGACCCGCGTGAAGGCCGAACTGAAGGGCGAGAAGGCCCTCCTCGGCTTCGGCGGCTCACCCTGGACCCTCGCCACCTATATGGTCGAGGGCGGCAGCTCGGAGGACTTCAGCCGCATCAAGCAGCTGTTCTATACCGACCGCCCCTTCTTCAACGCCCTGATGGAGAAACTTACGGCCGCCCTCATCGACTATTTCCAGATGCAAATCCGGGCGGGGGCCGATGCCATCCAGCTGTTCGATTCCTGGGGCGGCATCATCGCGGGCCAGGATTACGAAGCCGCCTCGCTGCGCTGGATGCGCGCCATCATCGCCGCGTTGCCAAGGGATTTCCCCGTCATCCTCTACGCCAAGGGCGCGCCCTTCCAGCTCACCGACATGGCCTTCAGCGGGGCCAAGGTGCTCGGCGTGGACTGGACCGTTGACCTGGGCGTCGTGCGCCGGCTCGTGCCCGCCAACGTTGCCCTGCAGGGCAACCTCGACCCGGTCCTGATGAACACCACCCCGGCGATCGTCCGCACCGAGGTCACCCGCCTGCTCGAGACGATGCGTGGCGCCCGCGGCCATATTTTCAACCTCGGCCATGGCATCATGCCCGAGGCGAAGATCGAGTGCATGGAGGCACTGGTGGAGACGGTCACCTCATGGAAATAAGGTTCTTCCGGACCAACTCCGGCCAAGATATGCGCAGCAAGCGCTGCGTATTGCCGCTAACCTTTCCCCGCAGATGAAGGATCCCACCTCCATGCATGTCGCCATCGTCGGCGCCGGCATCACCGGCCTGACCGCCGCGTTCCGCCTGCACCAGCAGGGGGTTCGCGTGACGGTATTGGAGCGCTCCAACCATGCCGGCGGTTCCATTCGCTCCATCGCCGACGGCGGCTGGCTCATCGAGGCTGGACCCAACTCCCTTCAATACGGCGCGCCCGAGCTGAAACAACTGGTCGCCGACCTCGGGTTGGAAAACGAGCTCGTGACCGCCAGCCCGCAGGCCAAGCACCGGTTCATTGTCCGGGGCGGCCGGTTCGTGGCCGTGCCCTCATCGCCGCCGGCCTTGATCGGTTCGTCCCTCTTCGGGGCTCGCACCAAGCTCTCGCTGCTCACGGAGCTGTTCACCCGCCCGCGGATCCGGACTTCGGATCTCAGCCTCGCCGAGCTCGTCCGTTCCCACTTTACCCAGGAACTGGTCGACTACGCGGTGAATCCACTCATTGCGGGCATCTATGCGGGGGATCCGGAGAAACTTTCCGTCCGGCATGCGTTCCCCATGCTCTGGCAGGCCGAGCGCTCGCACGGTTCCTTGCTCCGCGGCATGATGGCCGGGATGAAGGCCAAGAAGGCCGCCGGCGGCGGCGGGCCGGCTCCCCTCATTTCTTTCCGCCGCGGCCTGCAAACCATCCCGGATGCCATCGTGGCCCGGCTGCCGGCCGGCTCGCTCCAACTTGGCGCCACGGTCGAAACCCTCCTGCCCGGGAAGCCGCACCGGATCATCTGGAAAAAGGACGGCCAGAGTGTTTCCGGCGAGTTCGACGCTGTGGTGCTCGCCGTGCCGGCCGGGGCGCTGGCCCAGCTGACTTGCGGCACCTTGGGTGAGCGCCCTCTTGCCTCGCTGGACAACATTCCCCATCCGCCCGTGGCCTCGCTGTTCCTCGGCTACAGGCGTGATCAGGTAACGCACCCGCTGGACGGTTTCGGCGGCCTGGTCCCGGCGGTGGAGAAACGCGACGTGCTGGGCATCCTGTTTTCCTCGAGTTTGTTTCCCGGCCGCGCGCCGGAGGGCCATGTCGGCCTGACGATCTTTGCCGGCGGCAGCCGCCAGCCCGAGCTTGCCCGGCTGACACCCGATCAACTCCTGGCCAGGATCGACCGCGACCTGTGCGAACTGGTCGGCGCGACCGGCGCCCCGGTTTTCATGCGGCACACCTACTGGCCCCGGGCGATTCCCCAATACATCCCGGGCTACGAACGCTGGCAGGAGCAGATCTCGGCCTTGGAGAACGCCCACGCCAGCCTCTTCATCGGCGGCAACGCGCGCGACGGCATCTCGGTGCCGGATTGCGTGAAAAGCGGCCTCCGCCTCGCTCAGCGAGTCGGAGCCAAGTGACAAGGGTCAAGTAACAAGTATCAAGAGCAGGTCTTCCCCTCTTGTTACTTGGGGCGGAGCCCTACTTGATACTTGATACTTGGTAGCCCGGGAGTAGCGTCCGGCGCTTTTATTTCCATGGCCCAAGACCTGAAAGACACGCTCCTATTGCCCAAGACCGATTTCCCCATGCGGGCGGGCCTGGTCCAACGCGAGCCGGGCCGGGTCGCCCACTGGGAAAAGCTTGGCCTTTACGCCCAAATCCAGGCCAAGCACGCCGGAAAACCCGCCTTTGTCCTCCATGACGGTCCGCCGTTCACCAATGGCGACGTCCATATCGGCACGGCCCTGAACAAGTCACTCAAGGACTTCGTCAACCGCTACAAGGCCATGCGCGGCTTCCGCACGCCCTATGTGCCGGGCTGGGACTGCCATGGCCTGCCCATCGAGCAAAAGGTCAGCCGTGAGATCAAGGACCAGAACCTCTCGCTCACGACCGCCCAGATGCGCGCCAAGTGCGATGAATTTTCCGAGAGCTGGATCGCCAAGCAGACCTCCCAGTTCAAGCGCATCGGCGTCCTCGCCGACTGGGCCCACGAGTACAAGACCAAGGCCCCGGCCTTCGAGGCCGACGTCCTCCGCACCTTCGCCGCCTTCGTCGAGCAGGGCCTCGTCTACCGCAGCAAGAAACCCGTTTACTGGTCCATCCCCTTCGAGACCGCCCTCGCCGAGGCCGAGATCGAGTACAAGGACCACACCGCCATCGCCATCTGGGTGAAGTTCCTCGTGCCGGTCGTCGAGGCGCAGAAGTTCGGCCTGCCGACCGACAAGCCGCTCTATATCGTCATCTGGACGACCACGCCTTGGACGATCCCGGCCAACCTCGCGATCGCCCTGCATCCGGAAGTGGATTACGTTGTCGCAGACACCGGCGCCGAGCGCATCCTCGTGGCCCAGGCCCTGCTGGGTTCAGTCGCCAGCGCGGCCAAGCTTGAACCCCAGCCTTCCGTCGTCCTCACGCTGCCGGGTGCCAAGCTCGAGGGCCTGCAGGCCCGTCATCCTTTCATCGACCGCGCCTCGCCCGTTGTGCTCGCCGACTATGTCACGACCGAGAGCGGCACCGGCGCCGTCCACACCGCCCCAGGCCACGGTGCGGAGGACTATGTCACCGGCCTCAAATACAAGCTGGAGATCTACTGCCCGGTCGGTGACGACGGCAAATACCTCGACGACGGCCGTGTGCCAGCCGAACTCGTCGGCCTGACCACCCTCGAGACCGTCGAGGACCTGGCTGCCAAGAAACCCGCGCCTGCCAACCTTGGCGTCTTGAAATTGCTCGCCGCCAAGGGCGCCCTGCTGGCCAAGGCCAAGTATCCGCACAGCTACCCTCACTGCTGGCGGTCCAAGACCCCGATCATCTTCCGCGCCGTCGACCAGTGGTTCGTGTCGCTCGATAAGGCCGGCCATCGCCAGATCGCCCTGGGCGAAATCACCAAGATCGCCCAGCACCAGGGCTGGATTCCGGCTTGGGGCGAGGCCCGTATCCGCGGCGCCGTCGAGTCCCGCCCGGACTGGTGCATCAGCCGCCAGCGCTCCTGGGGCGTGCCGATCATCGCCTTCTACGGCCCGGACAAGAAAGCCTACATCGATGCCGGCGTCATCCGCGCCGTGGCCGACAAGATTGCGACCAAGGGCACCAATTTCTGGTACGACGCCTCCGCAGCCCAGATCCTCGATGGCGTGACGCTCCCCGCCGGCTGGCCCGTTGCCAGCGATCTCACCTGCGGCAGAGACACCCTCGACGTCTGGATCGACTCGGGTTCCACCCAGTCCGCCGTGCTCAAGCGCGGCCAGGGCGGCACCTCGTGGCCGGCCGACCTCTACCTCGAGGGCAGCGACCAGCATCGCGGCTGGTTCCAGTCCTCGCTTTGGTGCAGCGTCATCGCGCACGGCGCCGCGCCCTACAAGGCCGTCCTCACGCACGGCTTCATTGTCGACAAGGACCGCCAGAAGATCTCCAAGAGCTCGACCTACCAGAAGCCCCAGACGGCCGACGCCTACATCGCCCAGCACGGCGCCGACGTCATCCGCCTCTGGATCGCCTCCCAGGACTTCCGCGACGACATCCCGGTGGACGACGAGATCCTGAAAAATGTCGGCGAAGCCTACCGGCTGTTTCGCAACACGCTCCGTTTCCAGCTTTCCACGCTGTTCGACTTCGACGCCGCCAGGCACACGGTGCCCGTTGCCTCGATGGACGCACTCGACCGCTGGGTGCTGCACCAGACCTCCGTGCTCCTCAACGAGTGCACCAAGGCCTTTGACGCCTATGAGTTCCACCGCGTCTATCAGCTCTGCAACCAGTTCTGCTCGGTGACCCTGTCGGCCGTCTACCACGACATCCTGAAGGACCGCCTCTATACGCTCGGCTCCAACCATCCGTTGCGCCGTTCGTCCCAGACCGCCATCCACGCCATTTTCGACGCGCTGGTGAAGATTCTCGCCCCATTCCTGACCTTCACGGCCGACGAGGCCTGGAGCTACGCCAAGACCGGCCAGGAATACTCCAGCGAGTCCGTCCACCTGCAGGACTGGCCGGTGGCGCCCGCCGACTGGGCCAATCCGGGCCTCGCCGCCGACTTTGAGCTCCTCTTCAAGCTCCGGGCCAAGGCCACCGAGACCCTGGAGCCCCTCCGGCAGGCCGGGACCATTGGAAAATCACTCGACGCCGTCCTCGCTTTTGCCCTCGCGCCGGATAACGTGTCGGCCGTCGTCCTGCAGAAACACCGCGATTCTCTGGCCGAGTTCTTCATCGTTTCCCAAGTTGCCTTGGAACCCGGCACCGGCGCTGACGTCAGTATCTCCGCCCGTCACGCCAAGGAAGCCGGATCCATCCGCTGCCCGCGCTGCTGGCGCTGGGTGCCCGCTTTGTCAGTAACACCGCACGGAGAAGTTTGCCCTCGCTGCGCGGAAGCCCTTAACTCCTAACCCAATTTA
>Ga0302322_100005498_pt1 | contig 11114 bp, 7 predicted proteins | sample Fen_T0_2_FD_203757 | JGI IMG/M metagenome (GOLD analysis project Ga0302322, IMG submission 203757) | Peat permafrost microbial communities from Stordalen Mire near Abisko, Sweden - Fen_T0_2 | ecosystem: Environmental > Terrestrial > Soil > Wetlands > Permafrost | place: Sweden: Abisko... | reverse complement strand
GTACCCACACAAAATTTTGTACATCAGGGCTTATGACATCTTTACCCGTCACGGCAACCTTCCAATACGAAAGGGGATCCCCCTTAATTAACTTTCGAATATAACTTATGAAGGCCGTAGGCCTTAGATAACTTAGAGTCGGGCAACGCCCGACGCAAGAATCAAAATAAAGTTTTCAAGCCCCGTAGAGGGCGATATATATAAATATTGGGATTTATTACGCCCACTACGGGGCTTACAAAGTGTTGGAGGTTTCATTAGCAGGGCGATGCCCATGCTTTAAAGTATTACGCCCCTGACGGGGCTGAAGATAATCTCAATACATTTTTATGATCTTAACATAAAAGTTCAGAAAGTAATTGATTTTTAGTAATTAGAACATAATATGCAAGTTATTATATGTTGACTTTGGATTAAGGAATCTCTATCATTATTTCTATCTTTGCGGTCGATGATAAAAAATATTTCAATAGCAATTCTTCTTCTTATTTCTACCGGTATTCTGGCCCAGAAACCAGATTCTGTAAAAGCACCGATTCCTATTTCTTCAGGTCTTAAGGCTCAGAAACCTGATTCTGTAAAAGTGCCGAAGATCCTAAAAGAATATAATCTCTCACATGATTTTTCTGAAGAGGTGAGTATTCCTTTTGATACAGTTTTTTCATTATTTCACAGATCAAAAGTTGCCGACAAGTACTCATCATTAAATGCATCTCTTGGAAATTACGGCCTTCCATTTTATCAGTTAAACTTCTTTGACAGAATAACAGATCCGGATAAATTTCTTTATAGTAATTACTACCCGTTAATGCATCTGCCCGACAATGCAATATTCATGAATACCCAGACACCTTTTACTGAGTTAGAATGGACTTTTGCCGGACCAAAGGAGACATCTGAACAGACTTTCAGGATCAGACATTCACAAAGCATAAACAGGTTTTTCAATTTCGGACTGATTTACGATATAGTTTACAGTTTAGGTCAGTACAATTACCAAAGGGCAGAAGATAAGACATTTACTTTTTTTACTTCATATACCGGACCTAAATATAAACTTTACCTCTCAGCTGGAATCAATAATATCATATCGTATGAAAACGGGGGAGTAAAAGATATCAACGACCTTAGCAAGTTTGATTTTAGCAAAATCCGGGATGTCCCGGTTAATCTTGGATCGCTCGACATGGCAGCCAGTAGGCTTAAGAATCGCAACATTTTAATTGTGCAAAGGTATGAGATGACCAGTGATCCGGTTGGAACTCCTGATAGCCTCAGGAAAAAACGCTCTGGTTTTTTAGGTTTAAGCGGAACCTTTTCTCATATTTTTATTCTGGAAACCAACAGCAGAACTTATCTTGACAAATACCCCGTTTCAGGATTTTACGATACAATATTAATAACCAAAACTGTAACATTCGATTCCCTCTATTCGAGGAATATCAAAAATACTCTTAGGTTCGATTTCACTACCGATGAAACGAGAAAGTTCAGATTAGGCGGGGGAGTTGGAATAAGAAATGAGCTTTTCAGGTTTTATTCAATAGTTCCGGTTCCCTATTTATATCATACAAACAATGCTCTATGGAACCGAAACGATAATGTTCTGGTTGCAAGACTCTACAACAACATTGGTGACAAATTTCGCTGGATCACAACAGGGGAATTATATTTAACCGGATTCAGGGCAGGTGATTTTAACCTTGACGGAGAGATAGACAAATCATTTGACTTTAAGAAAGGCAGGGCTTCGTGGCTTATAACAGGGTCAATGGCTAACAGGCAGCCTTCATTCTGGTTCGACCGCTGGGGAGGAAATCATTTCGAATGGATCAATAATTTCAGTAAGGAGTTAAGGGTCGATGTGGGCTCTAAGTTTACCTATCCGGCACGAAAAACTGAAATCAGATTCTCTTATGCGATTATTCACAACTATACTGACTTTGATACAACAGCTCATCCATCGCAGTATTACGGAGCGCTCTCCGTATTGTCTGTTAATATTAAAAAAGAAATTAAAATCTGGAAGTTCCATTTTGCAAATGATGTGCTGATTCAGAAAACCAGTAATATTGATATACTTGATCTTCCGCTGGGGGCTCTTCGCTCTGCTGTATACTTTGAGCATCTTTTCAAATTTGCTTCAACAGGCGGAAGATTGAATTTTCAGATTGGAGCTGAAGGAATGTATAATACGCTTTATCATCCATATAGTTATATGCCTGCTACAGGCAGATTTTACAGGCAGTACCTGACAACTGCCGGAGATTACCCATTTCTGAACGCTTTTATTAATTTTAAGGTGAAAAGGACCAGAGTCTTCCTTATGATGGATCATTTAAATGCCGGAAAAACGGGTTTTAACTACGATATGGTACCCGGTTATCCCATGAATGTCAGGATGTTCCGCTATGGATTAGCATGGACATTTTATGATTAAATAAATTATCGTATCTTTGCACCCGATTTTAAAAAGTGTTTTATTAAATCAATGCCTTTGATAAAGAAGTTATTTTTTCTATCAGCATTTTTGATTACTGTTTTGATTTCTTGTACAGTAAGTCACCCGACACCAGCAAAAATAAGTAGTTCTGATTGCTTTGATCTTGATTCTATCAGAAAAAGAGGAAAACTTATTGCCGTAACTGATTTTAATTCAACGAATTATTTTATTTACAAGGGCGAACCAATGGGCTTCACCTATGAACTGCTCAAGTCATTTTCCGATCATGTAGGAATTGATCTTGAGATAGTTACAGAGAATCGCCTGGAAAATGTCTTCGGAATGATAAAGTCAGGAGAGGCAGATCTCCTTGCTATAGGTCTGACTGTTAATACCTCACGCAAGAAAGATATTCAGTTCTCGGATCCTTTGGATGAAACAAGACAGGTGCTTGTTCAGAGGAAACCACGTAACTGGCGTTCAAAAACAATTGAAGAAACAGATAAACTACTCATTAGAAACCAATTGGGACTCGCAAAAAAGACAGTTTATGTGCAAAAAGGTTCATCACACGCTGAACGGCTGGCAACCCTGGCAGGTGAGATAGGGGATACAATTAATATTATTGAAGTTCCTTTTGATTCGGAAAAGCTCATCCGGAACGTTGCTAATGGCGAGATCGATTACACTGTTTGTGATGAGAATATTGCTTTGGTAAATGCAACATATTATCCTGATATCGATGTGAGTACCCCTGTAAGTTTTCCTCAGAGTCTGGCATGGGGTGTGAGAAAAAATAATTCTACTGCTCTATTATCTGAACTTAACAGGTGGATTGCAACCTATAAAAAAACCGACTCCTACGCTTTGCTTCATGCCAAATACTTCAATAACACATGGTCGAGCATTATTATTAAGAGCGACTACTATGCATTAAATACAGGTAAAGTATCGCAGTATGATGACATGATCAGAGAATTCAGTTTAAGCATAAAGTGGGACTGGAGATTGCTGGCATCGCTTATTTGCCAGGAATCTCATTTCAATCCAAATGTTGAATCGGGAAGTGGCGCCTATGGTTTAATGCAGTTAATGCCTGAAACTGGGAAAAATTTTGATATCGATTTCACAACTTCACCTAAGAATAATATTAGGGCTGGAATCAGGTATATAAACTTTCTTCATTCAGTATTCGATACACGAATTACTGACGATAAAGAGAGGATCAGGTTTATTCTGGCATCGTATAATGCAGGTCCGGGGCATGTTATCGATGCCATGAAACTTGCTGAAAAAAACGGGATGAACCCCCAAAAGTGGGACAATGTAGCCATTTGGCTATTAAAGAAATCACAGCCCAAATATTATAACGACATTGTTGTAAAAAACGGATATTTCTGTGGCACAGAGTCTGTCGCATTTGTGTCTCAGATCCTCGACAGGTACGAGCATTATAAAAATATTCTGCCGGAAGAAAAGCTGAAATAGTCTCAAATTCATTTTTAACGCAGAGTTCGCTGAGAAGGCGCAAAGAACCGCAGAGTGCTTGAGTCAGATGAATTCCTCTGCGGCCCTCTGCGCTTTTTTCTTTGCGGCCCTCTGTGGTTAATGGATTTCAATCCTCCGAATTAATGTCAGTAACTCATGAAGGATCATTGCCGTTGCCCCCCATATAACATGTCCTTCATAATCAAAATATTTCACATCGATCATTTCCCCACTGATCTTCATTTGTTTTGTTTTGACTATATCCGGCTCAAGCAGCTTTTTAATATCGGCATCAAATAGAAAAACAACTTCTTCCTGCTGATGTGTAAAAACCGGTCTCTCTTCTGTCCAGCCAACAACCGGGGTAACAATATTATTGCTAACCGGAATAAACAATGGGGTAAGTGTTCCGATAACAGTTATATTTTCCTGATCAACACCTGTTTCTTCGTATGCTTCGCGCAGCGCTGTCTGTATGATATCTTTATCCTGAGGCTCCTGCTTTCCCCCCGGAAGACTTATCTGTCCGCCATGCACCCCATTGTAATCGTGACGCTGCATTAATACTGTAAATACTGAACCATTATGTGGATAAAGAAGAATAAGTACAGCAGCTACCCTTGCATCATTCCCCGGTGTCCTGGGGAAATTCCTGATCATTCTGTCCGAGGAAGCCATCTGCCATTGGATCTCCGTGCCCGGAAGGCCTTTTTTAATTTCAGCAGTTAATATTTTGATAAAATTCTGCATAATTTACTGATTTTCAACCCCCCAAAACCCTTATTTTACCCCCCAACCCCCCCAAGGGGGGGCTTTGAAGAGATAGGATTTCATTTTCAATTCCTGTTTTCAACCCCCCAACCCCCCATTTGGGGTGATAATCAACCCCCCAACCCCCCATTTGGGGGGCTTTGAAGAAAAATTTGGGTTCGAAACGAAGCCAAAAGTCCCCCATTTGGGGGATTTAGGTGGTAAATATTTGGTTTTGAAAGTAACATGTAGGACAAAAACTAATCCAAAAGTCCCTCATTTGGGGGATTCAGAGGGTTGAATTAAGTATTTGTTTCGCAGTTATTTCTATTTGTTCCATAGTATAATCAATTTCGTTTATGATTTGTTCATTTGTGAATCGGATGACTGTAATTCCAAAATCATTCAATATTTCACTTCTACCAATATCATGGTCTTGATATTCAGGAATTTCATGGATGTTTCCATCAACTTCAATAACTAATTTTAATTTAGCACAATAGAAATCCGCAATATACATGTTGATAGGATGTTGTCTCCTGAATTGCAGTCCCAGCATTTGATTCTTATTAAGTTTTTCCCAGAGAATTTTTTCTGCTTCAGTTTCTTCTTTTCGTAATTCTTTAGCTAATTTAAATATTGAAGGTTTTGCACCGAAATACATTGGATATTCCACACTTACACCTTTCATTTGTTTAGAGATAATTGATTTGAGTTATAAAAATACAGATTATTTGCTACTCATCAAAATCCGTCTTTCAACCTCTCCACAAACCATATGGTTGATAATCAACCCCCCAACCCCCCATTTGGGGTGATAATCAACCCCCCAACCCCCCATTTGGGGGGCTTAAAAGAAAAATGTGGTTTCAAAGCGGGGTCCAAAGTCCCCCATTTGGGGGATTTAGGGGGTTGAAAACGGGGATCTTTGAAGAAGAATTGGGTTTCAAAACGGGGTCCAAAGTCCCCCATTTGGGGGATTTAGGGGGTTGCTTATTCGTATCGTAAAGCCTCAACCGGATTCCTTGCGGCTGCCTTCCAGCACTGTAAACTAATAGTTATTAAAGTTACAGAAAATACAATAACTCCCGCAAATAAAAATACCCACCATTTTATGTCAGTTCTGTATACAAAGTTTTGAAGCCATTTATTCATTGCATACCATGCAGAAGGACAGGCAATAATAAAAGCAATTACTACCATTTTGATAAATCCGGAGTTCAGCAAAATCTGCACATCCAAAATCTTTGCGCCGTTTACTTTACGAATACCGATCTCTTTGGTCCTTCTGGCAACCAGAACTGAGGTAACTGAAAAGAGGCCGAAACAGATAATAATTATTGCCAGAATTGAGAAGAAAGCTGTGATTTTCGCCTGTGAAATCTCCTTACTATATGCAGATTTGTACACATCATCAAGGACCTCATAATTAAAAGGATATTCAGGTAATTCCTCGCTCCAGATTTTTTTGAGATCTCCAATTGCTTCTTCTCTTCTTGCAGAATCTACCTTAGCAAGGAAACAGATATAAAATATTGGTTTCTGAAACAGGACATATGGCTTTATTTTGCTCTTTAGCGTGTTGAAATTAAAATCACGGACAACGCCGACAACTGTCCCGCCGAAAAATATATCAGGAGTGTCAAAGGCTATTTTAAATGGTTGTCCGATTGCCTCTTCTGCTGTCCATCCCAATTTTTTTAATGCGGTTTCATTTAAAATATAATCTTCTCCTTTTCTGTTGGGATTGAATGGAGAGAAGCCTCTTCCGGCGATAAGCTGTAAATGAAAGAAGTCCAGAAAATTCTCTTCCACCGGCAAAACAAATAGCTCTTTTTGTTCAACGTTATCCTTGATCCCCGACGATTCTATCTTAAGAGCATCAAGGGTTTCGCCTGAAGGTTGTTCCATTACAGCAGAGAAACTTTTTATCAATGGATTTTGCAATGCCCTGTTGCGGATAGCGGTGTATTTTGATCTTGACTCCCAATTCTGCTGCTTGAAACTTAGTATCTCTGAACTCATATCACCCAGGCTTCTTGACAACATAAAATTATTTTGCTTATAGATTGTAATAGCTGCTACCATTAATATTATGGAAAGGCAAAGCTGGGCAGTCATCAATATTCCATAAGATGAGATTCCCTGATTTCTTTTATATCTGATTTCTCTGAACCCTTTTGCTGTGTTTCGTCCTGATGTGATATAAATTATTACAGGCAGACTGCCGGCAAACAACGAAATGATAAGTAGTGCGGATATTATTAACCAGTTATTGAATATATCAGAATAACCTCCCGGTAAAATATTAAAACCGAAAATAGTCTTTGCCGGATTATCCGCCAGGTCAAGAAAAATAATTGCAAGTATCAGGGACAATATCACACTCATTGCAGATTCAGCTATTGACTGTAAAACAATACTCCGGTTATTTGCACCGGTTATGCGTTGTATGTGAATCTGCTTTTGAAGTGTCAGTAATCTGGCATTGTTGAGATTGTAGTAATTTACCCATGACACAAGCAGTAGAACAAATGCTATTACAATGAAAAGATAAAGTCCGGTAATATTTCCGTTAGCTTCTAATTCCCTGTCTTTATTGGAATAAAGATGAATATCTGTTATTTTCTGGAGGAAGGGAGTATAGGTTTTTTGATCATTTATTTTGACTACATCTTTCAAAAAAGCAGGGTATGGTGATAATATTTCATCGGGGCTTGTATTTTTCTTTAATAAAATATAGACGTAAGCCCAGTATGGAGGATTTTCCGGCTTCGCAAACGATGTCAGAACATCAAAATGAATGTGTGAGTTTACTGGATTATCCTTCATCACACCTTTAATAAAAAATGTTCCAAACTTTGTATCCTGCTCTCCTGATATTATTATTGGCTGTCCGATGGGATTAGTGTTCCCGAAACACTTATTTGCCAGTGATGCTGAAATAACGGCTGAATTTGGTTCACTCAGGACTTTTTCAAAATCTCCGGTGAGTAATTCGATATTGAAGACTTTGAAAAAATTAGTATCAGTTGAGAAAACCTTGTCGGAATAAAATTTATTTTCTCCGGCTTTTATTGCTGCCCGTCTGTAAGGTTCGAGCCTTACCATTTGTTCAATCTGGGGAAAGACTTTTGGCATCTCCCAGATCCATGTTTCATAGCATCGGGCAAAGTGAATCCGGTTCCCGTTGAAGTTGGTTTCAAAGGTCAGCCTGTAGATCCGGTCAGAATCGGGTAGCTGTTTATCATAACTCAACTCGTTTTTCACCCACACAATTACAGCTATGGAACAAGCCAGTCCAATGGCAAGCCCTGTGATGTTCAGAAGGGAGTGACTCCTGTTTCTGAATAGATTTCTTGAAATAAGTTTAAAGAATATGTTCATTTTTTTCTTTAGTCATTTGTGCTCTTTGTTCCTTCTTTTTTGCCACCCAACCTCGTCTTTTCCCTTAGTTTTTACTCCCCAACCCCCCCAAGGGGGGGCTTTAAGACGTTCAATGACCTGTATTTCTATTTCAGAAACTACTTTTTTAATATTATTTTCAACTTCATGATTAGTAAAACGCAGAGTTTTTATATAATATTTCTCCATTTCAGCCTCTCTTCCATCGTCATATTCTTTTTGCAGATCGTGAATTATACCATCGGTTTCAACAACTAGTCTTATTTCATGACAATAAAAATCAGCAATGAAGAAGTTAATAGGATGTTGTCTTCGAAATCGAAGGACGCAGATCTGATTTCCTTTAAGTTTATCCCATAATAACTTCTCAGAACTGGTCATACTTTTTCGGAGTATTCTTGCAGCTTCCAAAGTTGTTGGTTTTGCTCCGAAGTACATTGTTTTATCTAATTCTCCCATAATCAAAATTTTATAGACGTGTTAGCCCCCCCCTTGGGGGGGATAGGGGGTAAAAAATCGGGGTTCACTGAAGAGTTACTCATACCTCAGCGCCTCCACCGGATTTCTCGTTGCAGCCTTCCAGCTTTGCCAGCTTACTGTAAATAATGCTATTCCAAAAGCTATTATTCCGGTAAGGGCGAAAATCCACAAGCTTACGTTAGTTCTGAATGCAAAACTCTGAAGCCGCTTATGTAAGGAGAACCAGGTCACGGTAGTTCCGATGATATAGGAGATTGCAACAAGGATTAAAAATTCCTTATTCAGCATATAAAGGATCTCGGAGACCTTTGCCCCATTTAGTTTTCTGATACCTATCTCTTTTGTCCGCGCAGCTGTTGCCATTATTACCAGGCCAAAAAGGGAAAGTGAAGTAATTATGATTGCCATGAAACTAAACAGAATTAGGCACCTGAAGAGCTGAATGTGTGACTTATACTGGGAATTGAAAAAATCATCCAGGAAATAGTATTCAAAATATTGATTCTTAAAAAAGGAGTTGAAATCAGAGGTCACTTTACTTATTATATAACTGACATCTGCATTATGAATTTTTATGAAGATGAAAGATCCAACCTGGTCACAATTAAAGATAGTGGGTTTTATCTCCTGGTCAAGTGAGTTCTGAAAGTATCCGTCAATGATTCCGACTACTTCCCCTATATCTGTTTTACCGTCAGAATCGTAGAGGGTTTTACCAACAACATCCTTTATATTTTCCTCACCGAACGCAAGGGCAGCTTCCTTGTTCAGAATAAGATGACGCGGACCTCCAAGCCAATTGGTTTCATCATCGAAAAACTGCCGGCCGGCAAGGAGCTTTACATTGAAGAACCGGAAGAATCCCGGTGCCACATCAGCCTGAAAAAACTGATAACCCAGCTTTTCTTTCCCCTTAATTGAAATACAACCATTTACCCATGTATTCTTTTCCCCGGGTGATATTGTAGAGAATGTGATATCAGTAATTCCCGGGTACTTCAGAAGACTCTCCTGAAATGATTTCTGATTTGTATTGAACTCTTTTGAGAAAGGCCTTTTCACCACCAGAGTTTGATCGATATTCATTGTAAAAGCTTCCTTTCTCATATAAGTGATTTGCTTTAAAGCTCCTATAGTACAACCGATAAGAATAATTGCAATGATAAACTGAGTTGCAAAAAGTATCCTCCGGTAATTTCTCTTTCCGGATATGAGATTCTCCTTTTTAATAAACGATACAGGTGCCACATTAAAGATTTTCATTCCTAAGAACCATCCGACAAGCAGACTGAAAAATATCAGGATCCCGGTTGGCAGGCTCCATGTTTTAAACTGGAACAGAGTAGAAAGTGTAAAATCAAGATTTAAAAATTCTTTAAAAACAGGAAAGAAGAGAGTTAAAAGAATAAATGCAAGTATAATACTTATCAATCCTGTCAGAAGAGCTTCAGTGGTAAACTCTGATATTATATCTTTCTGTGAAGCTCCGTTTACTATCCTTATCCCTATTCCATTAATTCTTCTCACTGTAATGGATGAATAGAGGTTAAAATAATTCAGCGCGGCACTCAGTAAAATCAAAAATGCTATAGCAGAAAGAATAGTCAGATATTTGTTATTCCCATTGGCTTCATACTCAAAGCGAAAATTTGAATGCAAATGGATGTCTGCAACCGGCTGAAGATGAAATTCAATCGGATAATCAATCGGTATATCTCTCGATTTAAAATTTTCTTTCGCAAGCTCTGTTATTTCTCCTGCGATTTTTACCGGATCACTTCCCTTCTGTATTAGAAAATAGATATTTGTGTTATTGCAGCTGTAACAATAAGATTTGTTCATGACAGTCGATAAAGAGATTGCAATGTCGAATTTCAGATGAGAATTCCAGGGAACATCCTTAATAACTCCCTGAACAGTCAAAGGTTTTTTACCCGGATTTATTCCATATATAACTTTCCCTACCGGATTTTCATTTCCGAAGTATTTTCTGGCAGTTGATTCTGTAATTACTGCAACATCAGGGCCCCTCAGGAACCCGGTTTTATCACCGGCTATGGTCTGGTGTGAGAACATATCAAAATATGTGCTGTCAGCAAAAAGAGTCCTGTCTTCTTTAAAGATCTGATCTCCTGCCTGGATAAACTGAGTCTCTCTCTTGCACCTGCAAAACTTCTCAATCTCGGGTATTTTCTCAGCTGCAATCTGCCCGATGAAAAAATTATTTCCGACACTTTTGTCCAGACCAGTATTATAATATCTGTAAAAGACAAGTCTTTGGATACGATCGTTATTCTCGAAAAACCTGTCATAGCTTTTCTCATATCTAATGTATTGAAATATCAGTAAAACAGCTATCATTCCAATTGAAAGGCCCACAATATTGATGCTGTTTAATCCCTTGTTATGAAGGATATTTCTGAATGCGAGATGGATGTTTTTAGCAGTCATTTTCTCAATATTATTCTATATGTCAATCATCTTACTTTAAATATGGGCAATGGCATTCGGCGAAAGCTTACTTGTCATCTTCTGCCTTGGTTTTTAC
>Ga0302322_100005497_pt1 | contig 11114 bp, 8 predicted proteins | sample Fen_T0_2_FD_203757 | JGI IMG/M metagenome (GOLD analysis project Ga0302322, IMG submission 203757) | Peat permafrost microbial communities from Stordalen Mire near Abisko, Sweden - Fen_T0_2 | ecosystem: Environmental > Terrestrial > Soil > Wetlands > Permafrost | place: Sweden: Abisko... | reverse complement strand
CGGCCGGCTCGAGGACATCCGCGCTTTCGAGCAGGTCCAACGCGGGCAAATGTTCGTGGTTGCGGCTGTAGGCCTCGGCCAGGCGGCGGAGCAAATACGCGTTCGGGGGGCTCTTGGCCAGCAGCTGCTGGCCGAGTTGAATGCTCTCGGAAATGCGATTGCGGCGGCAGAGAATTTCCACGGCGTTGCCGGCGAGCGTCGGGTTCTGGTCGTCGAGTTCAATGGCGCGGCGAAAGCGCTGTTCCGCCTTCTCAGTCTGGCCGGCGCGGTCGAGCAGGATCGCGAGCTCATTTTGAAAATCAGCATCCGGCTCGTGCTGGGCCGACCATTCCGTGCCGAATTCCACGGCCTTGAAAAGTTCTCCCTTTTCGTCGAGCAACCTCATTTTCCGCAGCGCGGCGCCATACCACGAGGCATCGTAGGACAGGGCCTGCTCATAGTTTTTCATGGCGTCGTCCGGTCGCCGCAGGTGGCCGAGGGCGATCCCAATCTCCGTATGAAGAAAGGCGTCGCCTGGTCGGGAGCGAAGCCATTCCTCGCCGAGGGTCACGACCTCGGCGTGGCGGGCAGCCAGCCGGAGGCAGGCGGCCAGGCGGCCGAGCAGAAAAAGCGACTGGGGCTCCCGCTCGAGCAGACGGCAATATTCCGGTTCGGCGAGTTCCACTTTGTCCGCCGTGTACAACGCGTGGGCGAGCTGGCGGCGAACATAGAAATCGCCCGGTCGGCGGTGCAGCCATTCGTTGCAGAAGATCCGGGCGTCCTCGGGTCGGCCGCACAGCGTGTGCAATGCGGCGAGATTGCCGGCGGCCGTCTGATTGTCGGAGCTGATGACCAGCGCCTGGCGGTATGCCGTTTCGGCTTCGTCATACCGGCGCAATTCCCGCAGGTGGTTACCCCAATCGTTGAACATGCGACCGGTGGCGAATTTCTGTTCTTGGGTGCGATCGAGCAGCACTTGCGCCTCGGCCGTCCGGTTTTGCGCAATTAGGCTGCAGAGCAGGTCGTAGGTGAGTTCTTCGTCATTGGGTGCGGTTTCCAGCGCCTGGCGGAGGAGATCCGTTTCCTCCGGGCGGCGGTTGGCCTCGCGCAGGGCCCACGCCAACTTGCCGGCCACATAGTTGTCCCAGCGCTTCTCGGCGAGCCAGCGTTGCCCGAGAGTGACGGCCTCGGCGGATTGCTGGCGCATGATTTTCGCCCGAAGCAGATTGCCGAACCAAACCGGTGCTGCGGGTTCCTTGAGATGGGCTTCCTGGTAATACTTTTCGGCTTCGGGCCAGCGTTCCAGATCATCGGCCGCCAGCCCGATGCGATTGATCAGCTCGGCATGCGCCCGGTTCGGATGGGCGGCGAGCCAGGCGAGGCCGCACGTGTAGGCTTCCTCGGCGCGGTCGCGCCGCCGCAGGACGACGAGTTTGAAGTCGAAGATTTTGGGGTCGTCGCCCGCCAGCTGGCAGGCGGTTTCCATGGCGGCAAATTCCGCGTCGGCGTGGCCACAGGCGAACTCTTGCTCAGCCCGGTGCCGCCAGCCCCACGCATTGCCGGGATGGGCCGCAGTCCACGCCTCCGCGAACTCCCGCGCCTCCTCGGGGCGCCGCTGGCTGTTCAGGCAGCGGTTCATCGTGCGGACGACGTTGGCATCATCCGGAGCGAATCCCTGCCATTTGGTGATAGTTTCCTCTTCCGCGAGGTGGTCGCCGATCAGGTGATGGGCCCAGGCCAGTTCACTCCAAAACCGCGCCGGCAGATCGGCCGCTTTGTTCGCCCGGTGTTCGCGGGCGAAGGCGGTCGCGTCCGTGTATCGCTCCAACCAGTTGAAACCCACGATAACGTTGGTGATGGCCTCCGCGTCGTTGGGTTGCTCGATCAAGGCCTCCTGGTAAGCGTGAAGCGCTTCCTGGTGCTGGCCGAGTTCCGTGTGTGCGATCGCGAGCGTCGTGAGCAGCTTGGCGCGGCCGGCGGGCCGGCAGAGTCGGAGACGCCGCTGGCAGGCGTCAACGCATTCGGCGTGATGACCCGCCTTGCCGAGAACCACGGCGTAGTTGTCCGCGTACCGTTCGCTCTCCGGAGAGAGCTCGCTGGCCCGCTTCATCCAGTGAAGCGCTTCCCCGGGTTCGTCTTTTTCCAGCCAGGCGCGGCCGACTTCATTGGCGATTTGGCCCGTTAACATTTCCGTCGCCTGCCAGTTCTTGATCGCGGCCACGACCTCGTCGTTCTTGCCCAGCTGCACCTTGACGTTGAGCAGGGAGCCGAAGGCTTTGGGGTTTTTCGGATGGCGGCTATACAGTCGGGCAAAAATCTTTTCGGCCTCTCCATGGGCGCCCGCCCCGGTCAGGCCCTCGGCCAGGGTGTTTTCACAATAGAATTCCCCGGCAAACCGCTCGCGATAAGGTGCGGCAAAACGGAGGGCGCTTTCGGGGCCCTCCAATTTCGCCAGATAGTGCGCGACGACACTGGCGAGGCGAATGTCTTCCGGCGCCACCGCCAGACCGCGCCGGGCAAGCGCGAGGGCTTCGGCGGTGCGGCCCAGATCGTCGAGCAGAAAGGAGGCGTGGCGGGACACCTCCGCGTCGGGTCCAAATCGGGCCAGCCAGTATTCGCCGAAGGCAATGCCACGTCGGTGCTCATCGAGTGAGCGGTAGGCGGCGAGGAGGAATATGGCGGTCTTGGGCAACCTCGAATTTAGGGCGAGAGCGAGGCGTCCATAGCGAATGCAATCCCGCCAACGCGACCCGCTCCAGCACGCGCCCGCGAGCAAGGCGTACATCCGGCTGTTCCCGGTCCATTGTCGCAGGTATCGCTCCCCGATAAAGGCGACCTCCTGGCTTCGGCCCACCTTTGCGTGCTCCTCCATGGTTCGCAGGGCGATCCGCCGGCGCAAAAGCCCCCACCAGCCCGGCCGCCTGGTCCGCGGAATTGGTGGGGGTTCGGTCGCTGCCATGGCTTGATCGAAATGTGTCCGCCCTGTGCGGCAATCCTGGAATGCGGCGAAAGTGGCGCTGCTTTTCCGGCGGATTGTACTTCATTGGGAAAATCGTTGCGTGGGCCGTCCCGGATCGCTGATTAAGAGCGAGTTAGAGGTGCGATTCGAGGCCCGTGGCAGATGTTCAATGCTGGCTTTCGGGTTCTCCGCCGGAACCAGACCATTCCCATGAAACCGCATTGCTGGTTCGCGGGGCTTCTCCCGGCGACCTGGCTGCCGGTCTGAACTAAGGGAAGTTTCAACGTCGAGTTGGCGGAGGTCGGGTGCGAACCATGAACTATCGATTGCCACCGGCAAACCTCTCTGCGGGACTTACGGAAACCCTATTCCCCAGATGCGCTTTTCAAAAATGTTTCCGATCGTGGCGTTTGCCATCGTTTCTGCTCTGTCCGGAACCGGTGCGGCGGAACTCCCGCTGCCTTTCAGGACCGAGCCTGCTTTCAATCTGGAATTCGATCAGCCGGTGGCGATCGTCTCCGCACCGGGTGAGACAAAACGCCTGTTCATTGTGGAGAAGACCGGTCGGATCGTGGTCATTCCGGATCTCTCGCATCCTTCGCGCCGTACCTTTTTAAACCTCAAGTCGCGGGTGGGAAGCGACGACGTTGAACAGGGCGTGCTCGCCTTGGCCTTTCATCCCGATTTCAAAAATAATCGGCAATTCTACGTATGGTACACGAGCTGTCTGCGATCGGGATGGCATACGGTTCGCGAGGACCGGCTGTCCCGGTTCTTGGTTTCAGCAGACAATCCTGATCTCGCCGATCCGGATTCCGAACAGCAATTGATCTCGCAAGCGGACGAAGCGCCGAATCACAACGGCGGCGAACTGGCCTTTGGGCCGGATGGATACCTCTACCTCTCGTTGGGTGATGAGGGTGGGGCCAATGACGAATATCATAACAGCCAGCGGATCGACGGTGATTTCTTTTCCGGAATCCTGAGACTCGATGTCGACCGGCGCCCAGGCAGCCTGGCTCCGAACGCCCATCCGGCCGTGCATCCAGGTTCCTATGCAATTCCCGCCGATAATCCCTTTGTCGGGGTCGCCGAGTTCAACGGTCGCCCGATTGATGCCACTCGCGTGCACACGGAATTCTGGGCGGTCGGTCTCCGTAATCCCTGGCGGATGTCATTTGATCCGGCCACCGGAGCGCTCTGGTGCGGTGACGTGGGACAGGACCAGCATGAGGAGATCGACTTGATTGTTCGCGGGGGCAATTACGGGTGGAATTTCCGCGAGGGTAACTTTCCGTTTCGTTCCGGGGCGCCGGCGGCGGCTCATTTTGACAACCCGGTCTGGGACTATCCCCATGCCCAAGGACTGTGCATCACCGGAGGGCTCGTCAGCCATGGCGCCCGCTATCCCGACTTGGAGGGAAAATATCTTTTTGCCGATTATGTCTTCGGGCGCTTGTGGGCCTTGCAGCCAGATGGCAACCGCCCCGTCTCACCTGATCGCGTGCATGTAATTGCTGAGGTCCCTTCCGTGGTTTCATTCGGGCGCGATCCGCGCAATGGGGATGTTTTGCTCGCGAGCATCTGGGATGGAAAAATACTTCGGCTGGTAAAAAATCCGGCCGCCGCGAAATAGTCCGTCCAGGAGACCGTTCCCGTTTCGAGGCAAATCTAGGCTTGGCCGGCGCCGTAATTAAGCGGCGGGTGACGCCACGCCGTCAGGCTTTCTTCACAAAACAGGCCTTGAGGGCCATCGGGCTGCCGTCGATCTTGCAGGATATTTCGTGGTCGCCGTCCTGTAGGCGGATATTCTTGGCCTTCGTGCCGGCCTTGAGCACCTGCGAACCGCTGCCGAGCTTCAAGTCCTTGATCAATGCGACGGTGTCACCATCGACGAGTGGCGTGCCATGGGCATCCTTGACGATCCGGGCGGACTCGGGCGCTGCGTCCTTCGACCACTCATGTCCGCATGTGGCGCACTCCCAATGGTCGGCGTGGCTGAGAACATCATCGAGCGTGCAGGCGGGGCAGGAGGGCTTGGTCATGGAGAGAGCGGACGGAATGAAATTGGAGGTAGGGACAGTTCCATTCCGCGCGTCCGGCGCAAGCGAGTAATGAGGCGTCCGCGCGGCGGGTGCCGAAACGAACGCCATCGCGTCGAGCGATTAGTTCTGCTTGGGTTTCTCAGGTTTCTCGGCTGGCTTCGGCGAGGCGGCCTTCACCTCGATGCTTTCGGCCGACATCTTGTAATACACCGTAACCTTGCTCCCAACGGCGAGCTTGCCGTCGACCTTGGCGGTACCGCGGGAGATTTCCCACTTCTCGTCACCTTTTTGCACCGTGATGACACTGTCGGTGAGAGCGATAACCGGACCAGTGACTTGATAGGTTTTGGTTGCCTCAGCCCGAACGCCGAGCGCGAGGAAACAGAACAGGGGTAGCAGTAGATAGAGTTTCATACGAATCAAAATACGTTTCGCTGTCGCGGTGACAAGAGACGATTGCACCGCCCCGGCGACCCGGGCCGGTCTTCACGACGCACCGGTTTCTTTCCAGGATTGGCGCAGCCGCGCGTGAAGCGCGAGCGCCTGGTCCCAGCTCGGAGGAAACGACGACAGTCCGTAGCCGCCTCGCCTAGGACCGATCTCGGGACAGATCCATACGTCCGAATGGGAGCTAGTCTTCAATAACTGCACAATTTCTCCGGCGAATTCCAGCCAGTCCGTCATTTCGGGAGCGAGATTTCCGTCGCCCGAGAGGACCGGGATCTGGGCGTGATGGCCGTTGAAAGGACGCAGATGATGCCAGCGCGTGCGCCGCACTTGGGCGTGGTCCACCAGCAACCGACGGGCGAACGGCGGATCGAGGTGCTTGACCACCGCGTGATGGGAAAAATCAAGGACCAACGGCAGGTCCTCGCCGGTGCGTTTATGAAATTCCCGGCACAGACGGTCGGTTTTTTCCGGGGTCTCGGTGCAGGTATCTCGGTGCGTTTCAATGGCCGCCTCAATACCGTTCGCCCGCGCCGCCTCATGCAGCCCAACGGCGAGCGCGAGGGCCTCTTCCGCGGACGTGTCATGCCAGCCGAGGTGAACCTGCACCGCGATCGCCCCTTCATCGCGACAGCGCGCGAGGATGGCGTGGAAGTCGTGTTGGTGATCGAGTCGGTGAAACGCGATGAATTGAAGTTGGTGTTCCATGGCGAGGCGGCCGAGGCCTTGGCCGGGATCTCCCATCACGCCTTCGAATCCGGCTTGAGCGATCGCCGCTAATTTTTGTTCGACCGGCCATTCTGCCGCGCCCGGGCTGGGATGATCCCATAGGGTCCACAGGTTCGCGAACGTTTTGAATTTGCTCATGGGGTGGCTCGCGGCGCTGGTGTGGTATGGCTCCGGTTGTTTGTCGTGGAAAGAAAGAACCAGGTCAACGCGGTCGGAGCGAAGCCTGCGCTGCCGATACGAGAGGTTCAGCCCGCCTTACCTTTTGCCTCGAGAAGGGCGGATAGGTTGATCATGGAGCGGTTCCTGATTGTCTTGGATTGAATTGCCGGCGACTGCTTCTCCCGGGTTTGCAACCGCTCACCTTCATTCATGAGTTCCAAGGTAGTTTTCAAAACGCTGGCGTTGGTCTGGCTGCTCGCGCATCTCATCGCCATCGCTCTGGTTTGGCGCTCGCCCGGGACGCTTGCGCCAGTTTTCGTGGTGAATGCGGTCGCGGCTTTGTCGGTCCTCGGCTATGCTTTTTCCCGGGCTCACTATTTTTTGGCGGCGCGAGATTGGTCTTACGGCGGTTTGGTCGTCTTCGAGCTGGTGGTGGTGGCATTCGCGATGGTGGCTGCGCAAGGAAATCGGAGTGCGATCCTCGGCTCGTACGCTGCACTCGGGGTTCACACCTGCGTGGGCGCGGCCGCGGTTGTGTTTGCCCTGACCTTTCGACTGACAAAACTATTTTGAGCGACCTGACTTTTCGCGGCGATCGCCGACGAATTTCCCCCCGAATCGAGAAAAGACCAGTCGCGAACGGGAAACGGTGAAAAAATCCCGCCGATGGGAATGACGGGTTTCACAATCAGTACATTTCGACGGGACTCTCGATCAACGGGCCTTTCCTTGAGTGTTCGTTATCAGGCACTAGTGACCTTTGGCGACGGTTGGCACGCGCATTGCAAAGTGGGTATCACTTTTTCGGTTCTTGTCTCGGGAAAATCCTGAGCGACCAAGAAAGAAATCCAACCTTAAACAAACCGCCCACGCGGATTCAAAAAATGAAGACCATCAAATTCCTCCTCGGCGCCGCGCTTGTCGGCACTTTGTCCACTGTTTCAACCTTTGCCTCGACCGGGCAGCCGGCCGCCGCCGTCAGCGGGCCGACGGACAAGCCATCGGTGCTCTCTACGGTTAGTCCCACGGAGCTGCCACTGCGTCACGAAGGTGCGCTGGTGGAAGTCACCCTGGTCGTTGACGCATCCGGGCAGCCTCACAGCATCCATGTGGTGAGTCCGGCGGACCCGGCGTTGGCAAAGCGTCTTGTGCCGGCAATTTCCCAGTGGCGTTTCTCACCGGCGCACCGGAATGGAGTGCCGATCGCCACGCGGGTGGTATTGCCGCTGCAGCTCGTTTCCAGTTCTTGAGCCGGTTGACTTGGCCATTTCCGGCCATGCCTGAAGTGAAGCCGGTGGCCTGACCTCCCACCGGCTTTTCTTCCGGACAGGGCGCAATCAACCGCCAAGGTTCATCGCAGGCTCAGCGGTTCGTCTGAACAGGGTGATGATGCCCGGCCAAAACAGGGTTGCCGCGGTTTCGACAGGTTCGTTTAGCTAGGGCGTGAAGAAGCGAATCGCCAGAGCGGACGGACCGGAGGCCGGGTCGAAATTGCCGTCGGTGAATTCCAGTCGTTCGTTGAAACGCGACAGGTCGTCGGGTACCGGAATCCGTCCGGCTGCGGCCGCGAAAGTTCCCGCGACCGACACAGTTTTCGCTCGGTTGACGGTTGGTGGATGGCTGCCCGCGCTTGGTTTGTTTCTCCTGGTTTTGGCGGTATACGTGCCGGCACTGCGGCACGATTTCATCAGCCTCGATGACAATGGCTATGTGACGGAGAATTCCTGGGTAAAGCAGGGGATTACCTGGGAAAACCTGCGGCACGCTTTTCGCACCACGGAACTGGCCTATTGGCATCCGCTCACTTGGATTTCCCACCTGCTCGATTGCACGCTGTATGGCGAACGGGCTTGGGGACATCATCTCACCAGCATTGGGCTGCACGCGCTGAATACCGCGCTGGTGTTCGTGGTGGTCTGGCGGATGACGGGTGCCAAAGGGAAAAGTTGGCTGGTGGCGGCTCTCTTCGGGCTGCATCCCCTGCGAGTCGAGTCAGTGGCGTGGGTGGCGGAGAGGAAGGATGTCCTCAGCACTCTCTTTTGGCTGATCGCGATTGGAAGTTACATTGAGTGGATCCACCAGCGGACAAAGGGAAACCGACGAAGTGGATTGTATTACGGATGGTCGTTGCTGGCGTTTGGCGCCGGCTTGATGAGCAAGCCGATGGTGGTCACGCTGCCGTGTCTGTTGCTCCTGCTCGACTACTGGCCGCTGGAGCGATGGGGTTTTGGAGCGCGGCCATTCTCGGGACGAGTTGTCCTTAAACTGGTTGGGGAGAAGATCCCTTTTGTGGCGTTGGCGGCCATTGCCAGTGTGGGCGCGGTCAAGGCGCAGGCATTGCTCGGAACGCTTCAATCAATCAGTGTCTACCCGTTGGGCGCTCGTCTGACCAACGCTCTCACCGCCTATTTTGGATACCTTGAGAAGTGTTTCTGGCCATTGAATCTGGCCGTCTACTACCCGTATCCCGAACAACAGCCGGTGGGACCGATTATCGTGGCGGGCACCGGCTTGGCCCTCGGCACATGGGCGGCTTTCAAGTGGCGCGAACACCACCCGTATTTCCTGGTCGGGTGGTGGTGGTATCTCGGTACGCTTGTACCGGTGATCGGTTTCGTTCAGGTGGGCGGTCAGGCGATGGCGGACCGGTACACGTATGCGCCATTGATCGGAATTTTCATCGCTGTGGTTTGGGGTCTGGCGCCGGTGGCCAACCGCTGGGCTGGTCGCTTGAAGGTCGTCGTAGGGGTGATCGCTCTTGGGTTGGCGGGGCTGGCCGGAATGACCCTGCGCCAGTTGGCCTTCTGGCAGAATAGCCCGAGTCTGTTTGAACACGCACTGGCGGTCACCGGTGACAACTGGTTCGCGCATTTTTCCCTGGGCTATCATTTTGCCAAGGCGCCAGGTGGATTGGACCAGTCGATCGCGCATTATCGGGAGGTAGTCCGAATAGCTCCGGGATTTGCCGACGGTCATTTCTCTCTCGGCGCGATGCTGGCCCGAAAACCGGAAAGTTGGGCGGAGGCGGTGGATGAATATCGCGAGGCCCTGCGACTGTCGCCTGATTCGAGGAAGGTGTACGGGGCCTTGGCCACGACCCTTGAGGGCATGCCCGATCGCGAGGCCGAAACGATCGAAGCGTACGAGGCGATCGTGAGGCTCGATCCCGAAGATGCCGATGCCCGCAATCGCCTTGGCAACGCGCTGGCCCGAGTGCCCGGGCGGCTCGCCGACGCGGTGTCCCACTATCATGAGGTTCTCCGTTTGCGCCCGGACTGGGTGGAGGCCCATGGGAACCTTGGTATCGTCTTCTCACAAATGCCGGGCCGGCTGCCCGAGGCGATCGCGGAATATCAGGCCGTTTTACGGGCCCGTCCGGACTATGCGGAAGGACACAATAATCTGGCGAATGCGCTCGTCCTGGTCGCCGGCCACGAGGCGGAGGCGGTCGCCGAGTATGAAGCGGCGCTTCGCCTGCGACCGGACTATTTCGAGGCACATTTTAATTTCGCCAACATGTGGGCGAATCGTCCCGGTCACGAGGCGGAGGCGATTTCGCATTACGAGGCGGCATTGCGCTTGAAGCCAGACTTGCAGCCCGCCCGAGAAATGATCGCACGCCTGCGCGCCAGACTCAGGCCTTAGGCCGGGAACTGGAAACAGTTCAACGCAATCAAGAATGCGTCCACGGACTGGGGCGATGGCTGGTCCTCACCAATTGCCGCGATCAATCCGGCTCCGCTTGGTCGGTGGCTGGTAGAACGGCTTGTTCCGCCGCCACCAAGGCATCGAAAGCAGCGCCCGCGTCGGCCGCGGCGTAGAGCTGCCCCAGCACGTCGGTCTTGACGGCGATCATGCAGAGGCGGGCCAGGGTGTGCAGATGCAGGCGGTCATCCTGGCAACAGATCAGGAAAAACAGCCGAGTCGGCCCGCCGTCGGGCGCACCAAACGGCACCGTTTGGATCGTCCGCCCAAGGACGATGAACGATCCTTCGAAACGATAACTGTCGTAGTGGCGGGAATGAAGCATCGCCACGCCGCCTGGCAGGGCGGTGGAGCATAGCGCCTCGCGCGCTTCCACGCTCGCGAGCAATTCGCGCGGGTCCGTCACCCGGCCCGTCGCTTCCGCGAGCGCGACCATGTCTCGCACGGCGGAGGCGCGGGTTTTGGAGGTGAGGGCGAGATCGATGTATTCAGGGCGAAGAAGCTGCGGCACCAGGGCCTGGTTGAGGAGAATCGTTTTCACTCCGAGCATCGACTTTTGGTGGTACCAGTCGAGTCGTCGCTCGGGCATGCCGATGATTCGACGCGAGGCCCAGGCGTCGATTTCGCTGGTCCGGAAGACCAGCCGGCCTCCGCGTTCCTCTCGGGGCAGGTCCGTTTCGCGCAACAAGCGGTGAACATCATGGGCGCTGACGTGCAGGTAGCCGGCAAGTTCCTCAGTCGTGAGCGTGCGGTGCTCCATGAAACAAGGGTATCGGGCATTGACTGGATTGCAATGATCGGTCCGCCAGCCGCCGAACCGCGAATGATCGTCCCTCGGTTGCCCGGTCCCCGCGGCGGTCGGTGGCGCGGGTCGACCGAAATGGTTTCTAGGGTTTCCTTTGCGTACCGAGGCGTTAGGGTTTTGGGATGATCCCTGCTTTGCTTGGCCGTATTGTTGTCGTTTTCCTTCTCGTGGCGGGCGAGGCCGGCGCCGCTCCGCAACACTACACGTTCGGCATGGTGGGAAAGTCACAGGGCAATCAGTTTTTCGAGGCGGCCCATGCCGGGGCAAGCGACGCGGCGAGGGATTT
>Ga0302322_100005496_pt1 | contig 11115 bp, 6 predicted proteins | sample Fen_T0_2_FD_203757 | JGI IMG/M metagenome (GOLD analysis project Ga0302322, IMG submission 203757) | Peat permafrost microbial communities from Stordalen Mire near Abisko, Sweden - Fen_T0_2 | ecosystem: Environmental > Terrestrial > Soil > Wetlands > Permafrost | place: Sweden: Abisko... | reverse complement strand
AATTCCTAGTCGGGCGGGAGGGGCAGGTCTTGCAGCGTTTTTCGCCGGACATGACACCGGATGATCCCATTCTGCTCACTGCGCTTGAAGCGGCGCTCGACTGCCGAACCTGAGTAGCCCCATGCCCCGCATCCGCAAACCCGACGTCTGCCAGCCGACCGGCTCGGCCGAACTCGCCATGCTCGACGTCTACATGCCGATGATGAAATCGTCGGCCATCATCTCGGCCGGACGGCTGGGCCTTTTCGAAGCGCTGGTCGAGGGGCCGCTGACGGCCGAAGAACTTGCCGGAAAGATTGATTCGAGCCTGCGCGGGACGACAACCCTGGTCGATTTTCTGGTCGCCATCGGTTATCTGGAAAAGCGGGGCGAGACCTTTGCCAACACGGCGAGCACCCAGCGCTGGTTTACCAGTGCCGGCCAGGTCGATTACACCCCTGGCTTGCTCTGGACCCACGAGGCCTGGGCGATGATGGGCAGCCTGGCCGAAACCGTGCGCAAGGGTGAGCCGACGCAGACGTTGTGGGAGGCGATGATTGAAAAGCCGCATCTCGGCCCGCTGTTCTCGTCCTACATGGGTGCCTTTGCCGCCGACCTCGGTCCCGATCTGCTCATGCACGTACCGGTCCTCCCCGGCTATCGCCGCCTTCTCGATCTCGGCGGCTCGCATGGCCTGCATTCGATCCGCTTCTGCCAGCACTATCCGCAGCTCGATGCTGTCATCGTCGACATGCCCAGCGCGCTGACCGAGACCGGGCCGGAGATCGAGAAGGCCGGACTTACCGAGCGCATTAGCCTGAACCCCGGCACCTTGCAGGAGCACGACTGGGGTAGTGAGAACAACCTGGTTTTCTACCTTTCAGTCGCCCATAACCATTCCGCCGAAGAGAATCGTCTGGCCATCCGGCAGATTGGCGATTCGATGAGTCCAGGCGGCCTGCTGGTCATTCACGAGTATCTGGCCGAAACCTCGCTCGATGCCCTGAATGCCGCTTTTCGCCTGACCTTGCTGCTGGAAACCGGCACCCAGACGCATCGTCATGAAGATTATTGCGCGTGGCTGTCGGCGGCGGGGTTTTCGTCGGTCAAACGGATCGATCTGGAACCCCGCGAAAAGGGTTCGCTGATCCTGGCGAAGCGCTAATTACTTCGTCATCCCCGCGCAGGCGGGGATGACATTCACGAAATCACGGATACAAACCCCGCGTCGCCCGCGCTTCAAGTACCCGGCTGCAACCGATCACGAAGGCGGCTGAGCGGAGCGGCATTTTTCGCTCTTCGGCCATCTGCCAGATGGCGTTGAAGGCTTCCGACATGATCCGTTCGAGGCGGCCGTAGATTTCATCCTCGGTCCAGAAAAAGCTGGAGAAATCCTGCACCCACTCGAAATAGCTGACGGTGACACCGCCGGCATTGGCCAGCACATCGGGTACGACGGTGATGCCGCGCCCGGCAAGGATGACATCGGCTTCCGGCGTTGTTGGCCCGTTGGCGCCTTCGACGACGATGCGGGCGGCGATGCGCTCGGCGTTGTAACGGTTGATCTGCGACTCCAGCGCGGCCGGCACCAGGAATTCGCAGGGCACGGCCCAGAAATCGTCGTTGCTGATCGTCTCCGTACCGGGCGCGCCGAGCAGGGTCTTGTGCTCGGTCAGATAGCACTTGAGCGCGACCACATCGAGCCCTGCTGCGTTGTAAACCGTGCCACTGACATCCTGCACGGCAACCACTTTGGCGCCATTTTGGGCGAAGATCCGCGCGCTGGCCTCGCCGACATTGCCGAAACCCTGCACAGCAACCCGCGCCCCCTCGATCGGCACGTTCAGACGGCGCCCCGCCTCACGGGCCGTGACAAAAACCCCGCGCCCCGTCGCATCCGAGCGCCCGAGCGAACCGCCGAGCGACACCGGCTTGCCGGTGACGACGCCAGTCACCGTGCGCCCCTCGCCCATCGAATAGGTATCCATCATCCAGGCCATGACCTGGGCGTTGGTATTCATGTCCGGCGCCGGAATATCCTTGTCCGGGCCGATCATCGAGCTGATCTCGCTGGTGTAGCGGCGGGTCAGTCCCTCCAGTTCGGACAGGGAAAGCTGGCGCGGATCGACGCGGACACCGCCCTTGGCGCCGCCGAACGGCACATTGACGACGGCATTCTTGATCGTCATCCAGCCGGCCAGTGCCATGACTTCCGACAACGTCACGTCCTGATGAAAGCGGATGCCGCCCTTGCCCGGCCCACGGGAAGTGTTGTGATGCACGCGATAGCCTTCGAAATGCTCGACCACGCCATTGTCACGACGGATCGGCACATCGACGATGAGCGAGCGCTTGGGATGGCGCAGCGTATCCACCCACGGCCACAGGGACTTGTCGAGCAGCGCCGCAACCTGTTCAACCTGTTGCAGGTAAATATGCCAGGGGCCGATATTTTCTTTGGAGAGGTAGGACGGCAATTGGGGCATGCTCATGTCGACTCCTTTCAGGACGAATGGCGCCAGTGTGGCGCAATGAGCGGTGTCTGACTAGCGCGCCGTCACAGCTTGGCGGTATGCTTCGGAAGTAACGATCAATTGGAGAGACTCTGTGCCCGCCCTGCTGCCGCAACCCGATCCCGAAGGCCTGCTCGAATATTCGGTGGTTTATACCGACCGCGCCCTGAATCACATGTCGCTACGTTTCCAGGACGTCATGAAGGACATCTCGCGCCTGATGAAGAAGGTTTACAACGCCAAGGCCGCCATCATCGTGCCCGGCAGTGGCACTTTCGGCATGGAAGCCGTGGCCCGCCAGTTCGCCACCAACCGCAAGGTACTGGTCATCCGCAATGGCTGGTTCAGCTTCCGCTGGACGCAAATTTTCGACATGGGCAAGATCCCGGCCGAAAGCATCGTCCTCAAGGCCCGCCAGACAGGCAGTGGCGCCCAGGCGCCTTTCGCCCCGCCACCGATGGAGGAAGTCGTCGCCGCCATCCGTGAGCAGCGCCCGGAAGTCGTCTTCGCACCACACGTCGAAACCTCATCAGGCATGATCCTGCCTGACAACTACCTGAGGGCCGTCGGCGAGGCCGTTCGTGCGGTCGATGGGATTTTCGTGCTCGACTGCATTGCCTCCGGCACAGTCTGGGTCGACATGGTGGCCAATAATATCGACGTGCTGATCAGCGCCCCGCAAAAAGGCTGGAGCGCCTCGCCGTGCTGCGCCATGGTCGCCCTTGGCGAGCGTGCCCGCGCCCACATCGACGCGACGAGCAGTACCAGCTTCGCCTGCGACCTGAAGAAGTGGCTGCAGATCATGGAAGCCTTCGAAAACGGCGGCCACGCCTACCACGCGACGATGCCGACCGATGCGCTGGCCACCCTGCGCGACGTCATGCTGGAAACTGAAGCCTACGGTTTCGACAAAGTCTGCGCCGAACAGGTCGAACTCGGCCGCCGCATCCGCGAACTGCTGGTCGCCAAGGGCTTCCCCAGCGTCGCTGCTGAAGGTTTCCAGGCGCCCGGCGTCGTGGTCAGCTACACCACTGACCCGGATATCCAGTCAGGCAAGAAATTCGTCGCCCAAGGGGTGCAAACCGCCGCTGGCGTGCCCCTGCAATGCGATGAGCCAGCAGACTTCCGCACCTTCCGCCTCGGCCTGTTCGGGCTGGAAAAGCTGCACAATCCGGCGCAGACGGTCGACAACTTCAAGAAGGCGCTCGACTCAGTCGTGGCCTGAACGGTAGGTCTTTTCACCAGCCACCACCGCAAACGGCAACCAGTTTTCCGGTGGCGGCAGCGGGCAGGTAGCAAATGGCGTAAAGGCACAGGGCGGGTTGTAGGCGCGATTGAAATCGAGACGAATTTTGCCGTCGACTGCAGGCGCCGCCTTCAAGAAGCGGCCGGCGCCGTAGCTTTCCTTGCCGCTCGTCCGGTCACGGAAGACAAAGAACACTTCCTTGTCTGTGACCGACATCGGCAATAGCATCACCTTCTGGCCGGCGACTTCAAACACCGCCTGATGGCTAACCTCGACTACTTTCAGATCGCCGCTGACATTCGGTACCTCCATCCGGATGGGCGGTGACAGCGGCTGCCACTCGGCTTCGATCTGCCACGCCGGATCGAAATCAAAATAGTCCAGCCCGACAAACGGCTGGTGTGCTGCCCAGTCGCGGTCGCGTAAACGAGCTGCAACGCGGTTCTCACGGTCAACCAGAAAAAACGACCAATTTTCAAAATCAACAATAGACGGCTGTCCGGCAATATCAGTCTGTAACTCACGCGCTTCGCCAGCCGCCGGCTGCCACGTCACTGGCCCACCCTGCCAGGACAAAGCGCCGAGATACGCCGGGCCGTCCGGCAACAGAACAACCGATCCTTCGGCACTGCCGACGCTGTTCAGTCCCGGCTCCAGCCAGAACAGTCCGGCCAGCCCGAGCCAGCTATCGGCCCCGTCCAGTTCAGCATGGCGTGCCTGTCGCCAGGCCAGCCAGTTGTCGATTGCTGCCACCGCATCCTGTGTTTTTCGCATCGTTCTCTCCCATTCCATCGCCATCCAGGCAGCCGGCATTCTGTCGCCAATTGCCTGTGGCATCTTACCGGTGCCCGGCGGCCCGCCACCGATTGACGCCATGCCAAGCGCAGGCCCATACTGCGGCCACCCAAACGGAATGCCGCACCGCCACACACCCTCTTGCACGGCGCTCACGGCGATACCGAAGCGTGCCAGAAAAATCACGGATTGCTCCCATGAAGATCGATTTTCGCCTGGCGTTTCACTACGGCCTGACCATATTCCTCAGCGCCTTCCTGCTCTTTCAGGTCCAGCCGATGATCGGCAAGATGATCCTGCCCTGGTTCGGCGGCTCCGCCTCGGTGTGGACCACCTGTATGCTCTTCTTCCAGAGCATCCTGCTCCTCGGCTACCTCTACTCGCACTGGGTCGTTGCCCGTCTGACGCCGCGCCAGCAGAGTCTTCTGCACATGGCGCTGCTGCTCGCCGCCCTGCTCCTCATCCCGATTTCCCCCAGCGATGCCTGGAAGCCGACCGGCGCCGAAAATCCCACGCTGCGCATCCTCGGCCTGCTCGCCGTCTCCATCGGCCTGCCCTATTTCGTGCTGTCGACCACCGGCCCGCTCGTCCAGGCCTGGTTCGCCCGCGAACGGGCCGGGCTGGTGCCTTACCGGCTGTTCGCCCTGTCCAACCTGGGTTCCATGCTGGCTTTGATCGCCTATCCGCTCGCCGTCGAACCGGTGCTGCCGACGCGCTGGCAATCGTGGACATGGTCCGGGCTGTTCGCCCTTTTCGTCGTGTCCTGCGGCCTGCTCGCCTGGCGCGGCCGCAACAGCCAGTCCATCCACAGCCATAGCGCGGAAAAGCTCCCGCCGCTAAGCCGCCGCCAGCTAGCGCTATGGGCTGCCCTGGCCGCCTGCCCATCCATCCTGATGGTGGCTGACACCAGCTTCCTGACCGAAAATATCGCCCCCATCCCGCTCCTCTGGGTCGCCCCTCTGGCGCTCTACCTGCTCTCCTTCATCCTCGCCTTCGAACGCCACGGCTGGTATCAGCGGCGCATCTACCTGCCGCTCCTCGTCCTCGGGCTGGCCGCGCTGGCCTGGCTGCCAACGCTCGGCGTCAGCGAAATGCCGATCAAGGTGGCGATGGCCATCAACCTCGCCGCCTTCTTCGTCGCCTGCATGGTCTGTCACGGCGAACTCTCCCGCCAGCAGCCGCACCCCGGCCAGCTGACCACCTATTACCTGATGCTCGCCGTCGGCGGCATGGTTGGCGGCTTCTTCGTCGGTGTCATTGCCCCCTACTTCTTCAACAGCCATTACGAGTTGTCGATCGGCATCCTGCTCACCGGCCTGGTCGCCGCCATCGCCGTCATTCCCGGCATCAAATTCCCGCGACCTCTCTTGCGTGGTGCCACCATCGCCGGCTGTGTGCTCGTGTTAGCCGGCATCGGCTGGATTCGCGTCACCGACCATCAACAGGAAAACGCCGATGCCGATGCCCTGCTGCGCAACTTCTATGGCACGCTGACCGTCCGCACAAATACCGACGAACACTGGCGCACCATGCTGCATGGGCAAGTCGTCCACGGTCGCCAGTTCCTGGCGCCGGAAAAGGCGGCACTGCCCACCACCTACTACAGCCCGGAAGGTGGCGCCGGCAAGACCCTGCTGGCCAAGGCCGGCAACGGCCCGCTCCGCGTCGGGGTCATCGGCATTGGTGTCGGCACCCTTGCCACCTATGGCCACGCCGGCGACTACTACCGGCTCTACGATATCGACCCGCTGGTCATCGAGGTCGCGCAAAAGCACTTCAGCTTCCTGGCGCAGACCAAGGCGAAAACCGACATCGTCCTCGGCGACGCTCGCCTGCAACTCGAACGGGAAACCCCGCAGCAATTCGACGTGCTGGTCGTCGACGCCTTTTCTGGCGACTCCGTCCCCATCCATCTGCTCACCCGCCAGGCCTTCGAACTCTATTTCCGCCATCTCAAGCCCGACGGCGTGCTCGCCATCCACATCACCAACCGCTACCTCGACCTGCGCCCGGTCATCAAGACCGCCGCCGACCATCTCAAACGCCCGGCCCGCATCATCGATTTCGAAGGCGACGACGACAGTGGCACCTTCCGCTCCCGCTGGGCCATCATCGCTCAGGACGACACCTTCTTCTGCCACGACGGCTTCGCCGACGCCAAGCTGCTCGCCGACAAACCGGGCTTCAAAGCCTGGCAGGATGACTACAGCAGCCTGTTTGCGGTACTGATGTAGGGGCTAGACCACTAGCGGTCTCTCAATGAAAAACGGCGAGGTTTTCACCTCGCCGTTTTCTCATCCTGTCAGCCGGTTTCCCGGTTCAATCCTTCGCAAAGCGCATGATGCCGCCTGTGGCTGGGTCGCAACTGACGTGGATCACATCCTTGGCGGCGAATTTGCCTTCGAGGATAGCCTTGGCCAGCGGATTCTCGATCTGCTGCTGGATGGCGCGCTTGAGCGGCCGGGCACCGAACACCGGGTCGAAGCCGGCCTGCGCCAGTTCGGCCAGTGCGCTGTCGTCGACGACGATGCCCATGTCGAGCTGGGCCAGCCGCTTTTCGAGGTAGCCGAGCTGGATCTTGGCGATGCCGGCGATGTGCTTTTCGTCGAGCGCATGGAAGACGACCACCTCGTCGATGCGGTTGATGAATTCCGGGCGGAAGTAATTTTTCACCTCGGCCATCACCGCCATCTTGATCACGCCGTAATCGTCGCCGGACATCTGCTGGATCATCTGGCTACCGAGGTTGGATGTCATAACAATCACCGTATTCTTGAAGTCCACGGTGCGCCCCTGGCCGTCGGTCATCCGGCCATCGTCGAGGACCTGCAGCAACACATTGAAGACATCCGGGTGGGCCTTCTCCACCTCGTCAAAGAGGATCACGCTGTACGGCTTGCGGCGCACAGCTTCGGTCAGGTAACCACCCTCTTCATAGCCGACGTAGCCCGGCGGCGCACCGATCAGGCGGGCGACCGAGTGTTTCTCCATGAACTCGCTCATGTCGATGCGGATCAGGTGGTCTTCGGCGTCGAACATGAATTCGGCCAGGGCCTTGCACAGCTCGGTCTTGCCGACGCCGGTCGGGCCGAGGAAAAGGAAGGAGCCGTAGGGGCGGTTCGGGTCGGACAGCCCGGCGCGGGAACGGCGAATGGCATCGCCGACCAGCCGCACCGCCTCATCCTGCCCGACGACGCGCTTGTGCAGGCGCTCTTCCATCTTCAGCAGCTTCTCGCGTTCGCCCTGCATCATCTTGCTGACCGGGATGCCTGTCGCCCGGCTGACCACTTCGGCGATTTCCTCGGCGCCGACATGCGTGCGCAGCAGAATGTTCTTCTTGCCCTCGCCTTCGCCAGCCTTCTCGGCCGTTTTCAACTGGGCTTCGAGTTGCGGCAGCTTGCCGTATTGGATTTCGGCCACCTTGTCGAGCTTGCCTTCGCGCTGCAAGCGGGTGACTTCGGCCTTGAGCCGGTCGATTTCTTCCTTGATGTGCGCCGAGCCCTGGACCTGCGCCTTTTCGGCTTTCCAGATTTCTTCGAGATCGGAATATTCCTTGGCCAGCTTGGCAATTTCTTCCTCGATCAGGCCAAAGCGCTTTTTCGAGGCTTCGTCCTTCTCGCGCTTGACCGCCTCGCGCTCGATCTTGAGCTGGATGATGCGGCGGTCGAGCTTGTCCATGACCTCCGGCTTGGAGTCGATTTCCATCTTGATGCGCGCCGCCGCCTCGTCGATCAAGTCGATCGCCTTGTCGGGCAGGAAACGATCCGTGATGTAGCGGTGGCTCAACTCGGCCGCGGCCACGATGGCCGGGTCGGTGATATCGACGCCGTGGTGCAGTTCGTATTTCTCCTGCAGGCCGCGCAGGATGGCGATGGTCGATTCGACACTCGGCTCCTCGACCAACACCTTCTGGAAACGACGTTCGAGCGCCGCATCCTTCTCGATGTACTTGCGGTATTCGTTCAGCGTTGTAGCGCCGATGCAGTGCAGTTCGCCACGGGCCAGCGCCGGCTTCAGCATGTTGCCAGCATCGATGGCGCCCTCTGCCTTGCCAGCACCGACCATGGTGTGCAGTTCGTCGATGAAGAGGATGATCCGCCCGGCTTCCTGCGAGACTTCCTTGAGCACAGCCTTCAGGCGTTCCTCGAACTCGCCGCGATACTTGGCACCGGCGAGCAGGCCGGCCATGTCGAGGACCAAGACCTTCTTGCCCTTCAGGGTTTCCGGCACTTCGCCGTTGATGATGCGCTGGGCCAGGCCCTCGACAATGGCCGTCTTGCCGACGCCCGGCTCGCCGATCAACACCGGATTGTTCTTGGTCCGGCGTTGCAGGATCTGGATGGCGCGGCGAATTTCGTCGTCGCGGCCAATCACCGGGTCGAGCTTGCCCTGGGCGGCGCGCTCGGTCAGGTCGATGCAGTATTTATTGAGTGCTTCGCGCTGGCCTTCGGCCTCCTGCGAATCGACGCCCTGCCCGCCACGCACGGCCATGATCGCCGCCTCGACCGACTGGCGGCTGACGCCATGTTGCTTGGCAAGACGACCTGTTTCGTTCTTGTCCTCGCATAAGGCGAGCAGGAACATTTCACTGGCGATGAACTGGTCGCCGCGCTTCTGGGCTTCCTTATCGGTCAGGTTGAGCAGGTTGCTCAAATCACGACCAATCGACACCTCGCCACCGTGGCCCTTCACCTGGGGCAGACGGGTCAGCGCCTGTTCGAGATCGCGCTTGAGGCCCGGCACATTGACGCCGGCCCGCGCCAGCAGCGAGGTCGTGCCGCCGTCCTCCTGATTGAGCAGGGCGAGCAGCAGATGCTGCGGCTCGATGAACTGCTGATCCCCACCGATGGCCAGGCTCTGGGCATCAGACAGGGCTTGCTGGAACTTGGTCGTGAATTTGTCGAGGCGCATCTTCATTCTCCGGGGACGGATTTTCGATTACCGGAAAGATGGGGTCATTTTCGAAAATTTCAACCAGCACACGCCGCAGAATTCTGCCCCCACACCGCACAAAATTCTATTTGCATAAGAAGATTGTGCTAGATTAGGATTTGTCACATTTGACGCATTAGATAAATAGGCAAACAAGGGGAGCGAAATGGCCAATCAGGGAATGACCCTACGCGGCAAGCTGCTTGCCATGACCGCCATCACGGTCATCGCGCTTGCTGCCTTGTTCTCGGCGCTGCTCATCAACGGCAAGAGCCAGATGCTGGAAGACCGCCAGGCCAAGGTCCGCAATCTGGTCGAAGCCACCCACGGCATCCTGACCTTCTACGAGAAATCGGCGCGCGACGGGCAAATGTCGGTTGAGGACGCCAAGAAATTCTCTGCGGCGGTAATTCGCGCCCTGCGCTACGACAAGGTCGAGTATTTCTGGATCAACGACCTGCAGGACACGATGATCATGCACCCGATCAAGCCCGAACTGGAAGGCAAGAAGCTCGACCAGATCAAGGACAAGAACGGCAAACTGCTGTTCGTCGAATTCAATAATATTGTCAAAGCAAAAGGCTCAGGTTTTGTCGATTACCTCTGGCCCAAACCAGGCGCTGAAGAAGGTGTGCCGAAAATATCCTTCGTCATGGGTTTCGAGCCCTGGGGCTGGGTCCTTGGCTCCGGCATCTATATCGATGATATCGACGCCAAGTTCCGTAGCGATGCCGTCAAATTGCTGCTCTGGGGTCTGGGCATCGCGGGTTTCATTGCCATTTCACTCTTGCTGCTGTCGAACAACATCATCAAGACACTGGGCGGTGACCCAGCGCTCGCTTCGGCCATCACCAAGCGCATCGCGGCCGGCGATCTGGCGACACCGGTCGACTGCGCCCCGGACGACAAGGACAGCCTGCTCGCCAACATCAGGAGCATGCAGGAAACCCTGCGCAGCATGATCGCCAGCATCGTTGCCAACGCCGAGCTGGTATCCAGCGCTGCCAACCAGCTGCTCGGCGCTTCCGAACAGGTGGCCGAGCGGGCCAGCCAGCAAAGCGATGCGGCCTCGTCAATGGCCGCCTGCGTCGAGGAAATGGCAGTCAGCATCGACCAGGTCAAGGAAAACGCCAACGAGGCGCATAACATTTCGCAAACCGCTGGGGCCATCTCCGAAGATGGCGCCGCCGTCATCCATAACGCCGCCAGCGAAATGCGTAAGATTTCCGACGCCGTTCAGGCATCGTCGCTCATCGTCGAAGACCTCGGGCGCCAGTCCGACCAGATCACCTCCATCGTCAATACCATCAAGGAAATTGCCGACCAGACCAACCTGCTGGCACTCAATGCCGCCATCGAGGCCGCCCGTGCCGGTGAACAGGGGCGCGGCTTTGCCGTGGTAGCCGACGAAGTACGCAAGCTGGCCGAGCGCACCAGTCACTCGACCAAGGAAATCGGCGAGATGGTGGCCAAGATCCAGAATGGCACGCGCAGCGCAGTCAGCAGCATGCAGGACGGCGTCCGGCAGGTCGGCAACGGGGTTCAACTGGCCAACCAGGCCGGTGATTCGATCAACCGCATTCGCGATGGCGCCCTGCGCGTCACGGTGGTGGTCAACGGCATTTCCGACTCAATTTCCGAGCAAAGCAT
>Ga0302322_100005495_pt1 | contig 11117 bp, 10 predicted proteins | sample Fen_T0_2_FD_203757 | JGI IMG/M metagenome (GOLD analysis project Ga0302322, IMG submission 203757) | Peat permafrost microbial communities from Stordalen Mire near Abisko, Sweden - Fen_T0_2 | ecosystem: Environmental > Terrestrial > Soil > Wetlands > Permafrost | place: Sweden: Abisko... | reverse complement strand
CGGCATCTGGACCAGTACGTACCCCTCCCGCGGGAGGCCCCCGGTCCGGGTGCCCTCGGCGTCCACGGTCGCCAGGACCTCGGTGAGCGGCAGGCCGGGCAGCGCGCCGCCGGCGCCGGCGCGGACGGCGTCGACCACGGCCGCGAAGAGCGCGGGCGAGGCGAGCGGGTGCGCGGCGTCGGCCACCACGATCACCTCCGCGCCCGCCGGGACGGCGGCCAGGCCCGAACGCACGGAGGCCGCCCGGTGCGCGCCACCCGTGGCGATCACCAACTTGCCCTCGACGGGCGGCAGGCCGGGCGGCTCGACGCCGCCCGGGACGACGACCACCACACCTTCGGCCACGGTCGCCGCGGCGGCGACGCTGCACGCGAGCAGGGTCTGCCCGCCGAGCTCCTCGAACTGCTTGGCTCCCCCGAAGCGGGCACCGCTGCCCCCGCCGAGCACGATCGCCCAGACACTCATGCGGGGAGCGTAGTGGCCCGACGCAGGGTGACCGAAAGTGTATGCCTCGGGTACTGAAGTAACGCGGGTCCTCACGCAACGTGTTCTCGGTCGGCGCCGCCCGAGGCGGCGGTACCCGCGGCGTTGGCGGTTGACCGAGGCATCAATGCAGCTCAGCGCGAGATCGCAGGCCCCGCGGACGGGGAGAACTCCCCAAAGGCTTCCCAGGACGTGCTGACTGTGCGTATTGTCCTCCCCGTAACACACCCGGGAGCTCGGGGGAGCTCGGGGCTCGGGGGACCGCACCACCGCTCGGGGGAGCGGGGCGCCGTCCGTGCCTGGAACCAGGTCGGACGGCGCCCGAAAGCTCGGCGTGGGCTCGGCGCCCGCCCGCCGGGCGCGCGGGCTCAGCGCCCGAAGACCGCCGGCAGCGGGGTCTCGTGGACGGCGCGCAGCTCGCTTAGCGGGACGTCGAACTGGTCGGCCACCGCGAGCGCGTCGCCGCCCGTCGTCCCGATCCGCACCGTCGGCACGCCGTGCGCCGCGAAGAGGTCGGTGACCCGGGCCTCGTCCTGCGGGCGCACCGCCACGACGACGCGCGCCGTCGACTCGGCGACGAGCGCCACGAACGGCGTCACGCCGTCCCGTTCGCAGACGGGCGCGAGCGACACCGACGCCCCGACGCCGTGACGCAGGCACCCCTCGACCAGCGTCTGCCCGAGCCCGCCGTCCGACAGGTCGTGCGCAGCGGCGAGCAGCCCGGCGGTCGACGCCTCGACGAGGCCCTCGGCGAGCCGGCGCTCGGCGGCGAGGTCGACCCGGGGCGGCAGCCCGCCGAGGTGTCCGTGCTCGACCCAGGCCCACTCCGAGCCGGCGAGCTCCTCGCGGGTGGTGCCGAGGAGGTGCAGCGCGAGCCCGGGCTCGCGCCAGCCCGACGCGGTGCGCCGGGTGACGTCGGGCATCAGCCCGAGGACACCGACGACGGGCGTCGGGTGGATGGCGACGTCGCCGGTCTGGTTGTAGAAGGACACGTTGCCGCCGGTCACCGGGACGCCGAGCTCCCGGCACCCGTCGGCGAGACCGGTGACGGCCTGCTCGAACTGCCACATCACGCCCGGGTCCTCCGGCGAGCCGAAGTTGAGGCAGTCGGTGACCGCGAGCGGCGTCGCGCCGGCCGTGGCCACGTTGCGGTAGGCCTCGGCGAGCGCCAGCTGCGCGCCGGCGTAGGGGTCCAGGAGCCCGAAGCGGCCGTTGCAGTCGGTGGCCAGGGCCACCCCCAGGCCCGTCTCCTCGTCGATCCGGACCACGCCCGCGTCGTCCGGCTGGGCCAGCGCGGTGTTGCCGCGGACGTAGCGGTCGTACTGGTCCGTCACCCAGGCCTTGCTGCACAGGTTGGGCGAGCCGGCCAGGCGCAGTAGGGTGGCCCGCAGCTGGTCGCCCGTCGTCGGCCGCGGCAGGTGGTCGGGCACCTCGGACTGGATCGCGTCCTGGCCGTGCGGCCGCCGGATCGGGCGCTCGTAGACCGGCCCCTCGTGGGCGACCGTGCGCGGCGGGACGTCGACGACGGTCTCGCCGTGCCACAGGACGATCAGCCGGCCGGTGTCGGTGACCTCGCCGACGACGGTCGCCTCGACGTCCCACCTGGCGGTGATCGTCAGGAAGGTGGGCAGGTCGTCGGGGCGGACGACGGCCATCATCCGCTCCTGCGACTCGCTCATGAGGATCTCCTCCGGGCGCAGGCTGGGGTCGCGCAGCGGCACCCGCTCCAGGTGGGCGACCATGCCGCCGTCCCCGTTGCTCGCCAGCTCCGACAGGGCGCACGACAGGCCCGCCGCGCCGAAGTCCTGCAGGCCGGTGAGCACCTTGGCCGCGAACAGCTCCAGGCAGCACTCGATGAGCACCTTCTCCTGGAAGGGGTCGCCGACCTGCACGCTGGGACGCTTGGTCACACCGCCCTCGGCGAAGCTCTCGCTCGCCAGGATCGAGGCGCCGCCGATGCCGTCGCCCCCGGTCCGCGCGCCGAACAGGACGACGAGGTTGCCCTCGCCGGACGCGTTGGCCAGGTGGATGTCGTCGTGCCGGAGCTTGCCCACGCACAGCGCGTTGACCAGCGGGTTCCCCTGGTAGCAGGGGTCGAAGACGACCTCGCCGCCGATGTTCGGCAGGCCGAGGCAGTTGCCGTAGCCACCGACGCCGGCGACGACGCCGGGCAGCACCCGGGCCGTGTCGGGGTGGTCGAGGGCGCCGAAGCGCAGCGGGTCCATGACGGCCACCGGCCGCGCGCCCATCGCCATGATGTCGCGCACGATGCCGCCGACCCCGGTGGCCGCGCCCTGGTACGGCTCGACGTACGACGGGTGGTTGTGGCTCTCGATCTTGAACGTGACGGCCCAGCCGTTGCCGACGTCGACGACGCCGGCGTTCTCGCCGATGCCCACGAGGAGGTGCTCGCGCATCTGCGGCGTGGTCTTCTCGCCGAACTGGCGCAGGTGCACCTTGCTGGACTTGTAGGAGCAGTGCTCGCTCCACATGACCGAGTACATCGCCAGCTCGCACGACGTCGGCCGGCGACCGAGGATCTCGCGGATGCGGAGGTACTCGTCGTGCTTGAGCCCGAGCGCGGCCCACGGCTGCTCGACGGCTGGACCAGCGATCGCCTGCTCGACGGTGTCGACCGTGCCGCGCGGGGCCGGGCGGCCGCCGTGCACGCCGTCGCCGTCCGGGTCCACCGCCGCGGCGAGGTCGCTGCCGTAGCTGCTGATGCTGTCGCTGGTCATCGCGGACCCGCACTCCTCGTTCGGACGCCCTGGCCGCTCCACGGTACCGGTCGCGGCCCCGCAGCCCGGCTCAGGCCCCCGCCGGCTCCCGGCCCAGCACCTCCAGCAACCCGGGGAAACGGCCGTCGAGCTCGTCGCGGCGCAGCGCCGTCCAGCGCCGGTTGCCCTCCTCGCGCTGCCGGATCACCCCCGCCTCACGCAGCACCCGGAAGTGGTGGCTCAGCGTCGACGGCGCGACGTCCACCCCGAAGGTGCCGCAGGCCCGCTCCTGCTCGACGAGCAGTACCCGGACGATGGCCAGCCGGGTGGGGTCGGCGAGGGCGTGGAGCACCGCCACCAGGTCCAGCCGGTCGACCGGCGGGTGGACCAGCTCGGGGCGGCGGGGGTGGGCCATCGTCATGCTCCCTTTCGATGAATGTCGAAACTACTGTAGCGTCGCTCGAGGTTCGACATTCGTCGAAAGTCAGCAGGAGGTCAGGATGGACGGCATGCGCGCGCTCCGCTTCACGGGACCGGCACCGGACCGGAGCACGACCGCCGTGGTCGACGTCCCGGTGCCCTGGCCCGGGCCGGGGGAGGTCTCGATCGACGTGGCCTACGCCGGCGTGAACTTCGTCGACGTCATGATCCGGCGTGGGGACCCGGTGCACGGCGCGCGGTTCCCGGTGGTCCCCGGGACCGAGGCCGCCGGGACGGTGCGGGCGGTCGGTCCGGACGTCACGGGTCTCGCCCCCGGCGACCGCGTGACCGCCTACACCGGCCTGGGAGCCCTCGCCGAGGTCGTGGTCGCGCCCGCCGCCGTGACCCGCGCCGTCCCGGCCTCCCTGGACCTCGCCCCGGCCGCCGTCGCCCCGGCCGCCCTCGCGACCGCCGTCCTCCTGGTGGACTCCGTGGTGGGGGTGCGGCCGGGCGGGACGGTCCTGGTCCACTCGGCCGCGGGAGGCGTCGGCCAGGCGGTGGCGCAGCTGGCCCTGGCGCGCGGCGCCGCCCGGGTGATCGGCACCGTCGGCGGCCCGGGCCGGGTCGCGGCGGCACGGGACGCGGGCTACGACCCCGTGCTCGTGCGCGACGACGACCTCGCCGTCCGGGTGCGGGCGCTCACCGACGGGCGCGGTGTCGACGTCGTCCTCGACCCGCAGGGCTCCGCGCTCATCGGGACCGACCTGGCGCTGGCCTCGCCGGGGGCCAGGATCGTCGTGTTCGGCAACGCCGGCGGGGGGCCGATGTCGCCGCTCCCCTCCCCCGGCGAGCTCATGGGCCGGAACGCGTCGGTGGCCGGCTTCAGCCTCTCCGCGCTCGTGGCGGCCGCACCGGAACGGGTCGGCGCCGCGATCGCCACCGCGCTCGAGCTGCTGGTCGACGGCACCTTCCGGGTGGCCCTCACCGAGGTCGACGGCCTGGACGGCGCAGCCGCCGCCCAGCAGGCGCTCGCGGACGGCGACGGCCGGGGGAAGCGGGTCGTGCGGGTCGGGCGCCCCGCCCCCAGGGCCGTCAGGCCTGCAGGACGCCCTGCAGCGCCGAGGTGAAGAAGCGCAGGCCGTCGGTGCCGTCGTACCGGCCGGCGCCGTCGACGTCGGGGCCGAACAGCCGCTCGACGGCGTGCTCCGGGTGCGGCATCAGCCCGACGACCGTGCCCGAGGCGTTGGCCACCCCGGCGATGTCGCGGTAGGACCCGTTGGGGTTGACGTCGAGGTAGCGGGCGACGACGCGCCCGGTGTCCTCGAGCCGGTCGAGCGTGGCGGCGTCGGCGACGTACCCGCCCTCGCCGTTCTTCAGCGGGACGACGATCTCCTCGCCGGCCGTGTAGGCGCCGGTCCACGCGGTGCGCGTGCTCTCGATGCGCAGTCGCTGGTCACGGCAGACGAAGTGCCGGTGGTCGTTGCGGATCAGGGCGCCCGGCAGCAGGTGCGACTCGCACAGCACCTGGAACCCGTTGCAGATGCCCAGCACCGGCAGGCCCGGCGCGACGAGGTCCGGCGGGCCGGCGAGCCGGATCACCTCGCGCATGACCGGCGAGAACCGGGCGATCGCGCCGCACCGCAGGTAGTCGCCGTAGGAGAACCCACCGGGCAGGACGACGGCGTCGACGCCGTGCAGGCCCTCGTCACCGTGCCACAGCGCGACGGCCTCGCCGCCGGCGATCCGGACGGCGCGCGCGGCGTCCGTGTCGTCGAGCGACCCGGGGAAGGTGACGATGCCGATCCTCACGCCGGTCAGCCTAGCCGAGGGGCGCAGGCCGCCCGCCGCCGAGGCGTCAGGGCCGGCCGGTGACGAGGCGCCGGCCGATGACGAGCTTCTGGATCTGGCTGGTCCCCTCGAAGATCTCGGTGACCTTGGCCTCCCGCATCCACCGCTCGACCGGGTGGTCGAGGGTGTAGCCGGCCCCGCCCAGCACCTGGACGGCGTCCGTCGTCACCCGCATCGCCGCCTGGGACGCCACCAGCTTCGCGACGGCGGCCGCACGGGTGAAGGGCACGCCGGCGTCGGCGCGGCGCGCGGCCTCCAGATAGGTGGCGCGGGCGGAGTCGACCCGCGCGGCCATCTCGGCGAGCAGGAAGGTCATGCCCTGGAACTGCGCGATCGGCGTGCCGAACTGCTCGCGCTCGCTCGCGTAGCGGACGGCGTGGTCGAGGGCCGCCTGGGCGAGGCCGGTCGCCGTGGCGGCGATCCCGAGCCGGCCCCGGTCGAGCGCGGCGAGCGCGATCGCCATGCCGTCGCCGGGCCTGCCGAGCAGCCGGTCGCCGTCCAGCCGGACGCCGTCCAGGGCCAGCTGCGAGGTGCGGGACGCGGTGAGGCCCATCTTGCGCTCGGGCGGGAGCGCCGTGAGTCCGGGCGCCGCGCCGTCCAGCAGGAAGCACGACAGCCCGCGGCCGCCGTCCGGCGACGTCCGGGCCAGGAGCGTGTAGAAGTCGGCCTCGCCGCCGTGGGTGACCCAGGCCTTGGTGCCCGTGACGCGGTACCCGGGGGCGCCGTCCGCGCCCGGAGCGGGGTCGGGCTCGGCGCGGGTCGCGACGGCGGCGACGTCCGAGCCGGCCTGGGACTCCGACAGCGCGAACGCGCCCAGCTGCTCGCCGCCGAGCATGTCGGGGAGCCAGCGCTCGCGCTGCTCCCGGGTGCCGTAGGCGGCCAGCGGCCAGGCGGAGAGGCCGTGCACGCTGACGCCGACGGCGACGGACATCCAGACCGCCGCGAGCTCCTCCAGGACCTGCAGGTAGACCACCTGGGACAGGCCCGCACCGCCGTGCTCGGGCGGGGCCGCCAGGCCGAGGAGCCCGGCCCGGCCGAGCACCCGGAAGGTCTCGCGGGGGAAGGTGCCGGTGGCCTCGGCGGCCACCACCTGCGGGGCGAGGGTGCGGGCGCCGATGTCGCGCACGAGGGCGATCAGGTCCCGGGCGTCGTCGTCGGGGAGGAGGCGGTCCACGGCCATGCCGTGCACGCTAGCGCCGTTCACCGAGGAGGCGTCGTGATCAGGCACGGCAGGACCGGTTCGGGCCGGTCCTGCCGTGCCTGGTCGTACGAGGTCGGGGGCGGGCCGCCGGTCGGGAGAACCGGTGGCCCGCCCCGTCCCCTGGTTCCCGCCGGCCGGCTAGCGACCGCCCGGCCGGCGGGGGGTCAGGTCGGTCAGCTCGCGGTGCAGGTGATGCTCGGCGTGGACGTCGGCCCGCTGGCGATGAAGCCTGCCGTCGCGGTGCCGCCCGCGGCCAGGGCGCCGTTCCAGGTCTCGTTGGTGACCGTCTCGGTGCCACCGCTGGTCGAGCCCTTGCCGCCCCAGACCTGGGAGATCGACTGCCCGGAGGCCAGCGACCAGGTCAGCTTCCAGCCCTTGATCGCGCTGGAGCCGGCCTTCACCGCGACGGCACCCTGGAAGCCACCGCTCCAGAAGCTGGCCGTGCTGTACGTGGCCGTGCAGCCACCACCGCCGGACGGCGGCGGGTTGCTGGACGACGGCGGCGGCGGCGGGTTGCTCGACGACGACGGCGGCGGGTTGCTGGACCCGCTCGTGCTGTACGAGAAGGAGTTCACCGCCAGGCCGGTGCCCCCGATCCAGGGCTCGAACCCGGCCTGCACGCTGGTCAGGTACCAGGACCGCTGCGCGTAGCCGCGCGTCACCATGTCGTTGAGGAACGTCGACACGTTGAAGCTGATGGACGACGTGGCCGCCGTCCGGACGTACGAGACGACGTTCCAGCCGACGTTGCCGAACCAGACGTCCCAGGTGCCGCCCGCGAGGCTCACCGTGGCGACCTTGGAACCCACCGGCTGGACGGGACCGGTGTGGTTCAGCCAGACCATGAGCTCGGCGCCGGTGTTCTGGCCGTCCTTGCGCGCCGTCGGGTCGAACCAGATGTCGTAGGCGGCGTCGTAGGTACCGCTGCCGGGGTAGCTCATGCTGACGCTCGTCGTGACGCTGTTGAACGCCGAGCTGTTGACCGCCATCGGCAGCCCGCTGCCGGTCGAGCAGTTGGCGTAGTGGCAGCCTGCGTAGATCGCCGGGTAGGCGCCCGGAGCGCCGTTCGTCGCCTTGTTGTGGGACGCGGTGGTGACCGCGAACCCGTTGTCGCTGGTGGTGATGCACTGGGTGGTGTCGTCGCCCCAGTTGTTGTTGATGACGACGTACTTGCCGCCGCTCAGCGTCGTGCTGCCGTACTTGTCGCAGATCTGGGTGGCGGCCTGGGCGCTCTGCGCACCGAACCCGACGCCGGCCGAGGCGATGACTCCGGCGAGCAGGCCGCCGGCCGCGACCAGGGCCTTCGCCCGGCGGGACGCCGGGAGCGGGAAGCGGGCCCGGAGGCCGCGCGCGCGGCCGTCCGACGGCGCGTGAGGTTGCCGTGACATGGAGTGACCTCTCTGTCAGAACCGTGGTGCAGTCTCCGTGTCAGTCGCACCAGAGGGGTCGCCAGGTTGCCCCGGCGTGACGAACCGGTTAAGCGATCTTCGCCGGCGCGCGCCGGCGGACGCCCTGGACCGGCGCCTCAGCCGGCGGCGGCCACCCGGACGACGTCCTCGATCACCGGGTTGGACAGCAGCGTCCGGGCCGCCTCGGCGGCCTGCTCGAGGACGGCGTCCGTGACGTCGCCGTCGACCTCGAGCTCGAACCGCTTGCCCTGCCGGGCCCCGCTGAACCCGGTGAAGCCGAGGCGCGTCAGGGCGGCGGCGACAGCCTTGCCCTGGGGGTCGAGGATCTCCGGCTTGGGCATGACGTCGACGACGATGCGTCCCATCGTGAGCGCTCCTTGAGGGTTCGGCCGGGCCGGTGCGGCCCGGCACCGTGCCCGACACACTGTAGTGAGCGGCCGCTCGCGGCCCTTCGACCTCCCGTGATTGGCTGGCTCCATGCGCATCACCCATGTCGGACACGCCTGCCTGCTGGTGGAGACGTCGGGCGCCCGCGTCCTGGTCGACCCCGGGACGTTCACGCACGGTTTCGAGGAGCTCACCGGGCTGGACGCCGTCCTCGTCACGCACGCCCACCCGGACCACTACGACGCCGAGCGCATGCCGCAGCTGCTCGAGGCGAACGACGGCGCGCGCCTGATCGCCGAGCCGGAGGTGTCGGTCGAGCTCAAGCGCGCCGGCCTGGACGCCGTGGCCCTGCACCCGGGCGAGTCGACGTCCGTGGGCGACCTGGCCGTCTCGGCGGTCGGCGGGCTGCACGCCACGATCCACGAGGACGTGCCCCGGATCGGCAACGTCGGGCTGCTCCTCGCCGAGGAGGGCGGGCCGACGCTCTTCCACCCGGGGGACAGCTACGAGAGCACACCGGCGGGGGTCGACGTCCTCGCCGTCCCGCTGTCGGCGCCGTGGGCGGCCATCCGGGAGACGGTGACGTTCCTGCGGGCCGTCGCCCCCCGCGCCGCGTTCCCGATCCACGACGCGACGCTGTCGCCCGTCGGCCGCGGCCTGTACCTGCGCGTCCTCGGCTCGCTCGGGCCCGAGGGGACGCAGCTGAGCGACCTGGCCGAGGCCGGCGCGACCTCCTTCGACTGAGCCGACCTCGTTCGACCGGGCCGACCGGGCCGACCGGGCCGGTCGGCTCAGCCGACCTTGGCGGCGATGTCGGTGCGGTGGTGGGAACCGCGCAGGTCGATGAGGTCGACGGCGCGGTAGGCGGTCCCGCGGGCCAGGGTGAGGTCGGGGCCGGTGCCGACGACGGACAGCACGCGACCGCCGGAGCTGACCACCACCCGCGCTTCGTCGAAGCGTGTCCCGGCGTGCAGCACCCAGGCGCCGTCGACGCCGCCCGCCTGCGCCAGGCCGCGGACCGGGTCGCCCGAGACCGGCGGGCCCGGGTAGTTCTCAGCGGCGACGACGACGGTCACGGCGGCGCCGTCCGACCAGCGCAGCGGTTCGGCGCGGTCGAGGGCACCGGTGGCCGCCGCCAGCAGCACGGAGGCGAGCGGCGTGCGCAGCCGGGCGAGGACGACCTGCGTCTCCGGGTCGCCGAAGCGGACGTTGAACTCGATGACGCGCGGGCCCCGCGACGTCAGGGCGAGGCCGCAGTAGAGCACCCCGGAGAAGGGGGTGCCCCGGCGCGCCAACTCGTCGATCACCGGCTGGGCCACCCGGGCGACGACGTCGGCCGCCAGGTCGGCGGGCGCCCACGGCAGCGGTGAGTAGGCGCCCATCCCCCCCGTGTTGGGGCCGGTGTCGCCGTCGCCGACGCGCTTGAAGTCCTGCGCCGGGGCCAGCGGGACGGCGGTCACGCCGTCGGTGAGCACGAAGACCGAGACCTCGGGGCCGTCGAGGAACTCCTCCACCACGACGGTGCCGCCCGGCCGGTCCAGGCAGGTGGCGGCGTGGGCGAGGGCGGCGTCCCGGTCGTCGGTGACGACCACACCCTTGCCGGCCGCGAGCCCGTCGTCCTTGACCACGTGGGGGGCGCCGAAGGCCGCCAGCGCCTCGGCCACCTGCTCCACGGTCGTGCAGACCCGGGCCATCGCGGTGGGGACGCCCGCCGCCGCCATGACCTCCTTGGCGAAGGCCTTGCTCCCCTCCAGCCGGGCGGCCGGTGCCGACGGCCCGAACGTCGGGACGCCGCGCGCCCGGACGGCGTCCGCGACGCCGGCGACCAGCGGCGCCTCCGGGCCGATGACGACCAGGTCGACAGCGTGCTCGACGGCGAGGTCGGCCACGGCCTCGCCGTCCATGGGGTCGACCGGGACGCAGAGCGCCAGCGCCTCGATCCCGGGGTTGCCGGGGGCGGCGAGGACGGCGTCCACGGCGGGGTCCGCCGCGACGCAGCGGACGAGGGCGTGCTCGCGAGCACCGGAACCGACGACGAGGACCTTCACGGGCGGACAGCCTAGTGACCCCCGGCGAGGTCGGTCGGCGCTCGGGCCGCCGGCCGCCGGGTGCGGGCGGGCCGCCGGTCAGCTCTCGGTGGGCCCGGTGAGGACGGCCTCGAGCCGCTGCAGGTCGAGGGCGGCGGTGTCGTCGTGCCCCATGCGCGCGAGGTCGGCGAGGGAGGCGAGGAAGCCGGCCGGGTCGGCGGTGCGCGAGAGGCTCACCCGGGTGCGGCCCCCCGCCACCGCCGCGAGCCGGATCTCGCCGTCGAACCGGGGGCCGGCCAGCGCGTGCCAGCCGACGCGGTGCTCCCCCGGGTGGGCGACCACGGCGACGTCCACCTCGCGGACGCTCGACCGGTCCCGAACGACGAAGGTGTAGCGGCCGTGCGAGACCTTGGCGACCTGTTCGACGCCCAGCAGGAACCGGGGCCAGTGGGCGACGTCCTGCAGGGCGCGCTCGACGGTCTCCAGCGGGGCTGCCACCACGGTAACGGCGTGTTGGTGCGTCATCGCAACCACTCCCCAGCTCACCGGATCGACGGCATGCCGCCGACGATCACCGGTCTGCTCCCTCCACCGTACGTCCGCCGGGTGCACCTCGCGAGGGACC
>Ga0302322_100005494_pt1 | contig 11120 bp, 11 predicted proteins | sample Fen_T0_2_FD_203757 | JGI IMG/M metagenome (GOLD analysis project Ga0302322, IMG submission 203757) | Peat permafrost microbial communities from Stordalen Mire near Abisko, Sweden - Fen_T0_2 | ecosystem: Environmental > Terrestrial > Soil > Wetlands > Permafrost | place: Sweden: Abisko... | reverse complement strand
CAGCGGGCGCGGCCCTTCCGCACAGGCAGGCGAGAGGATCGCCCACAGCAGCGGAACCAGCCCAAACCAGGCGAAGACCGAGCGCCAGGGCGGCATGGGCCCGGCCAGCGGAAAAGGCAACTCGAGCAGGCCGGCGGAGAGACCGGCAGCGGCCCATAACTTCCACGATCTCAAGAACGAAGAGTGCATACAGCGCCGAGTGTATCGCATTGGGGGGCGGAGCAAAACCTTGGCACCGCCCTTCGGTGCTCTTTTCACAGCGCCGCAGCAAGATCCCGCCGCGACTTGTTCTGGAACGATCCGAAGCGATTTCTGCTGGGAAATCGCCTGGCTCGCACCCTTGCGCAATGGCAAGGATTGGCGCGGCACGAAGTTGGTACAATCGAGATATGTTTTTCGCCATTGTAGCAATGCGTCTGCTGGAGTTTATGTTCTTCGCTGGACTTATAGGCTCCTCGGTGGTAGTGCTTATCAGCTTTTACGAGGACGGAGTAGAGCTGTTCGGCAAGGGCGATCAGGGGGAGAAGCAGGTATAACCTCACTTATGACGGCCCGCGCGGCGGCGGCCATTGACTGGCCGTCATTTTGGACATACACTCACCGAAGGGCGGGCGAAGAACGCCGCTGCTTTAACCAGAGAGAGCCGATCCTTGTGCCGGCACAATCCTGATGGCATCTAACCGAACGACCGCAGCCCCTCTGTCAAACCGCGTCCGGCTCATCGTGGCATCTTCGGTGATGCTCACTTTCATCTCCTTTTGGCGCGCGGCAGCCATTGTTCTTAACGATCTGGGCTCCTCGGCCTTCTATGCCGGGGGCATTGTCGAAGAAGCCATCGGCCCGGCGGCCCCCTGGTTCATTCTCGGCGTCATGCTGTTCAGCTTCGCGGTGTGCGCTCTTTACGTCGAGAGCTGTTCGATGTACACCCGCGGCGGCGTCTACCGCGTGGTCAAGGAGGCCTTGGGCGGCACCTTTGCCAAGCTGAGCGTTTCTGCACTGATGTTCGATTACATCCTGACCGGGCCAATTTCAGGAGTATCTGCCGGCCAATATATTACCGGCCTAATCAATGAGATGATGACGGTTGCCGCGAATAGCCACTGGCTTCCTCCGGCTCTGATCGATGCACATAATCACCCTTTTCAGTTCCAGATGAACCATACTGCGGCTGTCTTTGCCGCCGCGGTCACCATTTATTACTGGTGGCAGAACATCAAGGGTATCGAGGAATCCAGCGGCAAGGCCTTGCGTGTCATGCAGATCACCACAGTAATGGTGATCATTCTGCTGGCCTGGGGCGCCTTCTCGGTGATTGTGCGCGGGGTAAATCTGCCACCTGCTCCAATAGCCAGCAACCTGAAGTTCAGCGACGATGCATTGGGCTTTCTCAAAGGAACGAGACTCGTGCCCCTGTTCGGGCTTTTTGGCATTCTGATGGCTTTCGGACATTCTGTTCTTGCCATGAGCGGCGAGGAGAGCCTGGCCCAGGTCAATCGCGAGATCGAGCACCCAAAACTGAGGAATCTGAAGCGCGCGGCCATCGTCATCGCCCTTTACAGCACGATCTTCACCGGGGGAGCTACGCTGCTGGCCTCTATGCTGATTCCGGTTTGGCAGCGGACCCACATCTACCAGGACAACCTGATTGCCGGCCTCGCCATGTATATGGTCGGCCCCATGTTCTGGCGCATCGCTTTCCGCATCTTTGTGGTGCTGGTGGGTTTTCTGATCCTTTCCGGGGCAATCAATACTTCGATGATTGGCTCGACGGGCGTGCTGATGCGCGTGGCCGAGGATGGCGTACTGACGGATTGGTTCCGCAAGCCGCACAAGAGATTCGGCACCAGCTATCGCATCGTCAATCTGGTGTTCATCCTTCAGATGGTCACGATCATTGCCAGCCGGGGCAACATCATTATCCTGGGCGAGGCATATGCCTTCGGCGTGATCTGGTCGTTTACTTGCAATGGGCTTGCCATGCTGGTGCTTCGTTGGAAGTTCCATGGCGAGCGCGGCTGGAAGGTTCCGGCTAACATCCGGATTGGGAAGACCGAAATCCCCATCGGACTGCTATCGGTCTTCCTTGTACTGTTCTCGACAGCCATTGTGAATCTCTTCACCAAGTCGGTGGCCACGATCAGCGGTATTGTCTTCGCTGGGGCCTTCTTCATCATCTTTACGCTCTCAGAGCGTGCCAACCAGCGCAAACACGCGTTGACTGCCCGGCAGATGAAGGATCACTTCCAACTCGAACACCAGGACATCATTAGCCGGGAGTCAGTGGCCATCCGGCCCGGCGGCATTATGGTGACAATGCGGGATGCCGCCAATCCCCTGGCGCTGAAGTGGACCCTGGCTCATACCAGCACGGAAGAGCGGGATGTGGTTGTGATCAGCGTGAGAATGATGGGCGCGGGCGGACCGGAGTACCTGAGCGCCGAAGAACAGAGTTTTAGCGAGCACGAGCAGATGGTCTTTACCAAGGCTGTCTCAGTGGCAGAGAGCTTTGGCAAAAAGGTCTCGCTGCTCGTGGTTCCCGCCGGAGATATCTTCGCGGCGCTGGTGCAAGGCGCCAATTCGCTTGAAGTTGAGTCCGTGGTCTCGGGAGTGTCCAGTTCGATGACTGCCGAGGATCAGGCCTTCTATCTGGGCCAGGCATGGGAGGCGCTTCCGCAGCCGAAGCGGCAGTTCAACTTCTATGTCATTGGCCACAATGGCGAAACCAAGGTCTTTTACATCGGACCGCACGCGCCCTCGCTCAGCCCGGACGATGTGCAACTGGTTCACCGTTTGTGGCTGAATATGCGGCGCGATCCCTCAGTGCAGGATCTTCACCATAGCGACATCATCACCTATTCTCTTACCCGACTGGCCGGCCAGTATGCTCGCGAGAAAGAAGAGATCATCCGCGACCTCCGGAACTATCGTGCTGCTGAGGCGCGAACCACCGGGCGTCTTGTCGGGCAGGATCTCACCCGTGCCACTGCGGCGCTTCCCGCAGCCCCACGGCCGACTTTGCCGCCGGGCTCAACGTCTTTCGGGGAATAATTAAAGAGCCGGCCAGGAAGCTGAAAATCCAAACTAAATCGGTACACCGGGCGACCAGCGTACGACCTCGACGTCCGAGTCAAGCAACGCCGCCAACTGTTCAGGAGTGCCTTTCAGAGGCGGAACGGTCCCATAGTGGATAGGAAGCACAGCTTTCGGTTCCAGAAGTCGAACCGCCATCGCGGCTTCCCTGGGTCCCATTGTGTAGTGGCCGCCAATGGGGAGGATCGCCACCTCGGGTTGATAGAGCTCACGAATCAGCCTCATATCTCCAAAAACGGCGGTGTCGCCTGCGTGGTATATAACGGGCCCATCGGCAATGGCGAGCACATACCCCGCGGCGACTCCGGCATAGTGGACGCCTTGCTCATCTTCGACACTCGAAGAGTGCTTCGCCTCGACCATGGAAACCGCCACATCAGCCAATTGGACGGTTCCGCCGAGGCTCATACCGATGGTGTTGGCAACGCCCTTGCGCGCCATATAGTTCGCCAGTTCGTAGACGGCTACAACAGTGGACCCGTGCCCGGCCGCAACCGGCACGGCGTCGGAGATGTGGTCGGAATGACCGTGGGTGAGCAGAAGATAGTGGATCTTCGCTGGCAGGACAAAGGGTTTTGGATACCTGGGGTTTTGAGCGATGAACGGGTCGATGAGAATGGTCGTACCTCTGGCGGTTTCTACCAATACGGTGGCATGACCCAGCCAGGTAATGCGGGTTCCTTTCAATAAAGTCATAGTTCCTCCGCACAAGTGAGGTTGTTCGGTCTTCGGCTCCTTGATGCCCGATTCGCCTCTCAGCGCGTAATGATCACCTCTGAAACACTGTCCTTGGCGAGAAACTGGCGGAAACCGGACCAGTCCTTGAAGAGCTGCTGGATGCTGCGGTTACTGAAGGTACGCTGCATGGGAAACGGCTCGGCCAACTGCACTTCGACATCATCCGTGGGAGTCACGTGGAAGCGGCAGTAGGCGGTCTCTTCGCCCTGGGAGCGTGTATGAAAAAATGCCAGGAGCTGACCCTCGGGATTCATGGCTTCAAAGAGGTGCGCGACCACCGGCTCAACCAGCGCTTCAGGCAGATAGTCGAGCGCCGTCCACAGGAGCACAACGTCGAATCGGCGACCTGAGAAGTTGAGCGACTCCTCGAGGAAACCTTCCACGTTCCAGGTTGGGTTGCCTGCACCGTCAAGGCCGGTTTGCCATTCTCCGGTCAGGGCATCGTGAACCAAATTGGCAAGAAAGACGCTGTGGCCAAGGCCAGTGAGGTAGCTGATGTTGGTCGAGGAGGTTGAGCCGGTATCGATGGTGTGCAGATCCGACTCGGTCTCAAGCCGTTTGCGCAGCGCTGCCCACCCTCCCGAGTGGCGCGGCACCCGGAGCTCTCGAAGATCCGGTGCGGAAGCGGGAGGACCGCCGTCCTGTTTCTTACCAAACCAACGGTTCAGCACCTTCAAATCCCCTCGCGAACGAGTCGATAATCAACCTGCAAAGCGAAGCGCCAATAGCTAAACGCGACAAGCGGCGGAGGGCTATGTCGCACTGCCGCCGTTCTGTGCCTTGGCGACAGTCTGGCTCAGTTCCACCTTGCCGCGAAAGACCGCGTTGTCTTCGACTGCCAGCCGGAGTGCGAGGATATCGCCCTCCATGTGGCATCCCGCACGCAACTCGACGCGGCCGCTGGCAACCACGCTGCCTTTGACCTTTCCGAGAATCAAAACGTCTTTGGCGGAGATATCGGCGGCAACAATCGCAGTGGGGCCGATGGTCAACCGGCTCTCAGAGAGGCCGACGGTCCCCTCAATGCGCCCATCGACGATCAACTCTTCACTACCCGTCACTTCGCCGCGGATCACGAGGGTCTTGCCGATGCGCGCTGGAGCGTTTTCAACTGCCATGTTGTGGTTCCTCCCGGGACCTATCTTCAAATCTCTCAAAGGGTCCGTCTACCGGAGTCCACCGATCCTGCTCCGTGATTGCGCGGTGCAGGATCGTCTCCTTGCGGTATACCGAACTCAGAAACTGCAATTGGCCCTCTCCGAACTATACGTAACCAGACCACATTGCTTCAATCGAAGGGGCATTTGGAAGTGCGCGCAGAGTATTCGAGAGTTCCGGCAGGCTTTTCGAGAGGCCTCAACCGGCTAGACTAGATGATATGCGCAGAGCCCGTCTCCTTCTGCCGCTGTTTCTCTGGAGTGCCCTGGCCATGGGCCAGCCAATTGCCAGCCGCCCGCTCACAGCCGCCGAGGCGCAGGCACTCGTAGGGCGCGCTCTGGCGACCGAATTGAACGCGGCCCAGGATACCAGCCACCCCATGCGCTACCGGTTGCGCAAGCAAAGCCCCAGGCTCACCTCAACCAAAGAGATCATCGAGACGAGAGAGGGGTTTGTGGCCAGGCTGGTGGCGATTAACGATCAGCCGCTCAGCCAGAGCGACGATGAGAAGGAGCAGGCACGGCTCGATGCCCTGCTCAGCGATCCCAGCCGGCAACAGCATCGCAAGCAGAGCGAGGATCAGGATGCCGGGATCGTTCTAAAGTTATTGCGGATGTTGCCGCAGGCGTTTCTCTATCAATATGCCGGTACCAGCGCCGGAGTTTCGGGGACAGGAGAGAGGTTTACTTTCAAGCCGAATCCGGGATTCAATCCTCCGGATTTCGAAACGGAGGCGCTGACCTCGATGACCGGCGAGATCCTGATCGATGCGGCCGGGGAGCGGGTGGCGCGGCTGGAGGGGCACTTGAACCAGGATACGGACTATGGATGGGGGATTCTGGGCAAGCTGAACAGGGGCGGATGGATAGTGCTCGAACAGGCCAGCGTGGGCGGGGGACAATGGAGAATTGTTCATCTAAAGCTGCAGATGACTCTGCGTATTCTATTCAAGTCAAAGAACATCGATACCATCGAAGAGATGAGCCAGTATGTGCCGGTACCCGCCGGGATTGACTATAGGCAGGCGATCCGGCTGCTGCGCTCCGGCGACGGAAACGCGGCCCACTCAGGGAGCCGATAGAGAACTCAAGACAAGCGCAAACGGCCCCACCGGGGTTCGATGGGGCCGTTTGCATTAAGGTTGGTTTGGTTACATCTTGGCGAAGACGATGACCAGGGTGAAGAGTGTGAGGGACTCGATGAGAGCGAGACCGAGAACGAGGAAGGTGAAGATGGCCGGACGCGCTCCAGGGTTGCGGGCCACTGCTTCGACGGCCGAGCCTACGGCGCGTCCCTGACCCATGCCGCACAGACCAGCGGCCAAACCCATACCCAAACCGGCACCGATCGGCACCAGACTGATAGCGGCAGAGCCGCCATCCGCGAAGGCCGGAGTGGCGAAGCAGAGAGCCGCCAGGGCCATGAACATGTATTGAAGTTTGCGCATAGTTCTCCTGCTTCCCTTTGAATTGGCCGCCAGTGGGTGGTTGAAGCTCACCGTGCTGGCCCCCTCACGCTTGCAGCCTACCGTAGGTCCGGAGCGGAAGCGCTCTCCGGCGGAATCCTTGTTTAGTGCTCGTGCGCTACCGCCAGCGAGAGATAGATCATCGTCAGCAGCATGAACACGAAGGCCTGAATGAGCGAGACGAACAAGTGCAGTCCCAGGAAGATCACCGGAACGCCGACCGGAACCAGCGAGAAGAAGACCATCGTCACAAGATCGCCGGCAAACATGTTGGCGTAAAGACGAACACTGAGCGACATAACTCGGATGACGTCCGAGAAAATCTCAATGGGAAATATCAGCCATGCCATCCACCAGACTGGCCCGGCAAAGTGCTTGAGATAGCCGATGAGCCCCTGCTCGCGAATGCCATGGAAGTTGTAATAGAAGAAGGTGGGAATGGCAAGGCCCAGTGTCACCATGATCGATGTTGTGGGAGCCGTAATGCCGGGGATCAGTCCGCTAAGATTGCAGATCAGAACAAAGAGAAAGATGCAGGTCACATACGCCTGATAGCGCTGGTAACCGTGGCCGATCACCGACTCGGCCTGCCCGCCGATGAATTCGTGAAGCATTTCGGCGATTTGTTGCGCGGGGTTGGCTCTCTCCACCGACAGGCTCAAGCGGACGAAGAGAAAGAAGGCGATGAGCCCGCCTGCAACAAGTAATTCCAGCGCGAAGGCCCGATTGACACTGAGAGCCTTTTCGGCGGCTACGACCGGAGAAAGACCGATCAATTGAAAGGCCTTGACCTCAACGCCCATCATGAGGGAGTTCAGCCATTGTACGAGTACAGAAGATTCCGGCATGAAGACTTGGTTCTTTCCGCCTCCGAACAGCAGAGCGCATCTGCCGCGGAGCCTGATCTATTCCTGTTTCCGCCGCTGCTTCGATCAATCGCGCATCAGCCTGATCGATTCCCAGACGATGGTCATTGCCGCCAAACCAACCCCGAAGAAAAGCGCCACAATCGAGCCGTGGAGACATTTCAGGCTACCATAAATGACCCCCGCAAAAACGGTGAGCCTGAGCACAAAGAAGAGAACCACCACTGGAGCGCTGGTGGGCGTCTTTTGCTTGTCCATTCGGGCGTTGATGACGCGGATCAGACGCTGCCACTCCCAAATGCTGGCAGCCGAAATAAGCGTCCCAGTCACGAGCATTGCTGCGCTCCGCCACCCCGCGCCAACTAACACAGCAAGACTAGCGATCAACCCCAGAATCAGCGTGTTACGCAGAGCCCGCTTGAGCATCGCGTCCAGATCATCCTGGGTAAGGTCAACAATCGGGTGGGTTTTCTCGGTCATGGGCGGATGTCTGGAGTTCCCTCTTCGGTCCCGTTCTGGATCGGCTCCTCTTTTCGGGACTTCTTCTCAGCGGCGATTGCCTGCTGGATCACGTAGAACAGCCCCGAGATGCAACCAAAGACAATCCCGACGATGGCAATCCAGTGCTGGTGGAGGCGATTGTCAGCCCACCAGCCAGCGCCCCAGCCGACAGCTACCGCCGCTGGGAGGACAAAAGCGAGATGCATCAGCTTTTCCGCCTCGACATACATGGAGAGTCCACTGGAGGTTTTCACGGGTTGCTTGTCGTCGGGAATGGCGCGGTGGAAGGGCATGACGGCTCATCTTCAGCATACAGGGCCAACGAGCGAGCAGGTATACTTCCCTTTTGGGCAGTTGGCCATCTATCGGAAGGATTCATCGTGTTCGATTCGGAGTTTGAGCGCAATTTATTCGATTTGCGCAAAGCCAAGCTGGAAGAGATCGTGAAGCTAGGCCAGGCGGCCTACCCCAACCAGTTCCCTGCCTCGCATACCGTACCCGAGGTGCGCGCAAAGTGGGGCGAGGAGACGGGCGAGGCGCTTGAAGCGACGCGCGTCACGGTGGCCGTCGCCGGGCGCATCATGGCCATTCGCGCGCAGGGCAAGGCCGGTTTCGCCACGCTGCAGCAGGGCGGCCAGCGGCTGCAGATCTACGTGCGGCTTGATGCGGTGGGCGAGCAGGGCTTCGCGCTCTACAAGTTGCTCGACCTAGGCGACCACATTGGCGCCGCGGGCTACCTTTTTCGCACGCGCACGGGAGAGCTGACGATTCATGTCGAACGCATCACCTTCCTTAGCAAGGCCATGCTGGCGCTGCCGGAGAAGTTTCATGGCCTAGCCGATGTGGAGCTGCGCTACCGCCAGCGCTATGTGGACCTCTTCGCCAATCTTGAAGCCCGCGAGGTCTTCGTGAAGCGGGCCAAGACTCTGAAGGCAATCCGGCAGTTCTTCGACGAGCGCGATTATCTGGAAGTCGAGACGCCGATGTTGCAGCAGATTGCGGGCGGCGCAGCGGCGCGGCCCTTTTCGACCCACCACAATGCGCTCGACATGGACTTGTTTCTGCGCATTGCACCGGAGCTGAACCTGAAACGACTGGTGGTGGGCGGCTTCGATCGCGTCTACGAGATCAACCGCAACTTCCGCAATGAGGGCGTAAGCACGCATCACAATCCTGAATTCACGATGCTGGAGTTCTACCAGGCATACGCCAACTATCACGACCTGATGCAGATCACCGAGGAACTGATCGAGTTCGTCGCGAAGAAGGTGAACGGGACGACGATTACGAACTTTGGTGGCGTGGAGATCGATCTGGGCAAGTGGACGCGGCTGACGATGCGGGAGGCGATCCGCGAGTATTGGCCGAAAGAGGCCGGGGCAAAGCCGGCCATCGCCGCCTTCGCGTCGGCCGAGGTGCTGCAGGCGAGGCTTCACGCGGCCATGAGTTCGCTGGAAGAAGCGGTGGGGGAGACGACGCGGCTTAGCCCGGAGCGGATCGCCGAGTTGCAGACAATCCACGGAGCAGTCACCGCGGTTTACTACGGATCGCTCAATGGCTCACCGGTGGGCAAATCCATCTATAACCTTTTCGAGGCAGCTGTAGAGCCTTTCCTCGTGCAGCCGACCATCATCTATGACTATCCGATCGAGGTTTCGCCGCTCTCGAAGGCCAAGCCCGATGATCCCGCACACGTCGAGCGCTTTGAGTTTTTCTGTGGCGGCTTCGAGCTGGGCAACGCCTTCAGCGAGTTGAACGACCCGGTGGAGCAACACAAGCGCTTTGCCCAGCAACTTGCCGAGCGTGCAGGCGGCGATGACGAGGCCCACCAGATGGACGAGGACTACGTGCGTGCGCTGGCCTATGGGCTGCCCCCCACTGGCGGCGAGGGTGTCGGCATCGACCGGCTAGTGATGCTGCTTACGGGCTCCAAGTCGATTCGCGATGTGATTCTGTTCCCGCTGATGAGGAACAGAGAGCAGAGATCAGAGAACAGAGATCAGGAAGCGGAAAGCGCGCAATAGGCGTATGCGACAGGGCGGAAGGAGATAGTCGATGGAGTTTGTCAATAGTTATCAAAGCGCTACTTTTGCTGAGGACTATTCGAAGCTCGATTTCTCCAATACTTACCATCTCGCCTTTCGCGATTTGCCGGAGATATATTCCGCGCGCGTGAAGGGGACTGCGGCACTCGATTTTGGTTGCGGTACAGGCCGCTCGACGCGCTTCCTTCGTGGACTTGGGTTTGAAACGATCGGCGTGGACATCTCGCCGGAGATGGTAGCGAAGACGCACGAGATCGATCCCACGGGCGACTACCGCGTTATTCCCGGCGATGATATGAGCGGTTTGCCGCGCGACAGTTTTTTTCTCATTCAATCGGCATTCACCTTCGACAATATTCCCGGCATGGAGACCAAGGTGCGTCTATTTCACGATCTGCGCGGGCTGCTCAAACCGGACGGCATTCTGGTGAGCATCGTCTCCTCGCCGGAGATCTACGTGAATGAGTGGGCCTCCTTTTCGACCAAGGATTTCCATGAGAACCGAATCGCAAAGCCGGGCGACACTGTGAAAACCGTGACGACGGATTTCGAAGATCAAACGCCATGTCTGGACATCTACTGGCCGCACGAGTCCTACCTTGAAGTTTATTCCCGCGCAGGGTTAGAAATCGTAGAGATGCGCAAGCCCTTGGCGAAGGGCGACGAGCCCTACCCCTGGGTGAGCGAGACACGCATCGCGCCCTGGGTCGTTTATGTGCTGCGGCGTTCCAATCAAGGATTGCTTGCCCCACGAAGGAGTTAGACCGGTTTGAACATTCTCTTTGTCGGCGACATTTTTGGCAGCGCGGGGCGCAAGATTGTGCGCGAGCATATCGGCCATTTGCGCGAGACGCATGGCATTGAGCTGGTGATCATGAACGCCGAGAATGCTGCCGGCGGCTTTGGCGTGACGCCGCAGATTGCCGAGGAGCTCTTTGAGATGGGAGCCGATGTGTTGACCACCGGCAACCACGTCTGGGACAAACGCGAGCTGATCGACTATATGAACTCCGTTCCAGCGGAAAGCACTTTACGGGCGCGCCGAGTGCTGAGGCCAGCAAATCTGCAACCTCATTTGCCCGGCTATGGTGTCTATGAGGGCGTGACTGTCAGCGGCATTGAGTATGCTGTTGTCGACCTGCAGGGCTGTGTCTTCATGAGTACAACCAACGACCCGTTTCATGCAGCGGACGGGCTCCTGGGCGGCATCAAGGCCAAGGTGATCGTAGTGGACTTTCATGCGGAGGCAACCAGCGA
>Ga0302322_100005493_pt1 | contig 11120 bp, 8 predicted proteins | sample Fen_T0_2_FD_203757 | JGI IMG/M metagenome (GOLD analysis project Ga0302322, IMG submission 203757) | Peat permafrost microbial communities from Stordalen Mire near Abisko, Sweden - Fen_T0_2 | ecosystem: Environmental > Terrestrial > Soil > Wetlands > Permafrost | place: Sweden: Abisko... | reverse complement strand
CCTTGCGGGCCTCGAAAGCCTGGGCGCGGAGTTCCTTCAGACGGGCCTGGTAGTCCTTCTGCCGGGCTTCGAGCTTCGCCGCGGCCTGGGCCTTGGCATCACTGCCCGCGTTCAGATCCCGGTCCCGATCCTCCATCACCTTCGTGATGGGCTGGAAGAACACCACCCGCAGATAGAGGTAGAGCACCACGAGCAGCACGATCACGAACAGGAGGGACGGCAGGTCCGGGCGCATGGGATCCGGCATCTGGGCCAGGATGCGCGCGACAGGGCCGCCCCCATCAGGGGTTCGGAGCGTCAAGTTCGCCAGTTCCAGCAGCGCCACGGCCACCCTCCAGAAGCATCCCAAGGCCACGGCCGACAGTTCAGCCAGGGTCACACCGACACCAGTAATGGTCCGCGGGAACCTCTGGCACGGGAGTCATAACAATTTATCAGAGCAGGTCGGATCCCTCAATGCAGAGCTTTGGCCTTGACCCCTCCAGGCCCCTGTGGGAGGATCGGTGTTCGGCGATCCGGGCGATTAGCTCAGTCGGTAGAGCAGCTGCCTTACACGCAGCATGTCGGCGGTTCGAGCCCGTCATCGCCCACCAGGATTCTGGTGAAGTGCACCAAAACAAGGGGTTGTAGCTCAGTCGGTTAGAGTGCCAGCCTGTCACGCTGGAAGTCGCGGGTTCGAGCCCCGTCAGCCCCGCCAAAAAATGGCCCCCACACGGGGGCCTTTTTGTTGGCGGAATCAAAGAGGGGCTCGGACCTGCGAGTGGGCTCGCCGAGGCGCCACCAGATGTGGCGCCGAACGAGACCGGCGGATCCTAGCCAAAAGGGCGACGGATACGCGTTCGAACCCTCGACCGCATGGGTCGGCGCAAGAGGCGGAGAACGACGGGATCTAGATCGCGAGTGGTTTGTCCAGGCTCTGGCGCCGCCCTCGCAAAAAAATGCAACCAGGGGGTTGCGCAACCCAAAAGAGCCCCTAACATGTAACCCGGAGGTTGCACATGAACATCACGAGCACCGACCGCATCGAAAAACAGATCCAGCTCCGCGCCCCGCAGTCCCGGGTCTGGCGGGCCCTGACTGACGCCGAGGAGTTCGGCACCTGGTTCGGGGTGAAGCTGGAAGGCCGCTTCGTCCTAGGCGCGCAGACCAGGGGAAAGATCACCTACCCCGGCTACGAGCACCTCACCATGGAGGTCGAAGTCGAGCGGATGGAGGCGGAGGCCCTGTTCTCCTTCCGCTGGCACCCCTACGCCATCGATCCCAAGGTGGACTACTCGGGCGAGCCCAGCACCCTGGTCGAGTTCCGGCTCGAAAGCGTGGACGAGGGCACACTCCTGCGGGTGGTGGAATCCGGCTTCGACCGGCTCCCGGCCCATCGCCGCGACGAAGCCTTCCGCATGAACGACAGGGGCTGGGCCCAGCAGCTGGTCAGCATCGAACGCCATGTCGCGGGCTGAGGCCATTTCTCCTGCGCGGGTGAAGGACGCCGCGCCGCTCTTCGCGGCGCTCGGCGACGCAACGCGGCTCGGCTTACTGGTGAGCCTCTGTGCCAGCGGCCCCCTTTCGGTCACGCGCCTGAGCAGCAAGTTCGCGGTGTCCCGGCAGGCCATCACCAAGCACCTCGACGTGCTGACCGAGGCCGGTTTGGTCCGAAGCAGCCGCCAAGGGCGGGAGCGCATCTGGGAATTCGAACCGAAGCGTCTCGAGGATGCGCATCAGGTCCTCGAGCGCCTGTCACGCCAGTGGGACGACGCCCTGGACCGGCTCAAGGCCTTCGTCGAGCGCGGCTAGTCCCGCAGGCTCCACATCCTGAGAATCTTTCCCGCCTTCACCTGGTAGATGCTGACGGCCACCAGGGCTTCCTTCCCCGCCCGTCCCTTGATCTTCTCCTTCTGGATCACGAAGTCGCCGGACACCATCTGCGCCTCCGCCGATGCATGCAGATCAGGATTGGCCTTGAAGCGCTCCGTGTAGAGCTCCCGCAGCCGGGCCTTGCCCGTGGACGCTGAATCCCCAGGAAGGGTGAATACCTCCAGCTCGTCGGCAAAGAGGGCCAGAAAACCCTCCAGGTCATGGGCATTGAACAGCTCGATCTGCCGCTCCACGGTGCGCGTCGGACTGAGGATCTTGGGGGTGGGTGCCGCCACCAGCAGCGCGGGCACCAGCAAACAGGACAGGGGGCGGATCATGGACGCTCCGGCATAGGGAAGCCCCACTGTAGCCCTCGCTTCGAAATCCGCCCATCGCCTTTCGATCTAAACGCGATAGACTGGAGGGCTTGGAACAACCATGAAACTGCCTCTCGTCGCCCTCTGTGGCCGCCCCAACGTGGGCAAGTCCACCCTCTTCAACCGGCTCACCCGCAGCCGGGCGGCCTTGGTCCACGACTTGCCGGGCATGACCCGGGACCGGAGCTACGGTCGCGTCACCTGCCTGGGCGAAGAGGGCGGGGCCGAGGAGGTTTTCGAGCTGGTGGACACCGGCGGCCTGGATTTCGAGGGCGACGACGTCATCACCCAGGGCATCACCCGCATGGCCGAGGCCGCGCTGAGCGAGGCCCACATGGCCATCCTGCTGGTGGACGGCCACGACGGTCTCACGGCCGGGGACGAGGAGATCGCCGCCCGCCTGCGCCGCATGGGCAAGCCCCTCCTGCTGGTCATCAACAAGCTGGACGGCATGAAGGGGGGCGCGCCGGATGGCGGCTTCTACGGCCTGGGCTTCGACGAGGCCTACGCCATATCCGCGGCGCATGGCGCCGGGGTACCCGAGCTGATTGCCGCCATCCGCGCCCGCCTGCCCTTCCACCGCACGCCCGAAGAGGCCGAAACCCACTCCCTGGGCGACGAGCGGCGCTTCGCCCTCATCGGCCGGCCCAACGTGGGCAAGTCCTCCCTGGCGAACCGCCTGCTGGGCTACGAGCGCAGCCTCGTCAGTGAAGTGGCAGGCACCACCCGCGACACGGTGGATACGGTCATTCATGTCGCGGACAAGGTCTACCGCCTCATCGACACGGCGGGCATCCGCAAGAAGGGCAAGACCCACGAGGGCGCGGAGAAACTCAGCATCCTGAAAGCCAAGCAGGCCATGGCCCGGGCCGATGTGAGCCTGCTGCTGCTCGATGCCGTCGAGGGCGCCACCCACCAGGACGCAGTCATCGCGGGTTATGCCCAGGAGGCGGGCGCCGCCGTCATCCTCGTGGTGAACAAGTGGGACCTGGTGGAGAAGGACACCCACACCATCTACGGGGCGGAAGAAGACCTGCGCCGCAGCCTGGGCTTCCTGCACCACGCACCGATGATCTTCCTCTCGGCCCTGACCGGACAGCGCGTGTCCAAGATCTTCGGCATGATCGATGAGCTGGCCGAGGCCCATGCCCGGCGCATCCCCACGGGCGAGCTGAACCGGTTCCTGCGCGGATCCGTGGACGCCATGAGCCCCCACGCCATCGATGGCAAGCTGCCCAAGCTCTACTTCATGACCCAGGTGGGCGTGAGGCCCCCCAGCTTCGTAGTGAAGGCCAACACGGACCGCGGCCTGCACTTCAGCTACGTGCGCTACCTCGAGAACCGGCTGCGCGAGCAGTTCGGCCTGGCGGGCGTGCCCCTGCGCCTCAGCATCCAGAAGAAGCAGAAGGGCGAAGGCGAGGAGGCGGAAGTCGCCGCCGTGCGCCGCATCCTGGACCCCGGCGAAGGGCTCAAGCCCTCCCGCAGCAACGAGTCCCTCCAGGCCCAGCGGGTGGACAAGGTGAAGGCCCGACCCCGGCCCAAGAAAGTGGAAGGCCCCAAGCCCGCCGCCAAGCAGGCCCCCCGCAAGGGCAAGCACGCGCCCCCCAAGCGGGTCCGGCAGAAGTCCACCAAGAAACCCTGAACGGATCAGGCGATCTGGATCTCCAGGGTCGCACACAACCCGCGGCCCGGCTCTGAGGCAAAGGTCAGCCCCCAGCCTTCCCGCTCGGCCATCCTGCATAGAAGGGAAAGACCGAGGCCCAGGCCCTCCTTGCGGAAGCCTTCCCCCCCTTTCTCCCGGATCCGCATGAACGGCTTCCCAAGGGATTTCAGTTCGATGGCGGAGAGTTCCTGCCCTTCATCGCCTACCTTGATGAGAAGCCGGTTCCCTGTGCTCTCCGTCTCCAGGGTCACGGCACCACTCCCATGGAAGAGGGCGTTCTCCACCAGGGTGAGGATCGCCGCCCGCAGGGATGGAAGCGAAGCTTTCCCGTTCGCCTCGGCGCAGGTCAGCACCAGCGGCCGGTTGCCGGCTTCGAAGGCAGGTGCCAGGTTCTCGGCGACACCGCGGATCCACTCCGGGGTCACGACATCCTGGGGCCCCGCCACATCCGAGTCCTGGATGGCCACCAGAGTCTTTTCAATCATGTCGGACATCCGGTCAGCCTCTTCACCAATCTGGATGAGCTGGGAATCCAACTGGTCCTGGGGCAGCCGGCCCAGGCGCAGGGTGTCGCAGCGAAATTTCAGGATGGCCAGGGGGGTCTTGAGGCTATGGGTCATGGAGGCCATGCGGTCCGCGTCCAGGGCGGCCTTGCGGCGAGCCCTGGCGCGCAGATACATCGTCAGCAGCAGGGCCCCACCGATGGCAGCGGAGGCGAGGGCCATGAGGTACTTCTGCATTCGCCAGCCGCGCTGGAGGGCCTTGGCCTCCGCCCTGAAGGGGATGACCGTGAAGGTCCAGCCGGCAAATTCATTGCTCACCTGGCCCGAGGAGAAGATGGATTCCTGGGCCCAGTACGGATCTGCCTGAAGGTTTGGCTCGTCGCCCCAGGGCTGGGGCCGGAGATCCTTGCGGGCCTCATCCCCTTCCTTGAGCAGGGCGACCCGGAAGGTGGCCTTAGGGCCCAGGAGGTTTCGGAGGGACCGCTCCACCTCTGGACTTCCTTCTTTCCAGCGCTTGGCGACCAGCCACCGGTCGCCCCGCAGGATGATCTTGGGAACGGGCCGCTCCTCGTCTGGAAGGCCTCCCATGGGGAACCAGATGAAGCTTTGGGTATCCTCCGCCAGCGTGAACCACTGGTCCAGGGTCAGAGCCTCAGGGGCTTCCTCTCCCTGCACGAGAGTGTCTCCCCGGCGCACCCAAAGCCGCTTGCCGGCGTTCCGGTCCCGCAAGGCCAGGACCAGCGGTTGAGCGCGAAGGTAGGCGCCGAGGGCGGGCTCGTCCCCTGTCGCGAATTCCGGTGGCCGCGGAAAGGTCATCCAGTCCGTCTCCACCTTCGTCATGTCATTGAGGCGGGGCTGGGACCACTGGTCGATGGCAAGGCTGGCCTGTTTGCGACTCCACTGGATGGGCAGCGCCACCAGAAGGATGACGACGGAGGCCGAGACCAAGTCTAGGATCCCCAGGGCAGCCCGGTTGAGGAACCGCCTGGGGCCGCTCGACCGGCCTGATCTGCCTTGATGGCCTCGGAAACGGGCCACTCGCCTGACTGCCATGGGAATCCCTGGGAACCACTCCAGTCTAGCGGCCCTACTATCAGTTCATCCTCGCCTGCATACTGTCTTCACCTCAACTTTCTGCTGGAACGGAGCCTGACCTTGGTACACCTCCTTGTGGTCGAGGATGAAAAGGACCTTCGAGGTCTGCTCGCCACCAACCTTGGGTGCGAAGGGTTTTCTGTTGAGGTGGCCAACGACGGGATACCGGCCCTGGCTGCCCACCGCCTGCGGAAGGCGGATCTCATCGTCCTCGACCTCATGCTTCCGGAACTGGACGGTTTCAAGGTACTCGAAAGCCTGCGGCAGGCCGGCGACACCGTCCCCGTGCTCATGCTCACCGCCCGGGGTGGTGAGGCCGACCGGGTTAGGGGACTGAGCCTCGGTGCCGACGACTACCTGGTCAAGCCCTTCTCCATCCTTGAGCTGGTCGCCCGTATCCGGGCCATCCTCCGGCGCTCCAAAGTTGCCGAGGCCGCCAGGTCCGTCACCTGCGGTCCCTTCCATTTCGACTTCACCGCTCTCACCGCCGTCCGGGGGGACCATCCGCTGGAGCTGACCAGTCGAGAGATGCGGATCCTGGAGATCCTGGTGACCTATCCAGGACGCACCCACAGCCGCTCGGACCTCCTCCGCCTGGCCTGGGAAGCGGATGCCCGCCCCTCTCCCCGTACCGTGGACGTGCACGTGGCCAACCTCAGGAAGAAGCTTGGTGACGATGACAAGCACCGCCTCATCGCCACGGTGGGAGGGGAAGGCTACCGCTGGACGGAGATGCCCAGTTCGTAGCTTTCCAGCAACCACGGAATTGACCTTTGCAGGCAAATGTTGTCTGGGTTAATTTCGGCATAATAAAAATTAACAACCCTTAACTTGAGGGAAGCCTTGGGCTGCCTGGACACTGACGATCAGATCCCCACTATTTCCCATTCTTTCCTCCATCAAGACGTTGCGGCCATCCGCCTCGTCTCAAAGCCGTCCTGGCCAGAAGAGCCGGATCGGCTTTCTTCCCCCTTCCCTTTTCTGAAGGAGTTACCCATGGCAACGACCAAGAACCGCAAGGCCCTGTGCTTTATCACCGCAATCCTAGTCGCCGGTTGCCTTTACGCCCAGAGCCCTCAGGAGTCTCTGCGCGTAAGCACCGCTGCCGACCACCTGTTGGCGAATCGCGCCCAGCTGGGCCTGGATTCGGATCACGCCTTCATTCTGCGCGAATCCCATACGGACCACCTCGGCCAGACCCACGGCCATTTCACCCAGCACTACAAGGGCCTGAGGATCTGGGGCGGCGACGCCATCACCCACACGGACCGGAATGGCAACGAACTCCCGCTCACCAATGCTCTCCACAAGAACATCCGCATGAACGCGACGCCATCCCTCAGCGCCGGAGAGGTGCTGGCCGTGACCCATCGCGACCTGGCGCCCAAGGGCTCGTACTCCTATCTGCCCAGCACTGAGCTGATGATCTATCCCGAGACCACGGCGGTCATCCACCGCCCGAAGGGTGTGTCCGCGGACCACGAGCTCAACGCCACCGACGTGACTCATGAGGTGGTCCGCTACACCCTGGCTTACCACATCCACACCGAGCTTGAGAACAAGCTGGACGGAATCAAGCACACCGACTACCTCGTGGACGCCCGCACCGGCGCCATCCTGAAGAAGTGGGACACCCTTCATACCACCGCTGCCACGGGCACTGGCAACAGCCAGTACAACGGTGTCATCACCCTGAACACCAACACCACCACCACCGGCTTCGAGATGCGGGACATGACCCGCGGCACGGGCGGCAACTACGTCACCAACGCGGCTCACGCTGCCACCACCTCCACGGCCGTCGGCACCATCTACACCAACACCACCAATACCTGGGGCGACGGCACCAACTACGTGGAGGGCAGCTCCACCACCGCCGCCAACGGCCAGACCGCGGCCGTGGACGCCATGTTCGGCATGGCCAAGTCCTGGGACTTCTACAAGAACGTCTATGGACGCAACGGCATCGACGGTGCAGGCACCGCCACCTACAGCCGGGTGCACATCGGCAACAGCTACGACAATGCCTTCTGGTCCGACAGCTGCTTCTGCATGACCTACGGCGACGGTTCCAGTTTCACCACCCTCACGGCCCTGGATGTGGCCGGCCACGAGATGAGCCACGGCGTCTGCGCCCGCACAGCGAACCTCACCTACTCCGGCGAGTCGGGCGGCCTGAACGAATCCAACTCCGACATCTTCGGCACCATGATCGAGTTCTACGCCCGCGGCGGGTCTGGCGCCACCATCGGCGACACCGGCGGCAACTGGACTATTGGCGAGCAGCTTGCCTCCACGCCCCTGCGCTACATGTACAAACCCAGCCTGGATGGCGCCTCCCCGGACGCCTGGTCCTCCACCCTCGGCAGCTTGGATGTGCATTACTCCAGCGGCCCCATGAATCGCTGCTTCTACTTCCTGAGCGCGGGTGCCACCGCGTCGGGTAACACCAGCACCACGTACCTGCCCACTGGCATGACCGGCATCGGCAACAACAAGGCCTCGGCCGTCTGGTTCCGCGCCCTCACCACCTACCTCACCTCCAGTTCCAACTACGCCGCGGCCCGCACCGCTGCCATCAGCGCCGCCAAGGACCTCTACGGTGCCGGTGGTGCCGAAGAGCAGGCCGTATGGAACGCTTTTCACGGCATCAACGTGGGCGCCGCCTGGTCCTCCACCCCGCCGCCACCCCCCAGCACCTTCACCGAAGTGGAAGCCAACGACACAGTCGGCACCGCCAACGTCGTCGCCAAGACCTTCACTGCCATCCAGGGCAACCTGACCGTGGCCACGGACAAGGATTTCTTCGCCCTATCCCTGACCCCCGGCCAGACTCTCGCTATTGCCATGACCGGCCCCACGGGCGTGGACTGGGATCTCAAGCTCGTGAACGCCGCCGGCACCCAGCTCGCCATCTCCCAGGGCAGCACCGCCACGGAAAACATCTCCTACACCAACTCCGGCGCGACCGCCACGACCGTCTATGCCAATGTCTATGCCTACAGCGGCGTCAGCGCCACGCCCTATAACCTGGCCCTGACCTACTCTGGCGGATCCGCGGGCGACACCACCGTCCCCACCGCCACGGCCACGGAAGCCGGCACCAGCGGCACCATCACCCTGTCCGCCACCGCCACCGACAACGTGGGCGTCACCAAGGTCGAATTCTATGTGGACGGCGCGCTGGTGGGCACGGACACCTCCAGCCCCTACAGCATGACCCTCGATAGCACCACCCTCACCAACGCCACCCACAGCCTGGTGGCCAAGGCCTATGATGCCGCCGGCAATGTGGGCACCTCCACCGCCGTCAGCTTCACCGTGAGCAACAGCACCTCCAGCACCACCTTCAATGAAATGGAGAGCAACAACTCCACCGGCACCGCCAATGTGGTGGCCGACACGGTGACCAAGATCGTCGGCTACATGGGCAGCACCACCGACCTCGACTATTTCAAGGTGAACGTGCAACCCGGCAAGAGCATCACCATCAACATGACCGGTCCTACCGGCGTGGACTATGACCTCTACTTCCTCAACAGCAGCGGCACAACGCTGAAGAGCAGCCTGGGCAGCACCGCCACCGAAACCATCACCTACGCCAACACCTCGGCCACGGCCACGGTGTTCTACATCAAGGTACTCGCCTACGCCGGCTCCAGCACCACCACCCCCTACAACCTGGCCCTCACCCGCTGAGGTCCGTCTTACCCTGGACAGGGCCGCGCGAGCGGCCCTGTCTTTTTGGTTCATCTGGGAATTCCAGGGCCAGATAAGCGGAACACAGAGGGCACAGAGAAAAGCACTGGTCACGGAAGACACGGAAGAAAGCTGGAAACCACGGAAAAGGGAGTGGGCGTCCGTGTCTTCCGTGACCAGCCAATCCTTGGATGCCCGAGAGGCCTTACGTTGGAATCAGCCCTCCAGCAGCACCTTGGCGTGTTCCAACGCCTCGGCCCGGTCCGGCTGGCCCGAGAGCAGCCGCGCCAACTCGCGGTTCCGGGCCTCGCCCGCCACCCAGCCCAGGGCGCTGCGGGTGCGCCCGCCTTCGGTCTGCTTGGTGAGGCAGCCATGCCGGTCCGCCCGGGCCGCCACCTGGGCCAGGTGCGTGACCGCCAGCACCTGGTGGGCCTTCCCCAGTTCGGCCACTGCCGTGCCCACGGCCAAGGCCGTTTCACCACCCAGCCCCGCGTCCACCTCGTCCAACACCAGGGTCAGGCCCTCACGTACACCTGTGCCCAGCACCAGACCCGCGCCCACCAGGGCCAGCATGAGGCGGCTCAGCTCCCCGCCGGAAGCGATCTTCGCGAGAGGACGGAAGCCCTCTCCGGGATTGGGTTCGATCCAGATCGCCAGGGCCGAAAACCCCTGGGCCGCCACCCGCACGGGCCGACCGCTCTGCAGGACCGGACTGCCGGAATCTTCGGCCAGGGACAGCCGCAGCTGGATCCTTGCCCCCTTCATGCCCAGGCGGCCCAGACGCCTCTGCACCTCGGCTTCCAGCTTGGGGATGGCCGCGGTGCGCCGCGCGTGAAGGGCTTCAGCCGCCACCCGGTAGCGTTCCGCGACCTTCGCCAGGGCCGCCTCCAGTTCCTTGATGGGCGCGTCCCCTGCCAGCAGAGAGCGCTGCTCCTCCTTCAGGGCCTGCAGCTGGACCGGAAGCTCTTCCGGCTCACAGCGGTGGCGCCGGGCCAGTCGCTCGTAGAGCGCCAGGCGGGCCTCCATGGCCTCGATGCGATCCGCCCCGGCGGCGCCCCAGCGGAGGGTCTGATCCTGGGCCAGAGCCAGTAGGTCTTCCAGCTCCAGGACGGCGGAGCGCAGGCGGTCCTGCTCGGCCACCGCGTCCGGCCAATGGGCCACTGCTCGCATCAGGGCCTTGTGGGCCAGCTCGACCTTGGGGAGCCCTTCGTTCAGGGCTTCGGCCGCCTCCCGAAAGGCCTGCTCGAGATGGACGGCATGACGCAGGGGCTCACGGTCCGCCTTGAGCTGGACCCATTCGCCCACCTTCGGGGAGAGCTTGTCCAGGTCGGCCAGGGCTTCGGCCAGCTGCTCCAGGCGCCGTTCCCGCTCGGCCTGGCTGCGGCGCCGGGCCTTCAGGGCCGCTTCGGCTTCCCGCACGGCCAATGCCTCGGGTTCCAGACATGGCTCGAGGCCCAGCACCTCGTCGATGAGGGTCAGGTGCCGCTCCTCGCCCAGGAGCGACTGGTGGTCGTGCTGGCTGGTCAGGCGCATCCAGAGGCGGCCCGCCTCCCGCAGGTCCGCCAGGGCGCAGCTGGCGCCGTTGATCCAGGCCCGGCTACGGCCAGCGCCGACTTCCCTGCGCAATACGACCGGCTGTTCCTCAGGCAGGCCCCGCTGCTGCAGGAAGGCCTGCCAGTCCTCGAAGCGACCCTCCACCACGGCCTCCACCGTGGCCCGCTCGGCCCCGTGGCGCACCAGCTCGGCATCTCCGCGTGCGCCTACAAGCAAAGAGAGGGCATCCACCAGCAGGGACTTGCCCGCCCCGGTCTCGCCCGTGAGCACCGTGAAGCCCGGCCCCCAGTCCAGGGACAGGTCTTCGACGAGGGCGAGGTTTTGGATCCTCAGGGACGAAAGCATGGGAGTAGTCTACCGGGCCAAGGCCGGACCACA
>Ga0302322_100005491_pt1 | contig 11122 bp, 11 predicted proteins | sample Fen_T0_2_FD_203757 | JGI IMG/M metagenome (GOLD analysis project Ga0302322, IMG submission 203757) | Peat permafrost microbial communities from Stordalen Mire near Abisko, Sweden - Fen_T0_2 | ecosystem: Environmental > Terrestrial > Soil > Wetlands > Permafrost | place: Sweden: Abisko... | reverse complement strand
TGGAGCGGATGTGACGAACGCACATTGCCCGGTCATTATCCGTCGCCGGGTGCACCGTCTCAGCGCGAGATGGCGACCGGTCGGGGGCGCATCGGCTCGTGTCGTCGCTCGGGGGTCGCCTCGTCGTGGACCAAGTCGCCGACTCGGCCGAGGTTGCAGAGGCCGGATCAGCCGTTGGTCAGGGCGTGCATCCGCCAGCCTGGCACGAGCATCGGGACGCGCGCGGCGTAGGCGTCGTAGGCGCTTCCGAAGTGGCGGGTGAGGAGTCGCTCCTCGGCCAGCGCACGAACCACGAACGCGGGGAGCAGCGCCACCAAGCACAGGGCCATCAGCGGGCTCAACAGGGCCAATGCGCTGCCCACCCACAGCAGCAACACCGCGAGATACATCGGGTGGCGAACGAGGCCGAACGCGCCTCGGGTCACCAACACGGTGTCGGGCCGGACCTCTGCGTCCGAGGAGAACTGGCGACCCAGCGTCCGGTAACCCCAGGCTGCAAGCAGCCCGGCGGCCATCACGAGCGCGATCCCGAGCACCGCGATGGCCAGGTGCAGCGGATCCGTCGGAGCCGGGATCGTGCCAAGCATCGTGGCGCCGGATACGAAGCCGACGGCCACGAAACCGAGGATTCCGACGTAGTTGACGAGGGCAACCGGACCCGTCACCCGTTCGACAGGCGCGGATCGGCGGCCCAGGCGCTCGACCGCGAGGATCGACAGCCCGAACACCAGCAGCGAGAGTGCACTCGCGATCACGATGAGGCGCGAAACCAGTTCGAGCGTGAGTTCCATTCGGATCAACCCTCCACGAACACGAGATCCGCGTCAGCGGGAGCGCACGACCGCGCCGATGATCGTCCCGAGCCCCAGCAGGATGAAGAGCAGGGCCACGGCCGGGACGGTCACGCCGCCGATGGCACCGACGCCCGCGACGAGGGCGACCGCGCCCAGGGTGATCCCGAACCAGGCGACGGGTACACCGGCCATGGCGCGAAGCGTGTTGAGGCCGAGCATCGCCGCCCCCGTGCCTGCAACCAGCGCGAACTCGCCGACGCCCCGTGGCAGCGCCAGGGCGCCGAAGAGGACGAGGAGCAGCCCCCATCCCGCCGCGTCGAAGCGGCCGGCTAGTGGCCGCGCCCCTGCGTTCATCGTGTGACCCACGCCGTTCTCCCTCTTCCATTCACTAGCAGTATTGGCCAACTATCGAAGTCTCTGGTCAAGAAGGGGTCCCGCCTACCGCCCGACCAGGTAGCCCCCGACCCGGTCGAGGACGCCCGATTCGATCGAGCAGTAGATGCTCTGGCCGCGCCGCTCGCAGCGCACGAGTCCGGCTCCGCGGAGCTCCTTGATGTGGTGCGAAACCGTCGAGAGCGAGAGCTCGAACTGGGCGGCGATCTGCGAGATGCTGTTCTGAAGCTCCTTCGACGAGTGGCCCTCGTCCGGGTCCACCGCTTCGCGGATGAGCTCGAAGATTGCAAGCCGCGTGGGATCCCCGAGCGCCTTGAAGACCCTCGCGAGATCCGTCGTCGGGGCTTTCGTCGAGTCCACGGGCTACTCCGATACTTTGATACTTGTACGATAGTCGGATCATATGGGTCTGCATGGGGGCCGTCAATGGGGCGATGCCCGCTTCCCTCGCCAGCTCGGAGACCTTCAGGGCTGGGTCCAACACCTTCAAGTGAGTTGAGGGTGAGGCGCTTCTCGGGGGATACTCCCGCTGACGATCGGCGCCCCTGGCGGAAGGTCGCTCCAGGGCCTGCGACCGAGCGTCGTGGGAACGCCGGATCCGTGCCCTTTGGCACTGTCCATCGGTGGCCGACGGCATTGATCGTGCCTCGTACCGGGTCTCCGGAGCGTCCCGTCTGGAGTCCCAACCCTGGCCCGCGTGGTGGCCCGCCGACAGTGCCGGCGGCGCTCATGGCCAGCTGCCGGAGCGTTCGGTGGCCTGCCGGAGTCTGCGCGGTTGGGTGATCGGGGACGGGTCGCGGACCGAGAAGGGAAGACAGATGGGCATGGACAAGATCCTGCGGATCGACATGGGCGCCGAGGGCGGCCCGAAGGCCACGACCCAGCCGCTCGGCGACTATTCGGGTCTGGGTGGCCGCGCCATGACCTCGCTGATCGTGAGCGCGGAGGTCGATCCGCGCTGCCATCCGCTGAGCGCCGCCAACAAGCTCGTCTTCGCGCCGGGCATGCTCACGGGGTCCGCCGCCTCCACCAGCGGACGCATCTCGGTCGGCTGCAAGAGCCCGCTCACGGGCGGGATCAAGGAAGCCAACGCCGGCGGCCAGGCGGGCCAGGCGATCGCGCGTCTCGGTTACGCGGCGGTCGTCGTGGAGGGCAAGCCCGCGGGCGATGACCTGTGGACGATCCTCATCAACACCAAGGGCGTTTCCTTCAAGGTCGACAACGATCTCCGGGGCCTCGGTACCTACGACAGTGTGGAGAAGCTGCGCGCGGCCTACGGCGAGAAGGTCACCTTCATGCTCATCGGCCAGGCCGGCGAAATGATGCTGCCGGCCGCCTCGATCGCCGCGTGCGATCGCGAGCTGCACCCAACCCGCCACATGGGCCGGGGCGGCGTCGGCGCCGTAATGGGCTCCAAGAAGATCAAGGCGTTCATCCTCGACGAGACCGGGACCAAGACCCGCCAGCCGGCCGACGAGGTGCGCTTCAAGGCCGCGGCAAAGACCTTCAACGAGGGGCTGCGGAGCCACGGCGTCACGGGCACGGGCCTGCCGTCCTTCGGGACCAACGTCCTTACCAATATCCTCAACGAGGCCGGCGGCTACCCGACCCGCAACTTCAGCACGGGCCAGTTCGAGGGCGCCACGCAGATCAGCGGCGAGACGCAGGCCGCGATGATGACCGAGCGGGGCGGCGAGCCCACCCACGGGTGCCACCGCGGCTGCATCATCCAGTGCTCCGGCATCTTCAACGACGCGACCGGGAAGTACCTGAGCAAGCAGGCCGAGTACGAGACCGTCTGGTCGCACGGCGGAAACTGCGGGATCAGCGATCTCGACGTCATCCAGCAGCTCGACCGAATGGACGACGACTTCGGCCTCGACACGATCGAGACCGGGGTTGCCATCGGCGTCGCAATGGAGGGCGGGCTCCTGCAGTTCGGCGACGGCCAGGGCGCCATCCGCGTCCTGTCCGAGGTCGGCAAGGGCACCCCGCTCGGCCGCATCATCGGCTCGGGCGCCGGCGCGACGGGCAAGGCCTTCGGCGTCGAGCGCGTGCCGGTCGTCAAGAACCAGGCGCTGCCGGCGTACGACCCGCGGGCCGTCCAGGGCATGGGCGTGACCTACGCCACGACCCCAATGGGCGCCGACCACACGGCGGGCTACGCCGTCACGGCGAACATCCTCAAGGTCGGCGGCTTCGTCGATCCGCTCAAGCCCGAGGGCCAGGTCGAGCTCTCGCGCAACCTCCAGATCGCGACCGCCGCGATCGACTCGACCGGCATGTGCCTCTTCATCGCGTTCCCGGTCCTCGACCAGCCCGAGACGTTCGGCGCCCTGGTCGAGCTCCTGAACGGCTTCTACGACATCAACCTCACCGCCGACGACGTGACGGCCCTCGGCAAGAAGGTTCTGACCGCGGAGCTCGACTTCAACGCCCGGGCCGGCTTTACCGCCGCGGACGACCGCCTCCCGCGGTTCTTCGAGCAGGAGGCCCTGGCGCCGCACGACGTGAAGTTCCAGGTGACGCCAGCGGAGCTCGACGCGGTCTTCAACTGGTAGTCACGCGCGATCGGGCGGATGGCGGCAGGTTGACCGGCCGCCGTCCGCCCCAGGCGCTGCCCGCGCGGCGCCCGCATCCGTCCAGGCTCTTCGTCGAGGTCACGACGCGCTGCAACCTGCGCTGCGCCATGTGCGTGAAGCAGGCGCGCGGGCATGACCTCGTCGACGGCGACATGTCCGCCGGGACGTTCGAGCGTCTCGCAGCAGCCTTCCCGCACCTGGAGGCACTCGTCCTCAACGGAATCGGCGAGCCGACCCTGCACCGCGGCCTCGAGGGGTTCATCGAGCAGGCGAAACGAGCGATGCCGGCGGCGAGCTGGGTCGGCTTCCAGACGAACGGCCAGCTCCTCGGCCAGAGGCGGGCCGAGTCGCTCGTCGCGGCGGGCGTCGACCGGATCTGCATCTCGGCGGACGCGGTCGCTCCAGACCAGCTCCGGACACTCCACGGCGGCGCGCGCCTGGCGCCCATCGAGGCCGCGGCCGGGTGGCTTCACGACGCTGCCGGACGTCATGGGCGGCAGGTGACCCTCGGCCTCGAGTTCGTCGCGATGCGGGGCAACCTGCGCCAGCTGCCCGACCTCGTGCGGTGGGCCGCGGGCCGCGGTTTCGGCTTCGTGATCGTCAGCCACATGCTCCCGTACGACGCGGCGATCGCCGGCGAGGCAGCCTTCAGCCCAACGTCGGACCGCGCGCTCTCGATCTACCGGACCTGGCGCGACAGGGCAGCCGCCGAGGGGATCGACCTCGGGCGCTACCTCGCGACGTTCATGCAGATCGCGCCGTCACCCGGCGACCGGCGCGCCATCGACCACGTCCGCGCGATGGTTGCCGACGCGACCTCCCAGGGCGTCTCGCTCAAGGTCGCCGAGCTCCTCCGATTCGACGAGGTCAGGCTGGGTGCGGTCGAGGATGCCTTCGCGGGCGCGGCGGCCATCGCGGCCGAGCTGGGCATCGACCTCCGGCTGCCGCGGACGGTGCCGACCCAGGTTCGCCGCTGCGACTTCGTCGAGGATGGATCGGCCTTCGTGTCGTGGAACGGCGACCTCCACCCGTGCTACTTCCTGTGGCACGGGTTCACCTGTCACCTGGCCGGGCTGGTCAAGGTCGTGCAGCCTCGAACCTTCGGGAACGTCGCGGACCGGGGCATCCTCGAGACGTGGAACGGCGAGGAGTGGCGCGCCTTCCGTGGCGACGTGACGGCCTACGACTTCCCGTTCTGCTACGACTGCAACCTCGCGATGTGCGACTACGTCGCGAGCGCGGAGTTCGAGCAGGACTGCCACATCAGCCGGGTTCCCTGCGCGGCATGCCTCTGGTGCACGGGCCCGTTCCAGTGCATGCGTTGACGCGATAACGCGCCGCCCCGGCGGGCCAGGTCGGCGGCCCGGGTCTGCAGGACGGGTCTAGCGGCCGGCCGGTCAGTCGTCGGTCGCGAGGATGACCTCGGTCGACTTGATGATGGCGACCACGCGCTTGCCGGGCTCGAGGCCCAGGCGTCGAGCGGATTCGGCCGTGATCGCGGCCACGAGCTCGTGCCCTCCGTCGACCTCTACGACGACCTCGGACATGACCGAGCCCTCCTTCACCGCCCGGACGGTCGCGGGGAGCTGGTTGCGGGCGCTGAGCTTCATGAAAGCCACCTCTTCACCGGCCGGCCGCCGGTCCGGCGGCCGGCGTTGTCACCCCTGGTCGCCCGCGGGCAGATCGCTCGAGGCGACGCCGATCATGGCACACCACGACCCGGCCCTGGCGATCCGGTCCGATCCGCGAGCCCGGCGCCCGGGGCGTGCCCCGCGGCGTGGGCCGCGTTCAGGCGGCGACGCCGGCCAGCTTCCAGAGTGCGGCGACAGCGTGGTCCACGTCGTCCGCCGTGCTGAACGGGCCAGGCGACAGCCGGACCGTGCCGCCCGGGAACGTGCCGACCGTCCGGTGGGCGAGGGGAGCGCAGTGCAGCCCGGACCGGACCGCGATCCCGAACGAGCTGTCGAGCGCCGCCGCGAGGTCGAGCGGATCCCAGCCTTCCAGCGACACCGAGACCGTGGCCACCTGGCGCTCGGGATCGCCCGTCCCGTGGACCCGAAGGCGGGGGACCGTCCGAAGCCCGTCCATCAGCCGGGCGGCCAGGGCGGCCTCGTCGGCGCGGATCGCGCGCACGCCCCGTTCCCGGAGGTAGGCCAGCGCCGCGCCCAACCCGGCGATCCCGACCGTGTTGAGCGTCCCGGCCTCGAGTGCCGCAGGCAGCTCCTCCGGCTGCCGCTCCTCGTCCGATCGCGTCCCGGTCCCGCCCTGGCGCAGCGGCGTCAACCGGATTCCTGGGGCGACGTAGAGCGCGCCGGTACCCGTCGGGCCCAGGAGGGCCTTGTGCCCGGGCACGGCCAGGAGGTCGATCTCCATCTCGCGCACGTCGATCGGGAGAGCGCCCGCCGTCTGGGCCGCGTCCAGCAGGAACAACGCCCCGTGCTCGTGAGCCAGCCTCGCGGCCTCGCGCGCCGGTAGGATCGTCCCGACCACGTTGCTGGCGTGGGTCATCGCCACGAGCCGGCATGGCTCGGAGCGCAGGGCGTCCTCCAGGTCCGCGAGGTCGAGCGTCCCATCCGTCGCGCAGGGGACCCGCGTGACCGCGACGCCGCGCTCGGCGAGGGCGTGTAGCGGCCGGACGACGGCGTTGTGCTCCATCGAGGTGGTGACGACGCGGTCGCCGGGCCGCAGCAGCCCCCACAGGGCCGAGTTCAGGGCGTCGGTCGCGTTGAGCGTGAAGACGATCCGCGCGGGGTCGGCGGCGCCGAACAGCCCTGCGAGATGCGCGCGCGCCGCCGCGACCACCGCTCCGGCTGCGAGCGCCATGGCGTGGCCGGACCGACCCGGGTTGCCGGCGTTGTGGTCCAGGAACTCGACGATGCTCGCCGCGACCGCGGGCGGCTTGGGCCACGACGTCGCCGCGTTGTCGAGGTAGATCACGCGAGCGGCTCGGGGTGCGCCGCTCGCTGCGGCCAACAGCCGCGCATCAGATGCCGACGTACCGCGCGTAGAGCGAGCGGGCGACGGCGAGATCGGCCGTCCCCTTGATGATCGCCCGGCCGTCCGCGAAAACCGTCATCTCGTGGCCGTCCACCCGGCACCGGACCAGGAAGTCGGAAACCGAGACCGGCCCCGTGGCCTCGAGTCTCCGGCCCAGCTCCGCCAGGTCGAGGGCCTGCGCCCGCCCGGGGCTCACCTGGATCGCGTCGCGGCCGCAGAGCGTCGCGGTCCTGCTGCTGGTGACCGTGTCCAGGTACTCGAAACGTCGCCGGCCGCAGCACGGGCACCCGGGGTCGCGAAGCCTGCCCTCGGCCTCGAGGTGGTCGTTCGTCCAGACGTCGATCGCGGTCAGCCCGCGGCTCCGGTGCTCGCGGTCGCCGACGAGGATCTTCAGCACCTCGGCACACTGGATCGCGGCGACCGTGACGATCCCGGCGGCGAGCACTCCGGCACTCTCGCACGTCTCCATGGAGCCCGCGGGCGGCGGTGTGGGGAAGACGCACCGGAAGCACGGAGTCTCCCCGGGCACGATGGTCATCGACATGCCCGTCGACCCGACCGCGCCGCCGTAGATCCAGGGGACGCCCCGCTTCACGCAGGTATCGTTGACGAGGTAGCGGGTCTCGAAGTTGTCGGTCCCGTCGAGGACGACATCGGCCCCCGCCACGAGCCCCTCGACGTTGGCTGGCGTCACGTCGGCGACGAACGGCCGGACCTCGACCTCCGAGTTGAAGCGTGCCACCGCCCAGGCCGCGGCGATCGCCTTGGGCACCCCGGCAGCGGCATCGGCCTCGTCGAAAAGCAGCTGGCGCTGGAGGTTGCTCAGCTCGACGACGTCGCGGTCGACGATCGTGATCCGGCCCACGCCGGCACGCGCGAGGAGGTTCACGCCGGCGGAGCCCAGCGCGCCGCAGCCGATCACGAGGACGTGGCCGGCTCGAAGCCGCTGCTGCCCGGCATCGCCGATCCCCCAGAACCGCGACTGCCGGGAGTACCGATCGCCTCCCGCGGGCTCGCCGGATGCCAACGCTTCTTCCCCTGAAGGGCGAGGCGCACGTCGCCTCGTGATTCCCCCGGCATTCTACGCGCGAGCTGCTGCCGAACGGGCTCAGGAGGGCATCATATGAAGGTATCATCACTTTCCTATCGGCTCGCATCTATGGATCACGCGGTCAGTGGCCACGTATCGGCCCCAGGAGAGATCACGATGGCTCGAGGCAGGACGATGTTCAAGCGCACGACGCGGGCGCGGATCGGTGGCTTGCTGGTCATGGCACTGGTGGCGGCCGGTGCATGCAGCTCCGGCGCCTCGTCGAGCCCACAGGCGAGCTCTCCAGCACCCAGCGCAGCCGCGGCGGCCTCGCCCGTCCCCAGCATCACCGGGTCGAAGGACGTGATCCTCGCCACCACCACGTCCACCCAGGACTCGGGGCTGCTGGATGTCCTCGTGCCGGCGTTCGAGCAGGCGACCGGCTATGTCGTGAAGACCGTGGCGGTCGGCAGCGGCCAGGCTCTCAAGATGGGCCAGGACGGCAACGCGGACGTGATCCTCGTCCACTCGCCAGCTGCCGAGAAGACCTTCATGGATGCCGGCTGGGGGGTGGACCGCCGGCTCGTCATGCACAACTACTTCCAGGTCGTCGGGCCGAAGAGCGACCCGGCGGGGATCCGGGCCATGACCTCGGCGGCCGACGCGTTCAAGAAGATCGCCGCTGCCGGGGCCACCTTCGTCTCGCGAGGTGACGGCTCCGGGACCGAGACCAAGGAGCTGGCCATCTGGAAGACGGCCGCCATCACGCCGAAGGGCAACTCCTGGTACCTCCAGTCCGGGCAGGGCATGGGGCCGACCCTCCAGATCGCGTCGGAGAAGGGCGGCTACACGCTCACCGACAACGCGACCTTCCTCGCGAACAGCGCGAAGCTCAGCCTCGAGGTCCTCGTCCAGGGTGACCCGGTGCTCCTCAACATCTACCACGTCATCAGCGTGAACCCGGCGAAGTGGCCAAAGGTCAACAGCGCGGGCGCGACCGCGTTCGCCGCCTACGTGACGTCGCCCGCCGGGCAGCAGCTGATCGCCAGCTTCGGCGCCCAGTTCGGTGGATCCCTCTTCGTCGCTGACGCGGGAAAGGCCGAGACCGACGTCAAATAGGCGGCGCCTGTCACGGTTCGGGCCGGACGGGTAGGCTTCGCCCCGGATGATCGGATCGCTCGTCGACGGGGTCCAGCAGCTCCTCGCCGGACTGGGCGGCGCCGATCTCGTTGAGATCACTCTCCTTTCGCTGGGCGTCTCGGGTATCGCGACCGCGATCAGCCTGCTGATCGGGCTGCCGTTGGGGACGTGGCTCGCGCTGTCGCGGTTCCGCAGCCGGGGACTCGTGCTCAGCGTGGTCAACACGGGCATGGCCTTGCCGCCCGTCGTCGTTGGGTTGTTCGTCGCGTTCCTCCTCTGGCGGAGCGGCCCGCTCGGCGACCTCGGCCTGATCTACTCGCCTTCGGCGATGGTGATCGCCGAGGTGGTCATCGCGACGCCGGTCATCCTGGGCCTCACCGTCGCGGCGCTCGGGCAGCTCGACCCGCGGCTCCGGCTCCAGCTCATGGGCCTGGGGGCGTCGCGCTGGCAGACCGTCTGGTGGCTCTGGCGGGAGGCGCGGCTGCCGCTTCTCGCCGCCCTGATGGCCGGGTTCGGGAGCGTGATCTCCGAGGTCGGCGCCGCGATGATGGTCGGGGGCAACATCCTGCACCAGACCCGCGTGCTCACGACAGCGATCGTCGTGGAGGTTGGCCGCGGCGAGTTCGAGAAGGCTGTCGGCCTCGGGATCGTCCTGCTCACCCTCGCGTTCGTCGTGAATGGCATCCTCACCTGGGCCCAACAGCGTGGCCCCGGACGCCAGGACGCCAGCCGGTGACGGACCTCTTCGAGCGAAGCGGCGCGGCGCTGCCGTCTGCGCTCGTCGAGCTGCGCGACGCGGTCGTGGTCCGCGGCGCGCGGCCCGTCCTGACGATCGACCACCTGGCGATCGACGATGGCGCGACGCTCGCCCTCGTGGGCCCGAACGGGGCTGGGAAGAGCACGCTCCTGCTCGTCCTTGCGAGTCTCATCCGGGTGGGGCGCGGGGCGCTCTCGTTCCGGGGGATGCCGGTCGGACGCGACACCGAGCTCGCGTACCGGCGACACATCGGCCTGGTGCTGCCCGATCCGCTCCTGCTCGACACATCGGTCTACGCGAATGTCGCGGCGGGGCTGCGGTTCCGCGGGGTCCTGTCCGCCGACGCGAGGCCCCGCGTGGCGGAGTGGCTCGAGCGCCTCGGCGTGGCGCACCTGCGCGACCGCCCGGCCCGCCAGATCTCCAGCGGCGAAGCCCAGCGGGTCAGCCTCGCCCGGGCGCTGGTCCTCGAGCCCGACCTGCTTCTCCTGGACGAGCCATTTGCGTCGGTCGATGCGGCCACCCGCGCGAGGCTCCTCGACGATCTCGAGGCCCTCCTGCGCGAGACGCACGTTGCGTGCGTGATCGTGACCCACGACCTTGACGAAGCCGTCCGGCTGGGCGACCGGATGGCTGTCATGGTGGGGGGACGGATCCGCCAGGTGGACACGCCCGAGCGGGTGCTCGCTGCGCCGTTCGACGAGGACGTGGCCGCGTTCGTAGGCGCCGAGACGCGCATGCCGGGCCGCGTCGTTTCGAGCGAGGAGGGCGTCGCGGTCGTGGACGTCGGAGGAAGCCAGGTCGAGGCGGTCTCAACGCTGCCACCCGGCCGCGCCGTCCTCTGCTGCCTGCGGCCGGAGGACGTCACCCTCTGGTCCGTCGGGTCGCCGGCGGTCCCAACGAAGATCGTGTCGAGCGCCCGGAACCAGCTGACCGGGCACATCTCTCGAATGGTGGCGCAGGGCTCGCTCGTGCGCGTCAGCATCGACTGCGGGACGACGCTCGTCGCCTCGATCACGCGCACCTCGGCCACGGACATGGGCCTCGTGGAAGGCACCGCGGTCCTGGCGACCTTCAAGGCGTCGGCCGTCCACCTGATCCCGCGGGCTGGCTGACGAACAGCGAGGGCGGGGCGCCTCGCGGGCAAGCCCGGGCGCCGGGTTTCAAGCCGAGTTGTCATGCGACCGGTGCCATGCTCCGGGACGTCGCGGCTGTCGGCCCAGTCGGGCGGCCGTGGGCCCAGTCGGGCGGCCGTGGGCCCAGTCGGGCGGCAGTGGGGCCCAGTCGGGCGGCCGTGGGCAGAAACCGTCGCCAATGACGGCCCCGCACTCACTAACCATCAGGCGGCGGTGGCCGGGCGCCGCGCGAGGCGGCGCGTAGCCCCGGCCGGGCTGGGGAGGCTCGACAATGCTGCGCCGATGACGCATTGGCG
>Ga0302322_100005490_pt1 | contig 11123 bp, 7 predicted proteins | sample Fen_T0_2_FD_203757 | JGI IMG/M metagenome (GOLD analysis project Ga0302322, IMG submission 203757) | Peat permafrost microbial communities from Stordalen Mire near Abisko, Sweden - Fen_T0_2 | ecosystem: Environmental > Terrestrial > Soil > Wetlands > Permafrost | place: Sweden: Abisko... | reverse complement strand
AGAGAAATAACCACGGGCATGTCGGCACCACCTATCGGCATTACGAATAAAACACCATAAATAACTGCGACAAAGAACATTATATATATTACCGGAGTGAGCTCACTACTCGTCTGAACATGACGGGTCATAATAAAAACAATAAAACCAATAAGGACGGCAAGAATTGTCAGGTTCACGTACTTCATTGCCTTTATACGCATATCACCAATCCATCCATCGAGCTTTCCGAATGCTATCATACTCCCAGCCCAAGAAATTGTTCCGATCATAAGTCCCAGAAGTATAGCAAGCACGTGTCCGTTTGCCATACCACTCTTTGCAATAAGTTCAGGACTGACATGTGGAAATTCCATCATTGAAATAAGAGCTGCGGCTGCACCGCCCATACCATTAAAGAAAGACACAAGCTGCGGCATAGCCGTCATTTTGACGCGTCTGGCAATAACCCATCCGATAATGGATCCAATTCCTATTGCAGTAAGAATGAGTCCGATATTGGTTATCGGTTTACCATCCTTGTGATGAAATAGTATTGTTGCAATAATTGCAAGGCCCATTCCTACAGCTGCCATAGAATTACCCCTGCGCGCCGTAAGTGGATGACTTAACATTTTTAATCCGAAAATAAACAGTACCGAAGCAATGATATAGGTTATCTCTAAAATTGAGATTCCAATATTTGGTTGTGAGAGCTGGTCCATTAGAATCGACTTTTAACAGGTTATTACTTTTTCTTTTTGAACATTTCCAGCATCCTGTCGGTAACAACAAAACCGCCAACAACATTAAGCGTACCAAGCACCACTGCCAAAAATCCCAGTATCAGTGATCCTGTAGTTTCCGCATGTCCCATTACAATTATTGCACCGATTATTACCACACCATGAATAGCATTAGCACCCGACATAAGCGGCGTGTGGAGAATTGCAGGAACATGACTTATGACTTCTATGCCGAGGAATATTGAAAGGATAACAATGAAAATAGCTTCCCTGTGCAATAAGAAAAATTCAAGAATGTTTTCCATGATATATCTTATTTAATATTAAGCATTTGTTTAACTCGCTGACTTACATATTCCTTACCATGAACCGCAGTTGTTCCGTTTATAATATCATCCTGCATATTAAGAATGAGTTTTGCATCCTTATCCACCATTATCTTCAGCAGGTTAATTATATTACAACCGAACATCTTGCTGGCATCGGATGGCATGTCGGAAGGGTAATCGGATTTACCGATAATATTTACACCATTAACAATAATATTTTTATCGTTTTCAGTCAATTCGCAATTTCCACCGGTTGATGCCGCCAGGTCAATTATAACAGATCCAGGTTTCATTGAATAAACTGTCTCTTTCATTAAAAGTACAGGGGCTTTTCTTCCTGGTACCTGAGCAGTGGCAATAACAACATCGGAAGCAATAGCCCTTTGCTGTATTAATTCCTGTTGTTTATTTTTAAAATCTTCTGTTTGTTCAACTGCATAACCTCCGGCTGCAATGTCTTCCTTAGCGCCTTCAACTTCTATAAACTTGCCTCCAAGACTTTTGACTTCTTCTTTTACGGCAGATCTCACATCAAATACTTCGACTACTGCACCAAGTTTCCTTGCAATGGCAATAGCCTGCAAACCGGCAACTCCCGCTCCCAATATGAGCACCCGTGATGGTTTTATAGTCCCGGCTGCAGACATAAACATAGGAAAGAATCTTGGTAATAGCGATGCAGCTTCAAGCACAGCTTTATAACCCGATACTGTTGCCATCGATGACAGGATATCCATTGATTGCGCTCTTGTCGTCCGGGGAATAAGATCGAGAGCCAGAACTGACAAACCATGAAGCCGTGCCTTTTCGAGCCAGATATGGTTCACTGTAGGATTAAGAACCGAGCACAAAATCTGACCTGCTCTGAAACTATTGATGTCATCCTGAACCGGAGGGTTGATTGAAAGTAACATCTCAGATTCGTTAATAACCACTTTTCGTTCCGCTGTGCGGGCTCCGGCTTTCAGATAATCCGCGTCAGAAGAGAATGCCCGTTCTCCGGCATTGATTTCAACAAGTACATCTATTCCCATCTTTTTCAGAGCAACAACTTCAGCAGGCAGGATGGCTACCCTGTTTTCAGTTCCTGTTTCTTTGAGAATACCTATTATCATTGAGTTTGAATTTTAGAGTTTGGAGTGCCTAAAGTTATGATCACAATTTGGTTACCAATTTAATAAACAATTATTCATCCCAGCCAGAATGCTACTTAAATAACTTTAAGGATTGAACTTATTAAGTGTTACTTCAAGAATAAGTGTTTCACCCGGGGAAATCACAAATCTTTTTTGACCTGCGATCTCTTTTCCATAATATCCGCTGTTTATTCCGTAAGCCAGCTCAGGTGGTATCACAAGTAGTCTCTTCTCCCCTGCTTTCATATCTTTCAACGCTTCGTTCAATCCTTTCAACAATCCATCTTTTCCCAAAGTATAAGAAAAATCTACGGCTCCTGACCCCGGTTCAGGTTTACCTTCATCTGCAGTACTTGCAAAATTTAATCCGGATATCAGCTTTCCGGTATAACTCAAATTAACCACAGATCCATCGACCGGGCTGTCTCCTTTACCTTTTACAAGTACTTTAAACCAAAGACCGTCAGGATGTACTTGCAGACCAGGATAGTTTTCAGTAATAAATTTCTCCTCACGTGATTTCCTTTTCTCTTTTTCATAATTAACCTTCTTCCATTGCCTGTCAACAAGTTCTTTAAAAGTCTTATCATTCACAATGAACTTTTCAGCTTCTGGTCCTGCCCTTACAATAGTGATTGAATGGGTAGTATCGCCTTGAACTATCTTATTGACAACATCCATTCCGTCGACAACTTCTCCGAAAAGTGTGTAGTTGCCATCGAGATAAGATCTGTCTGCAAGGGTTATATAGTACTCACAAGTATTCGTATTTGGACCGGAATTTGCCATACCTATCATTCCAGCTTTGTTATGGCTAAGATCGCTTATCTCATTTGGAATCTCATAGCCAATTGAGTTAACCTCCGAATTAGCCGGGTCTTTTATTATTGCCGGCTCTCCACCCTGAATTACATGTCCTTTTACAACCCTATGCCAAATTGATTCTTTAAAAAAAGGAATGCCCAGGGGATAGGAAGCATTTGTGATAGTACCTTCAGCCAGTCCTACAAAATTAGCTACTGTCATCGGAGCTTTTTTAAAATTGAGCAATACAGTAATCATTCCCTTATTTGTGTTGAAATCAGCATAAATTCCATCAGGTCTGTGGAATTTAAAAGCCTGAGTATTCTGAGCATTTATAGCAAGTGCAATTAACAAAAAGATATTCAGAAAGATGGGTCGGACAAAATTCATTTCATGTTAGATTATAATTTAAAATCGATTATTCTTAATATTTTGATCCCTTTTTAACCGCAAAGCACACAAAATAGTCACAAAGAGCACAAAGTCAGAATCATAAAAATCAGTTCTTTGCGAACTATGCTTTGACCTTTGTGACCTTTGTGATCTTTGCGGTTAATGGATTTCGCTTACTTTCCAAAAAAATTCTTTAACCAGAAATTATTTGCCTCATTTCTTGAGTGAGTTGCCTTTGCTCCACCCCATCCATGACGACCTTCCGGATATAACATAAACTGGAACACCTTCCCTTCATCCTCAAGTCGTGATATCAGATATATCGAATTCTGCATATGTACATTGTCATCCATATCTCCGTGCGTCAGGTATAGTTTACCTTTATAATTTTTTGCAAATGTAAGAGTCGATGCATCTCTATAACCTTCCGGATTATCACTGGGAGTACCCATATAACGCTCAGTATAAACATTATCATAAAGCCTCCAGTCGGTAACTGAATAACTTGCAAAACCATGTGTCCAATAACCTGCTCCTTTTGTAAGAGCCAGGCATGTCATATAACCACCATAAGAACTTCCTGTAATACCAATTCGTGTTGTATCAACAAAGGACTTCCCATGTAACCATTTCACAGCATCTTCATAGTCAAGGATCTCCCATTTACCCAGGGAACGATACAGATAATCGAGGCCCTTTTTCCCAAACTGGCCCGAACCACGATGATCGACCGTGAAAGTTATTATTCCATTCTGAGAGTTCCACGAAGGGTTATTTCCTGGCCATCTGTTACTGACATTTTTAGAATCAGGGCCCCCATAAATTGCAAAAATTACCGGGTATTTTTTTAAAGGATCAAAGTTTATCGGATATGTTATAATTGCAGGCAAATTGAAAAGACCATCAGATGTCACAATCTTAATCATTTCTGCCTTCGAATTCTTTGAAGGATCAAAAACCGGCTGTTCAAACTTATAGATTTCATTTAAAAGTTTACTGCTTTTATTGTAAGTAATTATTGAACCGGCACTTGTTATACTGTTCCATGAATCAATATAGTAAGTTCCTTTAGGTGAAATACTTACATTATGAGTTCCATTTCCATGAGTTAGCTGAACCTGATTTTTACCATCAAGGTCTACCCTGAAAACGTGACTGTCGGTTGATTCAACCCCTGTAGCGGAAAAATATACCATTTTAAGATCCTCATCCACCCTGTCGATACCTGTTACTCTGAAATTATTATTTGTAAGTTGGGCAAGAAGTCTGCCATCCCAGGCATAATAATAAAGGTTATCCCAATCATTCCGGTTACTTCTGACAATGAAACCTGTTCCGCTTTTCAGAACATAAATATCTTCGTAGAATTCAATCCATGTCTTCCTGTTATCATTGTAAATCTGGTTAAAATCTCCCGTTGCAGGGTCAGCAAGAATTATTTCAATTGCATTTTGATCGCGATTAACTAACTGTATAGCAAGTTTTTTACTATCTGGTGTCCAAAATGGCCAGGCAATATACTGATCGACACTATAATTGGTTTTTACCCATGTGGTTTTTTCAGTTGCAATATCTGCAATGCCCATCTTCACTTTAGGATTGGGATCTCCAGGTTTAGGATACGGAGTAGCTTCAATCAGTCCATTAACGCCATCTGGCTCATCTAACCTGTTCAGTGTAAATACAGGGACATCAGTCTCATCTGTCCTTAGATAGGCCAGTTTATTCCCGTCAGGGGACCACCAGAATGCGGCATACCTGCTTGCACGACCAAGAATCTCCTCCATATAAACCCATGAAGAGTAGCCATTATATATTTTATCAGAGGCATCGAAGGTAAGTCTGATTTCCCTGCCGGCAGAGAGATCAAAGACATAAAGATCTTTGTTTTTAGTGTAAGCTATTTTTGTACCGTCAGGAGAAAATCTGGTATTTATTTCCGGGGGTTTGTCATTAGTCAATCTTTTCAATTCTTTGTCACCTTTGGTAAAAAAAAACAAGTCATTATCTTTAATGATTACAGCACTTTTCTTGTCAGGGCTGATCACATCAGTGTTGCTTAGTGTTATTCCAGAAGGCAGGGCCTGACTTAATAGCTCGCGCTCTGATTTAGAAGGAGGCAGAACAACTGCTTTACCTGTTTTAATATCAACGCTTTGAATAACGATATTTTTATTTGAATCAAAGTTTCTGATCTGATAATGTGAATCATCGGTCCAGCCCATTATAGCAACCTGATTACCACCACGCTGTGGCATTTGTGCTTTTGCCAGATTAACAATCGTTACCGGTGATAGAAACACGCAAACTAAAATGTAAAGAATACGGAGTCTTCTCATGACTATTAAACTTATAATTTTAATATTCTTAAACAGAAAAACAAAAATAGGAATTTTTAATATGAATTCACCCCGCATGATCAATATCACTAATCCCGCAATTGACAATCTTTTTGTATTTTTACATAATTAAATGAAGGGAAAGCGGATCGAAACAAAATCTATTCAGGAGATCGGGTGGTTAAAGCTTGATAATGCAGCTAAGCTGTTCCCTGCAATAATGTCGGGAGAGTTAACCTCAGTATTCAGGATAACTGCATTTCTTAAAAAACCAGTCAGGTTTTCTGCCATTAAAGAAGCTGTCGGGATTACTTCCAGACGTTTTCCCTACTTCAGCGTATCGCTCGGAAGCGGATTATTCTGGTATTATCTCGAATACAATCAAAAACTTCCCCGAATTCAGACCGAAGAAAAAATACCATGTACAGCCTTTGCTGCCAAAAGAAAAAATGAACCACTTTACCGGATACTTGTAAAAGAAAACAGGATATCTGTTGAATTTATACATATCCTCACTGATGGTGGTGGCGCCTTTGAGTATCTAAAGTCGCTGCTTTACACATATTTCATATTAACAGGAAACACCATTCATTCCACCGAAGGAATTATGTTGCCTGAAAGCCCGATTGCTGAAGAAGAGATGGAAGACGGGTATAAAAGATTTTTCAGGAAAAATACTCCGCCTCCGGGTAAGCTCATAAAAGCATGGCACCTGCCCTTCATACTTAATGAAAAACCGCGCTTAAATGTAATACGTTCGGAAATTGACCTTAAAAAGCTTCTTGAGCTTACACGGGGCTATAATGCCACAGTTACAGAATATCTTGTTTCCGTTTATCTGTACTCACTGCAAAAGATTTATCTGGAAGAGAAAGAAGAAGTAAAAAAACAAAAGCGAGGTGTCCTGCGTATAGAGGTTCCCGTAAACATGAGAAAAAAACTTCCAAGCATAACCATGCGGAATTTTTCACTTTTTGTCCTGCCTGAAATTGATCTTCGACTTGGCATATATTCGTTTGAAGAGATACTCAAGATCGTTAATTATCAGTTGCAAACCGGAGCGGATATTAAACAAATTGGCAGGTTTTTATCGCAGAATGTGGGCCATGAAAAAAGTCCATTTATAAGGGTTCTTCCTCTTTTTATAAAATCAATGGCTATTTCGGCTGTTTACAGGAGACTCGGATCAAATCAGTGCTCAGGTATTATGACTAATCTTGGTGTGGTTAAAATACCTGAGGAGATGGAAGATCTTATAGATTCATTTGAAGTGGTACCAACTCCTCCGAATACACATGTTAAGATAAGTTGTGCGATGGTGACTTTCAGGAACCAGTTAAGGCTGGATTTTGGAAATATCTCAAGGTCGACCAGATTTGAAATGCATTTTTTAAAACATCTCACAGAAGCGGGAGTACCAGTTAAAATACTGATTAATAATTAAATTATCAGATTATGAGTTATTGCGCAAACTGCGGAGTTGAACTTGACAAGGATTTAATTTCCTGTCCTCTTTGTGGATTTTCCATTGGAAAAGCAACTGTCTCCGAAACTAATAACCATTCCGAATATTACCCGTCAGATATCATTTTGGCACATAAGAAAGAATCCCGACGACATATCTGGGAACTAACAGGCATAATTTCTTTTTCTGGAATAGTAGTTTGTACTATAGTCGATTTCGTAATTCATAAAAGTCTGGGATGGTCTCTTTTTGCCGACACATCAATTATTGCAGCATGGATTTGCCTCACTCTGGTATTGCTTGCATTCCGAAAATATTTCATAATAATTCCGGGTATGCTTTTAACAATACTAACCATGTTGTTTTTATTTGACCTTTTCTCCCCTCCTGTTAACTGGTTTTATGGTATCGGACTTCCTGTAACAATTGCACTTTTTGTTGCAATCAGTATTATTACCATTTTATGGAAAGTGGCTCATTTCAGAGGATTTAATATACTTGCTATCGCATTTCTTGTGCTCTCCGGATTTTGTATTGTTTCTGAAGTTTTCATAGATAAATATCTTTCTGACAAAGTCGACATAAGGTGGTCAGCCATAGTAGCCGTATCTATTCTTCCTATAGCTCTCGTACTTCTCTTTATACATTACCGTATGAAGAAGGGAAAGCGGCTCGACAGCTACTTTCATTTATAGACGCATGATGAATGGGGCGTGGGTGTGGCTCGACAGATGTATGATCCATGAAACTGCTTATCGTATACTTCAGAACGCAACGCTATAGGAATAACAAGATTTATTAGAATTCCCCATTAGCACGCGAAAAAAGGGTATTTTGTTAAGTATTATAACCTGTTAAAAAGCAGATTGAAATATTTTTACGGGAATTTGAAAAAAGATTATATTTAACCCCCTGAAACCAATCCTATCAAAATGAAAAAGACTTTTCTGGTTGCATTAGCTTCCTTAATTATTTATCCGGCAATCCAATCACAGACAATAAAATCGCCTGATGAATTTCTGGGCTACCAGCTGGGTACTCAGTTTACCTACCAGCACAGAGCTGTTGATTATTTCAAATATATAGCAGAAGTTTCACCGCTTGCGAAATATCGTGAATATGGCACTACCAATGAAGGCCGAACACTTGGAGTGTGTTTTGTTTCAAGTGAAGAAAACCTGGCCAATCTAGAGCAATACAGAAAGAATAATCTTATAAAGACAGGTTTATTAAAGGGGAATTTTACCGGGACACAGATTCCATTTATATGGCTGGCATATAATGTTCATGGCAATGAGGCTGTTGGTATGGAAGCTGCAATGAAGACACTTTATACGCTTGTCAGTGGGTCATTCCCTGGTGTCTCAGAGTATCTGAAAAGCTGTATAATTGTTATCGATCCATGCCAGAATCCCGACGGACATGATCTGTATACTAACCGGTACAGAAGCTCAATGAATAGTATTCTGACTCCTGACGGAAAATCATGGGAACATAACCAGGGCTGGCCAGGCGCTCGGACAAACCATTATCTGTTCGACCTCAATCGCGACTGGACATGGCAAACGCAGACAGAGACCCAGCAAAGACTTATTCTATACAACCAGTTCATGCCTCAGGTTCATGCAGATTTTCATGAGATGGGCGTTGAATCGACCTTCTTTTTTGCACCCGGAGCTGATCCGTGGAATAATATTATCACACCATGGCAACATGAGTTCCATAAACTCATGGGTAACGGTAATGCCACACTCTTCAATGAAAAATTCAGACTGTATTTTACAAAGGAAAATTTCGATCTTTTCTATCCAGGTTTCGGCGATACATGGCCACTCTTTAACGGGGCTATAGGATTTACCTATGAACAGGGTGGCGGTGGACCATCAGGCCTGGCCTATAAACTTGAATCAGGCGACACTCTCACCCTTAAAGACAGAATTGACGGACATTTTACAGCTTCGATGGCAACAATTAAAGTGTCGTACGAAAACAGGGAAAAATTACTGTCTGAATTTAACAAGTACTTTGAAGAGAGCACGAAGAATCCTCATTTTCAATATAAATCGGTGATTATCAAAGGGTCCAACGAAAAATCAAACATGAACGACCTTCTAAAAATCCTTGACAGAAACCAGATAAAATACAGTTATGCAGGCAATACAGGTAAAAAATTTAAGGGATTCGACTATGCTACAAGTAAAGATGGTGAGGTCACTGTTGAAAAAGGAGATATCCTTGTTAGCGCCTATCAACCCGAATCGCACTTCATGCAGGCATTATTTGAACCTGTCACAAAAGCTTCCGATTCTCTAAGTTATGATCTAACTGCCTGGTCTCTTCCATACGTGTATAATCTGATGGCCTTTGCTGTTCCTGACAGGATCCAGGCGGATACTTCAAAAGTTGAGCTTAAGAAAATTGTCAATGAAGTCAGCAGCACAAAACCTTATGCATATGTTGCAAACTTTTCCGGGTTTGACGAACTGAAATTAATGGCAGCCCTGTATAACAAAAATATAAAGCTTCGCTATTCATTAAAACCATTTGTACTAAACGGCGACTCATTCAACAGGGGAAGCATTATAGTTGCCAGAGGTGATAATAAACACCTTGAAGCTGAATTTGATAAAGATGTGACATTGGCAGCTAATGATTGCCAGGTAAAACTGGTACCGACCACAACCGGAATGGTAGACAGCGGGAAAGACTTTGGTTCTGAAAACTCTCCCCTTATGAAGAAGAAATCTGTTGCCTTGCTTTGCGGTGAGGGCACTTCATCAGGAGCGGTAGGAGAAATATGGTACTTTTTCGAAAAAGAATTGAAATATCCAATAAGCCTGATTAATATCAGTAATAACGATAAAATTGACTTTAAAAATTATGAGATTCTTATACTTACCTCCGGCACTTATTCAAAGCTTAAAGACACAATAATTGATTTTGTCAAAAGAGGAGGCAGGGTAATTGCCATGGAAAATGCAATTTCACTTTTTGCAGGAGAAAAGACCACCTCTCTGGCTAAAGCAATTGAGACAAGAACTGCTGAACAGAAACTGACTGAGAAAAAAATTAAGAGTGATGACTCTACACTTCTTAAAAAATTTGAATATGAGAACGAAAAGAGATATACTCTTTCCGAACGTTCTGCCGGAAGTATTTATAAAGTAAAACTTGATGATACCCATCCATATTCATTCGGGATGGGTAAGGAATGGTTTATCATGAAACGCACTCCGGGTTATCCTTACCTGACTACGGGAAGCAATATTGGCTATATTCTTGAAAAAGAACCTATTGCCGGTTTTGCAGGATTCAAATATAAGGATAAGATTAAAAACACTCTGGTTATCGGAACCGAAAAAATCGGTTCAGGTGAAGTCATCTACATTACTGATGATCCATATTTCAGGGCATTCTGGAAAAGCGGGAGAGTACTTCTTGGGAACAGCATACTTAGATAATTGAGTAACTCTGCCAATACCCTTTGAAAAATGATTGGAATTTATGGTACCATGTTATTTGAATAACATTTGAATAACATTTGATTAGCAATAACAGAACTGCTGCCAGTCAACAGTACCAGCAATTTATACCGATTCTCTGAACTTCTTATTCTGGTGCCATGCAACCGGCGATACGACTGGTAAAGGGTGCTCCTAATTCTGCACTACAGGCTAACATAAAGAATCTTCTTAATTTTTTGGTAGTTTTCGCCTTGAAATTGGTTTTATGTGCACAGAATAAATGCTGGTTTGAGATTATTCCCCTGGCTTGCTTTAACAATGCTTCTGTATTTTTCATCTTTGTTTAATTACTTATGAAAATTACCTTTCCGCACAAAGATGAGGTTGTTAAATTCAGAAAGGTTACATAACTATTTACATAAGTTGCATAATTCACTGATATCATATTTCATTTCCAGATTCTTTATT
>Ga0302322_100005489_pt1 | contig 11123 bp, 11 predicted proteins | sample Fen_T0_2_FD_203757 | JGI IMG/M metagenome (GOLD analysis project Ga0302322, IMG submission 203757) | Peat permafrost microbial communities from Stordalen Mire near Abisko, Sweden - Fen_T0_2 | ecosystem: Environmental > Terrestrial > Soil > Wetlands > Permafrost | place: Sweden: Abisko... | reverse complement strand
ACGCTGTCGAGAAGTTCGACTGGCGCAAGGGCTTCAAGTTCTCCACCTACGCCACCTGGTGGATCCGTCAGGCCATCACCCGGGGCATCGCCAACACCGGCCGCACGATCCGGCTGCCCGTCCACGCCGGCGACACCCTCGCCCGCCTGCAGAAGGCCCGGGCCCGCCTCGAGCTCAAGTACGGACGCCCCGCCACCCTGGCCGAGCTGTCGCTCGAGGTCGAGATGCCCGAGGACAAGGTCACCGAGGCCCTGCGCTTCGCGGCCGAGCCCCTGTCGCTCAGCGAGCCCCTCCGTGAGGACGGCGATGCCGAGCTCGGCGACGTCGTCGAGGACCGCTCAGCGGAGTCTCCCTTCGAGGTGGCGGCCACCGCGCTGCTGCCCGAGGAGATCGCCCGCCTGCTCGGCCCGCTCGACGAGCGTGAGCGCGAGATCCTCAAGCTCCGCTTCGGCCTCGACCGTGGCGAGCCCCGCACCCTCGAAGAGGTCGGTGAGCACTTCAACCTCACCCGTGAGCGCATCCGCCAGATCGAGGCGCGTGCCATGTCGAAGCTGCGGCACCCGTCGAGCGACACCGGCGCCCGCGACCTCCTCGCCGTCTGATCGGTCGCGGCCCTGGGCCGCGGTGAAGTGTCAACCAGTTGTCACGACTCCGGAACGTGTCGCGCTCGCGCCGTCCCTGGGTCTGACTCCTCAGCGTGACTACGATGACGTCCTCACGCGCGAAGGGGAGTGGTCTTGAGCGACGCGTCGCAGGGTCCTGGATGGTGGATCGCATCGGATGGCAAGTGGTACTCGCCCGAGCAGAAGCCCGGACCAGCCACCCCTGAGCCTCCGCCGGAGCCTGTGGTCGCTCCCGATCCGGTCGCCGCGCCGGAGCCGGTCCCTCCGACGGCAGCTCCGGTGACGCCGCCGCCGTTCGCGCAGGAGTCGCCTCCGGTGACCGTCGAGCCCGTTCCGACCGAACCGGTCCCCGTGACCCCTCCGCCGATGGCGACCCCGCCGCCGACGGCGGGGGCGCCGATCGTGGTGCCGCCACCGGTGCCGCCACCGGCGGCGCCTCCCGGCACCCCTCCGCCCATGATGACGCCCCCCGCCGGGGGGTACGCGGCCCCACCGCCCATGGCGGCCCCGGTCCCGGTCGGCGCGCCGGAGAAGAAGGGCAACGGCTGCCTCAAGGCTGCGCTCATCGTCGGCGGCATCCTCGTCGTGCTCGGCATCGGCACGTTCATCGCCCTCGCCTTCGTGGTCAACAAGGGCGTCGACACGGTGAACAGCAAGCTCGACGCCCAGAAGAAGGTCGAGAACCGCACCGGTATCCACTCGAGCAGCTTCAACACCGAGCACCCGCCCCAGGACGACCTCGCCGGCGACTGGAAGTGCACCTCCACCGCCGGTGGCGATCCGCAGGTCACGGGCACGGTGAAGAACAACAGCTCCAACCCGAGCTCCTACAGCATCACCGTCTCGTTCAAGCAGAACGGGACGCAGTTCGACACCGGAACCGGGCTCGTCATCCAGGTGGAGCCGGGCCAGACGCAGTCCTTCCAGGCCACCGGCTCGGTGACGCCCACCGGCGGGTTCACCTGCAAGATCGAAGACATCGAGCGCACCGACTTCAAGACGGGCAACTGACGACGTCAAGCTGGGCAGCTGACCGCACACGAACTGACCGCCAGCTGGCCGAGAGGTGAGGCCGGGCAGCAGGTCCGGCTGGGGACAGACCTGCTGCCTTCGGCCATCGAAACCGCTCGCAAACGGGTTGGGCGTCAACCGTCCATCCCGGGGGCGGGCACGAGCGGCCCTTCGACGAGCACGATCGCACAGGGTCCATGAGACGACGATGAGAGCCAGCACCGCGTTTCTCATCTTCGCCTCATGAAGGCGGCGTTAGCCTGCGGTCGTGCGTGTGCTGGTGGTCGAGGACGAGGTGAAGATGGCGGCCCTCGTGCGTCGTGGGCTCGAACGCGAGGGCTACGCGGTCGACATCGCCACCGACGGCCGCGAGGCCCTCTGGGCGGCCCGGGAGCAGGAGTACGACGCCATCGTGCTCGACGCCATGATCCCGGAGCCTGACGGGTTCGCCGTCTGCCACACCCTTCGGGACGAGAGTCGCTGGGCTCCGGTGCTCATGCTCACCGCCCGCGACTCGGTGGAGGATCGGGTGCGAGGGCTCGACGCGGGGGCCGACGACTACCTCACCAAGCCGTTCGCCTTCGAGGAGCTCTTCGCCCGGCTGCGGGCGCTGACCCGCCGGGGCCCGATCGAGCGCCCGACGGTGCTCGAGGTCGGTGACCTCACGCTCGACCCGGGCACCCACGCGGTGCGCCGCGGGACCGAGCGGATCGATCTCTCGGCCAAGGAGTTCGGGCTGCTCGAGTTCCTCATGCGTCACCCCGACGAGGTGCTGTCGCGGTCGCGCATCCTCGAGCACGTGTGGGACTTCGCCTACGAGGGCGGGTCCAATGTCGTCGACGTCTACGTTCGCTACCTGCGCGAGAAGGTCGATCGGCCCTTCGGTCGAGCCGACATCGAGACCGTGCGGGGCGTGGGGTACCGATTGCGGATCGATGGCCTCGCCGACACTCGTATCGAAGAGCGGCCGGCCGAGGTGGGTGGCGCCTGACACGCTCGCGGTCACGTCCGTACGCTGTGTCGGTGGCGATCCTGCCCTCCTCGCTGCGCAGCCGGCTGGCCCTGCTGTTCGCCTTCGGCTCCGCCGTCATGATGGTCGTGCTCGTCGGCGCCCTCTACGTGGTGCTCGATCGGGCGCTGCTCAGCTCGGTGGACCGCGGCCTGCGCATCCGGGCCGACGATCTGGCCCAGGTGGCATCGGACGAGGACGGGGAGATCCCCGATCGCGACCCGTTCGTGCAGGTGGTCGCGCTCGACGGTCGCGTCACCGCCCCCGCCTCGGGCATCAACCACGACACGCAGGCGCTCACCGCGGAGCAGCTCGCCCGTGTCGGCACCGGCCAGATGTTCCAGGTCGACCTGCCCCAGCTCGGCGGGACCAGCCGGGTCCTCGCCCGACCGATCGAGGTGGGCGGCACCCCGATGGTGCTGGTGGTCGGCTCCTCGCTCGACAGCTACGAGCACACCCGCGAGCGGCTGGCGCTGGTGCTGCTTGCGGCCAGCCCGGTTCTGATCCTGTTGCTCGCCGGTAGCGGATGGGTGCTCGCCGGGGCGGCGCTGCGGCCGGTCAAGCGGATGACCCAGGAGGCCGAGGACATCTCGGTCAACGAGCTCGATCGTCGGCTCGCGGTCCCCGATGGCCACGACGAGATCGCGCACCTGGCCTCGACGATCAACGCGCTGCTCCAGCGGGTCGAGCAGTCGGTGCAGCACGAGCGCCGGTTCGTCGACGACGCGAGCCACGAGCTGCGCACGCCGATCTCGATCCTGCGCGGTGAGCTCGAGTTGGCGTTGGCCCGACCCGGAGATCACGACGAGGTCGTCGCCGCGCTCGAGAGCTCGCTCGACGAGGCGATCAGGCTCGGTCGGCTCGCCGACGATCTGCTCGTGCTGGCCCGCTCGCGGACCGGGGAGCTGGCGCTGCACCCGCGGCCGGTCGAGCTCGGTGCCGCGGCCACCCGCGTCGCCCGCCTGCTCGGCGACGGCGTGCCGGTGCACGTGGATGGATCGGCGCAGGCGTGGGCCGATCCCGATCGGGTCGAGCAGATCCTGTTGAACCTGGTGTCGAACGCCAAGCGCTACGCCGCCTCGCGCGTGGCGGTCGTCGTCGGCGAGGTCGACGACGGGGCAGAGCTGGTGGTGGCCGACGACGGCCCGGGGTTCGCGGCCTCGATCATGCCCGTCACCTTCGAGCGCTTCGTGCGTCCCGACCGGGCCCGGGGCCGAGACACCGGCGGCACGGGCCTGGGGCTCTCGATCGCGGCCACCCTGGCCCGGTCACAGGGAGCGAGCATCGAGGCCGGCAACGGCTCGGCGCTCGGCGGCGCATGGGTGCGCCTGGTGTTCCCGGGGGAGTCAGGGCATCGCGTCGGGGAGGTCGAGCGAGCCGGGCCGGCCGATGCGGGCGATGGCGCCGAGCCGGGCGTCGGTGCCGGGCCCGTGGTGCACGACCGCTCCTGATCCGGCGCCGTCGAGCGACGCGGCGACCGCGGCTCGAACGTCGAGGGACTACGGGGCTCAGCGGCTACGGGACGAGCGGGCGGCCGAGCTGGCGGACGTGCCGGTAGTGGGACCGCAGGGCGAAGCGCAGGCTCGGTTGCACCCGATAGGGGATCTCGAACTCGGCGCACGTCGCTTCGACGATGGGGGCGACGGTCGGGTACGTGGTGTGCGGGAGGCGGGGGAACAGGTGGTGCTCGGTCTGGTAGTTGAGCCCGCCGATGTACCACGTGATCAGGCGGGCGGTCGGCCCGTTGCCGTGGCAGAAGTCGACGCTCGAGCGCACCTGCCACTCGTGCCAACGGGCATCCGGCCGGTTCGCCGCCTCGCAGAAGGCCGCCTCGGTGACGGCGTGGGCGAGTTGGAAGACGACGCCGAGGAGCACCCCGGTGAGGGCCAGGACGGCGGTGGCGCCGATGGCCACGATCCACCAGGGGTGGAACAGCAGTGGGAGACCGAGCATGACGGCGATGAACACCGTCTTGGTGACCATGAGGATGGAGTAGTCCCGGGCCGTCGGGCGTCGGCCATGGCGGTCACCGGTGAAGGACTCGGCCACGGTGCTGACCACGTCGGCCACGATGATCGAGATGGCGGTGAACCCGTAGAGCGGCCAGAGGTAGAGGTGCTGCAGGCGGTGCCAGGAGTGCCGGGTCTGCGCCGGAGCGAGGCGGGCGAAGGGTCGCAGCTCGATGTCGTGGTCCTTGCCCACGACGTTCGGCGCCGAGTGATGGACCATGACATGACCGTCGATCCAGCGTTGGGAGCTGGCGCCGATGGCGTGGATCGACCAGCCGGCCGCCCGGTTGGCGTTCGTGAGGCGCTTGGACCCGCGGGACGGGAAGAACGCGTTGTGGTTGGCGTCGTGCTGGATGTTGAACCCGACCGCCGCCATGGCCAGCCCGAGCGACACGCAGGCGACGATGCCGGTCACCCAGCCCGACGCCGCGAGGATCATCAGGTAGGACGCCGCGTACCAGCAGGCGACGACGGCACCCTTGCGATGGAGCCGGCGGTAGGCGGTCGCCATCGTCTCCGGGTCGAGCCGGGCATCGACCCGCTCGTTCAGCTCCGACGCGAACCCACCGCCCGCTCCGTCGGTCCCCGAGGGGGCATCGGTGCGGCTGGCGCAGGTGGCGGCCGCGAGGAGCTCGGGGCGGTGCAGATGGGGGATGTCGAGCAGGGGAGTGATGTGACGAGCTCTCTGAACAGGGTGCACCCGGCCGGGGTCGGCCCCGGCGGGTGCAGCGGAGTCGCCATCGTAGTGATGGCCAGGGGTGCCAACGGGGTCACCCCCTGATGCATGCACCATCGTCGTCCCGGTCGCCGAGCTTGAGCGAGGTGCCAGAGGTGTGCCGACGGCCGCCCCGCGGGACTGGCGGAGGTGGACGGGAATCGAACCCGCCGGACGGGGATCGCCCGTCCCGCCCGCTTTGAAGGCGGGGGCTGCCACCAGGTCAGCTGACACCTCCGCCGGCGAACCTACCGGACCGACGCCCGGAGCGCCCTCGACAGACCCCGGGGGGCGCGGCCTATGCTGCCGCCCATGAAGAAGCTCCTCGTCCTCATCGTCGTCGTCGCCCTGGCCGCCTTTGCCGTGAAGAAGCTGCAGGACGCCTGATCGACGAACCAGCTGAGCGCACCGAATCGCTGAGGTCGCGCGCGACCTGACGCAGCTCGTCGACGCGCCCGACGGTGGCTTGTGGCCCGCGCCGACGATGGCGCCAGAGCCACCAGCCGCCGACGAGGCCCGCGCCGATCACCACCACGCTGGCCACACCAGCGGCAGTGCGGCCCGGCGGGGGCATGCTCACCCGATCGCGCAGCGGCACGCCGTTGCGGAACTGGCGGACCTCCCACTCCCGGGCGCGGGCGATGCGGGCGAGCTCACGATCGGGGTTGACCACCACCGGGTGCCCCACGATCTCGAGCATCGGCAGATCGGTCGCCGAGTCGGAGTAGGCGTAGGACGCGCCGAGATCGATGTCGTGGAGCCGGGCCGCCTCGAGGATCGCGTCGGCCTTGAACGGGCCGTAGCTGTAGAACTCGACCTCGCCGGTGTAGCGGCCCTCGTCATCGAGCTTGGCCCGACTGGCGATGGCCTCGTCGACACCGAGGTAGAGCGCCAGCGGAGCGACGATCTCCTCGGGTGAGGCGGAGATGATGTAGACGCGTCGCCCAGCGGACTGGTGCTCGCGGATGAGGTCGAGCGCCTCGTCGTAGACGATCGGGTCGATCACCTCGGTGAGGGTGTCGCGCACGATGGCGCTGATGCGGGCCTGGTCCCAGCCGCGGGTGATGCGCAGGGCCGACTCGCGGAACTTGCGCATGCGTTCCTCGTCGGCACCCATGCGTTGGAAGACGAACTGGCTCCACAGGGCTCGGGCCACGAGCCACCGCGAGATCATGCCGGCCCGGTAGAGCGGGGGGCCGAAGGCGACCATGGAGGCCTTGGCGATCACCGTCTTGTCGAGGTCGAAGAAGGCGGCCTCCATGCCGGCGAGCATACGGGCGCCCGCTGGTGCGGTGGGCGCATCGAGGTGCGGCGTCGGGCACACCGGCGATCCGAGGCGCGTCGGTCGGGCCCGTGCCGGCATCCATCGAGGCTCCCACCTGGACCACGACGAGATTGCCCCTTGAGGGAGTCGGGGACCCGCGCTACGTTCGCTCCGCCGCCTCGGACGTCGCCCGCTTCGGGCCGCAGACCATCCCTTCCCCCACCGGTCGTCGTCGGTTCGGGGAGGTCTCGTGTTCGCTGCGTGCTGGTCGGTCAAGGGTGGGTCGGGCACCACGGTGGTGGCCGCGTCGCTGGCACTGGTGCTCGCCCGGCGAACGGACCAGGGGGCGCTGCTCGTCGACCTGGCGGGGGACGCGCCGGCGGCGCTCGGAATGCCCGAGCCCGATGGGCCGGGACTGGCGGGTTGGTTCGCGGCCGGGCGATCGGTGCCGGTCGACGGCCTCAGCCGGATCGAGGTACCGGTCGGCGACGGGCTCAACCTGATCCCGCGCGGCACCGGTGCCCTCGGCCCGGCCGACCGCGCCGAGGTGCTGGCCGGCATCCTGGCCTGCGAGGTGCGCCCGGTCGTGGTCGACGTCGGCGTGCCGGCGTGGAGCGACGATGTCGCCGACCCGGCCCGATCGGTGCTTGCCGCGGCTGCCCCCACGAGCCTGCTCGTGACCCGTGCGTGCTACCTCTCGCTGCGCCGCACGGTGGCCGCCCCCCTGGTGCCCACCGGGGTGGTGCTGGTCGTCGAGCCGGGTCGGGCCCTCGATCGTCGAGCGGTGGAGGAGGTCGTCGAGGCGCCGGTGGTCGCCGAGGTGGAGGTCGACCCGGCGGTGGCCCGAGCCGTCGATGCCGGGCTGCTCGTCGGGCGGCTGCCCCGAACGCTCGCCCGGGCCCTGGGTCGGGCCGCGTGATGCGCGGGGTTCCCGACGAGATGGGTTCGCTGGTCGACCGGATCCACGAGCGCGTGGTCCGGGGCGGCGCGGCACTCGGGTCGGTCGATCGCGAAGAGGCGGCGGGTCAGGTCGACCGGTTGGTCCGGCTCGACTCGCCGCTGCTCGACGAGGCTGCTGTCCGATCGATCACGTCGGCGGTGCTGGCCCGGGCCCTCGGCCTCGGGCCGCTCGAACCGCTCCTCGCCGACCCGCTGGTCACCGACGTCATGGTCAACCCAGGCGGCCGGGTGTGGGTCGATCGCGACGGCGCGCTGGCGGCCACCGATCTCATGCTCTGCGAGTCGGTCGTGTCGCACCTCGTCGAGCGGGTCGTCGCCCCGCTGGGGTTGCACGCCGACCGATCGCGCCCGGTGGTCGACGCCCGACTGCCCGACGGGTCGCGGGTGCATGCCGTGGTCCGCCCGCTGGCCGTCGACGGTCCGTGCCTCACCATCCGCCGCTTCGGCTCCCGACCGGTGCGCCTCGACGAGGTGGCCTCGCCGGGAGTGGCGGCTCTGCTGGCCTGGGTCGTTCGGGCTCGGGCCAACGTCATCGTGTGCGGTGGCGCCGGCGCCGGGAAGACCACGCTGCTCAACGCGCTGGCGGCGGGCATCCCCGGCGGGGAACGGGTCATCACCATCGAGGACGCCGCCGAGCTCCGGCTCCCCGGGGACCACGTGGTGAGGCTCGAGGCCCGGCCGGCCAACGGCGAAGGCCACGGCGAGGTGCGCATCCGCGATCTCGTCCGCGCTGCGCTGCGCATGCGTCCCGATCGCATCGTCGTCGGCGAGGTCCGATCGGGTGAAGCGCTCGACATGCTGCAGGCGATGAACACCGGGCACGAGGGCTCGCTGTCGACCTGCCACGCCAACGGCCCGGTCGAGGCCCTCCGCCGGCTCGAGACGTTGGTGCTGATGGGTGACGTCGACCTGCCCCACGCCGTGGTGCGCGAGCAGATCGCCGGTGCAGTCGACCTCGTGGTGCACATCGCCCGCACGGGGTCGGGGCGGCGGGTGGTCGACGTGGCCGAGGTCGGTCGGGTGGACCGCTTCGGCCGCCTCGACGCCCGCTCGCTCGTCCACGAGGGTCGCCTCGGTGACCTGCCGCACCGGCCGGCCCGGTTCGCCTCGGCCGGCGAGCCGCTCGCCGAGTGGGTCGGGTCATGAGCGTGGTGTGGTTCGTGCCGGTCGCTCTGGCTGCCGACCTTGCTCTCCTGATCGGCGTGCTCGGCGGCGCGGGCTACGAGGTCGTCCAGACGGTCCGGGCCCGGCGCCGCCGTCGATCGCTGCGCACCCCGGCGGCTCCGCCGGCGGAGTCATCGATGTGGGGGGCGCGGGTTCATGCCTCGGAGCTCGCCACCTTCCTGCGCAACCGCTCGGGCCGGTCCGACGACGTCGCCCACGCCGCGCTCCTCGAGACGATCGCCCGGTCGTTGCGGGCCGGGTCGTCACTCACCGGGGCGATGCAGGAGGCCCTCGACGAGCTCCCGGCCGACGACGCCACCCGTGACCTCGCCACCGTGGTGCAGTCGGTTCAGGCCGGCGCACCAGTCGTCAACGCGCTCGAGCGGTGGTCCTCGGCCCGTTCGAGCGACGCTCGCGTCCTGGCGGGAACGGCCCTCGTCCTCGGAGCCGAGGTGGGTGGGCTGCCGGCTCGGTCGCTCGACGCGGCGGCGGCCGGCCTTCGTGATCGGGCCGCGCTCGGCCGTGAGATCCGGGCGCTCTCGTCCCAGGCCCGGGCGAGCGCGACCGTCATGGTCGTCGGCCCGGTCGTGTTCCTCGCGTTGGCCTCGGCCGCCGATGCCCGCCTGCCGAGGGTGCTCTTCGGCTCGCCGACCGGGTTCGCCTGCCTGGCCGCCGGCGTCGCTCTCGACGCCGCCGGCGCCTGGTGGATGGCCCTCATGGTGCGGAGGGTGTCGTGATCGTCGCCCCACCGGTGGCCGTGATCGCGGCTGCGGCAGGCGTCCTGGTCGCCGCGGCTCCCGGGCCGGCACCTGCGGCCCGGGTGCGTGAGCTCCGCGACCGTCGCGCCGCTGATCGACGCGGGGGTCGATCGACGCGAACCGTAGGCCGACCCGGTGGCCGGTCCGACGGGCATCGACGCCGGGTGATGACGTGGCTGCGATGCGCCGATCGCGCGCTCTTGCGCGGGGCCCGACGCGGTCGGGCGCTCCTCGGCCGGCCGCCAGACGTGAACCTCGATCGCCGGCTGGTCCAGGCCGTGCAGGCAGGGGCGGTGGTCGCCGTGCGGTCGCCGTTCGCAGGGGTCGTGGTGTCGGCGATCGTGTGGACGGCGGGGTGGGCTCGAGCCCGATCGGCGCATCAGCGGGAGGTCGACCAGTTGGTCAGCGAGGTGCCTGACCTCATCGAGCTCTTCCGGCTGGCCACCGCGGCGGGGCTCACCGTGCACCTCGCGGTCGCTGCGGTCGCGGCCCGGTCGCGTGGCGTCCTGGGTGCCGCCCTCACCGAGGTGCCGGCGCGGGTCGCGGTCGGCGAGCGCCTGGCGGACGCCCTCGATCGCTTCGCCGGCAGTGGCGAGCCGGTGCGCCCGCTCGGCGCGGCGCTGGCGGCGGCCGAGCGCTACGGGGACCCCTTGGTCCCGAACCTCGAGCGGCTCTCGATCGAGGGTCGCATGCTGCGCCGGCGCCACGCCGAGGAGGCAGCTCGTCGGCTCCCGGTGCAGCTCCTGTTCCCCCTGGTGCTCTGCGTGCTACCGGCCTTCGTCCTGCTCGCCGTGGCGCCCCTCCTGCTCGCGGCCATGCCCCACCTGCCGCGGTGAATCGCGCCCTCGGCGACGGCAAACCGCTCGACGCTCCCGCGTCCTCGACCATCCAGCGAAAGGGAACGCCCATGCTCCGACTGCTCGTGCACCTGCAGGTCCTCGCGGCGTCGACCGCCCACCACCTCGAGCCCGATCGGCGGCACGATCCCACGGCACGCGCCGCGCCCCGATTCCGAGGTGACGTCGGACAGACCACGGCGGAGTACGCCCTCGTCCTCCTGGGCGCGGTCGCCATCGCCGCGCTGCTGATCACCTGGGCGTCCAAGTCCGGCGCGGTCGGCCGGCTCTTCGACGCCGTGCTGTCCCACGTGATCGGCTCGGTGACGTGACCCGGCGGGGGAGGGGCGCGGGGTACGGCACCGGCGATGGCGGTCAGTCCACGGTCGAGCTGGCCCTCGCGCTCCCCCTCGTCACGCTCCTGCTGCTGCTCGTGGTGCAGGTGGGCCTGGTCATCCGCGACCAGCTGCTGGTGTCGAGCGCAGCCCGCGAGGGCGCCCGGGCGGCGGCGGTCGTTGCTCCCTCGGACCACGCGGCCGTCGAGCGGGCGGCCGCACGGGCAGGTCCCCTCGACCCGACCCGACTCGAGGTCCTCCTCGACCCCGACGGGCACGTCGACGACACGGTCGAGGTGCGCGTGCGCTACCGCAGCCATACCGACCTACCGCTCGTCGGCCCGCTCGTCCCCGACGTCGACCTCTCGGCGATGGCGGTGATGCAACGCGAGTGACTCGGGGTCGGAGCCAGCCCCTCGGTGACCGCAGGGGCCGGCGA
>Ga0302322_100005488_pt1 | contig 11123 bp, 13 predicted proteins | sample Fen_T0_2_FD_203757 | JGI IMG/M metagenome (GOLD analysis project Ga0302322, IMG submission 203757) | Peat permafrost microbial communities from Stordalen Mire near Abisko, Sweden - Fen_T0_2 | ecosystem: Environmental > Terrestrial > Soil > Wetlands > Permafrost | place: Sweden: Abisko... | reverse complement strand
CCTCGGGTGAACCGGGGTGATAGCTCAATGGTAGAGCAGTTGCCTTTTAAGCAATTGGTTCTGGGTTCGAATCCCAGTCGCCCCACCACCCTTGCCTTGTGGTCTTGTGTCCAGCACCCGGGCATCGGGCGAGGCTCACCTAATCAGGATTGTATTTCCCCCCAGTCTGGGAGAGTGTGCTACCCAGTAATGCCTTAGGGCTTACTCCCCACCCATTTCCATCCGTGTCCTCTGTCGTCCCGCCCAAACGAATCGTCATAGTAGAAGATCACACCGCCATCCGGGAGATGCTCGCGGAAATCCTACGCGTCGATCCGGCCTACAAGATAATTGGTGAAAGCGGTGAAGGCCTCCAGGCGTGCCAGCTGTGCCTGGAGTTGAAACCCGACCTGATCGTGCTCGACGCCCGCCTGCCTGGCATGAGCGGCGTGGACATCCTCCGCCGCATCGGCAAACAGCTGAAACACACCCGCGTGCTGGTTTTTTCCGCCTATGAGAGCCCTGCCCTGGTGCGCGAGATGCTCGAGGCCGGGGCACATGGCTTCGTCGAGAAGACCGCGGGACTGGGCGAGTTCAAGAAAGGCCTCGGTACCATCGCCTCGGGCGGTACTTATTTCGGGCCCGGCGTGGCCGCCTTGCTGCGCACGGTCGTCGCCAACAATGGCGCCGCTGCCGGGATCGAGTCCCTCACCGACCGTGAGCGGGAGATCCTCAAGTTGGTGGCGGAAAGTCACAGCACCAAGGAAATCGCGCAGAAGCTTGGCATCAGCGTGAAAACCGTGGACAACCACCGCACCAACCTGATGCGGAAATTGAACCTGCATGACGTCGCCAGCCTGACGCGTTACTCCCTCGAGATCGGTCTGATCGACCACCGCGCCTAACCCTGGCCCGGCCCGGAGGATTGCAGAAGATTCGTTCTTGCGCGCATGTGGGCTTTCTCCAATAACCTCGTTCACCTTTCCCGCTCACTATGAAGAACGTTTCCAAACTCATCGGCATCACCTTGGCCGTCGTTTCACTGCTTCTCACGGCCTGCACGAAGAAGCCCATTCGTGCCCCGCAGGACACCACGCCGATGGGTCAAAACAACAGCAACATCAATCCCGAGGCGGTCGCCTTGCCAGGCGAGAATATCGACCTCAAGGCGCGGGACAATGCCGGCGCCCCGGATGCCGGCGACAAGAGCGTCGTCGAACCCATTTACTTTGCCCTCGATCGCTATGCCGTTGCCCCGGGCGAACGCGCGAAGCTCGATGCCGCGATCAAGTGGCTCAAGGACAACCCCGAAAAGAGCCTCGTGCTCATCGGCCACTGTGACTGGCGCGGCACGGCGGAATACAATCTCGGGCTCGGTGAAAATCGCGCCAACTCCGTCAAGCGCTTCCTCGAATCCAAGGGCGCGGACGTCAAGCGCCTCGAGACCCTTTCCAAGGGTTCGACCGACGCCAAGCAGGGCGGCTCGGAATCCGAATGGGCCAAGGATCGCCGCGTCGATTTCATCGAGCTGGTCAAGAAGCAGTAATCGGCTCGATTAGTATTTCAAAAAGGCCGCGGAGCAATCCGCGGCCTTTATTATTGCGGTAGGGCCGGTCTGTGACCGGTCCCATTTTTTAATACTCGCGCATGGGCCGGTCAAAGACCGGCCCTACCCCTTCGCCAGGTCCGCCAGCACACGCTCGGACACTTCGATGCCCTTTTCCATCACGCCAAGGTGGAAACTCTCGTTGGGGGCGTGCAGGTTGTCCTCAGGCAGGAACAGTCCGAGCATCACGGCATCGAGCCCGAGCACCTGTTTGAGGTCAGCCACCAGTCCGACGCTCCCGCCCTCGCGCAAATACAGGGGCGGCTTGCCCCACACCTCGGTGACCGCCTTGTCCACCGCCCTGAACCCCCGCGCCAGGATCGGCGATTGGTCCTTGGGTGTGTTCGACCGGTCCGGGGGAATGGCCACGTAAGGCGTGGCGTGGTGCTGTTCGGTGATGGTGAGGGTAACACCCTTGGGACAGCGGGCCCGGATGGCGGCAAAGACCGATTCCTTGAGCAACTCCGGCGTCTGGTTGGGCACGAGCCGACAGGTGATCTTGGCCTTGGCCTTGCCGGGGATCACGGTCTTGGTCCCCTCGCCCTGATAACCGCCGCTGAAGCCGTTGAACTCCAGCGTGGGCAGGAAACGGTTCGCCTCGAACGGTGTGTAGCCCGGCGGCGCATGGAATTCCTTGATGCCGAGAAACGCGGCGTAGTCCGCCAGTTTCAGGCCCAGCCTGGCCAGTTGCTCTCGTTCCCACGGCTGGGGCTCGACCACCGCGTCATAGAATCCGGGGAGGTTAACCCGGCCGTCCGGCGTGTGCAGGGTGGCGCATAACTCCGCCAGCGCCTGGAGCGGATTCATCAGCACACCGCCATGCAACCCGGAATGCAGATCGGTTTGCGGCCCGGTGATTTCAATTTCAAAGGCCAGCATTCCCCGCAGTCCGACCGTGATGACCATCTGGTCCGGATTCGGAATGCCCGTGTCGGAAAATACACAAAGTCCGCGCGGAGCTTCTCCTTGTTGGCCAGGAGAAAGGTCTTGAAGTTCTTGCTGCCGATCTCCTCCTCGCCCTCGACCACGAAGGTGATCCGCAGAGGCAGGTTCGGGTTCTTCTCCAGCAACCGGCCCACGGCGGTGAGATGCACCATCAGCGGTCCCTTGTTGTCGGCCGTGCCGCGACCGAAGATACGCCCGGCCTTGATCACGGGTTCAAACGGCGGCGTGGTCCACTTGTCGAGCGGGTCGGGCGGCTGCACGTCGTAGTGCCCATAGATGATCACGTGCGGCCAGCGCGGGTTGTCGCCCCGTTTGGCCACGATCACCGGATGCAGCGCGGTCGGCACCACCTCGACGGCAAAGCCCAGCTCGGTCAGCAGACCGGTGACGAAATTCTGGGCGCCGACCATGCCGGCCTTGAACTGCGGATCAGCCGAGACGCTCGGTTGCCGCACATATTCCTTCAGTTTTTCAATGGGATCGAACATGCCGCAACTTGCACCAAGTCCCGGCGCGGCGCTAGTCCGAAAACTGACCACTGGTAGGGCGGTGAGTCCCTTCACCGCCGTGGCGCGGAGCGGAATCCGCGCCCTACCCCATCCACGGCCAGGTGCACCCGCCTAGTGCTTGAAGTGGCGGACGGCCGTGAAGACCATCGCCATCCCACGGTCATCGGCGGCCTTGATGACTTCCTCGTCGCGCACCGAGCCACCCGGCTGGATCGCGCAGGTCGCGCCGGCGTCAGCCGCGGCGATCAGGCCGTCGGCAAACGGGAACAGCGCCTCGCTGGCCACGACCGATCCCTTCAGGTCGAGCTTGGCTTCGCCCGCTTTCCACACGGCGATGCGCGAACTGTCCACGCGCGCCATCTGGCCGGCCCCGATGCCGAGCGTCTGCTCGCCGCGGCAATAGACGATGGCGTTCGACTTCACGTGCTTCCCGACCTTCCAGCCAAAGAGCATCGAGGCCCACTCGTCAGCCGTGGGCTGGCGCTTGGTCACAACCTTGCAGGCGGCGATTTTTTCCATCGAGCGATCGCGGTCCTGGACCAGCACGCCGCCGATCACGGAGCGCACCTCCTGCAGGGCGTCGGCGCCAATGCCTTCCTTGGCGATCATCAGGCGCAGGTTCTTTTTCTTGGCGAAGATCGCGAGCGCCTCGTCGGAGAAGCGCGGGGCGATGATCACCTCCGTGAAGATGTCCTTGATCTGCTCGGCGAGGTCCAGACCGAGCGTCTGATTTACCACAATGATGCCGCCGAACGGTGCCTGGCGATCAGTGGCGTAGGCCTTGTGCCAGGCCTCGATAAGCGTGTCCGCGCTGGCTACTCCGCAGGGATTGGTGTGCTTGAGGATCGCCACGGTCGGGCGCTCGAACTCGCCGATCAGGTAGGTGGCTGAAGTGATATCGAGAATATTGTTATAGCTGAGTTCCTTGCCCTGCAGCTGCTCGAAATGGGAGTGGAAGGTGCCGTAGAGCGCCGCCTTCTGGTGGGGATTCTCACCGTAACGCAGGCTCTGGGCCTTCTTGAGCGAAAGGGAATATTTCGCCGGGAAGCCGCTCATGGCCTCCAGGTCCGGCTCCGCTTGCTGGGTCTCCAGGTATTTCGCAATGGCGGTGTCGTAGGCGCCGGTGCGCTGAAAGACCTTCAGCGCCAGTTTGCGGCGCAGGTCACCCATGGCCTCCGGTTTCGCCATTCCGGCCAGCACGGCGGCGTAGTCAGCCGGGTCACACACCACCGTCACGCTGGCATGGTTTTTCGCCGCGCTCCGCAGCATCGAGGGCCCGCCGATGTCGATGTTCTCGATGGCCTCCTCGAACTCGACGTGCGGCTTCGCGACGGTTTGCTCGAAGGGATAGAGGTTCACGACGACCAGGTCGATGAGGGCGATGTCGTTCTTCACCGCCTGGGCCAGGTGGTCGGCCTTGTCGCGCCGGCAGAGCAGCCCGCCATGGATCTTCGGGTGCAGGGTCTTCACCCGGCCCTCCATGATCTCGGGAAAGCCAGTGTGCGTGCTCACCTCGGTCACCGGCAGACCGGCGTCGGCCAGCAGCTTGGCGGTGCCACCCGTCGAGAGCAGGCGGTAGCCGTGCTGTTTGACCAGCCCGGTGGCGAATTCCACGAGGCCGCGTTTGTCACTGACCGAGAGCAGCGCGAGCTTTTCCATAAGTGAGGTCTTTGTGCTCCCCGCGCTTTTTGCGGGCAAGCCGAAAGCCGCTGGTCTTTGGGGCAATCGGTGGTTACTTCCCCACCATGCCCGCTTCCCTCGAACTGCCCGGCCTCCGGGTCGAACTCGACAAGCTCGTCTATCGCCATGCGGACGAAGCCCAGCTGCCCCCGGACAAGCCCCATGCCTTCATCTATTTCCTGACCATCCACAACGAGTCCGACCGGACCGTCACCCTCCTCGGCCGGAAGTGGGTCATCGAGCACGCCGACGGCAGCCAGCTGGTCGTCGAGGGCGACAAGATCGTCGGTGAGACCCCCACCCTCTCCCCCGGAGCGCATTTTTCCTACAACAGCTACCACATCGGCCACTGCGATGCCCGGGCCCATGGCAGCTTTCACGGGGTCGACGACGCCGGGGCGCACGTCTTCGTGCGCATCCCGGCGTTTGACATGCAGATTCCCCGCGGCTGACTGGGCGGACCGAATGAAGCTAATCGATCTCAACGCGGACGGCGGCATCGGCGCCAACTCCCTCTACCTCCAGCTCGGCGATTTCCACCTGGTCATCGACAGCGGCCTGCACCCCAAGAAGGTGGGCCGGCTGGCCACCCCGAACCTGAGCCCGCTGCAGGGCGTGAAGGTGGACCTCATCATCATCACGCACTGCCACCTCGACCACATCGGCTCGCTGCCCCTGCTCATGCGGAACCAGCCGAACACGCCGGTGATCATGACGCAGCCCAGCCATATGCTGATCGAGCGCATGCTGCACAATTCCGCCAATGTCATGGTCCGCGAGCGCGAGGAAAAGGGCATCGCCGATTACCCTTTGTTCACCCACGAGGAGATCGACCGGTGCGTCCCGCGGATGTATGCCCTCCCCTTCGGCACGCCGCGCAAATTCTCCGGTGCGCACGACGAGATCGAATTCACCTTTCATCCGGCCGGCCACATTCCCGGCGCCGCGGGCGTCGAGCTCATCCACAAGCATCGCCGCATTTTCATCACGGGCGACGTCCTGTTCAACGTCCAGCGCATCCTCGACGGCGCCAAGTTTCCCAAGGGCCGGTTCGACACGTTGATCACCGAGACCACCCACGGGGCCACGGAAAAACCCCCGGGCCACGAGCGCTCGCAGGAGATGATCCGCCTCATCGACACGATCAACGCCACGATCCAGCGCGGCGGCTCGGTCCTCATCCCGGTCTTCGCCCTGGGGCGCATGCAGGAGATCATGGCCATTTTGCATGACGCCCGGAAGTTCAACCGGCTCGCCGAGACCCAGATATTTGTCTCCGGCCTGGGCATGGACATCGCCGACTATTTCGACCAGATCTGCAAGAAGACCGGTCTCGTCCATTTCACCCGCAGCATCCTGAAGGACCTCAAGGTCAAGAAATCGCCCCGCGAGCTGAAACCCGGCAAGGAACCTTCGGAGCAGGGCATCTATGTCGTCAGCTCCGGCATGGTGGTGGCCAACACGCCGTCCTACGTCCTGGCCTCGTGCCTGGTGGGCAACGCCAAACACAGCCTGTGTTTCGTCGGCTATTGCGATCCCGACACCCCGGGCGGTCATCTCCTCGCGGCCAAAAACGGCGACCAGTTCCTGTTCGAGGAGCTCAATATCAAGACCCGGGTCCGCGCGCACATCGAGCGCTTCGAGTTCAGCGGCCACGCCAACCGGGACGAACTGCTGGAATTCGCCCTGAAGTGCGAGCCCCGTTCGATCGTCCTGACCCACGGGGACCCGCCGGCCCGCGCCTGGTTCATGGAGCAGCTCAAGGAAAAACTCCCCGCCGCCAAGGTCCTCGATCCCGTTCCGCTGCAGACGTATCAGGTCTGATCCCGGTCCCTGGCGCCGGCAGCCTCCCAGCCCAGCCAGTCACGCGCCTCCGGCACGCGGGTGAACGCCTTCACGTTGGCCCCGCGGTTGCGGGCCATGGTTTCCCCCAATCGCTGCGGGTCGACCGTCATTTCCGAGAGGACCCCGGCCACGCGGAAGCCCCGCAGTTGGGTGACGAAGGCCATGATCATCTGCAGCCGCCGGACCACCGTCAGCTTCTCCTTGATGGCACTGGCATCCAGCAGGATCTCCGCCGCCTTTTCAGCCAGAGCCTGCTGGCGGACGGCCGCAAACAGGCGGGGTGCGTCCTTGGTTTTGACGCCTTCGTTGAAACACACGTGCAGCCGGCCTTTTTCCCGGTACACCACGGTGATTTCGGCGTGATTCATGGGGACTAGCGGGCGCGCGACTCGTGAGCCAGCGGTAACTCGGGGCCCATGGCCCGGACCCCGAGCCATTTCTTCGCCTCAGCCAGGCTGGTTGTCATCTTCACGTTGCCCCCGCGATTGCGCGCCATGGTTTCCGCCAGCAAACCCGGGTCGAATGCTTCGGTCGAGATGACCCCGGCCACCCGGTAACCAATGAAGTTCTCGACCAGCGCCAAGGCCACCTGCAGGCGCTGGACGGCGCTGATCATCTTCTTGAAGGCACGGGCATCGACCAAAATACTCTTCACCTTGTGTTCGGCCGCCAGCAGCCGGATCTCGGCGAACAACGGCGGGAAATCCCCCAGTTTCACCGCCGCGTTCAACCGCACGTGCAGCAGCGGGTAGTCGGCGGACACCACCACGAGTTTCTGAGGTTTCATGCTAGGCCCGACCGTCAGTCAATTCACCCGGCAGATTCTGTCGAGTCGACAGCGGCCCGTTTTCTCCGCCCACAGCGCCTTAGCACATTTTTAACGTTCGAGAATCTCCCTTAACCGGGCCACCATTTCCGGATTGCCCGCCACATATTGGACGCGGGCGGACTTCAGGCTGAATTCCCGCAGCGGAAAGGGCGACTGGTTAAGATAGTGGATGCCAGCGCCGGACTCCTCCACCAAGGCCGCCGCGGCGGCAATGTCCCAGACCTTGTTGTTATGCTCCACCACCCCGTCGAGGAGGCCGACGGCGACGTAGGCCAGGTGCAGCGTGCTGCTGCCGAGCCCGCGGATCTTGAAATTTTCGATCACGCGCTTGCCCTCGGCCGCATAGACCTTTTCCACGGGCGAATGAAATCCGATCAGACTGTGCCGGCCCGGGGTCTCCGGCCGGACCCCGGCGGGTTTCTCGCCATCCCATACTCCCCGCCCCGGGCCGCCTTGGATGAGCGTGCGCCGGGCCAGGTCGTAGATGACCCCGTATATGGGGTAGCCGTTTTCCAGCAACCCGAGGGAGATGGCGCAATGGCTGATGCCGTTGGCGTAGTTGTTCGTGCCGTCGATCGGGTCGAGCACCCAGCAGAAGCGGGCCGTCACCGGCACGGGGGCCTCGGTCGGCGTCAGCTCCTCGCTGAAAAACTGGTCTGTAGGAAACTGCCGGGTGATGGCCGCCATGATGTGCTCCGAGATGGCGAGGTCGACCGCGGTCACCTTGGTGCCGTCGTGCTTGATCTCGGTGCGGGCCCGGCCGAATTCCCGGTGCAAAAGTTCCGTCTCGGCGAGAACGGCCAGCTTCGCTGCAGCAATGCGTTGATCTATTTCTTGAACCACCAGGTCACAAAGACACGAAGGTTTCGGAATTAGAACCTCTTTCTTTCTGCCTCTGTGCCTTTGTGGTTCACCCGTTGGGCTCTTCCGGGTCCGTCCCCAGCTGGTGCCCATGCCGGACGATGCGCTTCGTGCCCTGGGCATTGAGCTTGTCCAGCACGGCGGCAAGCCGGCGCTTCTTCTCGTCGGTCTGGGCGAACATCTCCAGCTGGGCGCCTTTCTCTTCCACGGTGGAAAAGCGCACGCTGACCAGCCGCAACGGCCGTCGCTTGGTCCAGGCGGCCTCCAGCAACGGGCCGACCAGCGCATAAAACGGCGCCTCGAGATCGGTCGCCGCCGCCAGGCTGCGTCCGGCCGTGCTGTTCTCCATGCCTGGATAGCGCACCTTGAAGGTCATCGTCCTGACCCGTTTCCCATCCGCCCGGATGGCCGGCATCAATTCATCGATCATCCGCTTGGCGACCCGGACAATCTCGGCATGGTCGCTGACATCCTGCCCGAAGGTTTCCTGCACGGAATAACTCTTGGCGTCTTCGTGCTCCGTATGCACTTCGCGGTCATCCTCGCCCCGCGCCATGGCCAGCATCTCCGGCCAGCCGCGGCCGAACAGCGTCAGCAGCTCGCGTTCGTCCCGCTCGAACAGGTCCCGGACCAGCCGGATGCCCGCCGCGGCCAGGCGTTCCTCGCTTTTCTTGCCCACCCCGGGGATCACGCCGATCTTGAGCGGGGCCAGGTAGGCGGCTTCCCCGCCCGGCGGCACGACCGTGAATCCCTTCGGTTTGTTCGCCTTGCTGGCGATGGCGGCCACCAGCTTGTTCGCCGCGATGCCGAATGAGGTCGGGATCTGCAGCTCGTCCCAGATTCGTTGCTGCAGGGCCCGCACCCGATGGGTGATTTCATCCGCCGTCTTGAAACCACAGGGCCCGAGGTCGAGGTAGCCCTCGTCGATGGAATTGCGCTGCACAACGGGCGTGAGGGACTCGCAAAGGTCGAACATCTCCCGTGACTTTTTGCTGTAGATGCCGGAGGTGTGCGGCAGCAAAATCAGGTCCGGGCAGACTTTCAGCGCCAGCTTGGTCGGCATCGGGGTGTAGACCCCGCAGGCCCGCGCCTCATAGCTGGCGGAGGAAATGATGCCGCGTTCCCGGCCGCCCACCGCACACTTGGTCCCGCGCAGGTGCGGGTTCATCGACAACTCGCACGACACGAAGAACGCATCGGCATCGAGGTGGACGATGAGGGGCAAGGCGGGCATCTGCCCCATTTGTAGGAGCCTGCTGGCGGGCGATCCAATAACAATCGCCTGCCCGCAGGCACCAGAAACGATCAGAAACCCAGCTGCGCGGTCTTCAGTTCTCCTCCCAAACCGCCCTTCGGCATATGGTGCGCCGCGAGATCCATGAGGGCGGAGCCATCCACCCGGGTCGAAACCACGACCATTTCGCGGCCATCCACGACCGCGACGCAAAGATCCATCCGGTCGCCGCCGTCCATGTCGTCGGCCGCATAAACCAGCACGGTCTTGTTGTCCTCGGCGACTGCCGCCAGGCGGGTCCAGCCTCTTTTCCTCATGGTCTGGTCGGTTTGGTTGAAAAGCTGCGCCAGTGACAGCCCGCTCTTGGTGGAATTGCGTTCATACACCCCGACGCTTGCGTTGCGCACGGCCTGCAGGGCGAGCCGGGCATCGTCCATGTGTTCGTGCCGGACAAATCCCAATGCGGTGCGCACTGCCGACAGGGTGATCCAGCCCACGCTCACTTGCACCTTGGTATGCCAGGTGGCATCGCTGGCCGCCATGACCTCCCGCCGGAGGACGGCGGCATCACGGTCCAGGGTGAGCATCGAGAGAATCCCGATGCCGACCACGACCAGGGGAGTCACCAGCACCAGCAGGCCGAGGGCGATCCACCGGCCATAACGCCGGCGGAGTGTGGACTGAGGAGCAACGGCGGGATCCATGGGGAATCTTGGTTGAGGCTTGGCTGTAGGCGGGGCTTTACGCCCCGATTCTTCTCTTCGCGCATCCTTGGTCGCGGCGTAAAGCCGCTCCTACAGTTTCGGAATCCGGCTTCAGGCCTCGTCGTCCTTGTTCTTGGCCTTCTCGTGCTTGATCTTCACGCGGATCTGCTTGAGGGGTTCGATGTTCAGGTTCTCGGCCACCTTGGAAATCTGGTCGGCATTGATGTTGCCCACGATGTTCACGAAGACCGCCTCGCCCTTGTGATCAATGACGGTGACCACCAGGCCCTCGATCGTGTCGTCGCCATGCTGCTTGACGTGAATGTCCACGTTGTCGCCACCTTCCTGCTCGCGCACGGTGACCATCTGCGTCCAGCCCTGGGCCTCGAGCTTGCGCCGGATCGACTCGATCTGCGCCACCGCGTCCTTGCGGTTCGTGTCGTCCAGGCTGACGACGTTGACACGGATGCGCTTCAGATTGCCGATGAGCTCCGCCGCCTCAGGTTCCTGGCGGGCGGCCAGTTTGGCGGCGAACTTCAACATGTTGGTCGAGAGATTGACCTCGACGAACTTGCCCTTGGCGGAGGCCATGAGCTGGCCGATGTCGATGTAACCGGGTTCGGGGTCGGCGGCAAAGGAGGCAACGGACAACACCGCGGACAAGCCGGCGGCGGCAACGAGGAAACGGAGGTTTTTCATGGGAAACAGTTGAGGTTGGTTACCAGCCACGGCGGCCGGAATGGCTGTATCACACCGCGCCCGCGGTCAAAGTTGCAGCAATCCGGGCATGTGCCGCCTTGCCATCGGCGTCGGCGCACCCCAAGTCATTCCGGCCACCGCACGCCATGTCGCGCCTCTCCTTCACCCTCGAGAAAGAATGTTCCGGCTCCCAGGCCCGGGCGGGTCGTTTCCAGACCGCGCACGGCGAGGT
>Ga0302322_100005486_pt1 | contig 11128 bp, 9 predicted proteins | sample Fen_T0_2_FD_203757 | JGI IMG/M metagenome (GOLD analysis project Ga0302322, IMG submission 203757) | Peat permafrost microbial communities from Stordalen Mire near Abisko, Sweden - Fen_T0_2 | ecosystem: Environmental > Terrestrial > Soil > Wetlands > Permafrost | place: Sweden: Abisko... | reverse complement strand
CGCCGACCCAGGGATCGACGACGCGATCGATGCTGAGCTGCGCGACTTCGTCGAGCGCCGCACCCGCGAGCTCGACGCCTGACGTCGGCTCGCTGCGTGTCGGTTCAGGAGTTGGTAGCGAGAACGCGAGGCAGAGCGCGCGTTCTCGTTACCAACCTCGGCTAGCCGGTCACGTCAGTGCCGCGAGGATCTCGGCGGCGGCGCGCTCGCCGGCCTGCAGCGCGCCCTCGACGTAGCCGGTCCACTCCGCGGCCGTCTCCGACGACGCCCAGTGCAGCGGGCCGACCGGCGCGACGACCGCGGCTCCGGCCTCGGTCCAGCCGCCGGGCTGCATCACGCCGGAGTAGCCGCCGTCCGCGTACGGCTGGGCCGCCCAGTCGCAGTCGGTGTACTCGCGGATGTCGGCGGCATGCGGGCCGAACCAGCGCACCGCCTGATCGGTCCAGGCGGCTCGACGCCGTGCCCGCGCGTCGTCGCCGAGCGTCGCGTCGGAGAAGGCGCGCGCCGCGTCGCCCGCGAAGAACCCGGCGAGGATGCCGTACGTGCTGTCGGGCGAGGAGTTGTCGACGCAGAACCCGACGGGCCCGTCGATGTCGGTGACGAGTCCGCTGAGCCCGAGCTCCCGCCACCACGGGCGGTCGTAGACGACGTTGACCTTCACGACGTCGGCCATCGGCATGGAGCGCTGCGCGGTCGTGCGCGGCACGGGGAGCACGGGTTCCCAGTCGATGCGCTCGCACATGCTCGGCGGGACGGCCACGACGACGCGACGTGCGAGCAGCGTGCCGCCCGCGTGATCGACGATCGCCGCGTCGGCCAGCCAGGAGATGCGTCGCACCGGCGTCGCCAGCACCACGCGGTCGCCGAGCTCGCCGGCCATCCGCTGCGCCAGCGAGGCGAGCCCGCCGACGACCCGCGTCTCCTGGGCGCCGCCCTCGATGCCGAGCGCGGCCGCGAGCGACCCCGACGTGCGCGCGGCGTGCAGCACGGTGAGCAGCGACAGCTCGCGCGTCGGCGCCGTCATCAGCTCCTCGACGACGACGTCGACGTAGCGGCGCACCGTCGCGTCGGCGACCTCGTCGACGAGCCAGCGGTCGAGCGTCCGGTGATCGAGGCCCTCGGCATCGGGAGCGAGCCATGGAGCGACGACGGGGACCTCCTCGGCCATGGCGTCGAGGCGGGCCACCACCTCGCCCGCGGCGGTCGCCAGGGCGTCGGCGGGCTCGTCGGGAACGACATGTCCGTCGACGACGGTGAGCCAACGCCCGTCAGCGATCGTCGGGAAGGTGGCGACGCCGAACCGCTCGACGAGCGCGGCCACGCGTGCCTGGCCAGGGCCGGTCCACTGGCCGCCGGCCTCGATCCACGTGCCGCCGGCGTCGATCGTGCGCGTGCGGCCACCGACGCGATCGGTCGCTTCGAGGACGACCACCGAACGGCCTGCGTCGACGAGCGCGCGCGCAGCAGCCAGCCCGGAGAAGCCCGCACCCACGACGGCCACGTCGACGCTGCGGCGCTCGGAGGTGCGGCGGCGGAAGATCACCGAGCCATCCTCGCAGCGCCTCTGTCCGCCGCGCTGGCTGCTCCGGGGAACCCGCGTCGTCCGGCCGCGGACATGGCGGAGCCCCCGCGATCACGCGGGGGCTCCGTCAGGTCGAGCGGTCGTCAGAGCTTCTCGCCGCCGCCGCAGTGGCACGCGCGCACGCGGTAGCGCGGCGGCTCCTGGCCGGTGGCCGCGGTGTACGCCGCGGCCTCGGTCGCGACGCCCGCCCTGAGGCTGCTGCGCGCGCCGGAGATCGCCGACTCGAGCGTGGACTTGTCGCCCGCGATCGCGGTCTGGAACGCGACCCACGCCGTCTCGATGGCCGTGTGGTCACCGGCCGCCGCCTTGATGTCGGCGTACAGCTGGGCGCGCGCCGGCAGCGTGCTCGCGTAGAACGCCTGGCGGGCGGTCGTCACGGTCGCCTGGTAGGCCACCTTGAGCGAGCGGACGTTGGTGCGGAAGGTCTCGCGCGCCGCCACGATCGTCGCCGCGGTGATCGCCCCGTTGTCGGTCGCGGTCGCCGTGTCGTAGGTCGCGAAGGCGGCGTCGTCCGACGTCCAGCGCGTGGCGTCGGCGGCGGCGACAAGCCCGTCGAGGGTGGCCTTGGCACCGGCCACGGCCGCGTCGTAGTTCTGGATCGCGGTGAGGAAGTCGCCGGCGGTCACGGCCGCGGCGGTCGCAGTCTCACGGGCCGCCTTGGCGGCGACGACCGAGGCATCGCCCGCGAACGCCGTCCTGGCCGCACGGACCGTCTGCCGGTAGGTCTTGCAGTCGGTGCGCAGGGTGTTGCGGAGCACCTTGGCCTCGGGCGACTTCGCGTCGAACGCGTTGGCGCTGTGACCGTGGTGGCCGTGGTGGCCGTGGCGGCCGTGACGCTCGTGGGCGCTCGCGACGCCGGGGACGGCGAGTGCGAGCGAAGCGGCGGCGGTCAGCGCCGCGACAGCGGTGACAGCGCGACGGGCGGTGGGACGCACGGGACCTCCAGGGTCGGATCGATGCCGAGAACTCCTCGGTCATCGCCGGGTCAGGCGCTCCCCTAGAGCGCCGCTACCCCGAACGGTCGCGTCGGAACGGGTGACAGATCGCCCCGATTCGACGTTTCTTGGACGGCCGTCACCCGCACGGCCCAACGTGCCGCTGACAGCGACGGCCCGGTGCCGCGGCGTGACGAGATCAGCCGCGCGCGACGATCTGCGTCATCACCCTCTGGCCCGACACGATCGCGCCCTCCTGCCAGCTCGGCATGCCGCTGAGGTGCTCGCCGGCGAAGTACACCCGGCCGTCGGGCACCTGGAGCGCTGCGGGGTTCGCGGTGCCGTCGGTGGCCCAGCTGCCGCGCTGGTAGGGCATCGCGCCCCACGCCATCGACAGCCCCTTCGACGCGCGCGTGCTGAAACCGGAGTGGATCGAGTTGGCGAGGTTCGCCGCGGTGGAGATGCGGGTCGCGGGCGTCATGTTCTGGAAGTAGGCGTCGCTGGCGCTGTCCCAGGTGTACGCCGCGACGAGGACGCCCTGCGCCGAGTGGAAGCCCGACGACGGGTACCACATCTGCGTGAGCGGCGACTCGCACCACGTGATGCCGCCGTAGACGAAGTTCTCGTCCTCCCACCAGCGCGTCGACTGGAAGCCGATCTTCACCGACTTCTGGTACTGGATGCCCTTGATCGCGGTGTTGGTCGTCGCCTTGAAGTTGTTGGGGATCGACGACAGCACGCCGGCGGGGATGGTGCACACGGCGTAGTCGCCGGTCTCGGTGAGGGTCTGGCCGTTCTGGGTGTAGGTCACCGAGACGCCGGTCGCCGTGTTGTTGATCGACGTGACGACGGCGTTGTACTTGATGTACTGGCCCATCCTCGCGACGAACGCCTGCACGATCTTGTCCATGCCGCCGACCGGCTGCATGAGCGACTGCTGGTGGTTGAAGTCCTCGTCCCACTCGCGCCACCACTCCACGGAGTTGAGGTAGCCCGAGAGCGGCAGCGGGGTGTTGATGATCGCGCCGCCGTTGCCCTGGTTGGGCTGGTTGGAGAACCCGCCACGGGTGCTGCCGACGTACTTGCCGCTGCCGTTGAGGTCGCCGAACTGGCGCAGCATCGCGATGAGCTTGCTCTTGTCGGACGAGCTGAGGTCGACGTCGAGCGCACCGCGGTTGACCGACCGCACCAGCAGGTCGGCGATGTAGCCGCGCGTGTCGGTGTAGGTCTGGCGCTGGCGGACCGGCTTGGCACCCAGCGCCGACGGGTTGTAGTGGTAGGACGCGCGGTTGTTGGCGAGGAACGGCTCGAGCGCGACGCCGAACTTCTTGCAGTACCCGAGCAGCGCGCGGTGGTGGTAGGGGATGCGTCCCGGGCCCAGGTTCATGTAGAGCGACGGGTCGTTGTCGAACGTGCACGTCTGGGTCACGGTCTGGCCGGACGAGTTGACCTCGGTGATCGTGTCGCCGGTGCGCGCGGTCTTGTTGCGTCCACCGGCCTTGGCCGCAGCCTCGAGCACGACGACCTGGTAGCCGGCCGCGGCCATCTCGTAGGCCACCGACATCCCGGCGATGCCGGCCCCGATGATCACGAGCTTGCGCGGCGTGGTGAGGCGCGGCGACGCCGCGAACGCCGGGTTGCCGCCCGACTCCGCGAACACGCCCATCGCCGCGAGCATCTGGACCGCAGCGGCCCCGCCGGCGATCTTCGACACCTTGGTCACGAACTCACGGCGCGTCATCTCACCGTCGAAGCTGCTGTCGGCGATCGGCTGCGTTCCCTCGGACATCGCACGTCCTCCCCAGGACTGCGGCACGCGGCCCGGATGGGGGGGCATGCCGACGACGACCGAACCACGGTCGCCACCTACGCATAGTGACAGCGACGCGGGCCGAATTCGGCGCAACTCCGCAGGGTTTACGCGCCGGACACGTCGCGGCGACCCGATGACGGACGGTGCGTGACGAAGTGACTCCGGAACGGAGCCGATGCAGCGGAGGGCGACTCCGTGGTCACCCGATGTCGAACGACGTCGGCAGCCGCGGATCGGGCCGCGCCCAGCGGTTGAGGGCCGCGCGCGCCCGGCCGATCGACCCGACGCCGGACCCGGAGGAGGGCAGCACCCGTGCTTCGTCCCCACCGATCGCCGCGACGGCGCTGGACACCGCCACGAGCATGTCCTCGCGCGCGGAGGCCGCGCGGGCCGGCCACTCGCCCCAGTCGCAGGCGACGGACTCGGCATCGATCCACACCAGCGAGCCGCGAGGCACGGCGTCCTGCACCGGAGTCTCGGGGATGCCGTCGGGCACGAGCACCAGGACGCGGGCACGCGGGCCGCGCGACATCACGCGCACCGGGACGGCGTGGCGGTACCACGGGCCGGTCCCGATCGGGAACGCGTAGACGTGGCCGACGCGAAGCTCTGCCGCGTGCATCCGACCCTCCCCTGCCCGACACCGACGCCGCTGGGCGTCCACACCCCACATCGACAGTCAGGAGAGCGGGAGTTGAGCGTCGCAGCACGCTCCACCCGCACGGAGCATCGATCCGGGCGCCCCCCGCCCGAGCCGGGGGCAACCAGGTCAGCGGGCGCGGTCGCGCAGCACCTGCTGGCTGGCGAACCGCGCCGGCGAGCCGATCACGCAGCCGCCCGGATGGGTGCCCGACCCGCACTGGTAGTAGCCCTCGATCGGCGTGCGGTAGTCGCTGTACCCCGGCGCCGGGCGGAACACCCACATCTGCGGCAGCAGGAACTCGCCCGCGTAGATGTTGCCCTCCGACAGCCCCGTGACCCGCTCGATGTCGAGCGGCGTGACCACCTCGCGGTGCAGGACGAGGTCGGAGAAGCCCGGGAACACCTCGTCGAGACGCCGCTGCACGGTGTCGCCGAGGTTCTCGCGCTCCGCGTCCCACGTGCTGCCGCGCAGCTCGTACGGCGTGTACATCGTGAAGCACGACAGCACGTGCTTGCCCGGAGGAGCCATGTCGGGGTCGATGAACGACTGGAAGCAGGCGTCGAGGTAGGGCCGCTCCGAGTACCAGCCGTACTTCGCCGCGTCGAACGCGCGCTCGAGGTACTCCATCGACGGGCCGACGCTCACGAAGCCGCGGTACTGGTCGGTGCGGTCGCCCATCGCGGGATACACCGGCGCCGCGTCCAGCGCGAAGTTCACCTTGGACGCCGTGCCCTGGAACCGGTAGCGCCGCACGTCGTCGACCAGGTCGGTGGGCAGCTGCCGAGGGTCGACGAGGTCGAGGAAGGTGTGCCGCGGGTCGAGCGAGCTCGACACCACGGGCGCCACCAGCTCGGTGCCGTCGGTGAGCACCACTCCCGTGGTGCGCCCGTCCTGGACGACGACGTGGTCCACCACCGAGTCGTAGCGGATCTGCGCGCCGAAGCTCTGCGCCGCGCGCGCCATCACCTGCGTGAGCCCGCCGTTGCCGCCCTTGTGGAACGACCACCCGCCCATCTCGCCGTCGTGCTCCCCCATGCCCATGTAGAGCATGACGAGCCCCGACCCCGGCGACATCGGGCCGACCTTCGTGCCGATGATCCCCGACCCCGACATCCAGCCCTTGAGGACGTCGCTCTCGAAGTAGTCGTCGAGGAAGTCGGCGGCGCTGCCGGTGATGAGCCGCACGGCGTCGTGGATGACCTTCTTGTCGGCCGACGCGAGGTGGCCGAGCAGCCACGCGACCTCCTCCTGGTCCTCTGCCTTCGCCGACCAGAAGTTCGGGGGCATGCGGTCGAAGATCGGCTTCATGAACTGCTGGACGCGCGAGAAGTCGAACGAATAGCGGTCGTAGGCGTCGGCATCCTTGACCGAGTGCCGCGCGATCTCGCGCAGGTTCGCCTCGTGGTCGGCCGTCATGTAGAGGTAGTCGCCGTTCTCCATGGGGACGAAGGTCGTCGGCATGTAGAGCGGCATGAACCCGTGCTTGACCAGCTCGAGCTCGTGGATGACCTCGTTGCGCAGCAGAGAGAGCCCGTAGGAGAACGTCGTGAACGAGAACCCCGGGTGCAGCTCCTCGGTGATCGCCGCGCCGCCGACGAAGGGGCGCTGCTCGAGCACGAGCGTGCGCAACCCGCCCTTGGCGAGGTAGGCGCCGTGCACCAGGCCGCTGTGGCCGGCGCCGACGACGATCGCGTCGTACTGGGTGTCGGCCATCTCAGGAGACCTTCCGCTCGGGCTTGTAGAAGGGCATCGCGCACACCTGCGCCGGGACGTTGACGTAGCGGTGGTTCACCGACTGCTCCACGAGCACGGTCGTGCCGATCTCGGCGAGCTCGGGGCGCACCCGGGCGATCCCGATGTGGTTCTGCATAACCGGGGAGTACATGAGGCTCGTCGCGTAGCCCGCGCGACCGCCCTCGCGGTCGTAGAGCATCGTCTCCCAGGCCACCGGCACCTCGTCCTTGGGCGGCACGAGCCCATCGTCGACGAACGTGCTCTCGTAGGCCCGCCAGTCGAAGGCGATCCCCACGGTGGCCCAGCGGGCCGACCCCTCCGCCGTCGCGCGGCGCAACGCGTCGCGACCGATGAACGGCCGGGAGTCGTCGTCGATCCCGCGCAGCAGCCACCCGAGCCCCAGCTCCTGCGGGGTGAACCGGTCGTGCTCTGTGTAGGCGAGACGTGCCGAGGTGAACTCCTTGCCGTACAGCGCCAGCCCCGCCTCGATGCGCGCCATGTCGAGGGCCTCGTTGCCGTACGGCGCCATGCCGTACGGCGCCCCCGCGGCGATGATCGCGTCGAGCACGGTGAGCGCGCCGTCGGCGGGGATCACCAGCTCGAAGCCGAGGTCGCCGGAGAAACCGGTGCGGCTGATCGTGACGGGGACGCCGGCCACCTTCGCCGGTGCGAGCGCGAAGTAGGCGAGGTCGCGCACCTCGGGAGCCAGCGCAGACAGCACCTCGCGCGACTTCGGCCCCTGCACGGCGAGCGTCGCCCACGCGTTCGACACGTCGACGACCTCGGCGTCGAGGTGCCCGAGCAGCGAGGAGAAGTAACCGGCGTTCGGCCGGTACGACGTGAGGAAGTACTCGTCGGGCGAGACCCGGAGGACGACGCCGTCCTCGAGCACGTGCCCGCTGTCGTCGCACCACACGGTGTACTGCGCCCGACCCGGCCGGCAGGCGCGGATGTCGCGCGCCAGCACGCCCGCGAGGAACCGCTCGGCGTCGCGACCCCGCACGACGTACTTGTGCAGGGGAGACGAGTCGAACCAGCCGACCGCGTTGCGGAGCACGACGTACTCCTGCTTGGCCGACGGGTCGTACCGGTCGGCCGACAGGTAGCCCGCCCAGTGCTGCCACAGCTGGGTCTCGTTGAGCTCGGCCAGGCGCGGGTGGAACGGCGTCGTGAGGACCATGCGCGGCTCCCATCAGGCTCCGGGCGACCCGGGTCAGGGCACGCTAACCCCTGACTGACCAGTCAGTCACGCTTTCGACGAACCTCTCGCACCGTAGGTGCCTGCCCACGCCGAGCCGGGGCGCAGCGACAGCGCGCACCGACGGTCAGATGCCGATCGCGGCGCCGAGACCCTGGGTGACGTTCTGGCTGGCGTTGGCGCCTCGCGAGCGACGCATGACGATGGCGGCGATCACGATCGCGCCGATCGTGAAGACCAGCATGATCACGGCGAGCGCATTGACCGCCGGTGTGATGCCGAAGCGCACCGCGGAGTAGAGCACGATCGGCCAGGTGTTGGTCGTGCCGTTCGTGAACGCCGGCAGCACGTAGTCGTCGAACGAGAACGTGAACGACAGCAGGAACGCGGCCAGCACGGCCGGCATGAGCCGGGGCAGCGTGACCTGCCGGAACGTCGACAGCGGCCGCGCCCCGAGGTCGAACGACGCCTCCTCGAGCGAGTCGCCCATGCCGACGAACCGCGCTCGGATGATGAGCATCGACAGCGACGAGTTGAAGACCACCTGGCCGAGCAGGATCGTCCAGAACCCCAGCGTGGGAAAGATCTTGATGGCGTTGTGGGCCTGCACGAAGAAGATGAGCGAGGCCACCGCGATCACGATCTCGGGAACCACGAGCGTGAGGTACACGAGGATGTCGAACGGCACGCGTCCCCGCGGCTTCATCCGCGCCAGCGCGAGAGCCGCGCACATCCCCAGCACCACGGAGACGACCGCGGCGAGCACGGCGATCTCGGCGCTCGTGATGATGGCCGGGATGTACGTCGGGTCGTGGATCGCCTCGGGGAACCAGCAGGTCGTGAACCCGTTCCACACCGACACGTTGCCGATGGCCGACGCCGGCAGCGAGCACGGGTCGACCCCCGGGTGGTCCTCGATCGACTGCGCCGAGGGCAGGTTGAAGGCGAAGATCGCCATGACGGCGATAGGCAGGTAGAGGAAGCCGAACACGAGCAGGGCCCACAGGGTGAAGCCCGCCTTGGTCCGGTTGCGCTTACGAGCCAAAGCGCTCCTCCTTCGTCGCCACCACGATGTAGATCACGACGAACACCGACAGCGCGATCATCAACGACATGGCCAGGGCGCTGCCGAAGGGTGCGTTCTGGGCCGACCCGAACGCGTCGCCGATGACGTTGCCGACGAACTCGAACTTGCCGCCGCCGAGGATGCCGGGGATCACGTACTCGCCGGTCATGGGGATGAAGACCAGCAGGGCGCCGGTGACGAACCCGGGCAGGGTCAGCGGCAGCGTGATCTGGCGGAAGGCCGCGATCGGCTTGGCCGTCAGGTCGTTGGCCGCCTCGATCAGGGTCCAGTCCATCCGCTCGAGCGAGGCGAACACGGGGAGCACGAACAGCGGCAGGTAGTTGTAGACCAGACCGATCATCACGGCCCACCCCGAGTACATGAGGTCGAGGTGGGTCACCTTGGCGAAGTAGCCGTTGGAGTCGAGGATGATCTTCAGCGCGTACGTCCGGATCAGGAACGACGTCCAGAACGGCACGATCACGAGCAGCAGGGCGAGCAGCTTGTTGCCCGACAGGTAGCGCGCCATCCAGTACGCCAGCGGATAACCGATGACGATGGTGAGGATCGTGCCGACCGACGCCATCACGAGCGTCCGGAAGAAGATCGAGATGTAGGTGGGGTCGAGAACCGCCTTGTAGTTCTCGAGGCTGAACCCGTAGTGGATCTTGCTGAAGCCCACCTGCGTCGCGAACGAGAACACGACCAGGATGGCCATGGCGCACACGAAGAACAGGAGCAGGTAGATCAGGGACGGCAGGAGCAGCCACGCCGGGTAGCGCGGCTTGAACGAACGGGAGCGGCGCGACCTGCTCTCGGTCCGTGCCGGCGGCGTCGCGGTGTCGACCGTCACCCGGCAGCCTTGAACTCGGTGTAGATCTTGGTGCGCTGCTGCACGACCTCCGGGCTCACGTTGAGGATGTACTGGTAGTTCGACGACTTCGACGCCGGAACGTTGAAGAGCTGGTCGTTCTTGAGGTCGGCCGACACCTGGCTGAGCGCCGCGGGGATCGGGATGGGGTAGTTGTGGTACTCCATCTCCGTCACGGCCGTGCTCGGCTCGAGGAGCCAGTTGATCCAGGCGTGGGCCGCGACGGGGTGCGGGGCGGTCGAGGGGATGCACCAGTTGTCGGCCCAGATCTCGGACTTGCCGTCGACGAGCACCGCCGTGATGTCTCCCTGCTTCTTGCGCGCATTCACGATGCGGCGCACGTCGCCGCTCCAGCCCTGGCCGAGGATGATCTTGCCGGCGCTCGCGTCGTCGATGTAGCCGGACGAGTCGATCGTGGTGACGCCGGGACGGATCTTGAGCAGGTAGTCGCGCGCCGCGCTGAAGTCCTCGGCCTTGTCGGTGTTCGCGTCGAGACCCAGCGCCATGAGCGCGAGAGGCACGACCTCCTCGGCTCCGTCCATGATGTTCGTGCGACCCTTGGGCTGGTACTTCGTGAGGAGCTCGTAGAAGTCCTTCATGGTCTTGATCTCGTCGGTGACGATCTTGTTGTTGTAGAACACGCAGGTGATGCCGTAGTCCTTCGCCACGTGGTACTGACCCGTGGGGTCGTAGCTGGGCTTGAGGAACGCGGGGTCGAGGTTCTTCAGGTTGGGGAGCAGCGCGGCGTCGAGCTGCATGAGCTTGCCCTCTTGGATCAGCTGCCCCACCGCGTTCTGCGTCGGGACGATGATGTCGTAGGACGAACCGCCCGCGTTGAGCTTGGCAAGCAGCTCGTCGTTGCTGGAGTAGTAGGTCTCGTGCACCGTCGTGCCGGCGGCCGCGACGTCCGGCAGCTTCTTGAACTTCGCGTACGTCGACGGGTCGTCGTACTCCGACCAGTTGAAGATCTCGAGCTGGCTCTCGATCGGCTTGCCCGACAGCGTGTCGCTGGGCGAGGCCGCAGCCGTGCTGGCACCGCCGTCCGTCGTCGTGCTGGCGTCGCCGCAGGCTGCTACGGTGCCCATCGCCAGGGCGGCCATGCCCGCCATGCCGAGCGCATGACGCCGGGACAGCCGGCTCCCCACGACGCTCTCGACCTCGCGCTGGAGGTAGTCGAGCTTGGGCTTGGCCTCGCGCGGCGCCAGGATGCGCAGCTCGTCGGGAAGCTTCTCGCTCATGATTCCTCCAGTTCGGCCAGCTCAGTGACCGGGTTGTCGTCGGGGGTC
>Ga0302322_100005485_pt1 | contig 11129 bp, 7 predicted proteins | sample Fen_T0_2_FD_203757 | JGI IMG/M metagenome (GOLD analysis project Ga0302322, IMG submission 203757) | Peat permafrost microbial communities from Stordalen Mire near Abisko, Sweden - Fen_T0_2 | ecosystem: Environmental > Terrestrial > Soil > Wetlands > Permafrost | place: Sweden: Abisko... | reverse complement strand
TTTGGCGACGAGCACGGCAGACGCGTTGACCTCCTTGAGCACGTTCTGGGAAAACGAGGCTTGGAGCGTGGCGATCTCGGCGTTGAGTTCGCGCAGACGGGCTTGGTCGGCGGCAGCGAGTTTGGCACCCGCGCGGACGAAATCGTTGTAGTAACGCTCCATGGCATACAGCGACTCCGGATCGAGTTTTAGTTCAGCTCGCCGGTTGTAGAGCGCAGCGACGCGGGCGAAAAGACGCGGGTTAAGCAGAATGGCGTCATTATGGCTTGCGAGTTTGGGCGCCATTTCCTGCTCGATGGCTTCCATCTCGGGATTGGTATCGGTGCTGTTGATCCCGTCAAAAATACGGGAGACACTGGCGAGCAACTGGCCGGCCCTCTCCATGGCGACGATGGTGTTGTCAAAGGTTGGCGGTTCAGTTTGGTTTGAAATAGCGTCGATCTCGCGCAGTTGATCGGCCATGCCTTGCGTGTAGGCAGGGCGATAGTGTTCGTTGTGAATCCGATCGAACCGGGGAAAGCTGCATTGCAGGTCGCTGCCGGTTAGTAGCGGATTATCGGCGGCGGAAAGCCCGCCGGTTAGAGTGACGAAGCCAATCATGAGTAGGGAAATGGATTTGATCACGATGAGATAGAGTGAAACCAAAGCTGTGATTTTTGCAGCTAAGGAATCACTTAATAGATTTGCTGAAAAGTTTCACCCCGCGACGGTTCGATCTCAACGTGGGCTAAATGAATTAACGCGTAAGGCTCCTGAATTAAAACGCTTTTCCATAAACCGAATCGCGGCGTAAGGCCGCTCTTACGGGGTGATGTTAATTTGGCTCAGTAATCGAGGTAGGGTCCGAGCCAACGTTCGGCTTCGGCGAGGGTGAAGCCCTTGCGCTGGGCGTAGTCTTCAACTTGGTCTTTACCGAGTTTGCCGACACCGAAATATTTTGAATCAGGGTGATTGAAGTACCAACCGCTCACGCTGCTCGCTGGCATCATGGCACAGCTTTCAGTCAATGCGACGCCGGTCGCGGCGGTCGCGTTTAGGAGCTCGAAGAGGATCGGCTTTTCGGTGTGATCGGGGCAGGCAGGATAGCCAGGGGCGGGGCGAATGCCGCGATATTTTTCGCGGATGATCTGCTCCATCGTGAGGTTTTCGGTTTTGCCGTAACCGGAGAAATCACGCGCGCGCTTGTGCATGAGCTCTGCGAGAGCTTCGGCGAGACGGTCGCCCAGTGCTTGGGCCATGATCGCGGAATAATCGTCTTGTTTGGCGCGGAATTCGGCCGCGAGTTCTTCCACACCATGGCCGGCGGTGACGACGAAGCCACCCATGTAATCGAGGCGTCCGCTGTCCTTCGGCGCGAGGTAGTCGGCGAGGCAGTGGTTGAACTGGTCTGCTGGTTTTTCGAGTTGCTGGCGCAGTTGGTGAAAGGTCGTGAGGACGCGGCTGCGTTGCTCATCTGCGTAGATCTCGATATCGTCACCCACGGCGTTGCAAGGCCAGAAGCCGATGACAGCCTTGGCGGTATAACGTTTCTCGGCGACGATGCGCGCGAGCAGTTTTTGTGCGTCGTTGAAAAGTTTTGTCGCTTCAACGCCGACCTTTTCGTCCTTGAGAATATCCGGGTAGCGACCGTGGAGTTCCCAGGCGCTGAAGAACGGACCCCAGTCCACGAAATCTACGATTTTGTGAAGGGACAAGGGGCAAGGTCCAAGTGCCAAGGAGCTAGTGCCTGTTAATTGGTTTCTGTCACTTGATACTTGGCCCTTGGTACTTGGCACTTCAGCCGCCGCGTCCGTGGAAAATACCTTGGTGCCGAAAAACTCGGGGCGCGGAATATCTACTTTTGCCCAATCGAAGGTCTGACGGCGGCTGCGTGCGGTCGCGAGCGAGAGCAGTGGCTTGCGGGCGCGGCGGTTGGCGAACTCGTCGCGTTGCGTTTGTTGCTTAGCGTTGGTTGCGGCGATGAACTTAGGTTTCTGTTCGGGGGAGAGGAGGGCGCTGACAACATTCACGACGCGCGAGGCGTCGAGCACATGGACGACGCCGTGTTCGTACTCTGGCGCGATTTTGACTGCGGAGTGCGCGGTCGAAGTGGTGGCACCGCCGATGAGGAGTGGCACGGTGAAACCTTCGCGTTTCATTTCCTTCGCTACGTGTACCATTTCGTCGAGCGAGGGAGTGATGAGGCCGGAGAGGCCGATGACGTCGGCGCCGATCTCGCGTGCTTTGGCGAGAATCTTGTCGCATGGCACCATGACGCCGAGATCGGTGACCTCGTAATTATTACAGGCGAGCACGACGCCGACGATGTTTTTGCCGATGTCGTGAACGTCGCCCTTGACGGTCGCGATGAGAAATTTCCCCTGAGCGCGGCCCTTGCCGCCGGCGGCGATCGCACGGCGCTTCTCTTCTTCCATGTAAGGAGTGAGGTAGGCGACGGACTTTTTCATCACGCGGGCGGATTTCACGACCTGCGGAAGGAACATCTTGCCAGCGCCAAAAAGATCGCCGACGACTCGCATGCCGGCCATGAGAGGTCCCTCGATGATATCGAGCGGCCGAGGGTATTTTTGACGGGCTTCCTCGGTGTCGGCTTCAACGAAAGCATCGATGCCTTTGACGAGGGCGTGAGAGAGGCGTTCTTCGACGGAAGCAGAACGCCAGGCTTCGGCGGAGGGCTCTGCGATTTCAGATTTTGAATTTGAGATTTGAGACTTGAGCGCTTCCGCGTGGGCGACCAGCCGTTCCGTTGCATCTGGACGACGGTTGAGGAGAACATCGTCGGCCAGGTCGCGAAGCGTGGGCTCGATCTCGTCGTAGACGCCGAGCATGCCGGCATTGACGATGGCCATGTCGAGGCCGGCTTCGATCGCATGATAGAGGAATGCGGTGTGCATGGCCTCACGCACGGGATTGTTGCCGCGGAAAGAGAACGAGACGTTGCTCACGCCGCCGCTGACCTTGGCGCCGGGCAGAGTGTCTTTGATGATGCGCGTGGCTTCGAAGAAATCGACGGCGTAGTTGTTGTGCTCCTCGATGCCGGTGGCGACAGTAAGAATGTTCGGGTCGAAGATGACGTCCTCTGGCGGGAAGCCGAGTTTGTCGACGAGTAGCCGATAAGCGCGGGTGCAAATGCGGACTTTTTCGTCACGTGTGGCGGCCTGGCCCTGTTCATCGAAGGCCATCACCACCGCAGCGGCGCCGTAGCGCATGAGCAATTTGGCGCGACGGAGAAACTCCGTTTCCCCGTCTTTAAGCGAGATGGAATTGACGATGCCCTTGCCCTGAAGGCATTGCAGTCCTTTTTCCAAAACCGTCCACTTGGAGGAATCGATCATCACCGGTACGCGGCAGATATCGGGCTCGGCGGCGATGAGGTTGAGGAACTTCACCATCGTGGCTTCGCCGTCGATCATTCCTTCGTCGACGTTGATGTCGATGATGTTGGCGCCGCTCTCCACCTGTTGTTTGGCGATGGCGAGGCAGGCGTCCCAGTCGCCGGCTTTGAGGGCCTTAGCGAATTTGGGCGAGCCGGTGATGTTGGTGCGTTCGCCGACGACGAGGAAGGATGAGGCGGTTTTGGTCACGGTGTAGGGAAAGAGGTCAGAAGTCAGAGGTCAGAAGTCAGAGGTCAGAAGTCAGAGGTCAGGAGTCAGGCGAGCAGGCGAGCGACAGCCCAGCCAGTGGCGAAGGTTACTACGGTGGAAAAAATCAGCAACTGGTAGCAGCGACGAATATCGCGCTGATCGGCGCCTTCGGGATCGGCAGGATCGCCGAGCCAGAGATCACAGACGAGGCTGCCGTTTTTGTAGAGCGGCCCGATGAGGCGCAGGCCGAGTGCGCCGGCCATGGTGGCTTCAGGCCAGCCGCTGTTAGGGCCGGGCACGAGGGCGTGTTGTGCGCGGCCGAAACGCCAGGCCTTGCGACCATGCAGGCCGGGCAAGACGAAGGCGAAAGCGGTGAGCAATAGAAAGCACCAGCGGGCAAAAAGAAAATTCGCGACATCGTCGAGGCGTGCGCCGCACCAGCCGAAGCGGAGATAGCGTTCGTTTTTGTAGCCGACCATGCTGTCCATAGTGCTCGTGATTTTGAAGAGCACGGCGCCAAGCGGGCCGAAAGCGAGAGCAAAGGCGAGGGGGGACAAGACGCCATCGACAAGATTCTCGCTCATACTCTCAACGGCGCCGCGACCGCAGGCGCGGAGGTCCATTTTGTTGATGTCACGGCCGACGAGCATTGAGATCGCGTGGCGGGCAGTGGGCAGGTCGTTCGCGGCGACAGCGCGGGCGATGCGTTCGCCATGGGCAATCAGGTCGCGCAAAGCGAAACAAGCCCAAAGAACCAAACCAGCTGCGACATCAAGTGCGACCGGGTGAATTGCCCGGGCGCCCAGCAGAAAGGCGAAGCAGAGCGGCAGAACGGTGCCGGCGAGCAGAACAAAAAGGAGGATGCCGCCGCCGTAGCCGTTGAGGCCGATTTTCAAGAGGAAGTTTTCAACGGCGGTGAGCCAACGGCCGAGCAGCCGGATCGGATGCCAGGGAAAGATCGGGTCGCCGATCAACGCGTCAATCGCGAGCCCGATAGCTGCCCATAAGATGAAGCGCGGCTCGAAGAAACCGACGAGCGAGGAGCAGGTCTGAACGAGGCCGTTCATCAGTGATTAAGCAGAGGCCCATTTGCGCTGCCAGCCGAGGGCAATGGCGCGGTTGGCGAGAGCGATGGCAGCGGTGAGAAGTTGTGCAGATTCAGTCCCGAGGTCGATTGGCAGATGTGGGATCAGATCGCGACGGAATGCGTCGAACCGTTCTGGCTGCGTGGCGAGACCGGCGGCCATGAGCGCAGCTTGGTTAATGAGACTTTCTCGGGCAGAGGACGAACCAATCGTGCCACAGAGCACTCGGTCGAGCACGGCGGCAAAGGCATACGCGGCGGCTGCGAGTTGCGGTTCGTAGACGACGGGATTCCAGTTGGCTTTGAGGAGTTCGAATTCGCGGTCGGAAAGGAGTGCCGGCTGAGCGATTTTGAAAGCCTCTTCGCTGAGGCCGAAGCGGCCGAGTACATGGAAGATCGAACGCGTGAGGCTGGGTTCGAGACCGTTTTGCCAGCGAAGCGCTTCGAGTGTGGCTTGTCGAACAGCGAGGCCGACGAGTTCGCCGGCCTTGGTGTGCTTGCCCGTCCAGGTACGAGGGACGCCGCCGTTGATCGGCGTAGCGATGGCGAATTGATCGGTGCCGGTTCCCGTCGCGAGGCGCCAAGAGCTCTTGCTGCCGATGGCGAGTTCTAGGAGCGCGCTGGTTTTGGCCTCGGTCATGGTCATTGCGGCGCGAGTGATGGCAGTGGCGCTGAGCGGGGAAGAAAAGAGCAGGAGGGTGTTGATCGTGCCGTTGTGGGTGCCAGCTGGTTTCGCATTCGCCGGGAGCGGCGAGATGCGCTCCCACTTGCCGTTGCGTTCGTCGTAGTGCGCGGCGTCACCGGCGCTGCCGGCATTGCCAGTCACGCCGGCGGTGACGATGGCGGTGACGGAGAGGTCGGCATGCGTTTGTGTGACGAGTCCGAGATATTGCATCTGGGCGGCGGTGCCCATGAGCGCGGTGTGCGCGGGATCCAGCCCGAGCTCGGCGCAAACGTGGCGGTGGTAGCCGTCCTGGCCGATTTGGGTAATCAGCTCGTGGCGCTCCAAATGTTTACCGGGTTCGCAGCTCTGGTGGTTGACGAGGTAGCGGAGGTTTTCGCGTAGTCCGCCATTCACGTGGCAGGTGCTGAGTACGAGTGCCGGAGCGCGAAGCTCCACGATAGCATGGCGGCCGCGACGCCGGAGTTCGGCAAAGGGCGAAGTAAAGAGCGGGAGATCGGACATGGGAAAGACGCGAAGATGGAAAAGAGGGCGAGATGGACAGACTCGGAACGACTTAACCTACGATGAGTGGTTCGAGACCGCTCAGTTGGAGTGCAGTGGATTTGACGCGGGTGGCGTGCGGCTTCTTGCCGTGAACGGCCTTCGCGATAGCGGCGATGTGCGCAGGGGTGGAACCGCAGCAGCCACCGACGAGATTGACGAAGCCGGAACCAGCGAACTCGCCGAGGATATGGGCCATGTCGGCAGGGGTCTCATCGTAGCCGCCGAACGCATTGGGCAGCCCAGCATTTGGGTAGCAGGAGACGTGGCACTCGGCGATTTGGGAGAGTTCCTCAATGTAGGGGCGCATCTGTTTGCCGCCGAGCGCACAGTTGATACCGATGGAAAGTGGTTTGGCGTGGCGGACAGAGTTGTAGAACGCAGCCACGGTTTGGCCCGACAGTGTGCGACCGGAGGCGTCGGTGATGGTGACGCTGATCATGATCGGGACGCGGCGTGCGATTTTGTCGAAGACGCCCTCGATGGCGAAGAGCGCAGCTTTGGCGTTGAGCGTGTCGAAAATGGTTTCAACGAGCAACGCGTCCACGCCTCCCTCGAGGAGGGCTTCGACTTGTTCGGTGTAAGCTGCGACGACCTGGTCCCACGTGACCGCGCGGAAGTCCGGGTGGTTCACATCGGGCGACATCGAGAGCGTGCGGTTGAGCGGGCCGACGGCTCCGGCGACAAAACACTGGCGGCCGGGCGTGGCGGTTTCGGCACGTTCGGCGGCGCGGCGGGCGATTTGCGCGGCCGCTAGGTTGATCTCGCGGACGAGAAACTCGGTTTTGTAGTCGGCCTGCGAGATTGAGGTGGAGTTGAAGGTGTTGGTTTCGACGACATCGGCGCCAGCGGAGAAGTAGTCGAAATGGATTTGCTCGATGAGATCGGGGCGGGTGAGGCAGAGCAGGTCGTTATTGCCCTTGAGATCGTGTGGGTGGTTGGCGAAGCGTGGACCGCGGAAATCTTTTTCCTCCAAGCGATAGGTTTGGATCATCGAACCCATGGCGCCGTCGAGGATGACGATGCGCTCGGCGAAGACCTGGCGGAGATCGCGAGCAGAGGAGAAAGTTGGGTTCTTATTCAACATATCAACGTATCAAGATACATTGATACGACAAGGCAAGCCGGTAATTCATACGACTAATAGGGGAGAAAAGAACAGATGCCGACGCAAGCGGGCGAGAGTAGAATCATGATCGCAAAAGCTATGCCCGGCGAGGATTCCGCGGAAACGTTTAAATTTAAAGATTGCGCGGTATAGAAATGTTCGCGGAGTCTGCGCGTGTTCGTTGTTCTTTATTCACGTTTCGAGTTCAGGGGAAGGCCGTGAGAATCGGCCACAGTTGCGCTGCGGTAACGCATCACGATCCTCCATCGCGCTTCGAACGCGCGAAAAGCCAATCGGCCAGCAAGCCGGTGAAGGCGGAGGTGAGGCGGCTCCTAGAATTTCAGATTTCAAATTTGAAACTTCGAAGGGCCAGAAATGCGAAGTCCGAAGACCCTCCTTGAGGCGCTCACGCGTCCGACATGTAACTTTTGCGCGCGTCGGTCGCGAAACTTCATCGCAAAAATGAAGCGTGAGAGCAGCTCATACGACCTGCCGGCAACGGTGCGTCTGCTCTTGCCCTATTCAAAGAGAGATCACCATGCCTTCCTTCCGACGTTCCCGCCTGACGGGATTGTTGTTTAACATTATTGCACTGGCGACGTCGATCGCGTCGCTCGCCCGTGCCCAAACCACAACAGTCGAAACCGCTTCTGCGGCGCCGACTCACGACACGGTCCAGCAGCTGGACAAATATGTCGTTTCTGCGACGCGTACACCGCAGGACCCGCGAAATACGCCGAGTGCGGTTACCGTCATCAAACTCGACGAACTCTCCGTCTCGCAGGTTTCGGACCTGCGCACGGCTCTGGCGGCGCAACCTGGCGTGGTGGTGGTCAATACCGGCGCTACGGGCGGCCCATCGTCGATTTTTATGCGCGGTGCGGCCAGCGACCAAGTCTTGCTTTTTGTCGATGGGGTGCGGATGAACACGACGGAGGCGGGCTATACGAACTTTATTGGCGGTGCTGATTTAGTCGGTATCGATCGGCTAGAAGTTTTGCGCGGACCACAGAGCACGCTCTATGGCAGTTCGGCAATGGGAGGGGTAATCGCCCTCGACACCACGCATGGTTGTGGCGTTCCGACTGAAGCCGTTACCATCACGACTGGTTCGTTTGACACGTTTGGCGTGTCTGCATCGGTTCAAGGCGGGGCAAAGAACTTCGGTTACAGCGCGTCGCTTGCTAGGATGCAAACAGACAACGATCTCCAGAAAAACAGCTACAGGCAAACTTCGTACAGCACTCGTCTTGAACTGCTCGCGACGCCGTCCTTCTTAATTGGTGCGACGCTCCGTGGCCAGTTGGCACGATACGAGGAGCCAGGCAGCATTACGAATAGCGCCGGATTGGTCGAAGCACCAAACCATCTTGCCACCACCTATGCGCAATGGAGTCCTCTAGCGACGCTGCGTTCGCGCTTAACGGCCGCTTGGCATCAAACGGAGTATAAGTGGACCGACAGGACCTGGGGCTGGTCTTCCAACTATTATTCGCGCACGACTCGCCGGATTGTTGACTGGCAGAACACTTGGCAACCGCTCTCGTGGGTCGATGTCGTTGCGGGCGCCGATGCCGAATGGGGCCGCTTCGTCGATTGGTCAAATTACTCGAACACGGGTAATGTGTTTCAAGATGACCAGAAAGGAATTTATACCTCCGCGATGGTTCGGCCCATATCCGGGCTTACACTCGATCTGGGAGAACGTACAGACGACCATAATCTCGAAGGGCGCGCGAACACTTGGCGGACGGGGGTATCGTACTATCTAAATACGACGGGCACCAAGTTTCGCGCAACCTACGGCACAGGATTCAAGGTGCCGAAAATGATTAATCGCTTTGGGTTTCCGCCATATTATGGGCCAAACCCAACGATCCGGCCTGAGACATCAAAAGGCTGGGATGCTGGTCTTGATCAGGCTTTTTTCGCTGGCTGTTTTACAGTGAGCGCGACTTATTTCCATAACGATTTTAAGGATCTAATTGCCCCTTCGAAGACAAAGCCGATCTACGATAACCTTAGCAAGGCATACACCGAGGGTGGGGAGTTCGCGTTTTTGGTGCAACCTAATCAGTTCGTTAAATTCCGCGCTGCTTACACCTATCTTACCGCGGTCGATAACAGCAATAGTTTGAATCCTATTCGACTTGTGCGTCGTCCGCGTCATACCGGCGACGTGGAATTACAGGTGCTGCCCGATGATTCTTGGGTCTTTGGGGTTGGTCTGCACGTCGTTGGCGATCGAGAAGATACCGACTACAGCACCTATCCGGCCAAACAAGTGGACCTGGAAAATTACGCGGTCGCTCGAGCATTCGTGGCCTATAAGACGGCCGAGAATGTATCCCTTAAGTTCCGGGTCGAAAACGCGCTTAACGAGAGCTATGCAGAAACGATCGGATACGCGGCGTTATCTCGCGGCTACTTTGCTTCGATCGAATGGAAATTTTGATCCAGCGCAACTGATCCCATGAAAAAAACCGCCCTGCTCTTCGCTTTGTTTTTCCTGTGCTTAATTGCACTGGTGGCGGAAGCAGGGCCTGTTCGCGTGGTGTCGCAAACTGTCGGTACCGATGAGTTGTTGCTCGCGGTGGCGGATCCGTCGCAAATCGCTGCGCTCAGCCATCTGGCGCAGGAACCGGCGTTTTCGGCCGTTGCCGCTGAAGCAAAGAAATATCCACAGCTCCCGAAAAACTGCGATCTCGAAGGTGCGTTGAAGTTTGCTCCGACGCTTTTGCTGTGTTCTGACTACAGCCGTGCGGAGATCGTGGCGCAGGCACGGCGAGCGGGCATGAAGGTGATTGTGCTTACGACAACTTGCGACTCATTGCGCGTGAGCTTGGACCCGACGCGGAAGCCCGCGCCGAACGTGTCGTTGCCGACTGCGAAGCCCGCGTCGCTAAACTGCGTGAACGTTTGCAGGGCGTAAAACCCGTTCGTGTGATCGCACCTTCGACGTACGGCGTAATACCGGGCGACGCTTCGACATTTCAAGACATGTGCGACCACGCCGGTGCGGAGAATCTCGCGTTCACCCTTGGGAAATTGCATGGACACGCGGCACCGCCAAACGAACAGATGCTCATCTGGCCGATTGACCGGCTTGTCCTCACTGGTGAATCGCTGGAAGCAGGATTGGCCACGTTCAGAAAAATTTCACCCTATCAGTATATGGCAGCGGTACGCGAGGGCCGCGCAGTACTGATCAAACCCTATCTGATTAGTTCAGTCACTCATCACCGGGTCGAAGGTTATGAGCAGCTGGCTCGAGCGCTGCATCCGGACAAATTTCAATGACACCAACCTGGGCACATCGCATCGCGTTTCCAGTAGCCCTCATCGTGCTGGGTGCGCTGATGCTCACTTCGCTCGCGGTTGGCGATATGCGGTTGGGTCTGGGAAGGATTTACGAAGGCCTGTTGCGTCGCGACGAACTGGCCACAATGGTGTTGTGGAACATTCGCCTGCCACGCATGCTTGTGTCGATTCTGGTTGGTTCAGCTTTAGCTTCAAGCGGCTTGGTGATGCAGGCGTATTTCCGCAATAGCCTGGCGAGTCCGGGCCTGCTGGGTGTCACTGCGGGCGGTGCGGCAGGCGCGGTGGTAATCATTGGGCTGGGCTGGGCGTCGGCCTCGGTTTTTATTTTACCGGTAGCGAGTATCATTGGTGCATTTGTGGCGATCGGTGCGGTGGTCCTGCTCGCGCGGCGGGGGGCCAGCACGGAGCGACTGCTGCTGGCAGGTGTGGCGCTTAATGCGCTGCTGGGCGCGGTGACGAGCTACGTGCTTTCCAATTTCACGCTGACCTATGAGCGCAACGCCAAGATTTTATTCTGGCTGCTCGGCGGACTGGAAGATCGCACGTGGGAACATGTGAGCATGGCACTGCCGATTGTGCTCGCGGCAGTGCTGCTGTGGCCTTTGGGCCGGCCGATGGATTTGCTCAGCCTGGGCGCGCGTGAGGCGCAAAGTCTCGGGGTCGATGTCAAACGGTTGCGGCGTTGGATGCTGGTGCTTTCTACGGTGTTGACCGCGTTGGCGACGTCGGTGGCGGGCACGGTGGGTTTTGTTGGCTTGGTTGTCCCGCACTTGCTGCGGCTCATAGTTGGACCGGAGCACAAACGAC
>Ga0302322_100005483_pt1 | contig 11132 bp, 3 predicted proteins | sample Fen_T0_2_FD_203757 | JGI IMG/M metagenome (GOLD analysis project Ga0302322, IMG submission 203757) | Peat permafrost microbial communities from Stordalen Mire near Abisko, Sweden - Fen_T0_2 | ecosystem: Environmental > Terrestrial > Soil > Wetlands > Permafrost | place: Sweden: Abisko... | reverse complement strand
TCAGGCGAGGTGGCCAGTACAGCCGTTCGGGCAAGAACCTCACTCGCTTTCTTTTGCTCGTTCAGCCGGACCAGCGTGTAACTCCAGGCATAGGCCAGGGTTGGATCACTGAAGACGTCGTCTTGCAATGCTTCGAAATGGGGTTTCGCCGGTGCATATTGATCCGCGCGAAACAGGGTCATTGCCAGACGGATGCGGGCCGGTTTGTCCTGTGGATCGACCTGTACGGCCAGATCAAGGGCGCGGATGGCTTCCTGGATATCACCGACTTTCAGGGCCGCGATGCCAGTATTGCGCATCAGGCCAGCCGTCGAATTGTCCCATCGTTCCGCTTCGTGGAAGTGCGCCAGGGCCTCCTGGTACTGACCTCGCCTCGCTTCGCTGGTGCCCCAATCGTTCAGGCTGCTGCTGAGAATCTGCCGGAGTTGCTTCTCAAACTCCTTTGCCTCCTGCTGCTGCGACTCGTTCAGAGGAGTTTGCGCGAGAGTCGACGGATCGATGCGAGCGGAAGCATCCGCGGGAGTCGCCTCTTGCGGAACGGGCTGGCTGGGAACCTTGATATAAGGCAACACGGCTGCGCCCTGCTGCATGCCACTTCCGGCACCCACGGTTTCGGAGATGCTGTCCGCGCTATTCGCCAGCGACTTGTTCTGCATTTCTTTGGCGTGCTGGATGTATTTCTCCGCTTCGGGCTGGTTGCCGGCAATGAATTCCATCCTGCCGAGGGCAATGTAGGCGCGCCGGATCTGGTAATTGTTGCGGCTTTCGTCCTTGCCGGTGAGTTCGACGGCTTTCAACAAGTTCTCTTTGGCGTCCTTGTAGTTCTGCTGCTGGAAGGCGTTCAGGCCGAGATACAACCAGGTTTCCGGAGTTTGAGGTTGGATTGCGGCGGCTACTTTCAGGTGCGCGTTGGATTGGTCGAACAGTTTGAATTGGGCTTCGCCGACGCCCAGATAGAAATTGGAGAAGTAGTCGTTGGGGTCTTGCTCGACAGCTTCGCGGAATGCCGCCATGGAGTCGCTGGTTTGCGCCCAGTGATTCTGCTCGAGGAGACTCACTCCAAGAAAGAAGTAGGCGTGTCCGACCCTGGGATCGAGCGCGATGGCATGGCGAAACTCGCGGATCGCGTCGTCGGGATGCTTCGATTCGCGGTAGGCGCCGGCAAATACGACGTGCCAGATGGCACGGTCGCCGTATTCGGCGAGCATCTGTTGAAAGACCCTCTCTGCCTTCGTCTTCTCGCCGAGCGTCAAGAAGGAAAGGCCGAGGGCGTACTCGGCATTTGCGTCGCGGGTAACCTGGAGAGAATGCTGAAGAGAGTCGGCCGCGGAGCGGTAGTCCTCCTTAGCCATTTCGGCCTTGCCTTTGAGGAACCAGGCGGGAGCAGAGTTCGGGTTGGTTTCTAGAAATTTGCCGGCCTCAATCGCAGCTTCGCCGGCCTGACCAGCGCGGAGGCTGGCGATAACCAGGAACATCCGGGTTTCCGGAACATCTTCCAGTTCAATGGACCTGCGATACAGCTCAACGGCTTGCGGATAGGCACCGACAAGCAATCGCAAGTTCGCAATCTGTTGCAGGGCCAAGGCAGAAAGCTTCCTGCTGGCATCAGCAACGGCTCCGGGGTCGCCTGCGGCCGTGGCTGCGGCAAGGGCGCGGTAGCGCCGCTGGAGGGCTTGAAGCGCGAGTTGGTTGGAACCTTGGTTGCCGGCACCGGGCGCGGCGGATCCCCGCATGCGAGTAGAAGCGCCTGCTGGCGTGAGAAGGCAGGCAGCGGCAAGCGCCAGAACAAGTACAAGGGCAGCGATTCGTTCGGTTTGCATGCTCTTGAACCATGGCGGCAGATCTCTCATGCCTTCATCCGACGGCCAACATGAGGTTGCGGCATGCACCGATACGATCCTCTGGAAATCCGAGCAAGAAAAGAAACGGCAGTACCCGATTTGATCGAGCACTGCCGTCTATTATTTCACCCTTGCAAAGCCAGCTAGAAAGTAATCTTCAAGCTGTACTGCATTTCGCGTCCCGCATTTCCGATCATTGTGTTCGAGAGTCCAAACCCGGTGTTGGACGTCTCGGCACTGACGACATTGTTGGTCGGGCTGCAGGGCTGATACTTGCTATTTCCGTCAGCCGGCCCGCAGTTCACGCTGAGGAACGGCAAGTTGCTTTGCAGCTGGTCGCCACGGAAATTCGGATGATTGAACAGGTCGAAGAAATCCAGGCGGAACTGCATGCGGAATCTCTCCGTCAACTTGAAGTTCTTGTCGATCGAGAGATCCGTGTTGACCAAGCGAGGACCCGGACAATATCCCCGTGGCTCGGTATTCGAGGGAATCGTTCCCAGTTCGTAGCCGACCAGGGTGAAGGCAGCCGGATCGTACAACAGGCTTCCTTTCCTGCCGGCCGTACAACTGGTGCCCGTCACGAGCGGCCGGATCATACCCTTAACGCTGGCTGCAAAAAGTTCTTGCAGACCTGACCCAGTTGCCCCAGCGACCAGATTGCCGGTGTTTTCGCCCAAGCTATCCTGGTAAACGGTATGCGCGGCACCTGATGCCGCACTGGTGATGCCACTAAGTTCCCACCCACCGAACGCAGCCTTTACAAACGGGTTGGAGTCCTTGAGTTCGGGCAAGAAGTAAGTCGCGTTGGCAACAAAGATGTGCGGGCGATTGATCGGCGAGTTTCCGCGATCAAGTCTGGGATTGCCTCCCCAGGTATAGCTCGATACCCCCACGCCTCCGTCTGAATTGTCCAACAGCACATTGGAGATGGAGTGAGAGTAGGTATAGGCAGCCGTAGCCTGGGACCGTTTATACCGAGTCTTAAACAGCACCTGGAGTGAGTGATAGCTGGCATCACCGGTGTGGGTCCACCAAGCGAGCTGGCCGAAGTTCGAATAGGGGCGCAGCGCATTCAAGGATGCACCCGACTGAAATGCTCCGCACAACCAATTCGCAACGTCGGTGTAGGTCGTCCCGCCGACCGCACACGAGGCTGCGACGCCATTCGGATTGGGCAGGTTGAGGTCGTAATTTGAGGTTTGATGGATGGCCCGATTACCTACGTAGCCGATCTGGAGCGAAGTCTCCCGTGCAAAAGTATGCTCCACAGAAGCGTTCCATTGCCAGGAATTGGGTATCTTATTGGAAGGATCACGCCCGCCAGCGGGCGATGCAGACCCACTCAGGCTGGGGGGAGTTGGGCCATCCAACGATCGGTTCAAACTACCCGCGACCGCAAACGGCGCATTCGCGGCAATGATGTAGTAAGGACCACTGACGCGCTCTCTCTGGAAGAACTGGCCCACACCGAAGCGAACGGCCGTGTTGCCGTGGCCGAACGGATCCCACGCGATCCCAAGCCGTGGAGCGAACATATGATAGTTCTGGTTCACCAAGTACTTGTTCGGACCGTTGGCGGCCTGGCTGTAGCTTGTTCCAAACTGTTGGTTCGCGGCGCCGCAAGGGTCGGTACCCGGCACAGTCCAAAGCCCGTTGCAGGCGTCCGACGCAGGTTTGTTCGGATCATAGAGAGCCGGATTAAATCCTGTCGATTTGCCTTGCGCCTGGAAAGGTGAGAGCAACAGCGAGTAGCGGACGCCGTACTCCACCGTCACGTTTCTGCGTAACTTCCAGTTGTCGCCGACATAGAATTCATAGTCACGCCAGCGCATCTGCGCCCTGACGTTGGTGGAACTCTCGCCGAGATTGAAGACCATCCCTGGAGTCAGCACATTGGCCAGGGGATTGCCGGTTGCGGCGTAAGGCCCGGCGGCCACGCCCCAATCCTGCGCCCCAAAGGCTGGTCGTTCGGAGCCGGGATTGCCGTTGTCTTCATTCTTACCGTTCCAACTCAGATAGACACCGGCTTTGAAGTTGTGGTTTCCGATAGCCTTCGAGAGGTCGTCCCGAGCGCTGTAGATATCCAGAGTGTTGTTCCACGGCGCTTGCATCCAATAATTCTGCCCGCCACCGTAGGCGCCGAATCCACCCCAGATCGTTGGCAGACCAACATTGGTGTTCTTGAGAGACTCAGGATAGATGGGCGCAACCGCGGCGGAGATCTGGGCCAAAAGCCCGGGGTCGGTTCCAGCAGCCGTCACGTTGATGCGATTGTTCGAATATGCGAACTCCGCATCATTTACCATGCTGCCCCCGATGGTGGAGGTCCACTTCCCTACGATCATCTTGGAGGGTTGAGTCCAACTGGAGTTCAAAGTTGGGAAAACATCGTCCCCCCAGTAGGAGCCGCCGGTCGGAGCCGGATTCTCCCAATGATCCTGGGTAAAGCTGAACATCAGGCTATTCGACTTGTTGATGTTAAAGTCAGCGCGGCCGTGATCCTGCCGCCAATCCAGCTTCGAACCCTGCGAAAGAGCCCAGTTTGCACCTCCAGGGAGAGAAGCATTGGGGAGCGGGTACTTCTGGATTAGCAACAATCCCGCGGGGCTGAGGGCAACATCAGAGGCAAATTTGTGAGGATTCCCTGGGTCCTGGAGAGCTACAGGAATATTGGGTAGACCCGCGCCGCAGGAGGGGTTTGAAAAGTCACCACTCCGCTCCTCTGCAGTCGGAAGACACGAAGTCTTGGTCAAACCACGCAGTTCTTTGTTCCACTCTTCGCTATAGAAGAAAAAGAGTTTGTCCTTCTTGACTGGGCCACCCACCGCGAAACCGTAGTCATTACGCCGAAGGGCATCTTTCTTGCCGGTCTGCTTGGCGAAGTAGTTAAAGGCCGCGAGGGCGTCATTGCGGCCGCCGTAGAAGACCGACCCGTGAAACTGGTTGCTACCGCTCTTGGTGACAATGTTGATGACGGCACCGGAAGCCTGCCCGTACTCAGGGCCGTAGCTGTTGCGCAGCATCTTGAACTCTGCGACCGATTCAACCGCCGGGTAGGTGAGAATCGTGCGATTCGATCCAACGTCGTTGTTGTTCGCCCCGTCCACCAGGAAGAGATTGTTGGTGGTCGCGTTCCCGTTGACGGAAAAATCTACGCCCCCCTGCAGACCCTTGTTCTTGCCGTCAAAGTTGTTGGCAGCGGACACGCCGGGCGCGAGCTGCGTCAACTGCACGAAGCTGCGTCCGTTCAAGGGCAACTCGCTGACCTGGGTGCTGTCGATGATTTCACCGAGAGCGGCGGTTCCGGTTTCCACCTGAATCGCGTTGGCGTTGACTTCGACCTGCTCCGAAGCGCTGCCCACGGTCAGGTGGACATCCACGGTAGTGGAACTGGCGACGTGGACTTCGACGCCGCGGGTTCTGGCCTCCTTGAAACTGGGAGCCTTCACCACTACCTCGTACTGGCCGGGTGGCAACTGTGGCACAGAGTAGTAGCCCCCGGAATCGGTGGAGGTAGCGCGAGTCTGCCCGTTGGCGATATTGGTGATGGTGACCGGAGCATTGGGCACTACCGCACCGGCAGGATCAGTAACGATGCCTTGAACGGATCCGTCGGTCTTCTGACCGTACATCGGAACCAGCAGCAAGGCGACAACACAAAGAACAAGAAGAATCGTGCGCGATTGGTTCATGGGCTCCCCCGCATGTATTGCCGAGCCTTTGTGTTGTTGCCTCCTGGCGGAGACTTCCGACACCTGCTTCGGCTGAGATCCTAACGAACGCCAAATCGGTTATCTTTTGGTGCAAAATCGATTATGTAGTCCTACGGTTGACCATTAGGCGCCGCGATTCATTTTTTGTCAACCATATTTTTTGCACCGGACCAATTTTAGACAAAAGCCCCTCCAAAGTCCCGGGACCAACCGCTGCGTCTAGGGCGGCCCCCAAGCAAAAATGAGATCTGATTTGGGAATGAACCAGTCCGATCCAAGAACTGCCGGACCGCGATTGCAATTGCTCTCCGCGGCTCGATGTGCGAGTCTAGGCCCGGCGATCGGGAACCGGTAGTCATCGCGCAGAATGGGGAAAACGAAAAAGGCTCATGAAAGCCACCCGGGAACAGTCACACTGAAAGCAGTGGCGGAGCGTGTAGGTCTGGCGCCCGGCACGGTGTCTGCGGTCTTGAACAACGCGCCCTCGGCGCGCTCCATTCCAGAACACACCCGGGAGCGGATCCACGCCGCCGCGCAGGAACTGAAGTATCGTCCCAACTTTCTTGCCCGGTCATTGCGCAAGAAACGCACCTACACGGTTGGACTGATCCTCGAGGAAATCGGGGACGCCTACGGGTCCCTGGTCATCAGCGGGGTGGAGGCATACCTCCGGCAACACAACTATTTTTTCCTGACGGTGATTCATCGCCACGACATATCCCTGCTGCGTGACTACTCACAGCTTCTGATCGAGCGGGCCGTGGAAGGCTTTATCACGGTGGATACCAGCCTGCAGGAGTCTCCGCCGTTACCTACCGTTTCTGTCGCCGGGCATCGCATCCTGAAGGGTGTCACCAACATCGTTCTCGATCAGGAAAAAGGCGCCCGCGTGGCCCTGGAGCACCTGGTCAAGCTGGGGCACAGCAAGATTGCGTTCATGAAGGGCCAGCCGTTCAGTTCAGACTCGGAGGACCGGTGGAACGCGATTTGCGGAGTGACGCGCGATCTGGGACTCGTGATGGACCCCGACCTGATCGTCCACCTCGAATTCGACGATCCGTCACCGCAGCTTGGATATCCTTACGCGAAACAATTGCTGGCCCGCAAGAAACCGTTCACTGCGTTGTTTGCGTACAACGATATTTCGGCGATCGGCGCCATTCGCGCAATTCAGGAAGAGGGTTTACGCATTCCGCACGATATCTCCGTGGTTGGCTTCGACGACATTCCGTGGGCCGCCTTCAACACGCCCAGCCTGACGACCGTGCGCCAGCCACTCATCAAAATGGGACAGATCGCCGCCGAGACCGTCATCCGCATGATCGAGCAAGGTCAGGAACAGGAATATCCGGCGGAGATCGCCATCGAGCCAACTCTGGCCGTGCGTGAGTCCACGGGACCCGCGCTGACGCGCTGACTTCGTTCTTGAAATTTATGATGAATCGAACAACCTCCGTTGAACCTCGTCCGCGGCGGGCACTGTTGGCATTGGCTTTGGGGTTGCTGTGCGCCATCGCGCACGCTGACAAACCCTCCCAGCATTGGGTTGCAACCTGGAGCACGTCCAACGCGGCGAGCGACAGCCCGATTACATTCTCGAATCAGACGATCCGCGACGTGGTGCACGCCACGGTTGGCGGGAATGCCATTCGCATCCGGTTGTCGAACACCTTCGGCACGCGCACGATTCGTTTCGATGCGGTTTTCGTCGGACTGCAGAAGGAAGCAGCGACCCTGGTCGCCGGGTCGAACCACCAGGTGACATTCAGCGGGAGCCGGTCGATCAGCATTCCCGAAGGGGCGGAGGCTTTGAGCGACCCAGTTTCACTTCCGGTCGGGTCCGGGCAAAATCTGGCGATCAGCCTGTTTACCGCGGGCGAGACCGGCCCGGCTACCGTTCATGGGTCCGCGCTGCAAACCAACTACGTTTCCGATGCTGGAAACTTCGCGGCGGAAGAAGGTGCAAAGGCATTCGCCAGAACCACGGAGTCGTGGTTCTTCCTGAGTGCGGTGGACGTGCTCGCGGCGCCCGAGGTGAAAGGCGCGCTCGTTGCGCTGGGTGATTCGATTACCGATGGCGCGTCTGCCCGGACGGACAAGAATGAGCGATGGACGGATGTGCTGGCCCGCCGCCTGTCGGCCGGCCACAGTGAGATGGCGGTGCTGAACGCCGGCATTGGCGGCAACCGCGTATTAACCAGTTCACCGTGCTGGGGAGCGAACGCGCTGGCCAGAGTGGGCCGCGATGTCCTTTCGCAGGAGGGCATCAAGGCGGTGATTCTCTTCGAAGGCACGAATGACATTGGACAGCCGGACACGCCAGTCCCTGCGGAGGGAAATCCTTGCATGAGCCGGACGCAGATTTCCGCGGACGACCTCATCGCGGGATACAAGCAGGTCATTGCGCGGACCCATGCGCGGGGATTGAAGATTTTCGGCGCAACGATTCTTCCCTACCAGGGTTTCGCCGGCTGGACCGCGCAAGGCGAGGCGAAGCGCGTCGCGGTGAATGAGTGGATCAGGACGTCGGGAGGCTTTGACGGCGTGATCGATTTTGACGCGGCACTTCGCGACCCGGCGAATCCGGCCCGGATGGCTGCCCGGTATGACAGCGGAGACCATCTGCATCCCGGCCCGGCGGGGCACGAAGCGATGGGGGATGCGGTTGATCTGGCGCTGCTCCTGTGAGCGAGGCGGGCAAGAGTGCCCACCCTACCCACTAGAACCCGTACTTCGCGACGACGTTTTTCTCGCGCTTTCCAACCACCGCAATTGCCGCGTGTTGCGCCGGTAGCTGCAGCGTGAGGCGAACTCCGGTGAGCTTGTCACGGAGATCGATCCTGGCATCCTCTGCCGCGTCCGAGACCATCACGTACATGACGGAATCGTCGAGCACCGTCGCATAGATGAGAACGCCCGTCGATACCGGCGATTGCAGGTCAAATGCCACCGCGATGCCGGCACGGGCTGCTACGTAGGCATACAAATCAGCTGCGGGCTGGGTGCCGTCCGCCAACTCCACTGGATACGATGCCCAGAAGATGCGCCCTTTGCCGTAGGGAATCTCCTTGAGGGTGGCTCCGTCCTTGAATTGCAGCGAATCTAGCCAGGTCTGTTTCTGTTGATCGAAAGTTAACGGAAGGACACGATCGTTCAGCCGAATGCCTGCGCTGTGATACGTCAGCGGTTCAGCTCTTGCTTCCACCTTCAGTTGCGCGGCGCGGCCTGCGCTGTGCCAGTGTTCGTCGTAGTCCACCGGCCCTGTGATTAGGAGATTGCCGCCATCGTTCGCGTACGCCAGCAAAGCGCGCCACGCCTTTTCGGCCAGGGCTTGCGGCGAGGGCAGGATCGCCAGCTTCGGCGCCCCGAGCTTCTCGATTTGATTCTCGGCAATCGCATAGGCGGTCAGGCGATCGTTATAGGCCAGGGCTCGGACCGCATTGCGCTGCGCCTCAAGCTGCAACTCTCCGATCACGGAAAACTGCGCCGCCTGCGAAGTGATCACGGCAATCAACGGCAGTTGCGGGTTACGGAGATGCGGGCTGAGAGCCTTGGAGAAACCTCCGTAGCCGCGCAATACGGTGGCTTCCGGCTTCTCGGTGGCGTCGGGGAAAACGGCCCCGATCGGAGTTTCATTGCTTTCCGTCATGTAAGAGTTCGTGTTCCACAGCCACTCGATGGCTCCGGAGCCTTGAATCAACGATGTGGCAATCTTTCGCTCCAGGAGCGCGCCTTCGTTCTCCGGCGTGCGGCGGGCAGTTTCGTCGAGGTTGAGTTCGCGCTGCAATCCGGTCTCCTGGATGAGCATGGTCTGGCCGGGCTGCTTGGCGAGAAGCGAATCCCAGAGGACGTAGTCGTTCTGCCACCAGGAGTGGTTGGTGGTGAAATCGACGAACTGTCCCCAGAAGGCCGGCGAGAGCCGGTCCTGGATGCCGCCCTCATCTTGTCCCACGGTGATCAACTGCTGTGACCCAGTGCTGTGAATCGCGTCACGGTTGGAGCGAACCCAGGTTGCGTAAACGTCCTGTGCAAACAGGTAATAGTCGTAGACCTTCAGCGAATTGTGGCCGACGTACATGCCCCGCGCCGCAAAATCGATTTCTTCGGGAAGCGCGACGGTCCCTTGCACCGTGCTGACGGGAAGGTTCCAGGCCGCTGCCAACGCTGCACGATCGGGATATCGCTTGCTGAGCCAATCGTTCCATTTCTCAACTTCAATCGGATCGCCGTTGGGACGCATGGTCCAGAGATGCTGGGAAATGCTGGGCTCGTTAATCAGATCCCAGGCGAGCCACGGAACGTCGTGGAAACGCGCGACCACTGACGTCATCAAATTCTGCTGCCGGCGAACCGCTTCGGGATCGAGGTACGGGTTGACTCCCCCAAGAACATCGGGCAGGAAGGCAAGAAAATTGAACTGTACGGGCAAGCCGTTCTTACGCGCGGTCATCAGGTACGCTTCGAGCGTGCGCAGCGTCCGCTCGTAGGGACGGCCATTCTCGTCGCAGAGCTTGTCCCAGCCGGTCCACCAGCCGGTGCGGATCATGTTCAGGCCGGCGGAATGAATCTGCGCGAGATCCTGGTCCCACACATAGACGTTGGGACGATCGAAAAAGAGACGCTGGAACTCGCTCGACATGTAGGTGGTCCCGACCACGGCCAGCGGTTGGCCATCGAGTTCGAAGTAGTCCTTGTTGACGGTCATGCGCGGACCGGAGCGCAGGAAGGCTTCGTCGCGGACCCAGAATCCGGAGTGATAAATGGCGCGAACCTTGTCGCCCTCGAGCAATCGCGCCTCGATCACATAGAGGCCGGGCGTTTTCGGAGCGGGCAAAACCAGTGGCTGCGCAGAGGGCACTGCTCCGGAAACTTCGGCGCGAGCTTGTGGCTGGTCCTGCGGAAAGGTCGCGACCTTGACGGAGAGCGGTAACTGCGACTGAGCAAACGAATGCCAATTCACTTCCAATGAGATCGGCTCGCCGGGCAGGTAGAGCGGGAACACGGGCCGCACGGTGAATTCTTCGCTTGCCTGCAGCGCTCGCTCGGCGAGCAATTGGACTATCTCGACCGCTCCTGTGCCGCTGTAGAAATCCGGCGGCAATTCAGAATTCAGAAAAATCCAGCGTCCGCCTCCGAAGCCATTTCTCAGGTGATCGATTTGAATCGCGGGCGCGGCCAGCTTGCGGCCATCCTTGATGCCCCACGCCAGGGCGTCGAGCCGCGCATCGATTGAGCCGGCGGCGCCTCCGCGATGGTAGAGATCAACCGCGCTCAGGCGAATCACCGGACTGAAGGCGCGTTGCCAAGCAAAGCGCGGCAGTTTCAGCGGGACGTCGGGGTTTGTCTGGAATTGCATCCCCTCGGAGCCCGGGGTGGTCTGGTACTGGTCAATCATCAGCGGACGAGTGAAACGCACACTGTAGTCGCGCAGCTTCCATCCGGCGGCGTCGTGATCGGCGGAGCGGGTGAACGGCCTTCCGCCCAAGACCAGCAGGTTTCCTCCGTTCTGAAGAAAAGCGTAGATCTCCGGCCAGGACTGCTCGGGAAACGCCGAACCGTAGGGCAGCACCAGCAG
>Ga0302322_100005482_pt1 | contig 11133 bp, 5 predicted proteins | sample Fen_T0_2_FD_203757 | JGI IMG/M metagenome (GOLD analysis project Ga0302322, IMG submission 203757) | Peat permafrost microbial communities from Stordalen Mire near Abisko, Sweden - Fen_T0_2 | ecosystem: Environmental > Terrestrial > Soil > Wetlands > Permafrost | place: Sweden: Abisko... | reverse complement strand
ATGATCGGCGATTTTGTGGGCGAATATAAAACCGGTGATATTTATTTTATTGGCAGCGATATACCTCACTCTTTTCGCAAACGGCATCATAAAATGATTGGCGATGCTGTAGTGGCGCATTTTAAAAAAGATGTTTTTGGTGAATCGTTTTTTTTATTACCCGAGATCAAAAACATGCACCATTTTTTACATAAAAGTGATGCCATACAATTATTGAATAAACTTAAAAAAGAAGTTTCTGCATTATTGATCACCATGGAAACTGCCAGGGGCCTTGAAAGGATCAACCTGCTGCTGCAGTCGTTACAAAAAATGAGTACATCTGCCAGCCACAGTAAACTCACGCAGGATTTTTCATCTCCGGATAACAATATTAATCCTGCTATTGAAAAAATTATTGAATATTCCTTTAAGCATTATTTAGAACCGATAACTTTAGAGCAGGTGGCTGCCATTGCAGAAATGAGCATCCCCACTTTTTGCCGTTTTTTTAAAAAGAATATCAAAAAGACCTACTTTAATTTTTTGCAAGACTTAAGAATAAGCCATGCCTGTAAATTGTTAACTAATACCAATAAGCCCGTAATGGATTGTTGCTATGAAAGTGGTTATAATAGCTGGGCGCATTTTAGTAAACAGTTTAAACAAATTAAACAGCTCACGCCGTCGATGTACAGAAGGGAGTTTGTGGATAAGAGCAAGCAATAAAAGCGTTAGTAAACAGATTTCCAAAGAAGAAAGACAAATGTTCAATAATCAATGCTCAATGTTCAAATTTCAATTAAAGGCAAGTACATTTAGTTTGCATCCCATGAATTTTACCTTGACTATTGAGCATTGATTATTGAACATTGAATATTTTTCACCTCTCAAAAAACTGTTTCATAAGTAAATAAATTTCCCCTCCGCCATATTCTCACTTCTCCACCCGAAACCAATCCACTTCTGCAAAGCCTGCATCATTTATCGCTTGTGTTCTGGTACAAAAGAAACCCATTGTGGCGCCAACCCATTTGCCTGGTGTGGCTTTAAAGGTTTCAGGAATATCGATAAATGTTTTTCCCTCACTGCTGTAGCTGAAGGTACATACCGCTCCTTTGCTCACTTTCAATTTAAAATATAAATCACCGGCAGGTATTTTTGTAAGCTCAGTTTCTATTTCAGGCTTGCCATGTTCGGCATCAATGCATTTGGTATAACTCAGATAAAGTCCGTCTGCTTTTTTAGTGATGGCAATATCAGCATAGCTCATGCCTAAAACCACCAATCCAAACTTTTCTCCGTTTGTTTTGGGTGTAAATAAAAATTTTGCCGTGGCAGTAAATTCTTCTGCCGGAAATTTCTGTGTGAAGATGTTAGGGATATCCCATAAACTTTTTGCAGTATCAGGTTTTAAAATACTGTTGAGGCGCAGCACTCCTTTCGCAGGATAACAATACGCCCAGTTTAATTTCGGATTGGCTGACCATTGCCATTGTAAACCAATTTCAGGGTCATTAAATTCATCACTTTCCTTTGGCGTAGCAATGGGGAATTTTTTACCCACGTTTGGTTTTTTAAATACCATTACCGGCTCACCTATACCATTATGGTCGTTATCTATACCTATTAGCGGCCAGTCATTCACCCATTGCATCGGTTCTAAATGTACTACCCTTCCATAAGCATCCTTATCCTGGAAATGGATGAACCAATCTTCCCCTGTTTGTGTTTGTACCCATGCACCCTGGTGTGGGCCATTGGTTGTAGTAGTACCTTGTTCCAGTACTACTTTTCTTTCGTAAGGGCCGTAAATATTTTTACTGCGTAAGATGGTTTGCCAACCAGTGCTTACTCCCCCGGCCGGGGCAAAAATATAATAGTAGCCATTGCGTTTGTAAATTTTAGGCCCTTCAATAGTACCGTCAACTTCATGGCCATCATACACCAATACACCATTGCTGATGACTTTATCACCGGTTGCATTCAACTCTTTTACCAACACCACCGATTTAAAACCTGCCCTGCTGCCAGCTAATGCATGTGCCAAATAAACTTTTCCATTATCATCCCAAAGCGGGCAAGGGTCTATCAACCCCTTACCTGCCTGCACCAGCACAGGTACTGACCATGGGCCCAAAATATTTTTTGCTTTGGTAAGATAAATACCAAAATCAGGATCGGGATAATAAATATAAAATTCATTGTAGTGATACCGGATGGATGGCGCCCACACCCCATTACCATGTTGTACTTTGCTGAAGACTTCGTCTGGCGGTTGCACCTGTAACGCATGCCCGATAATTGTCCAGTTCACTAAATCTTTGCTGTGCAAAATGGGTAAGCCGGGTATTTCATTAAAACTACTGCTGATGAGGTAATAATCATCGCCCACTCTTATCGCATCCGGGTCACTGTAGTCGGCATTGATGATGGGATTTTTGTAAGTACCATCGCCATTATCTGCCACCCATGTTTTGGAAATAGTTTGGGCGTGGATGGCAGTTAAGAAGAATAAAAAAATGATAGTAGCTATGCTATTTTTTTTTGTCATACACTTTTTATTTTACCCGAAGAAATACAAAGAAAAAAAATCAGCGGGCCAATTTTTACGCTAAGATAAAAGTTTAATAAAGATTTACTGTTGAAGAGTGCGACGCCAATGAAGTTATATAGAGTTACATCAGCTCGTCTCAAAAACTGTAAAGGCCCAGGCCTTTACTTATGGTTAACAAACTTTTACTACCTGCATATCTAATAACTCTCCCAGTTTTTCAATTTTAGAACTGATATGACCAATGCCTACCGCACAATGATGTGCAGGGCCATGGCTGTTCCAATCATTGGTGAATTTTCTTGCACCAATAGAAAATTTATACCGGCTGTTGGTATTGCCAATTTGTAAAATGGGGCCGGCAACCGATTCGCCTTCTGCAACTTGCAACATCAATTTACCATCAGCAGTTTCAACAACAGATAATAAAGTTACAGGCCCATTCTTTACCGACATTTCAACAGATAATCCGCTGCCTACTTTACCATGGTACACCGTCAGCGGACGCACTTTTGTTTTGCCTTCTGCAATGGCAATATGTCCGGGGCCATCGTGTCCCATCAAAACTACATCGTCGTTAAAATCCATCGCATAATATTCTGTAAAGGATCCGCCTGCGCCAAAGCCATCCATAATTTTCATGGCTTGCGCATTCTTTATTTCATACTCTCCTGCAACAGGTATACCATTTGCAGTTAATAAAGAATTACCAATAATTATTGATGCGATGGCATTTTCATTTTCGGCGTTTCCCGAACCTTTGTAATAATATGCCATTGAACCCAAATGATGCTGCGCTACTAATTTATCTAACGCAACAGATGTAATGGCAGCATTCTCTAATTCTTGTTCAGCACAATCCGGTTGCACTTCAAATTTTTCACGAAATAATTTTATGCGTTCCTGTATTTCTAATGTTGTAACTGTTTTGCGGTGTGCTACTAATTCTTCCACTTCCAGTAATTCTATATGTCCGCCAAAGTATGCATATTGTTTAGTAAGATCGGTGTAGATATCCAGCATCCCACTGTAATAATGCCCCAAGCAGCCCATCCGGTTGTAAGCCATGGTGTGGGCAACTTTTGCAGCCTGTACCCATTCGGTAATTTCATTCCAGCACATATCATCATTATGCAACATACCGGTTACCTGGTGAAATTTTATTCCTGTACGATTAAACACATTTGCAATTTCGGGAACAGGGCATGCCGAACACCAGGCCAGCCACTCACCAGTCATTGCAGTTCTGTCTGTCATTGCATTAAATGAAGTGTAATCAATGGCAGCTTCCGGTGCTAAGTTAAGAATGATAACAGGTACTTTTGCCCTTTGCACCACCGGCAATACCGTTGCTGACAAAGCATAAGTGGTAACATATAAAAAGATGATATCAACATCTTCGGTATTAAATAATTTTCCGGCAGCAAATGCTTTATCAATATTATCTACCAGGCCTGCGTTAACAACACTTGGGTTGATGGCAGCTAATTTATCTTCTACTTGTTTTAAGTATCCTTCTAATCTTTCTTTTAAGCCCGCAAATTGCGGCCAGTAAGTATCAAGGCCAATACCGAATAAACCGATTTTCATTGTATAGCAATTTTAATCGTTTTTTAATTTATAAAATTTGTTGTTAAAGATAAAGCTATCATCTGTAGAAAAACTACCAGTTATGGGCTGTGTGGTTATAATATCCTGCACAATTCGGTTTATGGTATAATGTTTGACTACCTTGTAATAACCCTTCTATTGAAAAGCACTTTATGGGAAAAACAATTATTATTTCTAACAGGTTACCGGTTAAAATTGCAATTAAGGATGGTAATTGTACTTTTCAACCCAGCGAAGGCGGGCTGGCAACAGGGTTGGGCTCTATCTATAAAAAAGACAACAGTGTATGGCTGGGCTGGCCCGGGTTATTTGTGGATACCGAGCAACAGAAAAAAGGCATTGATAAAAAATTAGCGGAGCTTAGCCTTTATCCCGTTTATCTGAGCAATGAAGAGATCAACCAGTATTACGAAGGATTTTCGAATGAGATTCTCTGGCCGGTATTTCATTATATGTCTACTTATGCCCGCTATGAAAATTCTTATTGGGAATATTATAATGTGGTGAATAAAAAATTTTGCGAGGCATTTCTAAAAATTTATCAGCCCGGTGATGTGGTGTGGATACATGATTATCATTTACTGCTGTTGCCCAAAATGATACGGCATGCACAACCGCTTGCAACCATTGGCTTTTTTCAACACATTCCCTTTCCATCTTTTGAATTATTCCGCTTATTACCCTGGCGTAAAGAATTACTGGAAGGTTTACTGGGTGCAGATCTTATCGGTTTTCATACCTATGATGATGCAAGGCATTTTTTGGGTGCCAGCAGTCATATCCTCTCTTTAAAGTCTTCTCTTAATACGGTGTTGTTTGATGACCGTAAAATTGTGGTGGAATCTTTTCCGATGGGTATTGACCAGAAAAAATTTATAGGGCTTACAAATGACAAAGAAGTATTAATTAATATCGAACACCTTAAAATAACGTTTCCCAATATACGCCTTATCCTTAGCATTGACCGCCTGGATTACAGTAAAGGAATTTTGCAACGCCTGCAGGCCTTTGACCTGTTATTGGAAAACAGGCACGACTGGCGGGAAAAAGTGTCGTTGTACATGATCGTAGTGCCTTCAAGAGATTCGGTGACAATGTATAAAGAATTGCGCAATGAAATTGATAAACTGGTAGGTAATATCAATGCCAGGCACAGAACCCATGCATGGACACCAATAAATTATTTTTATCGTTCGTACCCCGTGGAAATGTTATCGGCATTGTACCAGTTTGCAGATGTATGCCTGGTTACACCCATGCGTGACGGCATGAACCTGGTATGCAAAGAATTTGTTGCCAGCCGCACCAACAACGATGGTGTTTTAATACTGAGCGAAATGGCCGGTGCGGCAAAAGAACTGATCGACAGCATTATTGTAAACCCCAACAACATAGTGGAGATAAGCCATGCCATGCTGGCTGCTTTAATTATGCCAAAGGAAGAGCAGCAACGCCGGATGAAACAAATGCGGGAACTGGTAAGCAAATACAATGTACACAACTGGGTGGAAACTTTTATGCACCGGCTGAACGACCTGGAGAAGCCAAAGCAAATTGAAATATCCAGGTACCTCAGTTTTTTTACCGGTCAATACATCCGTAACCGTTATGTAAGGGCAAAAAAAAGGCTGATCATGCTGGATTATGATGGCACGCTGGTCAATTTCTCCATTGATATTAATGCAGTTTCGCCCGATGATGAATTGCTGGAGATTTTACAAGACCTTGTTGCTGATGAAAGAAATGAGGTGGTTATCATCAGTGGAAGACAGCACACCACCATGGAAGATTGGTTTGGAAAAATGAAAATTAGTATGGTAGCAGAGCATGGCGTATGGTATAAAAAAGCCGGTGGCACCTGGCAGGAAACCATTGAGTTTAATGTAGACTGGAAGAAACAACTGTTACCGATATTGCAGGTATATTCAGACAGGGCTCCCGGTGCTTTTGTAGAAGAAAAATCGCATTCGTTGGCATGGCATTACCGTGGCGCAGAAAGTGGCCTGGGCGAATTCAAAGCCAATGAAATGATGGGTAATATCCGCTATCTTATTGCCGACCTGCCCTTACAAATGTTGCAGGGAAATAAAGTGATTGAAATAAAAAGCAGTGAGATGAATAAAGGTAAAGCGGCATTAAACTGTATCAATTCCGGTAACTACAATTTCATCCTGGCCATTGGCGATGACGTTACCGATGAAGATATGTTTAAAGTAACCAAACCATTGGGCATTACTGTAAAAATTGGCACCAACAAATCAGCAGCGGAGTTTCATTTTAATAATTCTGATGAAGCCAGGGTATTGCTTAGTAACCTGCCATCCAAATTACTCATCACAAAAATATTAGATCGGCTTATTCACATCGTGCCCTATCCTTCATTTGGCAGGCAGGAAAAAAACTAATCCGCTACTAATTAGTCTGTGACATTTATTTTCTTCACGCTTATTTTAGTATCAACAGCGGCTTTCTTTCCATCCCACAAATAAACAGCAAATGCTTTAGCATTGATTGGTGAAGCTGTGCCATTAAAATTATTGATCCGGAGATTGCTGAAATTGTGTACTTCAATACCATTGGTAAAGTAAGGCATCCTGGTGCTGGTCCATTTTAATTTAAGATCTTCGATGGTTAAGCCATTAATTTTTTGTGCGTAAAATGCAGGTATATCATGTTGAAATAATTGTTGTTTTTCATCTAGACAACCACGCAGGTCGATATTGCCACCTGCCACATCATTTAATTTACTATCGGTCAATTCAAAAGTAATGTTTTTGAAAGCAATATTTTCCAATATGCTTTCATCAGTTCCATATAATAAAATACCATTCTCCGATTTACAGGTGATGTTGGTAAAGCTCACATTTCGTACAACTCCTAATTTTTCTGTTTCACTACCGGCCACTTTTACTTTACCCCGAATGGCAGAAATATGAATGGGTTCGCCATTGCCCCACCAGTCGCCGGTACGTAATTTCGTTTCAATATTTACGTTAGATACCGTAATGTTTTCTAACGAACCCTGGTCTCTTAAAAAAATACCAATGCCCCGAGTAGAGTTGGTAATATTGCAATTAGAGATATTGATATTGCGAACAGAATTATGATCGAAAAAACCAATACGGATACCGCTAGAATAAGACTGCAAATTACAATTGCTGATATTGATATTTTCAGAACTGTGGCGTAAATTCTGAAAACCAGGTATCTCAAAATGTGATGCGTACCCTACAATGGCGATGGCATCATCACCGGAGCGGATATCACAATTAGTAATAGTAACATTTCTTCCCGAAGTAATATCAATACCATCTGCGTTAGGTGCCAGCATATTCGTGTATAATCTTATGCCGTCAATCAGCACGCCATCACAATCTGCAAACAACATCGTCCAAAAAGGTGCTTTGGTTATCAGCACATCTTTCAATGTTACTTTTTTACAATTGCTGAATATCAGCATTTGATATGGTCGCTCTTTCGGTACAATAGGTCCATCACCAATTCCTCCATCTTCTACTTTTCTGAAATTTTCTTTTTGACGAGTGTATCTTGTACCACCCCATTCAATCTTTTTTGCATGGGTAAGATCAAAATATTTATCCCCGTTACCATCAATATTTCCCGAACCGGAAATAGTAATGTTCTCTGCATTTTCGGCATATAGCATTCCCAAATGTACCGGTTGATAAGACTCTTTATGGTAAGGGGTATAGTCATTAAGATCGTCGCTGCCACGGAGTATGGCCCCGTTATCCAAATACAAATGCACATTAGTTTTTAAATACACCGTACCAATGATAAATACACCGGCAGGAACTATTACGGTGCCTCCACCATTAGCGTTGCAGGCATCCACCGCTTTTTGCACGGCTGCTGAGTTTAATGTTTTACCATCTCCCAGTGCACCATATTTTGTAATATCGAAAGTTTGTGCATGTACAAATACTAAACATGCACAACATATAACAGCAACCAGCAATCGTTTTATCATACAATTATTTTAAAAATTATTTTCTGTTTTGGTGCTAATCCCAGTCGAAAGTCTCAATGGTTCCATTCAGTTTCCATTTTTTCGGTAAAGCATTTTCCATCCAGTCTAACGGTTCGCCAACTGGTAAGTTTTGCGACGCTAAATTGAAACAATCTTTAATGGCCTTTTTTTGTGCTGCACCTGTTGCATCGGGTTGTGCCGAAATAAATAATGGTGTACCACTTTTTGCTACCAGCTCCATCCATTGCTTATTTTTTTCCCAGGGCACTTTATTGGTGAGGCCAACACAATCGCCGTCGGTGGCATAAAAGATCCCATGCTGCACTCCTCTGAAGGCCAAAGTATTCACACCCATTTTTTTTGTTCTTGCCCATTCATTGCCGGATGTATCATCACCCACACGGTTCAGTTCAAATAATCCTGCGGATAAATGACTGAAAGTATTGCAGCCAATCACATACATTTCTCCGGCGGCTTCACGAATAACTTTATACATATTCAGGATGATCTCTACATTGGTCTTTGCTGTATCCTGCATGCTCCAGTTATCCGCTGTCATTGCCCCGTCTTTCAACATTTCAAAACCCCATTTGCCAAAAATATCATTGGAAGTATAATCAAACTTCACCAGTTCGTAACCCCATTCATGATACCGTTTGAGAAAATGTTTTATCCGCTCCAGGTTTTCCGGAATGGTTGGATCCAACACCGGGTTGTTATCTTCCCTTCCTTTTATCTTTGGAAGTATCAGTGACTTCATATCTTTATAACTACCGCATAAAGGCCTTGTCCAGATGCCGGGCCGCATACCGGTGGCTATAATTTTTTGGGCCAGTTTACCCATGTCGCCAAACTTTTCATCTGGTGATTCCATATCATCTCCCCAGCAGCAATCATCAGGATTTGATGGTGGCCCTTTGAACCAACCCGAATCAATAACCGAAAAAGGGCGGTTGCTTAAACCATCTGCCATCGGTGCCATTAATTCAGTATGTTCCATTATTAATTTTGCAGAGTTGTTGCCATAAGTAAAATACCAGTCGTTGATACCATATACCGGTTGCTTTGGCATGCGTACTTTGGCACACATTAGTTTCATAAAGCGCCTTGCCATTTGAAAAGGAGATTCTCCCGTCGTATTTTTTATAGTAACAATTTCAGCGGCTTGTAGTTGCCTGTCACCCAATTGCACTCCGTTACCGCCAGAACGGGTATCCAACACAAGTTTCAATTTTTCATTTGTAATTTGCCAGCTGCAAAAAGATGCAGTGCCTGTTTTTACGCCAAAGCCATTGGTATTTTTTTCGTTGTGTTCTATAAAATACCAGGGCAATATTTCTGTAGCAATGGGTTTATGCCATGATGCATCGCCATAAGTTCTTTCCCAATTATCATTTAATATTACTGAAGAAGTTTTAACCGGTGTTTGCCATTGTAAAGTAACTGCACTTAGTTTTACATCGGGTGCCTGTACCAGTACTGCAATGCTGTTGCCGGTATTTTTTAAACTTACGGTTACACTTTTATAGGTCCATATTTGTTTTCCGTTTCCGGTTAGTGTAACAATAGTGCCATCTGCCATTGCAGTTACCGAGTCAGGGAAATTGATGAGTTGCCCCTGTGGAGTGTTAGTAAGGCTAAAGATTGAATCGCTGATTAAAACAGCAGCTAAAGATAAGCCTGAGGTTTGTAGAAAATGTCTTCGGTTCATATAAGCAGTTAACGAGTATTATTAAATGAAAAGATAATTCACATTGTTCAAAATGCAATTGCAGGTATTGAAAACTATTACAGAAAGTTAAAAATGTATCACACAAAATAAAAAGCCAACCATTATTCCTTCGTTATTATAATGTGCTTAAAGTATACCGCTTTCCTTTTCCTGCTTTAAAAGAAATGGTATAGCCAATTGCGGATGGCATTGATTTTAAATTCAATGTTTTTAATACAACAGGTTCATTGGTTCTAATCATACAATCGCCTCCGTTTCTTGCCGATATTGTTGCGGTAGTCATCTTCCCTTCGCTCCAGTTAATATCCACCACATAATTTCCTCTTGCCACCAAACCCTTTACTGTCCCGCTTTTCCATGCATCGGGCAATGCGGGCAATAAATGTATTTCATTGTTCTGACTTTGCAACAACATTTCGGCAATGCCTGCCGTGCCAGCAAAATTACCATCTATCTGAAATGGTGGATGTGCATCAAACAAGTTGGGATAGGCACCCCCACCGCCGCCATATTTAGTATCATTTTCCTTTGTTAAACGAAGCAGGTTGCGGAATAAAATATAAGCATGATTGCCATCCAATAATCTTGCCCACATATTTACTTTCCACGCAAGGCTCCAGCCGGTACCATCATCGCCCCTCATCTCCAAAGTTTTTTTTGCTGCCGTAGCCAATGCCGGTGTTGTAAGCGGAGAAATTTCTTTTGCAGGATACAATGCATACAAATGAGACGTATGCCGGTGATGCGGATCCACATCAGCAAAATCTTTATACCACTCCTGCAAGTTGCCTTTGCTACCAACTTGAAAAGGATACAATTTATTTAACCGGTCTTGTAAAGTATCGCAGAAAGCTCTATCGTTGTTTAAAATTTTATTGGCAGCAACGATATTGTTGAACAAGTCTCTTACAATACCCATGTCCATTGTACTGGCAATGGATATCGCCGCTTTTTTTGTACCATCATAATAATCATTTTCCGGTGAGGTGGATGGCGCCGTAACCCAGTGGCCGCTGCTATCCTGCACCAGCCAGTCTAAGGTAAATTGTGCAGCGCCTTTCATTAACGGATAAGCAGTGCGTTGCAAAAATTGTTTATCTCCTGTATACAAATAATGCTCCCACACATGCCGGCTGAGCCAGTTGGCACCCATTGCCCAATTGGCCCATTTGGGATCACCATTACCCACATCACCTACGGGATTACTCAAAGCCCATATATCAGAGTTATGGTTCACCACCCAGCCATGGTCAATATTATAAAATT
>Ga0302322_100005477_pt1 | contig 11137 bp, 7 predicted proteins | sample Fen_T0_2_FD_203757 | JGI IMG/M metagenome (GOLD analysis project Ga0302322, IMG submission 203757) | Peat permafrost microbial communities from Stordalen Mire near Abisko, Sweden - Fen_T0_2 | ecosystem: Environmental > Terrestrial > Soil > Wetlands > Permafrost | place: Sweden: Abisko... | reverse complement strand
GATGACGGCGGCCTGGTCGGGAATGTGCAGCCAGGCTTCCTGGCTGATCACGGCGTCGAATTGCGCGTCCGGTAGTGGCATGGCGGTGGCGTCGCCCTGCACGAAGTCGACCAGTGCGGCCAGGCCGACGCGCCGGGTCAGGCGGCGCGCGGCCTCGACCCGGCTGGCGGTGAAATCGAGCCCGGTGACCCGGCAGCCGAGCCGGCTGGCGAGCCAGCGCGCCGGGCCGCCCATGCCGCTGCACACGTCGAGCACGTGGTGCTCCGGCGTGATGCCGGCTTTCTGGGCAAGGAGGTCGACCATCCCGGCTCCGCCGTAGTGGTCCTGGTCGAAGTCGGCGAGTTGCGCCTGCGTGAGGTGCTCGAGGTCGTCGCCGCGGGCGGCGAGCTTGGCGAGGATCTCGTCTTCGTTGATCGGGTGGGTGTCGTAGAAGCGGATCACGCCGGCCTTCTGGGTATCGTTCATGGGGAGCCGTTCAGGGGTTTGCGTTCACGGGTATCGTGCATGGTGATTCGTTCATGGGAGTTCGCTCGCGGGAAGTCCGTTCCCGGTTTGCGCGTGCGCATCGCGTGCGGGGGCACGTGCCGGCGCCGGCCCGCAACGCGCTCAGGCCCCGCTCAGCCACCGCCCAGCGCGCGGACCCGCGCTTCCTGCGGTTTGGACAGGCGGTTGATGAATTGCGCGGAGGGGACCAGCAGGCGCAGTTGCCGGGTGACCATGTCGACCTCGGCCACGTATTGGCGCATCCCGATGTAGAGCCGGGCTTCGTCGGGGGTGAGCACCGAGTTGCCGGGGTAGAGCAGGCCCCAGGGCGCGTCGGCGATGAGCGTGCTTATGTTGCGGTCGCGGCCCAGCACGACCAGCGCGTCGGAGAGGGTGATCACCGCGGTGTCGTCGCGGCGCACCGAGACGGCGCAGGGCGCGTAAGGCAGTTGCGCGACGGTCCGCACCTGCCAGCGCGGCGCGCCCGGCGGGCGTTCCAGGCGCAGCACCGCGCCCCGCGAGAGGCCCAGGTGGGCCAGGCCTTCGATGGCGTAGAGCCCGTCGCGCAGGATGAAAAAGCGCAGTACCTGATTGCGCGAGATTTCGTGGTTCTGCCTGCCGTCCGCGCTGAACCAGTAAAGCGCGGCGCCGAACTCGCCGTCGCTGTAGGCGATCAGCCAGCCGTCATCGACTTCTGCCACGGCGGCCGGCGCGGCGTAGCCGCGCACCCGCGGCTCGAAGGGCGGCAGGCGCGCGCGCCCGCTGGCGGCCGATGCGGGCCCGCTGAGCGGATACGCCACGGCCGGCGGTCGGCTGGCCGTGGGGCCACGCTCGGCGGCACGCACCTGCCCGGCCTCCAGATAGACCCGCCAGTGCAGGCGCGAGGTGTTGGCCGCGTGGGCCCAGACTGCGCGCTCCGCCTTGTCCGAGGCGGGCGGGGGCGCCGCCTCCTGCCATTCCGAGACTTTGGCGGTGTAGACCTGCGCAGCGGCGCCCGGCGGCAGGCAGACCAGGGAAAGCAGGGCTGGCAGAAAGAGGGCGCGGAACATGACGACAGGCTCGGCGTGGCAGGCTAGTTGACGCCTGCAACCTTAGCGCAGATTGCCCGCGCCAGCGCGGCCGGCCACTCTGGCGCAGCAAATAAATTTGCCATTTGCCCGTAAGGGAAGCTTGAAAGGAAGCGCTGAACAAGCCTGCAGATCCGTGAGGCGTGATGCGGGCATTACCCCGGAATCGGGGCCTGGCCATGGGCAGCAGCGCATATGCTCGGCATGTCCTTGACAGGCCGTTGCAATGCTCTCGAACTGGACCCGGGATCACCTGGAGGCACGGCAGCCGCGTGGCACGCGCCTGCGGTTCGCGGGATCCAACAGTAGGCGGGCATCTCTTTCCTGCCAGCCGGTCAACCGCGCGGCGCTGACGCGGCCACGGCGCGCAGCCCGTCGGTGGCCGCCTGCCCGGCGTAGTCCAGCGCCGTCGAGGCCAGCACGCACAGGGCAAACAGTCCGATGGCGGCCGCGCCGCGCTTGCCGCCGCGGCTGCGCAGCAGGTAATAGGGCAGCGCCACCACGCACAGGGTCACGACGCCGACGTTGAGCAGGGTGGAGCGGCGGTACAGATGCTCGGCGGCGTCGATGCGGAACCAGTAGTAGATCAGCAGGGTGCCGACAATCGTAAAGACGATGTCGGCAGGCGAGAACACCTGGTCGGGATAGTAATACTGACCCGCCGCCCCGGAGAGGAAGGAGAACATGGCCAGGGCGAGCAGCAGGGCGGATTTCGGTTTCATCGCGGCAGGTCGCGCGGCATCGCGAGGTTGGCAATCATCAGGCGTATCGATATGGCAGGGCACCCAGGTCCGGGCACGGGCACTCGGAACCACGGCAGGGAGATTCTATTGCAGGTGGCCCTTTCCGCCGTAGCGCCTTGTGCCGGGTTCGCGCCATGTCCGCCCAAATCGGGTCGGGGCCCGGTCCAAGCGGGGCTGGTCCAAACACATCGGCGCGACAGCGATGCGGCCGCATCGCGATGGCAAGCCAGTGTGCTCTTCTCCGATGACAGCGCTCCCACCTGGATGGCAGCGCTGCCATCCCATTTTTCGCGCGTTCCAGAGGGAAACAAGGGGATTTTCCCATGTTGCTCGTCCCTTGATGGGAATAGTGTCAATTCAGAATCCAACCATCAGCAATGGCCCTCGCGCTGCGGGCCGGTGCGGGAGAGGCGGCAATGCCGCGAAGCCTCCGCACCGGCGCCGCTGCGCGGCAGCCGGGCTTGCGCAGGGCTTGGCCCTGCAACACCCACCGGCGGCGCTGCCAACGACGCGCCGCCTATATCGGTTTACCCCTGCCCAGGGATGGCGGGGCGCGGCCCAAGGAGATCCACATGCTAGAAAAACTCAAAGTCAGACAGCGCCTGTACCTGATCCTCGCCGTATCGGTGCTGGGCATCGCCGCGCTGATCGGCACCGCGCTCATCGAACTGCGCCAGAACATGGTGGCGGACCAGGAGCAGCGCATCATGAACCTGGTCGAGGTAGGCGCCACGGCGGTCGAGGCCTACCAGAAGCTGGAGGCGGCCGGCAAGATGAGCCGCGAGCAGGCGCAGGCGGCCGCCAAGGCGGCGCTGGCCAACATCCGCTTCGCCAAGAGCGACGGCTTCTACGTGTTCGACAAGGAAGGGGTGGGCCTGTACCACCCGGCGGTGCCCAAGTTCATCGGCATGCGCACCTGCGAGATCGACGATCCGGTGATGAAAGGCGCGTGCGCCGCGATCAGGAAGTCGGTGGCCGAGAAGGACCTGCCGATCGCCGCGACCCGTATCATCTCGCTGGCGCCGGGCACCGGCGAGCCGGTGGAAAAGATCGTCGCCTCGCGCTACAACGAAGCCTGGGGCTGGCTGATCGGTTCCTCGGTGCTGGTCCCGAACATCGCCAAGGCCTTCGACGCCGCGCTGCTGCAGTACTCGCTGATCGGCGCCCTGGTGCTGGCGGTGGTGGTGGCGCTCTCGCTGCTGGTGGCGCGCAGCGTCACCCGCCAGCTCGGCGGCGAGCCGGGCGTGGCGGTGGCGGTGATGCGCAAGGTGGCCTCGGGCGACCTGACCGTCAGGCTCGATACCGGCGCCAGGCACCCGGACAGCCTGCTCGCCACCCTGGACACCATGCTCGCCAGCCTGCGCGGCCTGATGCGCGAAATGGCGCACAGCTCCGACGCGGTAGCCGACGAATCGCGCCAGATCAGCGGCGCGACCCGCCAGGTGAGCGAGGCGGCGCAGCGCCAGACCGACGCCACCGCTTCGATGGCCGCGGCGATGGAAGAGATGACCGCCAGCATCAGCCAGATTTCGGAAAGCGCGCGCGAGAGCGAAGGCAATTCGCAGAGTGCCGCCCGCCTGGCCGAGCAAGGCACCGCGGCGGTCGGCCAGGCATCCGGCGAGATCCGCCAGGTGGCCGCCACCGTTGAACAGGCCTCGGGGAAGATCTCCGCGCTGGTCAAAAGCGCCGAGGAGGTCGGCACCATCGCCAACGTGATCAAGGAGATCGCGGGCCAGACCAACCTGCTGGCGCTCAATGCCGCCATCGAGGCGGCGCGCGCCGGCGAGCAGGGCCGCGGCTTCGCGGTGGTGGCCGACGAAGTGCGCAAGCTGGCCGAGCGCACCTCGGAGGCGACGGTGCGCATCGAGGACATCATCGGCGCGATCCGCGCCGAGACAGTGAGCGCGATCGATGCGATGGCCGCCGCCGGCCCGCAGGTGGCCGCCGGCGTAGCCCGGGCCACCAATGCCGAGGCCCTGCTGCGCGAGATCATGAGCAGCAGCACCGCCACGCTGGCGCGGATCCGCGACGTGGCGCATGCCGCCCACGAACAAAGCACCGCCAGCAACGCAATCGCCAGCCAGGTCGAGCAGGTGGCGCAGATGGTCGAGGCTACCACCGGCTCGACCAACGAGACCGCCCTGGCGGCAGGCCGCCTGGAGCAGCTTGCCGGCAAACTGCAGGAGCACGTGGGCAAGTTCCAGTTCGAGGAGTAAGGGCCGGACGCGGCCGGGGGCCGGCTGGCCGCACCGGTCCGCGCCCGCCGGTTGGCCTGAAAGCAATCGCATGCCGGGTGCAAGCCCGGCGCGACCGGCCGCAAGACCGCTCCGGCACGGTCCCGCGGCGTTTCACGGATCCGTATCACTGTTCACGAAGAGAAGGAGAAGTTCATGTTGGAAAAACTCAGAGTCAGGCAACGTCTTTACCTAATCCTCGCCGTTTCGGTGGTCGGACTGGCCGGGCTGATCACCATGGCGGTCCTGCAATTGCGCGGCCACATGGTCGCCGACCAGGACCAGCGCGTGATCAACCTGGTGGAAGTGGCGGTGGGCACGGTGGACGCCTATCAGAAGCTGGAAGCGTCCGGCAAGATGAGCCGGTCCGAGGCCCAGGCCGCCGCGCTGGCCGCGCTCAAGCTGATCCGCTTCGAGAAGGTGGAAGGCTTCTATGTCTGGGACAAGGAGGGCAAGGGCATCTACCACCCGCTGATCCCGCGCTTTATCGGCCTGGAAACCTGCAAGAGCGACGATCCCGTGATCAAGGGCACCTGCAAATCGCTGATGATCTGGGCGACCCAAAAGGAAATGGCGATCATTCCGCAGCGGGTGGCCGCGCTGGCACCGGACGGCACGCCGACCGTCAAGCTGGTCGCCGCGCGCTACATGGAACCCTGGGGCTGGATCGTCGGCACCAGCCTGATCATCAACAACATCGGCCAGGCCTTCGACGCCGCCCTCAAGCTCTACCTGGCGGTCGCCGCCCTGGTGCTGGGCCTGGTGGTGGCTCTCACCCTGCTGGTGGCGCGCAGCGTGACCCGCCAGCTCGGCGGCGAGCCGGGCGCGGCGGTGGCCATCATGCACCGGGTTGCCGCCGGCGACCTCACCGTGCAGGTGGACACCGACGCCAAGCATCCGGACAGCCTGCTCGCCACCCTCGCCACCATGCTGGCCAGCCTGCGCGGCATGCTGGGGGCGATGGCCGCCTGTTCAAACCAGGTGGCGGGCGAATCACGCGGCATCGGCGCGGCGACCCGCCAGGTCAGCCAGGCCGCGCAACGCCAGACCGACGCCACCACCGAGATGGCGGCGGCGATGCAGGAGATGACCTCGAGCATCGCACAGATATCCGACAGCGCGCGCGATACCGAGGCCAACTCGCAGAACGCCGCCACACTGGCGCAGCAAGGCACCGAGGCGGTAAGCCAGGCTTCCGGCGAGATCAACCAGGTGGCGCGCACCGTAGAGCAGGCCTCGGGGAAGATCTCCGCGCTGGTCAAAAGCGCCGAGGAGGTCGGCACCATTGCAAACGTGATCAAGGAGATCGCCAACCAGACCAACCTGCTGGCGCTCAATGCCGCCATCGAGGCGGCGCGCGCCGGCGAGCAGGGCCGCGGCTTCGCGGTGGTGGCCGACGAGGTGCGCAAGCTGGCCGAGCGCACTGCCGAGGCGACGCTGCGCATCGAGGACATCATCGGCGCGATCCGCGCCGAGACGGTGAGCGCGATCCAGGCGATGACCGCCGCCGGCCCGCAGGTGGCCGCCGGGGTGGCCAGGGCCGCCAGCGCCGAGGGCCTGCTGCGCGAGATCATGAGCAGCAGCGCGGCCACCCTGGCGCGAATCCGCGACGTGGCGCATGCCGCCCGCGAACAAAGCACGGCCAGCAACGCGATCGCCAGCCAGGTCGAGCAGGTGGCGCAGATGGTCGAGGCTACCACCGGTTCGACCAACGACACCGCCCTGGCGGCAAACCGCCTGGAGCAACTGGCCGGAGAACTGCAGGGGCATGTGGGCAAGTTCCGCTTCGCAGGGCACCCCTGAATGGATTGAACCTGCGTGCCGCGCAAGCGACGCAAGGACCGGCGGTTGTACGCAGTACCGGTCTTTGGCGTCGCACCAGCAGAACCGACGCCGTCACGGGAGACCGTGACGGCGTCTGTGCCTGGACGCCACCCACGCCGGCGGGCCTGGGTGCGCACGCATACGCAAAGCAGCCACGCAAGCTTGCTGCACGCAATGGCAGCGGCACCGGCCAGACGCGTCCTTCGCCCGCTGCCGCGCCGCTGCGCTTCGGTAACCAAGAACCGGATAACTCGGGGCCCGCGTGTTGCGCTGCGGCGCGATTTCATCGGGATTGCCCGGTACTTAGGCGCACACAGGCCTCGTGTGCGCGCGCCGCCTATGCTATCTTGTACGGACAAACAAGGTCCGCCCGGGGCGCATGCGGCATTCGCCCGGGACGAGGCTGAAGTCACATCGGACGCAGGATTGCGCGTGCCCCCGGGCACAGGCAGACCTGCACAAGAAGAATGTTGACCACAAAAGAAGGAGACAAAATGAAACTGGCATTTGGCGTCAAGGGTCTGGCGGCGGCAGTGGCATTGTGCGCGGGGTTGGGCGGCCTGCAGGGCGCCGCGGCGGCCGATGCGCGGCACTTCAGTTTTGGCTATGACCAGCCGCGCACCACCGGCTACGGGGTGGCGGCGGACATCTTCTCCTCCAAGCTGAACGAACTCTCCAAGGGCGCGTTCGCGATCGACCAGTTTCCCGGCGCGCAGCTCGGCCAGGAACCGCAGGCGCTGCAGAAAATCCGCACCGGCGACATCGACTTCCTGATCACCTCCACCGCCAACGCCTCGACGCTCTCGCCGCAGTCGGGCGTGATGTCGCTGCATTACATCTTCCGCTCCGAGGCGCACCTGCAGAAGGTGCTGGCCGACCCGGGCATCACCCGCGCGATGCGCGACATGTTCGGCGAGACGGTGAAGGGCGCGCGCGTGCTCTCGCTGGCCACCCTGGGCCTGCGCGACCTGTACGGCAAGAAGGAAATCCACAAGGTCGAGGACCTGAAGGGCGTGAAGGTGCGGGTCCAGGCCACCGCCACCGAGGACGCGATGTTCCCCGCCTACGGCGCGCAGACCGTGCACATGCCGTTCGGCGACGTCTACACCGCGCTGCAGACCGGGGTGGTCGACATGGCCGAGAACGGCATCAACGTCTACCAGTCGAACAAGCACTACGAAGCCGCGCCGGTGATGTCGATCACCGAGCACGAGGCCAACAACAGCGTGATCTGGGTCAGCGACAAGGTGTGGAACAGCCTCACGCCGCAGCAGCAGGGCTGGGTCCAGCAGGCCGCTGACGAGGTCGGCCAGAAGCAGCCGGCCAAGGCCTTCGCGCTCGAACACGAGTCGCTCGCCAAGCTCGAAAAACTCGGCGTGAAGTTCGTCAAGAACGTCGACAAGACCGGCTTCATCAAGGCCGCCGAGCCGCTGCAGGACAAGCTGGCCGCGCAGCTTGGGCCGCAGGCGGTGAAAATCCTGGGCATGATCCGAGCCGTCAAGTAGGGCTACGCGCCGCGCCGGACCGCAGAAACACGTGCGGCCGGGCATGGATACGCCGGCGCGCCGCGGCGCCGGCACGCCATCCGCACAGCACTGAAACATGTTGGTCCGCCACCTGCTGAACCGGGGTGGATTTGTCGGCCAAATTTGTTAGCGGTGCCAGACGGGCGAGCGGCGGCGGTGGCGATGATGGCGACCGCGACGGTGGGGTGGGCGCGCCCGCATGGCAATAGTTTGCGCGTGCAATCACAGGTGCGCGTGCAATCACAGGTGCGCGTGCAATCACAGGTGTGGGTGCAATGACAGGTGCGGGTGCAATCAGAGGCGCGGGTGCGATGACCGGCGCGCGTTTCGTGACGGTACGCGAGCTTGCGCCCGGCAGCCGCGCTCCGCGCAGCCGTCGCGCTAAAACCGTCGCACCGGACTGGACAAGCAGGCAATGAGAGGACGAGGGCAATGGGGACAAAAGCAATGCGCAAACCGCAATCATTGGTCCTGCAGCGGGACCGGCATCTGAAGTGGAAGGCGTTCGACGCGCTGGAACTGATCCTGATGGTGCTGTGCGGGCTGCTGCTCACCGGCTTTGTGCTGACCGTGTTTTGCGACGTGGTCACCCGCACCATAGGCCGGCCCTGGCTCTGGCTGCAGGAGGTGACCAGCATCCAGTTTATCTACTGCGTGTTCATCGGCACCGCGGTGGCGGTGCGGCGCAACGACCACCTGCTGCTGACCGCGATCACCGAGGCGATGCACGGCCGGCTGCGCTTCACCTTCGAGACCATGAACCGGATGGTGATCCTGTTCGTCGGCGCGGCGATGGTCTGGTACGGCATCCTCAACGTGCAGACCGGCTGGGGCAGCTTCCGCATGCCTTCGCTCACGCCGATCGCCTACTGGTACATGGCGATCCCGCTGTCCGGCGCGCTGATCGTGCTGTTCGTCACCGAGCAGCTGATCAACGGCTGGAAAAACGGCTACGAGCATGCGCAGCCACCGGCCGATGCCGACGATGACGTGCAGGAGGACCTGCTGATCCCGGGCCTGGCACGTGAGGACGAGGCCCGCTCTGGCGCCGACGACTCTTCCAACGAAGCAGCCCGCGCTGCCGCTGACGATGGCGCAGCCAAGGACGCGGGCAAAGGTGCAGGCAATGGCGCAAGCAGTCCGGGCGGCACGTCGCCCTCCATGCCACCAAACAGCGGCAGCGAAGGGGCGCGCCGATGAACAACGCCCTGATCCTGGCGCTGATGACGGCGCTGTTCCTGACCCTGGGCTACTGCGGCGTGCCGGTCGCCTTCGCGCTGATGGCCGGCGTGCTGGTGGGCACCATGTTCACCCCGATCAGCCTGCCCTCGATTGTCGGCCAGCTGTTCAACGGCATCGACTCCGAAGCGCTGATGGCGATCCCCTTCTTTCTGCTGGTCGGCGAGCTGATGACCTCCTCCGGGGTGATCCTGCGCATCGTCGCGCTCTCGCAGGCGCTGGTCGGCCACATGCGCGGCGGGCTGGCGCAGGTGGTGACTGTGTTCTCGATGTTCTTCTCCGGCATGTCCGGCTCGGTATCGGCCGACGTCGCGGTGCTGACCAAGACCATGGCCAAGCCGATGGCCAAGGAAGGCTACAGCCCGGAGTTCGTGGCCTCGCTGATCGCCGCGGCCTCCACCATTGCCGCGCTGGTGCCGCCCTCCATCATGGCGGTGGTCTACGGGGCGATCGGCAATGTCTCGATTGCCGGGCTGTTCCTGGGCGGGGTGGTGCCGGGCTTCATGATAGGCATAGGCCTGATGATCTACAGCTACCTGTTCGGCCCGGTGGGCTTCAAGCGCCCGCGCTCGACCTTCGCGCAGATCGGCGAGGCGGCGCGCCAGTCGATACTGGCCCTCGCGATACCGGTGATCCTGCTGGGCGGGGTGCTGACCGGCTGGTTCACCCCCACCGAGGCGGGGGTGATCGCGATTTTCTACATCCTGGTGATCGTGATCCCGATCCACAACCGCGGCCACATGAAACACCTGCCGCGCGACTTCGTGCACGCCGGGCTGATTTTCACCTTGCCGGTGATCACCATCGCGGCGGCCTCCGCCTTCGGCTGGATGCTCGCCTACCTGCGCGGCCCCATCGTGGTGGCCGGCTGGATCACCGGCGTGGCCGGCACCGACCCGCACCTGATCATGTTCTTATTGGTTGCCCTTTTCGTCATCGTGGGCGACTTCATCGAGCCGATCCCGGCGATCGTGATCTTCATGCCCATCGTCAACGTGCTCACCGAGGCGGGCGGCATCCACTCGGTGCACATGGGCGTGGTGCTGATTATCACGCTGGACTTCGGCCTGATTACGCCCCCTTACGGGCTGGCCCTGCTGATGGCCTCCAAGTTCGTCGACGTGCGCTTCGCCACCGCGCTCAAGGCATCGCTGCCGATCTACCTGATCTTTTTCGCCACCATCGCCGCGGCCATTTTCATCCCTGACGTGGTGCTCTGGCTGCCGCGCCACATGTTTCCGGAATCGGTGGGCTGCTTCAAGGCGCCGGGCGGGGTCGGTTACATTTGCCCGCCGTGATCCTGTCCATGCAACCGAACCGGCGATGCCCGCCCGCACCCCTTGATGTCATTCCCGCAGGTGCGCCGCGGGCCGCATCGGCAATCTCGCAACACGCCGGTGAAAGGAACCGTCATGAACGCAATGCTTGAACAGCGCTGGCCCTTCGCGGTGCGCCCGCTCACCGAACACCTGGGCGCCGAGATCCTCGACGTGAAACTGGCCGCACCGATGGACGAAACCACCTTCCGCGCCATCTACGCCGCCTTCCTGCGCTACCAGGTCCTGCTGTTCGGCCCGCAGGAAGTGCCGCCCGGCGCGCAGGTGGCCTTCGCGCGGCGCTTCGGCGAAGTGCAGATCCACGTGATGAACCAGTACCATGCCGACGGCTACCCGGAGCTGTACCGCCTCTCCAACCTGGACGCGAACGGCAAGCCGAACGGCAAGCACCCGGACAAGGGCACCCTGGCCTGGCACACCGACGGCTCCTGGCGCCGCGTCACCGGCCAGGCCACCATCATCTACGGCGAGGTGGTGCCGAGTAGCGGCGGCCAGACCCACTTCTGCGACATGGTCGGCGCCTATGAGCGCCTGACTCCCGAATGGAAAAGCCGCATCGAGGGCATGCGCGCGATCCACAATCTGGACTTCTCGCGTACCCGCCGCCACGGCGTGGACCTGATGACCGACGCGCAAAAAGCCGCCACCCCGCCAGTCGACCACCCCATCGTGCGCACCCATTCC
>Ga0302322_100005476_pt1 | contig 11138 bp, 9 predicted proteins | sample Fen_T0_2_FD_203757 | JGI IMG/M metagenome (GOLD analysis project Ga0302322, IMG submission 203757) | Peat permafrost microbial communities from Stordalen Mire near Abisko, Sweden - Fen_T0_2 | ecosystem: Environmental > Terrestrial > Soil > Wetlands > Permafrost | place: Sweden: Abisko... | reverse complement strand
CTGTGGGCTGCCGCCGAGGACCCCGACCCGGGACTCGCCGACCCGCTGTCGGCGCTGCGCGCGCAGCGGGTCCCGGCGCGCCGGTCCCTCGTCCGGGGCCGCGCCCTCGCGCTGGCCCGGCTGGGGCGCCACGCCGAGGCGGTCGAGCCGCTCGCCGCCGTCGCCGCCGCGCGTGCACGGGACGAGGAGGTCCTGCTGGAGCTGCTGCGCTGCGAGGAGGCGACGGCCGGCCCGGCCGCGGCGCTGGCCCGGTTCGAGGCCCACCGCCGGTCGCTGCGCGAGGAGCTCGGCGCCGATCCGGGCCCAGCGCTGCAGGCCGTCCACCGGCAGTTGCTGCGGGGCGGGACCGCGCCACAGCCGCCGCCCGGCATCCCGCACGAGCCGAATGCGTTGCTGGGCCGCGACGGCGACCTCGCGGCGGTGGCCGGTCTGCTGCGCACATCCCGGGTCACGTCGATCGTCGGCCCCGGCGGCCTGGGCAAGACCCGGGTCGCCCACGCGGTGAGCCGCCAGGCCGTGCTGCGGGCCGTGCACGTCGTCGCGCTCGCCGGCGTCGCCGGTGACGACGACGTCGTGCGCGAGGTCGCCGCGGTCGTCGGCGCCGGGTCCAGCGCCGCGATGCGGCCTGCGGATCCGGTCGCCGGCATCATCGACGCGCTGGGGCCGGGCGCGGCGCTGCTGGTGCTGGACAACTGCGAGCACGTCGTGCGGGGCGTGGCCGCGCTGGTGCGGGCGCTGGTGGCCGCGTCCGGCGAGCTGCGGGTGCTGACGACCAGCCGGGCCCCGCTCGGGCTGTCCTCCGAGTCGGTGTATCCGCTGCCGGAGCTGAGCCCGGCCGCGACCGTCGAGCTGTTCGAGCAGCGGGCGAGGGCGGCCCGGCCGGGTGCCGAGCTGCCCGAAGCCGCAGTGCGGGAGCTGTGCGGCCGGCTGGACGGGCTGCCCCTCGCGGTCGAGCTGGCCGCGGCCCGGGTGCGGGTCATGTCGGTCGCCGAGATCGCCCGCGGCCTCGACGACCGGTTCGGGCTGCTGCGCGGCGGCGCACGCGACGCTCCACAGCGGCATCAGGGGCTGCACGCCGTCATCGACTGGAGCTGGAACCTGCTCGCACCCCGCCAGCAGGCGGCGATGCGGGCACTGTCGGTCTTCCCCGGCGGGTTCACCGCCGACGCGGCCCGGCACCTCATGAGCGAGCGCCGGGACGGCGAGGGTGACGTGCTGCCGATCCTGGAGCAGCTCGCCGACCAGTCGCTGCTCAAGGTGGCCGACAGCGGCGCCGGCACGCGGTTGCGGATGCTGGAGACCGTGCGCGAGTTCAGCATCGCCCGCCGGGGCGAGGCCGGCGAGACCGAGGCCGTGCTTGACCGCTTCCTGGCCTGGGCCCGCGACTTCGGGCTCGCCCATCACGAGGAGCTCTTCGGAGCCAAGATCTTTCCGGTGGTACGTCGGGTCGGTGCCGAGCAGGAAAATCTCGCCCAGGCCCTGCGGCACGCGGTCAACCGGGGCGACGGCGCGACGGTCGCCGCGGTGACCGCCGTGCTGGGCGGCCTGTGGACCATCGAGTCGAACTTCACCCGCATGTCGTCGCTGTTCGGCGACACGGCCCGGGTCCTGTCGCACCTGCGGCCCGAGCCGGCGCTCGTCGAGGCCGCGCGCACCGCGGCGATGACCGGCGCGGTGAGCGGGCTGCTGCTGCAGTTCCGCAGTGCGGCGCGGTTCCTGGTGGCCCTGCGCCGGCTCCCGCCGGCACCGCCGGACACCCTGCCCCGCGCCACCGGGATCGTGCTGCGGGCGATGACCCGGCCGGATCCGGGCGGCCGGATCCTGACGGCCCTGTGCGACAGCGACGAGCCGCTCCTCGCCGGGGTCGCCAGCGGCGTGGCCAGCTACGTCTGGGAGGCCGGCAACGACCTGGACCGGGCGCTCGACGCGGCCCGGCGGGTCCTGTCGGTGGCCGAGAGCGGGGCGAACCCGTGGGTCCTGGCCGTCGCGCACTCCCGCATCGGCGAGCTGTGCCTGCAGCTGGAGCGCGGCGGCGAGGCGAGCCGGCACCTGCGGGCGACGCTGTCCGCGGCCGAGGAACTCGGCACGTGGTCGGGGGCCGTGCGGGTGTCGGCCGCGCTGGTCCTGGCCGCCCTGCAGTGCGGCGACGTCGACGCGGCCGAGCACTGGCTGGAGCAGACCATGCGGCAGGGCGGTCACGAGGCGTTGGGCATGTTGCTGTTCGACGTTGCGGTACACGCGGAGATCCTGCTTCTGCAGGGGGAGATCGAGGACGGGCTGCGGTTGTGGCGCAGCACCGCCGCCCGGCTGAACGACCCCGGCCGGCCGGCGAGCCCGGAGACACCCGGGGCCACGGCCTGGGCGCTCGAGGCGCGGGCCGTCGCCGTGATCGCCCACGCGCAGCACGACCGCCTCGAGCTCGTCGAGGAGCTCGCCGGCGAGCTGCCGCACATGCTCGACCGGATGTTCGCCGCCGGACCGCCCGCGCCCTTCGTCAGCCTGTCGCTGCACGGCTCGCTCCTGCTGGCCCTGGCAATGGTCGAGCTGCGCCGGGGCGACACCCTGCCGGCGGTACGGCTGATCGCCCTGGCCGAACGCCTCCGGTTCGGGCGGTCGTTCCAGCCGACCATGTCCGGGGCCCGCGTCAGCAGCCTGGCGCGGCAGGCGGACCACGACGCCTACGCCGCCGCGGTGGCATCCCTGTCCGGCCTGGGTCGCGACGCGCTGTTCGCCGCCGCGGCCCAGGCGCTGCGCGCGCGGGACGGGTTCACCGCAGCGGGTGCCGCCTGAACAGCGCGCGCGACCACAGGTAGCCGGCCAGCGCGAGCCCGGCGCACCACAGGACGGCCGCGACGCCGCTGCTGCCGACCGGCGTGCCGTTCAGCAGCCCCCGCAGCGTGTCGATGACCGGGGTGAAGGGCTCGTTGCGGGCGAACCAGCGCACCGGCCCGGACATCGAGTCCGGCGGCACGAACGCGCTGCTGACGAACGGCAGCACCTGCACGATGAGCGTGAAGCCGCTGGTGCCTTCGGCGTTGCGGGCCAGCAGGCCGACGGCGACCGCCAGCCAGGTGAGCGCGAACGCCAGCAGCGCCACGACACCGGCCGCCGCGAGCCAGCCGGCCGCCCCCGCGCCGGGCCGGAAGCCCAGCAGCAGCGCGACCCCGACGACCAGGACGACGCTGAGCAGCGTGCGGGTCATGGCGCCGAGGACGTGCCCGGTCAGCACCGACGCCCGGGCGATCGCCATGGTGCGGAACCGGGCGATGATGCCCTCGGTCATGTCCCGGTTCACGGCCAGCGCCGTCGTGGAGGCCCCGTAGCCGACGGTCATCAGCAGGATGCCGGGCACGACGTAGTCGATGTACCGGCCGCCTGGCGCCGCGCCGCCCACGCCCGCGTGCAGCGCGCCGCCGAACACCTCGACGAACAACAGCAGCAGCAGGACCGGCACGCCCAGCGACATGACGATCGTGACGGGATAGCGCAGCGCATGCCGGAAGCTGCGCCGGGACATCGTGGCCGAGTCGCGCAGGACGGTGCTCATCGGGCGGTCTCCTTGTCGCTTGCCGAAGCGCCGGTCAGCGCGAAGAACACGTCGTCGAGGTCCGGGATGTGGACCGAGAGCTCGGCGACCTCGGCGCCGGCGCCGTCGAGCCGGTCGATCAGGGCCCGCAGGACCGCGACGCTGCCGTCACCGGGCACCCGCAGCACGAGCGCGTCGTCGTCCCGCGTGGAGCCCGGGAAGTTTTCGGCGGCGGCATCGAGCGCCGCGGCGGAGGCGAACCGCAGCCGGATGTGGCCGCCGGGCACGCGGCGCTTGAGTTCGGCGGCGGTGCCCACGGCGACGATCCGGCCGTGATCGAGCACGGCGATGCGGTCGGCGAGCTCGTCGGCCTCGTCCAGGTACTGGGTGGTCAGGAAGACGGTGATGCCCCCGGCGACCAGCCGCCCGATGATCTGCCACATGGTACGGCGGCTGCGCGGGTCGAGCCCCGTGGTCGGCTCGTCGAGGAAGATGACCTGCGGCTCGCCGACAAGCGTCATCGCCAGGTCGAGCCGGCGCCGCATCCCGCCGGAGTAGGTCGCGACGGCCTTCCTCGCGGCGCCGGCCAGGTCGAACCGCTCCAGCAGCCCGGCGACGCGCCGGCGTCCCTCGGCCCGCTCCAGGTGGTGCAGGTCCGCCATCAGGATCAGGTTCTCCTCGCCGGTGAGCAGCCCGTCGACGGCCGAGAACTGGCCGGTGACCCCGATCGCGGCCCGCACCCGGTCCGGCTCCCGGGTCAGGTCGTGCCCGGCGATCGACACCTGCCCGGCGTCCGCGCCGATCAGCGTCGACAGGATCTGCACGACGGTGGTCTTGCCCGCGCCGTTGGGGCCGAGCAGCGCGTAGACCGTCCCCTGCGGGACGTCCAGGTCGATGTCGTCGAGCACGACGTGATCACCGAACGACTTGCGCAGGCCGGTGGCCACGATCGCCGACGGGGACGGGGTGATGGCCACGTCCTTCCCTTCACGTTCACCAGTGCGGCGCCACTCGCCGCGACCGTCCTGAGGGTCCCCGCCCCCGCCTTCAGCGCGCCTTCACTGCGGTTTCAGCGCCGTCGGCGCTAGTGTCGGCAGGATGACGCAGACACATACCCTCGCCATCGCGGGCGTCGACCTGGTCTATGACGTCCGCGGTCCACTGCCGCCGGCCGACAGGCGACCCGTGCTGTTCATGATCGGCCAGCCGATGACGGCCGACGGCTTCGCCGCGCTCGCCGCCCACTTCACCGACCGCACGGTCGTCACCTACGACCCCCGCGGCCTGGGCCGCAGCGTGCGCAGCGACGGCGGGTCCGACAACACCCCGCAGCAGCAGGCCGCCGACCTGCACCTGCTGATCGAGGCGCTCGGCACCGGCCCGGTCGACATGTTCGCCAGCAGCGGCGGCGCCGTGACCGCCCTCGAACTGGTCACCACCCACCCCGGCGACGTCGCCACCCTGGTGGCGCACGAGCCGCCGATCAACGCCGTCCTGCCCGACGCCGCGGGCGCCGACCGTGCCCGGGCCGGCTTCTACGAGGCCTACCAGGCCGGCGGCGCCAACGCCGGCATGGCCGCCTTCATCGGCATGACCTCCTGGACGGGCGAGTTCACCGACGCCTACTTCGCCCAGCCCGTCCCCGATCCGGCCATGTTCGGCATGCCGACCGCCGACGACGGCACCCGCGACGACCCGCTGCTGTCGAAGCGCTCCTGGGCGATCACCGACTACCGCCCCGACGCGGCGGCCCTCACCGCGGCCCCGACCCGGGTCGTCGTCGGGGTGGCCGAGGAGTCGGGCCAGACCTACACCGGCCGCACCTCGGTCGCCCTCGCCACCCTGCTCGGCCAGCAGGCCACCGTCTTCCCGAGCCACCACGGCGGTTTCCTCGGCGGCGAGCACGGCTACGCCGGCAAGCCCGAGGAGTTCGCCGCCAAGCTCCGCGAGGTGCTTGCCTAACCGATCGCCTGGCGCAGGATGCGCTCGAAGTCGGCGGGTGCGGACAGAGCCGCACACCATCAATCGTCAACATCGCCGGATCACCACCTCCCACGGCATGACGCGAGCGTCACGTCCCCTACTTGTAAGAAGGGACGAAACTCCAAGATCACAAGTGAATGCGACAGAATTCACATCGATGGTTCGCTTCGGCGGCGCCAGCGAATCTAGAGTCCGCGGTACTGCGCCCAGCGGCTTGCCGCGTCGAAGACCTCCACCTTCCAGGGCTTCGGGTCTGCGGTGCTGATCTCGTTCCAGAGCGCGACGTTCCCGGCCACGAGCGCGGAGACGGCTTCCTCGTTGGCTGTGGCGTACGCGGGCATCGCTTCGGCCCACCGCTCGGCGTCCTTCGGGTGGTGGCCGGCACGAATCATGTGCAAGGCAAGGAATGCGGTGTCGAGCCATGCCGCCCCCAGAGTCGGCCAGGCCCAGTCAACGAGTCGAGCTGTCGAACCGATCAGGATGTTGTGCGCCTGCGTGTCCGTGTGCGCGATCGTCGTGCCGTCAAGTAGGTAGGCGCGGTCACCGGCGTACCCGGCGAACCGGTCAGACATCGTGCGCAGCAAAACCCCCTCCGGCACGGGTATGGCCGCCAGTGTGCGGAGCGTGTCCGCGATCAGCGGCAGATCGGCTGACCCGGGTGACAGGTCCGCCTGCCGGTGATCGGCGAGGTAGCGGAAGCCGAGCACATCCCAACCAGCGGCGGCAATGTGGAACTCCAGCGGTGCGGACACCTCCCGCACGCTCGCGTTGATCGCGGCCTCGTTCGACTGGTTCCAGACGGCCCGTCGCACGTCGTCCCGTACGCCTTTGAGGAAGTACCGGTCGCCGTGCTCGGTCTGCATGACCATGCCGAGTAGGCAGTTGCTACCCGAGGCCATGTGTTCCCCGGCCGCGAACGTCCCCGCCTCGGTCTCGATCAGCCGCCGGACGTGTTCGGGCAGGTCAGCCCAGTCAACGCGAGTGTTCATGCCCCATCCCCTTCTGTGCGCCGACCGGGACGATCGGTCACGCTACCGCGCACGAAGGGCAGTCATGTTGCTGAACACCTGATACGGCACGCCGACGCTTTCGGCCAAGGCGCGCATGCCGTCGACCTCGGTGTCGTTCGTGGTCGTCGCGAGGAGGTTGAAGTTCATCGGCAGGCCCGCTTCGGCCGCCGCCGTAATGCCCCGGTAGAACTTGTCGAACGCGCCCTTTCGGCGCACGAGGGCGTCGTAGCTGGCCGCGTTCGCACCGTAGACGCTGATCGTGATGTGGTACGCCGGTCGCTCCCGCAACAGGTCCAGGATCTCCGGCCGCCACAGCCGAGACGCGTTGCTTGAAATCGAGATCATCATCCCGAGATCCCAGGCATACCGGTAGCTGTCCACGAACAGCTTGTCCACCAAGGGCTCGCCGCCAGTCATCTGCAACCAGACAACCCCCGCGTTGCGCAGGATGTGCAGCATCTGAACGCGCTGCTCCCAGTTCATCCCCTCGAAGACCTTCATGCCGAGGTAGCAGTGTTCGCAGTCGTAGTTGCAGCCGAGGTTGAGTTCCCAGGTTGCCCGCCCGTATCCGAGCGCGCCCGGTTGGCGGACCTTGACGGCCTCGTTGAGCGGCAGACCCGCCAGACGCATACCCCAGCCGCTTTCCGTGGCCGAGGACAGCCAGTCAGGCACCGCGCCGTTGCGGGCCGACAGGTCGCGAAGCTCCTCGTAGTGCCCTGCGGGGATGCGCATGCCATCTTCACTGCCGGGCCTAAGGACCAGGTGCCCCTCGTCCAGGAACGGGGCGGCGATGAGCTTGTGCACGTCGATCACCTCTCGTTGGAGCGTGAGTTCTTCAGCGCACTCCGCCGTTGCGCGCGTGGAACTGAAGGACGGTGCCGGAGTGCTCGATACGGTCGTGGCCGGCGCGGCTCGCCTCGCCCTGAATCATGTCGATGTAGCGGTCGACCTCCTGGCGGAGGAACAGGAGCCCGTCCATGCGCTCCCGCCAGTCAGCGTCGGCCGCACGCTTCTCGATCGACAAAGCCTGCACGCCGTCGCCGATGACCAGCGCGTACTCGCCATCAACGGCCGTCAGGTCAACGGTGAGGGAGCGAGGATCGACCATCAGGACGATCTCCGGCGCCTCGTCGTCGTAGCCGGTCACCACCTGCCTCCATTCGGGGGTCCGTCCTGCACGAGAATGATCGGCACACCGAATCGGAGGGTCGGCGCGTTCCAGCCGCAGACAGGCGATAGATGGCGGTACGCCTCTTCGAACGGCTGACCTGGGCATCGCTCGAACCTGCCCCGCCAAGGGAACTGGCAGGACCGGCACTCGTGGCGCCAGCGGCGCAAGCTCCAGACTCTGACGTGCACTGCTTGTCCGGCCACCGGTTCACTCCACCCCGGTCACTTCGGGCATTGGAACAATGCCGATGCCCGAGACTCGCGCATAGAGCGTGTGCACGAGTGGCGACGTTGCGCCGTTGCGCATGACCCGCGAGCCGGTTAGGGGTACCCACTGCGAGCCGTCGGGTTCTGCATACGGCTCGCCCACTTCGGCCACCCGCGCCGTTACATCACCTTCGCCGAACCTGTAGTCGGCGTTCCGCAGGCGCACCGTCGCTCCGGCCTGCGGTAGTTGCGCTGACGGCACCGTCCCCACCTCCCGGCATGCATTGACTTGGACGCACCAGGAGGCCGAACGCGACGCGCAGCGCGTGGGAAGCAAGCACCAACGCCCGGCTCCCTGGTGAAGGCTCGACGGGCCGGACCATGTCGCAGCCGCCTTGCCAGTGCCTACGACGCTATGAGCTGCGCCGATACGAGCGGAACGAAGTTTCTAGAAGTTTCTGCGCGTCACGCATCGAGCGCATTGATGGCATCGGTAATGAGGCGCCGGGCGGGCGGCCCAACAACGGCCATCGACGACAGCTCGGCGAACCAGCGGCCGTAGATGGCGACCTCACGCGGTTGCGTGATGGTGAGCTGCGCTGACGGCGTCTCCACGATGACCCGCTCATCGTCGTAAATCCAGAACCCGGGGCTCGCCCACATGGTGCGGTCAGCGCTGCGGGGGATGATGCCGAGGCTGACTTTCGGCAGCGCCGCGACGGTGATGAGGTGGGCGAGCTGGGCCGCCATCATCTCCGTGTCGCCGATTCGGGCGTGTAGCGCGTTCTCTTCGAGCACGACGGCGAACGTGTGGTCTCCGGTGTAGACAACGCGTTGCCGGTCCATCCGTGCCTGAACGGCGGCGTCGAGGTCATCGGGGATGCCGTTGAACTCGATGATGCGCCGCATGCGCGCTCTGGCATAAGCGGGTGTCTGAAACAGGCCCGGGATCACGCCCGCTTCGTAGATGCGGAACTGCCGCGTTCGCTCCCACAGCGGCACGAAGGAATCCTGAAAGCGGCGGAGGCCGGTCCGCTGAAGCCGCCGAAGCTCAACCCACATGCCCTCGACAGCGTGCCGCGTGGCGATGAGATCGGCCTCTTGATCAGGTGCACCCGTGTGGTGACACCACGTGCGAATGTCCTCAACCGTGGGCGCCTGGTGGGCGTGCTCGATCTTGCTCACCTTCGATCGCGGCCACCCCGCGCGCCCGGCAAGATCGATCGCCGAAACTCCGGCGTCCAATCGGATCTCGCGCAGGCGCGCGGCGAGGGCGGCGCGTGCTTCGCCGATCGCAGGGGTTGGCTCGTTGGGCAAGGTGCGGGCTCAGGCGGGACGGTAATTGCTGTGGTCAACCGCGCGAGCCCACGCCGTCTCAAACGATTCGGCGCAGAAGGCGATCACGTCCGGGTCGTCGTTGGGCTGCACGCCGAGCCACTCGCCGTCGCCGCCAGACAGGTTGAACAGCAGGACATCATCTACCAGCCAGAAGTCATTACCCGGGAGCCTGAGATCGGATGCTTGATCGCGCGGCAGCCAGCGAACAGTCTCGCCCGCGGCGAGGTTCGCGAGCGGGGTGACCTCGTACTCATACCGGACGTACTCGGTGATGGGTTCTGAGATGATGCGCAACCGCCGAATGTCGGCCTCGTGTTCCTTGAGGGGCGCCAGCAGTGCCCGCCATTCGGCGTCGGCCTCGGCCCGCCCTTCGGTACTGCCGGCCTTCCACGCGTCGAAGCGCGCTGTGCGGGCGTAGGTGTCGCGCATCTCCAGATGCAGCGCACGACGCTTACCCGCCAACAGCAGGTCAGCCAGCTTCGGCAGCGCCATGACCACCGCTCACCTCCGGAAATACAGGCATCAGCCGCTTGGGGATGCGGATCCGGGTCTCATGCGCGGGGATGTCGCCGATCTGGCGAGGGTTGCGGGGTCGTCGATTCTCCACCCCTGAACAACGTAGGTGTCTCCGTCATCCCAGACGGTTGGCGATTGGCCCCCATCGGAAGCGGGGTCTTTTCCGAGGTAACGCAGTGCCATGGTGGCCTCCCTTGACGATCGGTGTCGACCTTGTAGCCCGAGTGTGCGTGGAGGCGGAGCCCGGAACAAGACTTGTTTCTCAAAGTTTCTCGACACTGCACTTAACCGCTCCTGCAATATGTCGCTGACAGTCGATTCGTTCAAGGAATGCCACTTTTGTTGCAAACGACAATATTACGGTGTGTAACTGCTAATTTCGGCCGCCTGAGAACCCTCACGGGAAGAGATCATTTGGCGGTGTCCAAGAATTGCCTTGGAGGCGGGATTCGGCGCCCTACGGGGCCTCCGAGGCCGTGGTTGCGCGCCTCAGGTCGACTTCAAAACCTGTGCGCGATGCGAGGCGGGATCAGTCATCCACCTTATGACGCATCGAAAGGGGTCATACCACCATCCCCTGTGGACAGTCGCTAGAACCGTTGCCACATAGGGCTTCAGGCGATCCACATTAGACAAATCCGCACCCTCTCCTCCGTGTTCACCGAGGAAACGGCGCCCCGACCGCTCGGGGTTGCCCACGAACGCAAATTTCTGCGGCGCGCTCGCGCATTGTTGGGGCGCAAGCTGGCCGGCGCGGTGGGTCAGGTGAGGACGGCGTCGAGGAAGTCGGCGCCGGCCTCGGTGAGGGTGCCGATCTCGACGGTGGCGCCGGTGAAGACGTGGCCCGCACCGTCGACCGGCAGGACGTCACAGCGCACACCCTGGGCGTGCAGCGCTGCGGCGAAGCCGAGAGCCTCCGCGAACGGCACGGTCTCGTCCTCGGTACCGTGGATGAGCAGGAACGGCGGGGCGTCCGGGTGGATGTTGTGCAGCGGGCTCGCGAGCCGGGCAAAGGCCGTGCGCTCGGCCAGCGGTCCGCCGAGCAGGATCGCCGGGGCCGTGAACGGGTCGTGCCCGTCCCGCGGGGTGGAGAGGTCGGGCGGGCCGTACCAGACGATGACGGCCTGGATCGCTGCGTCACCGGTGCCGGTGAGCCCGGCGATCGCCGCGAGCTGGCCGCCGGCCGACTCGCCAAGCACGGCGAAGCGGCCCGGGTCGATCCGCAGCGCCGCGGCGTGGTGGCGCAGCCAGCGGACGGCCGCGTCGATGTCGGCCTGCTGCGCGGGGTAGGTGGCCTCCAGCGCCAGCCGGTAGTCGACGTCGGCGACTGCGTAACCGCGGGCCACCATGCGCTCGTGGAACTGCTGGTCGACGGTCCACGTCCGGCT
>Ga0302322_100005475_pt1 | contig 11141 bp, 7 predicted proteins | sample Fen_T0_2_FD_203757 | JGI IMG/M metagenome (GOLD analysis project Ga0302322, IMG submission 203757) | Peat permafrost microbial communities from Stordalen Mire near Abisko, Sweden - Fen_T0_2 | ecosystem: Environmental > Terrestrial > Soil > Wetlands > Permafrost | place: Sweden: Abisko... | reverse complement strand
CGGGGCACGCAAGGCCCGCGGTAAATCGAAATCGAGATTCGAAATCTGGGGTGCCGAATCGCCGCGTCGATGTGCGCGGTGACGCGGGTCTATTAGTCGTGCTGGATTGATCGAATAGAGTGGCTGTGTTCGTGTCGCTTACTCATTGTGAAAATCGATTTGACGGTACGCGCGAGGTCAGTCAGAAAGAAAGGTCACCTTTCGCCCGGGCGAGCGTCCGCCCGAGGCCAAACCAAAGGGCTACTTGTGGGTTCGAGTCCAAGTCTGAGAAGTGCCGCGTTCGTTCTGATTTCCTGGCTTGCGCTCGCCTGCTCGGGGGCGCCCCAGGTCGCGAACCCGGGTGACCAGCTCCAAAACGAGACGGCTGGCAGCAGTGGCGCAGGCGGTAGCCAATTCAACGACGGAAATAACGGTGGCCGGACCATCGATACGAGCGGCGGCGACAACTGCAGAAAGACTTGCGACAGCGGGGAGTGCGGACCGGTAGCCGACGGCTGCGGCGGTATCCTCAAGTGTGGTGGTTGCAAGGCTCCTGAGACTTGCGGTGGCAGTGGCGTACCGAGTCATTGCGGCGAGCCCCCGACCACGGTGGTACCGTGTCAGCCGAAGACCTGCGCTGATCTGGGAGCGAGCTGCGGCCTCGAGGCGGATGGCTGCGGCGCAGTGCTGAATTGTTGGGGCCCGGATGCCATCCAGGTCGCCGGCAAGCCGCACTGCGGCGACGCCGCCGCGGATTGTGTCGCCGGCGAATGTAAGATCCTTTCATCGTGCACCGCCTTGACTTGCGCGGACTATCCGAACGCGACCGGCCTGTGCGGCCCGGTCAGTGACGGTTGCGGCGGCACCCTCGATTGTGGCTTTACTTGCGCGACGGGTGAGGCGTGTGGCGTGGCGCAGCCCGGGAAATGCGGGACTGCCAGCTGTCAGCCACTGACTTGCGAAGCGGCACTCCTGGGCAAGCCGCAAGGCTACTGCGGTTATTTGGCGGACGGTTGCGGCAGCCAAATTGCCAATTGCGCGACCACGTGTACGGGGACCGATACCTGCGGTGGCGGCGGAACACCGGACGTCTGCGGACACGGGACAGTGGCCTGTGTCCCGAAGACCGTCGCTGCCTGCGGCTCGACCTGCGGACCCATCAGCGATGGCTGCTCGGGGAGCTTGGACTGTGGCGGCTGCACGGCTCCCGAGTCATGCGGGGGAGGCGGCGTGCCGAGCCAATGCGGCGCGCCGGTTTGTCAGCCGAAGACCTGTCAGGGGGTCGGCGCCAACTGCGGTTCGATGCCTGACGGCTGCGGCGGCACGCTCACCTGCGGTGGCTGCGGTAGCACCCAGGTCTGCAATGCCAATCATTGTCAGGATGTCGTGTGTCAGCCCAAGACGGCGGCTGAAGTTTGTATGGGACTGTGTGGAACCCAGAGCGACGGCTGCAGTGGGACCGTCAATTGCGGTGGCTGCACGGCTCCGAATACGTGCGGCGGCGGCGGGACACCCAGCGTGTGCGGAGTCCCCCCGTGCGTGCCGACCACATGCCAAGCCGCCGGGGCGACGTGTGGCCCGATCGGAGACGGCTGTGGCGGCATCATTGCGTCCTGCGGCACCTGCTCGGGGCAAGACATCTGTGGTGGCGGCGGGACGCCCAGCGTGTGCGGGCATCCCACGGGAGGCAACACCTGCACGGGCCTGTGCCAAAACCAAGTCGCGTGCGCGGCGGGCCAGGAAACGCGCCTGACCGGCGTGGTGTACGCGCCCAACGGCACGGAGCCTTTGTACAACGCGCTCGTCTACGTTCCGAACGCACCGCTGCCCGCGATTACGACAGGACCTAGCTGCGTGCGCTGTCAGGACGAGGATCTCGGTAGCCCGATCGCGGCCGCGCTCACCGGTGCAGACGGCGCCTTCGTCCTGAAGAACGTCCCCGCAGGGGTCAGCTTTCCGTTGGTCGTCAAGATGGGCAAGTGGCGACGAGTGGTGACCATCTCGAGCATTCCGCAGTGCACGAACCTCGACCTGGCGGTCAATCAGACTCGGCTGCCCCGCAACATGAATGACGCGGCCGCCGCCAATGTGCCCTATCTCAATATCCCGAAGACCGCGATGGTCACCGGTGACGTCGACGCCCTCGAGTGCGTCTTGCGAAAGATCGGCGTGAGCGACAGCGAGTTCACCCTGCCGAGCGGTACGGGGCGCATTCACATGTACCGCGCCAATGGTGGTAACATGGGCTGCAGCGCCACGAACAAGAATGGCTCGTGCAAAACGTTCGTTCGGGCGCCGCTAGCCAATCTGTTCGCGGGTACGACCGTCGACAACTACGACCTGGGCATCTTTGGCTGCGAAGGCGGCGAGAACGAGCACAACACGTACGATGCTCCGCTGCGCAGCTGGGCCGAGCGCGGAGGTCGCGTGTTCGCTTCTCACTACAGCTACACCTACCTGCACGACAACGGGAACTTCGCTTCCACCGCAGTGTGGAATGGCCCGTACAAAGTGAACGACACGATCTCCACCGGGATCATCGATAAAGCTTCTCCCAAAGGCGCCGCCTTCAACAGTTGGCTCGGCAACGTCAGTGCGTGGAGCCCGACTTACGGTAACGGTTACATTCAAATCCAAGATCCGCGCGACTACGTGCAATCCGTGGCCGGTAGCAGCGAGCGCTTCGTTTACACCGATTCCACCGCGAAGGTGAATGGGACGCTGATTGACAAACAGACCGCGATCCAGGAGTACGCATTCAACACTCCGGTCGGGGCAGACGCGAACAATGTATGCGGCCGCGTGCTGTATAGTGCGTTCCACGTGGCGGGCATCTCCGGCGCGGGCAGCCAGATCTTCCCCAGCTATTGCTCGACGGGTCCGCTCACGGCCCAAGAGAAAGTGCTGGAGTTCATGATCTTCGACCTTTCGGCCTGTGTTTCGATCGGCACACCACCGCCTCCTGCCTCTTGCACGCCCAAGACCTGCGTTGGCATCGGCGCGAACTGCGGCCCGGTCGCAGACGGATGCGGTGGCATCCTCGACTGTGGCAGCTGCACCGCCCCGGCCAGCTGTGGTGGCGGCGGCACCGCCAACAAGTGCGGCAGCAACTGCACGCAAACGACTTGCGGTGCGAAGGGCGCCAACTGCGGAACGATCGCCGACGGCTGCGGCGGCACACTCGACTGCGGATCTTGCGCAAGTCCAGCGGTCTGCGGCGGCGGGGGTACCAGCAATGTCTGCGGCGTCCCGCAGTGTCAGCCGCTCTCCTGTTCCCTGGCTCACGCCGAGTGTGGTCCGATCGCGGACGGCTGTGGCAGCACGATCAATTGTGGATCGTGCGCGACGGGCACCGTGTGCGGCGGTGGCGGCACGCCGAACGTGTGCGGCGTAGGCAGCTGCGCGCCGCGGAGCTGTCAGAGCGTCGGCGCGAGCTGTGGTCTAATCGGTGACGGCTGTGGTGGTACGATTTCCTGCGGTATCTGCCAAACCAACAGCGTCTGTGGTGCGGGCGGTCCGAACGTGTGCGGCACGGCTTGCATTCCCCGTACTTGTGGCCAAGCGGGCGCGGACTGCGGCTTCGTTGGCGACGGTTGCGGCGGCGTGCTCAATTGCGGCATCTGCTCTTCGCCGCTGATTTGCGGTGGTGGCGGAGTTGCCAGCAAGTGCGGTGGGGCGTGTACACCGCGCACCTGCGCGCAAGCGGGTGCCGCGTGCGGCGCGATCGCCGACGGTTGTGGCAGCATTCTCCAATGCGGCAGCTGTCCGACGGGCAGTAGCTGCGGCGGTGGTGGAACCGCGAACCAATGCGGCGGTGGCGCTTGCGTGCCGCGCACCTGCACGGCCGCTGGGGCCGACTGCGGTAGCGTGGGTGACGGCTGCGGCGGGATCCTCAGCTGCGGCAACTGCGTCGCTCCGAAATCCTGCGGTGGCGCTGGCGCTTCGAACAAGTGCGGTACCGGCAACGGCGGGTGCGTTCCTCTCACCTGCGCGCAGCAGAACGCGAACTGCGGTCCGGTAGCTGACGGCTGCGGCGGACTGCTCGACTGCGGCGTCTGCGCCACCGGCAGCTGCGGCGGCGCAGGTGTTCCAAGCCAGTGCGGCACACTCATGTGATGCCAAGGGCCCCAGCGCTCGAGTTCAACGCGCAGTTTCGCTGCCTCGAGTCGGGCTACACGTTGCAATCGCCACCGCCGAGGGGGGAAGGTCGTTACCGCCCCCCCTCGGCCTCGATGCTCTTCGTTTGCCTCGTATCGCGACCGTCGGGGTCCGGTCGGTCAGTCGTTAGGGACCCAGGTACACGGTCCGCCGGATTGCGCCGGGGTGCGCGCTTCACTTTCAGTGAGCGGCGTCGTCACCGGAGGAGCCTGCGCGGGCCCTCGCGATTGCTGGCAGGAGTACGTCAGCGATTGGCCGCAGCCCGTGGCGTGAGCGGTACGCGGCCCCCAGTCCTCCACTTTGACCCGCGACTCGGCGCATGAGAAACGCCGCGCCGCATCTGAACGAACTACGTTCTGGCCCGGGGCGCCGCACCCGGTCAGGAAGGTCGCCGCAATCGCCAGAACTACGGGGATACTTCGCAAACTGTGTTTGAACGATAACCTCGCCACGCGCCGTGCATACCATCCTTCCTGACGCCTACCACCAGCAAATCGGTAGTTGAACCGCTCGAGAGGGCGAGCCCACACACGACGACCGTCGTGGGCACACCTCGATGACCCGCTCTTAAGGGGCCTTAAGGGCAATGCCGTTCGCTTGAGGCTTTCGGCGCCCACGAAACGCGCAGCATCGGCGGCTGACCCTACTCGATTCGAGTGATGGCGTCGAAAGCTCAGCCGACGGTTCACGCCGCGGCTCGCGCGGAGGCCCACTGCTTTCGCCTTCTCCGCCGAACACCCAACGTCGAGTGTGAGCCCGCTTTGCGCAGGCAAGCGTCGCACGAGATCACGCACATCGGGCCTGGGAAACCGCGCCGCGAGCAACTCCTCCACCTTCCGTGCACTCCTTCGCTTACACAGCTCGAACAGCTCCCGGGAGTTTCTCCGGGCCCGCGATATCCTTAAGTGAACGGCATTGGTCCTAAGGGTTGTCCTAAGCGTGCCCTCAGGGTCAATGCCGTTCGCTTGACGGTGCAAGTGCTCGAGCTCCTTGAGCAAGGCATGTCACTCGATGTGTCGCGCGATCGGGGACTCGTGCCGTCGCTGACGGGCCGAATTTTCAGTTTGCGCGTGGCGATGTCGCTCCGAGGGTGTTGCGCGGGGCACAATCGGTCTGCAGCGACTTCGCCAGGTGGAGTCGAACGGCCAGGCGCACGGACGAATGTCTGCAGGTCGCGAACGCGCGGATCGATGCGATTGGGGCCGCAGATCCGCTCGGTGCCCGATGCGCTTCGCCCTCGAAATGTGGGGCTACCAAACGCAAAGCGGAGCGCGCGAACCGCCTTGACCGAACGGCATTGCCATCAAGAGTGGGGTCGATCACGGGGCGCGCTTTCATGCCTACGCCGCCGGGTGCTAGGCTGGAGCACGCGATGATCCGGCTCGAGCGGCTGAACAAATCTTACCGCGGCGGGGAAGCGGCATTGCACGTACTGCGTGACGTCGATTTACGCGTCGAGCGTGGCGAGCTCGTGAGCATCATGGGGTCCTCGGGTTCTGGAAAAAGCACTCTGCTCAATATTTTGGGCATCCTCGACGACTACGACAGCGGTGCTTATTTCCTGGGCGATCGCCTGGTGCGCTCGCTCTCCGAGCGGGAAGCGGCGCATTACCGCAACCGCTTCATCGGTTTCGTCTTTCAGTCGTTCAACCTGCTCGGCTTCAAGACCGCACAAGAGAACGTGGCCCTCCCTCTGTACTACCAGGGCGTTTCGCGACGCTCGCGCAACAAGATCGCGCTCGAGTACCTGGAGCGGGTGGGGCTCGCGTCCCGCGCCACGCATTTGCCGAACGAGCTCTCCGGCGGTGAGCGCCAACGCGTGGCTGTTGCTCGCGCGTTGATCACGCATCCCGAGCTGATTTTGGCGGACGAGCCCACGGGTGCTTTGGATAGCACCACCTCTTATCAACTCATGGACCTATTTCGCGACGTGAATCGGGCGGGCATGACGGTCGTGATCGTGACGCACGAGCAAGACATCGCCGCGCGTACGGACCGGGTGATCCACATGAAGGACGGCAAGGTGGCCTGATGCTGCCGGGCTTCGACGCGCTGCAAGAGATCTTTGCCACGCTGCAGCGCAACAAGCTACGGAGCGCGCTGACGGCGTTCAGCGTGGCCTGGGGCATGTTGATGCTGGTGGTCCTGCTGGGCGCCGGTCGCGGCCTGCAAAAAGGCGCTGCCTACGAGTTTCGTGATGTCGCCGTGAACTCGCTGTGGCTGTACCCGGGCAAGACCTCTCGCCCGTTCGGCGGGCGTGGCCCGGGCCGCACCGTGAAATTGATGAACGATGACTACACCGCACTCGAGCGGAACTTTCCGAGCATCGATCACATCAGTGCCCGCTTTTACATGTTTGGCGAGTTCACCGTCAGCTACGGTGCCAAGCATTCGGCCTTCGACATCCGCGGCGCAAATCCCGGGCACCAATTCATCGAGCAAACCATCATCACCGGTGGTCGCTTCCTGAACGACACCGACATCGCCGAGCAACGTAAAGTGTGCGTGATCGGCAGCAAAGTGGTCGCCTTCCTGTTTGGTCAAAAGAACCCGCTCGGGGAGTACATCAATATTCGAGGGCTCTCGTACCGCGTGGTCGGCATATTCGAAGACGCGGGCGGCGAGGCGGAGCTGAAGAAGATCTATGTCCCGGTGACCACGGCTCAGCTCCTGTACGGGCAACCGGGGCGGGTGCATCTGATCATGTTTACGGTGGGTTCCACCAACCTCTCGGACAGCAAGATCTTGGCCGAGCGGGTGCTGCGATTCATCGCGGAACGCAAAGGGGTTTCGCCGGACGACCGGCAGGCCATGCGCGTGCAAAACAACATCGAACGGTTCGAGCGCATCAACGGGGTGTTCGTATGGATCGCAGCGTTCGTGTGGGTCGTCGGCGTGGGCACCTTGCTCGCGGGCATCGTCGGAGTGAGCAATATCATGCTCGTTTCGGTCAAGGAGCGAACGCGCGAGATTGGCATTCGCAAGGCTCTCGGTGCGACTCCCTTTTCGATCATATCGTTGATCGTCGGGGAAGCCGTGATCGTGACTTCGGTCGCGGGCTACTCCGGGCTCTTGGCGGGCATTGCGGTGATCGAGCTCGCCGCCCGCTACGTGAAGGACGTGCCATACATGAGGCAGCCGGACGTGGACTTGACGGTGGCGCTCACGGCCGCCGCGCTGCTCGTCACGTGCGGGGCCCTGGCGGGGTTTTTCCCCGCACGGCACGCGGCGCGCATCAGCCCGACGGAGGCGCTACGTGCTTGATCTCGACACCTGGCAGGAGGTTTGGGCGACGCTGCGTCACAACCGGCTGCGCGCGTTCTTGACCGCCCTGGGCGTGTTTTGGGGAGTGTTCATGTTGATCTTGATGCTGGGCATCGGTAATGGCTTGGAGCGCGGCGTGGTGCGCAACTTGAGCGGGCTAACCAACAACAGCGTATACGTCTGGCCGCAACGTACCTCCCTGCCTTACAAGGGGCTGTCACCCGGACGCTACGTCCGCCTCAACGACGCGGACATCGGCGCGGTGCGGCGCACGCCGGGGGTGGAGCACGTGGCGCCGCGTTTGCAGCTCGGCAATTGGCGCGGCCCGCAGCAGGTCAACTACGGCGCAAAGAAGGCCGCATTCGTGGTGATGGGCGACAGTCCGGAGTTCGCTTACGTCGAACCACTGATCGTGGACAAAGGGCGCTTCATCAACCCGCGCGACATGAGCGAAGAGCGCAAGGTGGCGGTGCTCGGACAAGAGGTCAAAAGGACGCTCTTTGGCGACGCCGATCCGATCGGCAAATACATCTCGATCAAGCGCGTTTACTTTCAGGTGGTCGGCGTGATTCACACGCTCAAAACCGGCGACGAGGGTGACCACTTGCTCTCCTCGGTGTTCGTGCCCTTTTCGACCTGCCAAACCGTATTCAATTTGAAAGACAAGGTCGGTTGGTTCGCGCTCACCGCATTGCGCTCCGAGCCCGCGGCGGTGGTCGAAGACAACGTGCGGCGCGCGGTGATGCGCGGCCATCGCGTCGATCCAGCCGATGCAGAAGCGCTCGGCTCGTTCAACGCCGCCAAAAAATTCGAGCAGATTCAGGGGTTGTTCTCGGGCATTCGCAAGTTCGTCTGGTTCGTCGGGACACTCACGCTCTTGGCGGGTATGCTGGGCGTGAGCAATATCTTGCTCATCATCGTCAAAGAGCGCACGAAAGAGATCGGCGTGCGTAAGGCCCTGGGCGCGACGCCGATTTCGATCATTTCCTTGGTCGTGGCCGAGGGGCTGGTCCTCACCAGCCTTGCCGGCTATTCGGGCGTCGTTGCGGGGGTATTCGGGCTGGAAGCGGCGGCGCGCGCCCTCCACCGGCTGCCCAATGCGCCGATCAGCGAGCCGGAGGTCAGCCTGCAAGTGGCGCTGGTCGCGGTTCTCGTCTTGATTGTGGCTGGGGTCGTGGCAGGGATCGTTCCGGCGCGCCATGCGGCCCGGGTTCACCCCGTCGAAGCACTGAGGGCAGAATGATTCGCCGCGCTATCCCTTTCCTGCTGAGCTTTTCGGTGCTGGCCGCGTTCCTGGCTACGCTGGTGTTCTTGTATCGTAAATCGGAGGCGCGTCCGATCGTGTACGAGACGGTGCTGCCCGTCACGATGGACATCGTGAAAAAGACGGTCGCGCCCGGGGCACTCGTGCCGCGGCGCGAGGTCACGATCAAGCCGCGCGTTTCCGGTGTGATCGAGAAGCTATTGATTCGACCCGGGCAGAGTCTGAAACAAGGCGCGCTCGTGGCCAAGGTCCGCATCATGCCCAACATGGTGCAAGTCGACGCGGCCGAAGCCAAGGTGCGTGGCGCCGAAATCAGCAGTGAAAATGCTCAGGCAGAGGCCGAACGCTTCCGCCAACTCTACGCGCAGAATCTGATTTCCCAGACTGAGTTCAATCAATATCAATTGGCCGCGCAGCTCCGCAAAGCCGAGCTGGACGCCGCCGAGAGCAATCGCGATCTTCTGATTCAGGGCACATCGAAGAAGTCGACACGCGTGTCCAACGTAGTCATCTCGACGGTGGAGGGCACGGTCCTGGACGTACCCGTCAAGGTCGGCACTTCCGTGACCGAGGCGAACACCTTCAGTGAAGGCACGACCATCGCCTCGGTGGCCGACATGAGCGACATGATCTTCCAAGGGCGCGTCGACGAGTCCGAAGTAGGAAAGGTTCGGGAAGGCATGCCGGTCGCGATAGCGGTGGGCGCCCTCGGCAGCGAGCGCTTCGTGGGCAAGCTCGAATACATCGCGCCCAAAGGCGTGGAAAAAGACGGTACGATCGAATTCGAAGTGAAGGCCGCGCTCGAGCTCAAGGACAACGTGATAATCCGCGCCAATTACAGCGCGAACGCCGACATCATCCTCGAGCGTCGCGACCACGTGCTCTCGATCAACGAGAGCGTCGTGAACTTCGACAAGGGGCGTACGTTCGTGGACGTCGAGACCAAGCCGCAACAGTTCGAGCGTCGCGAAATCAAGCTCGGCCTGTCCGACGGCATCAACGTGGAGGTGCTCTCCGGAATCGACGCCCGGTCGCGCCTGAAGAAGCCCCCGGGGGATCCTAGCTTGCGTTGAACCAGCGAGTTCGACCGAGCATGCTGAGCCCAGGCCGCCCTGGCTTCACGAGCCCAGGCCGTCGGGTCGACGCTGAGCCAAAGCAGCAAACCATGGGACTCAGTCGCGGTAAGGCGCGCTCAGCTCGAGCGCTCGCGCGCGTAGCCAGGTTTGCAGCTCGGCATTCGACGCCGAGGCGTCCGGCTCGCTCTGTCGATCGGTGTCGAAGTAGAGGCCGCTTTCGCCGCTGAGGCCGTGCGCGATGACCGAAAGCACTGCGTCCGCTCCAGATTGCGCGCTGCCCTGCGGCGGAATGCCGGCCTCGAGCACCATTTTCGTGGCCAAAAAGGTGCCCGGATGCAACGCAAGGTAGCTGCGCGTCCGGTCGCGCACTGCGCGCTCGAATGTGTCCGCGATGAGCGCGAGCTTACTCCGTCGGTACGAAAGCACGCCGTCATAGCTGCGCTCGCTCATCAAATCCTCACGATCGAGGGGCGCCTGACCAGCTGAGGCTAGGTTCACCACCGCACGCCGCGGTGAGCCAAGTGCGAGCAGCGACTCCGTGAGCACGAACGGAGCCAGGAAGTTGACGGCGAAGCGGAGCTCGAAGCCATCCGCGCTGAGCTCGCGCCGCTTGCGATCCTGCCCAAAGCCGACGCCCGCGTTGTTGACGAGCACGTCAACCGGTCCGCTTTGCGAGCTGGCGCGTCCCAGTTGCCATACCTCGGACAGTCGCGACAGATCTGCCACGAAGCGGCGCTCGGCTGCGATTCCCCACTGCTCCGCGACGGCATCGACGCGCGCGCGATCCCGCCCGTGGATCAATATTTCAGCGTTGCCCTCGGCAAGCTTTGCTACGAGGGCTTCTCCGACGCCGCTGGTAACCCCGGTGACGAGAACGCGCAGACCTCGAAAGTCGTTGGCCATGAATCAGACCTGGAGCCGGATGCGCGACTCCGCAAGCAGAGCTTCTCATCGCGCTCCCAGTCGCCGAAATGCGGTTGGGCGTCGGGACGTCGGGCCGCCGCCAATTCGAAGAAGCTGCGCGCGGGCCCTCAGCGTCCCTTAGCGTATGCCGACGCGGGGCTTACAGCCGAGCCTGACGTCGACCCGCCCGGCTTGGAAGCGAGCACAGGTGCATGGGCAGACGCTGATCTTCGAGGGGTTGGCGGAATTGTCATAGTACCAGCCGCCGTTGGGGTTGTTGGCGCAGGCCGCAAGGCCAGTGATGCTCGGCACTTCTTCGGGCGTGCCCGTGGCAGGGCTGTAGACGACTTGCACCTTCGACGAATCGAGCTTCATGCCCTCGGGCGGCGAGGGGATTTGATACTCGCAGGAAAGCTCGCGATTGCGGATGTTGCCGAGCGCCTCCACGAACGTGCGGGTGATGTCGCCCGAGTCGGTCAAGAACGCGCGCTGTGTGC
>Ga0302322_100005474_pt1 | contig 11142 bp, 9 predicted proteins | sample Fen_T0_2_FD_203757 | JGI IMG/M metagenome (GOLD analysis project Ga0302322, IMG submission 203757) | Peat permafrost microbial communities from Stordalen Mire near Abisko, Sweden - Fen_T0_2 | ecosystem: Environmental > Terrestrial > Soil > Wetlands > Permafrost | place: Sweden: Abisko... | reverse complement strand
TGCTCGCCGCCGCCACCCACGAGCACGCCCTCGTCCTGGCCCAGATCGATGTGCAGCACAAGACGAATGAGATCCCGATGTTCGCGCCGCTGCTCGACACGATCAACATCACCGGGATGCTGATCACGGCCGACTGTCTGCACACGCAACGGAAACACGCCTGCTACCTGCACCGACGCGGCGCGGACTTCGTCTTCTGTGTCAAGGACAATCAGCCGAACCTGTTCGCCGCCCTCGATGTCCTGGCCTGGAGCGACGTGCCGGTCACGCACACCACGACCAGCCGGGGACACGGCCGGGTCGAGACCCGAACCCTGCAGATCATGCCGGCGCCACCCGGTCTGCCGTTCCCCCACGTCAAGCAGGTGTTCCTCGTCGAACGCGCCGTCACCACCACGACCGGCGCACCCCTGTCGAACGTCGCGATCCTCGGCGTGACCAGCATGAGCACCACCCGCGGAACCCCCGCGACCATCGCGCAAGCCGTGCGCGGGCAATGGAAAATTGAGGTCCTTCACTGGATCAGGGACACCGTCTACCGCGAGGACGACTCGAAAGCCCACACCAAATCCGGTCCCAGAGTCATGGCCACGCTCCGCAACCTCGCGGTCGGAGCCCTCCGCCTCGCCGGCCGCAACGACATCGCCGAAGCAACCCGATGGGCCACCCGCAACACGGAACGGCCCTTCACCATCCTCGGAATCACACCATGATCCACGATCTCAGAACGACCGTGCCCCTCGCTGTCTTCGCCAAGCTCCGAACGTATCGCGACGGGACACTCATTTTCGAGCCGTTACTCATGGGCTCTCCTTGGTTGAGTTCGGAGACCGATGAGGATCCTTTCCCGGGTCCGGAATGGTACAGCCATGCGTTCTTCGAAAATTTTATCGACGATGTCGATGACTTCTCCGCTGTTCGGAACGTGCCCGCACCGTCAGATTTTTCGGTCATGCGTGACATCAGCGAGGCAGCTTTCAAGCAGTGCCTAGCCGAGATCCTCGGCGACACGGCCAGGCCCGACTGGGGCGGCGAGATGTCCGACCATTTCGCAGCCCACCTTCAACTCTCCGGCAAGCGGACCACCGCCGCGTTCCTGCTAAAAGGGCCAGCGAACTTTACCCCGATGGGACTAAATCACCTCGGCAAGAATAACGATCAGATTTATCGTTTGGCTCAGACACCGGCCGGGCTGCTCGTCGTACAGCACAGCCACGAGATCCAGGAAGCGGTCCGGGCCACACTGCGGGCATTCGCAGTCCAGCCCGGAGCCGTGCGCCGATACTGCCTCATCGACGGAAAAGACTCACTTCGCCTACTCGTCGCATATGACAAGCTTGAACGGGCACGGGAGCTGTCAGCGAAGACACGCTGAAGCAGGAACGTTACTGTAACTACGTGCACGGGCCTCCAGCGGCGTGGACACTGCTCCCTGTGCAATCGAGCAGGTCAGGAGACGTGGCCGAACGGCGAGCGCGAGATGCTGCGGCCGTATTGGGTGTGGCCGACTTCGTCTACACGCAACCGCTGGTAGGCAAGGGGTCAGGAACCCGCGAGGTCGGCGATGGACTGCTGATCTGTGGTGATCGGGGCGCTGTGATCCAGGTGAAGGCCCGTGACCGTCACGCCGGCCGAAGCGATTCGCCAGAGAAAAGCGCCCGCGTCGTCGCCAAATTTCTCGACGCTGCTGTCCGGCAAGGACGAGGCACTAAACGAACGATCGCCCAGCATGTACGGCAGGGGCACCCACTGCGGGTCACCCCGGTGCGGGCTCTGGGATACCCACCGGAGCGCCAGGAAGATTTTGCGCTCGCTCTGACCGAGGACTGTGCCGACTGGCCGATTATCGTCGTGATCGACCATCCGAACGATCCAGTGGTTGAGGTCGCCCCAGACTCCGACGTGTTCTGTATTTCGCTCGATGACTGGCGTGAGCTGAACGGCCACATTCGGTCCGTCAACGGCGTGCTCCGCTATGTCCAGCGAGTACTGGACCACGGTCAGGCGCTCACGGTGGCCTTCGGCGAGGAACGGCGCCGTTTCGCCGAACTCGCCGAGGCGGACGAGGCGAGCACGGCCGGCTCGGCGACCGCGGTGCCCTGGCTGTCATACGACGGCATTGACGATCCGGTCGCGGTGGCGATGTACCGCGAGCTGCTAGAGAAGGTATGGGGCGGCGAAGCGCGAGGACCAACGTTAACCGCAAATCAATGTCGGCGGATTCTTGATGTACTTGACGACGTGCCGGTCGCAACACAGGCCAGGATCGGCCGTTGGGTCCTGGACAAGCGTCGGACGCTGCGACGAACCGGACGGCGGGCCAGTGGCTGCATCGCAATGGGCGACGGCGACGGCCACTCGATTCTCGTTTACGTCTGCGACACGGAAGCCAACGAGGCGAGCCGCGAGAACTGGGTTGCCGAACTAGGCGCGCTGACGCTGGTCCGAGCCGCAGGATGGCATGAGCAGCGCCACAAGCATTCGCAGGTAGTGGGGATCGGAGTTCGAGAGGCCGACGCCGGTGTCGAATACTCCCACATGTACAGCGGCGGACCGGCCCCCGTGCCCGCGGACGTGCGCAGACGGATCGAGTGGCGCTACGGGATCAGCGACTTCCGAACCGGCGGCAACCGGTCCCTTCGACTTGGTCGCAACGAACCGTGTCCGTGCGGGAGCGGACGAAAAGTCAAGCGATGCCACAGTGCCCCAGATGGCGATTGACGAGTCGCGCAAAGGGACCAACCTGCAACAGTCAGGAGCGCCAAAATCACAGGTCACGCCTAACCTGGCGTGCAGCTCAGACCGTGCCCAGACCCACAGCCGGCGATCACTAATTGTGTGCGCTCGGCCCCCGCTCGCGTCAACACAAGGCGTCGACGAACAGGATTCCGGACACCCTGCGACCGCCGCGGCCTCGTCAATCGCTCGGCGGCGCTGCTCGGCGCCAGATGGCGACGCTGCTGTACTCCCGTGCAACCATCGCTTAGAATGCGTCAATGCGCCATTTGGCAATCATGATGAACGATGGAGTATTTAGCCGCCGGACTGGCGCGGGTCGCGCAAACGAATATCTGCTTCAATTCGTCTCAACCATGACCGATCGATGGGCTCGGGTTACTATTCTTTCGACTACAGTGAGTCGTGACTCGCCGGCCTGGGACGAGCGAGTGTGGGGGCGGACAGAGTCGCTCGTGTCTCGGCACGGGTGGGATCTGCTGGAAATCCCTAACCACCACGGGATACGAGGCCGCTATGCAGGAATTGCTGAATGGGCAGCGATCTCTCGTTCAGCGTCCGAGATTGCACGTCGGCTAGCGCCCGCCAGCGATCACTCCGTCATTAGTCTACTGTCTTCAGATGTGCCGTTTCTAGGCGTCGTCGCTCCGCGAGGTGCGACGTGGGTCCATGTCGTGCACACACTCGCGGCCCTCCAAGCGCCCAACGACGAAGAGTGGATTAGGTGGGAGGCCCAGACGTACGGGACATGGCTTGCTCGCAGTGGTCACCTTGCGGCCCCCTCGAATTTCCTACTCAGAAGCTTGGTAGCGTCATGGCCGGATCTCGCGTCTCGGGTGTCGCTTTGGCGATATGGTTACCCGAGTTCGGAGCTCAGAGCTCGTCCTGTCGAGGAGAAGGAACGGCGTTCGATTCTCGCGTACGGACGGGCACTGCCAAGAAAGGGTCTGCATCTCGTCGTCGCGGCTGTCGATATACTCCACGCGTCGGGTTTTCAAGTGTGGCTTACGCTCATTGCGTTACCGGAGGCCGGAGCAGATGACTACTTCCAAAAGTTGTCCCACATGGCTGATTTCTCCGCTTCCACTCGACTAGTCGCCAGCCGCGTCGAGGACATGTCGGCTCTCTACAGTGACGACGATCTCGCGGCCGTGGTTGTTCCATCCATAGATGAACCTACGGGCCTTGCGCCCGTCGAGACATACTGCTGGGGTGCGGGCGCTGTGCCGGTAGTGGTCGATTCCGGCGGGTTGGTTGAGTCAGTGGACAACGCAACTGGCATCGTGGCGAAGGGCTGGGACGCTCAATCACTAGCTGAAGCTATCCGCGCTGCCGTTGAGCTTTCCCCGGTCGACCGCCATCGGATGGTCGAAGCGGGACGGCAGAGGTTTGCACAGGATTACGACCTCTGCCGCAATGCGATTCGCGCGATGACGGCCTACGGTCTGCTGTCGAGCTAGTCGGCCTTTACAGCAGACTAGTCTTTGGCAGTAGAGAACCTTGAATGAAGGTCGATGATCATCGCTTCGAAGCGCGGACTGTCCGGATAAGGCTGCAGGAAGCCGATCTGGCACCATCCCCAGCGGCGATACAACTCACCGGCGGGGTTGTCCGAGCGTACTAGCAGAGCTGCGCGCTCCTCTGTACGGCCCTGGAGAAGCGCGTCGTGAAGTCGGTGGGCGATGCCACGCCGTTGAAACTGCTTGCGGACCAGGATCTCTCGGAATGCGAACGTCCGGTGGCCTGTTTCTCGTGTGAGGTCCGGGTCGTCAGAGCCCTGGAGATGTTGCCACCATTTGGTGTCAGCAGGCAGAGGGCTGCCGAACGTGTATCCGACGATGAGGTTTTCAATTCGTCCGACTACGAGTTGAAAGTCTGGCGCGGTGATGTAGTTCTCAAATCGTTCCCAGAACCGCTCTGCGGAATAAAACGGCTGGTCGAGCAGCTCGGCGCGCGCGTCCTTGTGAACGTCGATTAGCTCGGTACGCATGCCTTGCACTGCGCTTGCTGGATGGTGGGTGATCGCGAGGGGTTCAGTCACGTAACGCAGCTTATCCATTGACGAGCTGCGCCGGTTCGCCCAAAACCTCCCTGAGCTCGTCCACGTAGGAGTGCTGCTGCTCGCTGGCTGGCACAGCGCGGATCACCGAGCGTGCGACCTCGCGGACGGCCTCGATGCGTTGGCTGCCGGGCAGAGCGGACAGTGTCACCACGGCGTGGCTGATGCCGTGTTGAGGATCGGTCCGGACCAGACGGAGTGCCTGATGGAGCTGTACCTGCGCTCGCTCTCTAAACATGGCGGGCGCGTACAGCGTAAGCGCCTGGAGCTGGGCAGTCTCCGCGCGTTCGGCGTCTCCGAGGTACGTGTAGACGAAGCTCTCGCCGTGCCGAAGGCGATACTCCGGCCAGCCGTACATTGAGGCCGTGTCGCTGGTGACGCGGGCGGGAAGATGATCGAGAATCGCGTACACGGCGTTCATGGCGGTGCGGGCCTCTGCCTTTCGCCCGAGGACCGCGAGGGCTTGAGCTCGACCCATCAGCGCGGATCCCGTACCCATGCCCGGGGTTTTGGAGATCGAGGCTGCCTCGTCGGCGAGGTCGACGATTCGTTCGAAGGGCTGATACTCGTACAGGCTGCGGATGATGTCGCGGCCACGAACCCACACGCGGACCTGTGGGTCGGTCGAGGCATCGGCCATGCGGCGCGCGAACCTCCACCAGCGACGGCCGGCTGGGATGTCGCCCAGGTTGCCCATGGTTTGAGCGAGGAAAACGCCGAGCTGAGCGGTGATACGGCTGAGTTCGCGGCGCTCGGCGTCAGTGGTCAGCCGGCGCATCTGCGTGTTCGCGATGAGGAGGTCCTCGGTCAGCTCCGCAAGCAGCACTCGCGGTGGCGTTGTGGCGTAGAGGCAGCCATAGTCCCAGGCGATGGCTTCCCACTCGGCATGATCGTATGACTGGCCGTGAGCGGCGGCCAGCAGGTCGTGCCTGAGTTGCTCGACGCCAAGAACAGGCGCGGCGAGCCCGGCTATGGCGATGTCATGGAGTAGACGTCGGCGGTGCACATCAGCGTCCTCGTGGTCGGGGTGTGAGCGCCGAACGCTCGTTGAGGTGTCGACCGCCAGCCTATGCCGCGGCGTGCCGGTTGGCACCGTGGGCGCCTCGGCTGGGGATCCTGTCGCGACACGTCGTTGATCGGCTGTGCGTAGCCCGACGCCCAGGTAGTCACGGGGGATGCTCAGGCCGACGGCGATGCGCACGAACACGTCGTAGTTCTCGATCCGACGCTTGCCACTGGCGATCTCACGGATGCGCTGCTCGCCGATGTCGGTGGCCTGACCGATCGCGGCCCAGCTCCATCCCCGGCGGTGCAGGAAGTTGAAGATGGCCTTGATGTCGCGTTCAGCCAGTGCGTCGCGCATGGCGATGCCGTCGATGTCATCGGCGTTCCACCACGCCGGGTCAATGGGCTGGCGCGCTGACATTCGGATCCCGTCCGGGCGTGTCGACGATCGATTGGAAGCGATTCGTCGACAATACCGGCTGGACTGTGCGCCTATCGACCCGTCACGCGGAGTCGCGGCCGATGGGGTCGGCGTGTGGCGCTGCCGTAGCTGCGGCTGCGCCACACCGCCCCAGGCAAGTGAAGGTCACCGGATTTCGATCAGGGATCGTCCACATTTGAGAAAGCGGCGTGCATGTGGCAGTGCGGCCAGTTCCGCTTGAGAGGCGAGCAGAGCGGCGAGTGTGTCGTTTACGTCCGCTTCGGTCAGGGTGACGCTCTTCTGTCCGGCCTCCGTAGCTTCGGCGACAAGACGTAGCCCGCCGCCGTTGGCGACTCGGCGGACCTGGTTCATGCTCGGCACCTGCCCGGTGACCTTGACGAATAGTTCTCCGACGGTGGTATTGCCGTGCTCGGCCCGGGTGACGGCGGGGAGGTCCGGGGTGTCCGAGAAGCGTTTCTGCGAGAACTGGGCCCGGAACCCGGCCCGGTTGGTCGCGGCTTGGTCGATTCCGTGGACGGTGCTGGTGACGTCGGAGGCAAGCAGGGTCTTGACGCCCATCGGATGCATCTTGCCATCGGCCATGAGCTGCAACAGCAGCTCGATTTCGGGGTCGAGCAGCTCGGTCAGCGCCTTGAGGTACTCGGGCATCAGCCGGTCCGCGGCCGACATGAGCTTGCCGAACACGTCTCTGGGGTCGAAGGCCAGCCCAACGTAGTTGCCTTTGCTCTTGCTCATTTTCGCCCCGGTGCCGTCGGTGCCCTCGATCAGCCCGGTCGCGATGATGATTTCCGGGCGCTGGCCGGCGTTCTCCATCACGCGGCGGCACATCTGCATGTTCAGCAGCTGGTCCAGGCCGCCGAGTTCGATGTCGGCGGTGATCTCTACCGAGTCCAGGGCCATGACCACGGAGTAGACGAGCTCGGCCATGGTGAGGCCACTGCCGGCGGCGAGCCGGTTACGGAAGTCTTCGCGCTGCAGGGACGCAGCGACGGGCAACTGTTCCAGGACGCCGATGAACTGGGGCAAGGTGATCGGGGCGAGCCACTCGCTGTTGTAGCGGAAGTCGGCGTGGTCGAAGTCGAAGAACGGGGTGACCTGCTCGCGGTAGGTCTTCATGTTCTTGGCGATGTCGTCGTCGGTGAGCGGCGGCCGGTCAGCGGTACGTCCGGACGGGTCGCCGATCTTGGCGGTGATGTCGCCGACGATGAACACAACCCGGTGGCCCATGCGCTGGAAGCGGCTGGCGATGATCATGGGTACGGCGTGGCCGACGTGCACGTCGGCGGCGGTCGGGTCGATACCGAACTTGACCACGAGTTGACGCTGCTCGGTCTTGGCCGCGGCAAGCAGTTCGGCGAGCTGGCCGGTGGAGGGCAGCAACTCTTGGGCGCGGGCGGCAATCAGCTCGGCCTGCTCGGCGGCCGGCAGATCGGTCAGGTCCATCGCCCGGCGCTCGCGCAGGAGTTCGAGAATGGCGGTGAGGTCGGTTCCTTCGCGCAGGTCGGGTGCTCCGCGCAAGATTTCCATCAGCGCGGCATGGGAGGCGCCGAGGCGGGTCGCATCGGTGAGCATGGCAGAGATTCCTCTTCAAGGTCAGGTGTCAGTCGCAGCGGGCTCATGCACGTAAACGGTCTTGAGCGTGTTGGTCCTGCGTTCCAGGACAGGCGGCTGCGGGCCGTACGGTGACCATGAAGGTGTACTGGTGATGACCGGCGCGTAGGCGCGTGGGTTGATCGCCAGCAAGTCCAAAGCGGCGGCGAAGTCGTCCCGCTGGTCGTTGACGCGGTACGCCTTACTGCCTCGTAGCGTGGACTCTTTCTCCAGGAGGGTTCGAACCGGTATGCCAGCAGCCACGTTCGGGACGTACACGCCGAGGGCGACCACCTGTCCAAGGGGTGCCACGGCTGTCACTGCTGTCAATATCGGTTCACTGCTTACGCCTCCTACCGATTCCAATACGACATCGTACTGGGTGGCGGCCAGCGTGTCGGCCGTGGCCACGAGATCCGCGAACCCGGCCATCCGTTCGGTCCGGCTGATGTCCTTGACCGCGAGCGTTACATGGGCAGCTTCCCGGCGGCGGGCGAGGACGGCGGCGATCGCCGCGAGCGGTCCGTCGCCGATGATCAGCACATTCGCACCTTCGACCGGCACGCGGTACAGGGCATGTATCAAGCAAGCCAACGGGTCAGCCAGGGTCGCGATGACGGGCGGAAGCCCCACCGGGATCAGGTAGAGCTGCTGCGGCGTGACGCGCACCCGGCCGCTGAAGCCGCCTTCGCGGGAATCCGTCCGGCCGATGCTGACATCGTCGGGGCATTGTTCGGTCCAGCCGCGTGCGCATGCCCCACAGGACCGGCAGGGGTTGAGCGGCCGGACCGCAACCAGCTCACCGGCAGGAGTCCGGCCAACCAGTTCATGCCCCAGTGAGTGCACATCGAATCCAGCCCTCAGCCGCTGTACGTCGGAGCCGCAAACCCCGACCGCGACTACGTCGATCAGGCTTGTCTCGCTCACAGCCATCCCCGAATGACTGCATCGCTGCCGCCGGACAATCGGGCAAGGTCGCGAAGCTTAGCCAGCGCGGCACCGCTGGCCAGCACCTCGCAGGCCAATGCGAACGACTCGGGGACGGTGCGATCGGTGGTACCGAGATAGATCAGCGTCGCCGCGTTGACCGCGACGAGATCGAGCAGCACACGAGGTGCCCGGCCGGCCAGGATGCTTGTGACGATGCGCGCCTGCTCGGTGGCGGTATCGCCTGATGTCAGGTCCCGTGAACTGTAGGGCCCGACGCCGAGCACCTCGCTCATTGTCAGGCGGCGCATCTGCCCACGCTCGCCGCCGCGGACGCCAATGATGGAGGTTTCGCCGACAACGCCTACTTCGTCGATCCAGTGCATGTTGTCCGGTGTTGAGGAGACAACGAGGACGTCGCCCCGGTGGTAGCGGCTCAGCACCTCGAGCGACCGCGTCACGTCCGGATGCGCGATGCCATACAGCAAGCTGTCGACCGTGATCGGCAGCAACAGTGCCGGAAACGCCAACGACAGCACGTGCGGGGCGAAGAACAGCCCGCCGTATGCGGCGTCAAATTTGGGCACGATCCGTTCGATCTCGAACACTCCCAGATTGCAGGCCGCCATCACCTCCAGCGTCCGGTCACGATCTCCGCTGATCTTTACGCCGAGGTTCTTCAGCGTGTCGGCCGACCCCGCCACCGATGACGTTGCGGCCGACGCGCACTTGGCGATCTTGATCCCGGCCGCCGCCGCGACGATGGCTGCCGGAGTCGAGATGTTGGGGGTCTTGATGCCCTTCTTGCCGCTGCCGGCCATGCCAATGACCCGTTCTCCGTGGAACGGGTGTGCGGGCCGGGCAGAGAGACGGTGAACATCCAGTTCGAAAGCGGCGTCGATGACTCCCGTCGCCTCCTCGACGGTCGGATGCTTGGCCATGATCCCGTTGAGGAGTACGCCGAGCTGGGCGCTGCGCTGGCGGTCGTCCTCGATCGCCAGCACCAGCCGCATGTAGTTCTTCGCCTCCTCGTAGGTGAGGCTCTGCCCGGCGTTGACGCGGTGCAGGTACGACCCGAAGTGCGACGGCGTCCTGTCGAGCAGCGCGGCGGGGCCGATCAGATCGGCGAGCATGCTGTCCCCCTCATGGTCACCACAGCTCGGCGATCGAGATCAGGTAGTCGGCGAGGTCCGCCTTGGTCTTGATCCACGCTGGCGTGGCTGCCGCAAGTTCGTGGACCAACGTCAGGCATTCCTCGACCGGCCTGAAGAACAGCTGGCACACCAACTGGTACGACGGAGAAGCTTCCGGGGTGCGCGCCTCGTCACCCATCACCCGCGCCACGATGTCGTCCGCCGACGTCTCAACGTTGATCGAGGAGCCGGCGATGCTCTTGGACATCTTCGGGTGCCCGTCGAACCCTGTGGTAAGCCGGGAGTAGATCGACGCCAGCGCGAATTCGCGGCGGAGGCTGGTGTCAGCGCCGAACCGCTGAGTGACCTCGCGTGTGAACCGAACGTACTTGTGCTCGTCGACGCCAAGCATGACCAGCACTGCGTCGAACTGTTGGCCGAGTGTCACGAAGTCGGCGGCCATCAGCGCCAGCGACACCTTTCGCCGGAAGGTCATTCGACTGTCCACAACCCCCATGGAGGCGTAGTAGCTGTGGTTGTCCTCCTCAGCCCGGTCGAAGTCGGAATCCTGCGCGTAGAAGCCGAGCAGGTACATCGTGCGCAAGCAGTCGAGGTCGCCGAACTGGTTACGCAGGATGCCGGTGGTGTCGTTGAAGCCCATTCGGCGGCAGAAGCTGGCGAACCGGTCGGCCAGCTCACGGGTCTGTGCCAGAGACCGGCCCTTGCCGTTGTGCGCGTCGAGATCCCCCAGCACGATCTGGCACAGTTCGCCACCGTTCTGGAACGCGGTGATGCCACGGATCTGCGCCACGGTGCCCATGTGCGGCACCCCGGACATGCCGAATCCGGTTGTGATGATCCGCGACGGCTGCGGCGTAGCCAGGAACTCGGTGGCGCGGTGGTGGCATAGCCAGCGGACGTTCAACTCGTCTGCGTCGAGTCCAGCCAGGCCGAAGGTGAACCGCTCCAACTCGAACGTGTCGTAGCCGTACTCCTGCACGACATTCTGGTAGTAGCCCTCGGAAAACATCCTTGGCAGGACCGGATCGGTTCTGACCGGGGGATCGGACGTGGTGGCCGATTTCATGGTGAGCTCCTCCTGGCTGGGCGATCGCCAGCGAACTACCAACGACGATGCTCGACGCTCAGCGAGGCTGAGCAGACCATAGGGAACCCTCACGGTGAGGGGGCGTTGTGGTCTGCCCGATGTCCGTCCGGGCAGAGGACGGTATTACGGTGACGATCCCGCG
>Ga0302322_100005473_pt1 | contig 11142 bp, 9 predicted proteins | sample Fen_T0_2_FD_203757 | JGI IMG/M metagenome (GOLD analysis project Ga0302322, IMG submission 203757) | Peat permafrost microbial communities from Stordalen Mire near Abisko, Sweden - Fen_T0_2 | ecosystem: Environmental > Terrestrial > Soil > Wetlands > Permafrost | place: Sweden: Abisko... | reverse complement strand
TCCATGTTGTGCTCGGCCTTGCCGACGTTGTCGGTGTGCCCGCCGATTTCCAGCCGCACGTCTGGGTAGTCGACCAGCACCTGCACGGTCTTGTCGAGCACCGAGTGCGAGTCCTTGGTGATGACCGCGGAATCGGTCTTGAAGTTGATGCCCTGGATGACACCCGTGAACTTCTTGACCGCGGCCGGGATCTCATCCGGACAACCATCGTCGTCCTGGTAGCCGTTGACCGTCTCGGGCTCGTTCGGACACTTGTCCTTGTCGTCGGGGATGCCGTCGCCGTCGTTGTCGGGATCGGGGCAGCCGTCTTCGTCCTGGAAGCCGTCCTTGTCCTCGGCCTCGTTCGGACACTTGTCGTCCTTGTCGAGGATGCCGTCGCCGTCGTTATCTGGATCGGGGCAGCCGTCCTCATCCTGGAAGCCGTCCTTGTCCTCGGGCTCGTTCGGGCACTTGTCGATGCTGTCGGGAATGCCATCGCCGTCGGTGTCCTTGTCGACCTTGGGTGCGGGCGGGGGTGGGGGCGGCGGGGCAGGAGCCGGGGCCGGGGGTTCCGCGCCGAAGCCGACGTAACCGCTCAGGAGCAACTCCCAGTCAGGTCCACCGTAGCCAGTTTCGGTGCCCACTTTGGCGATCTTGTGGGCAATCGCAGCGGGCGCCATTCCACGCGCGTCGAAGCGCAGGCCGAACATGTCGTTGATGGGGAACTTGGCGCCGATACCGACATGGAAGAAGCCGTCGGTGTCGCGCGTGCGCGGATAGGTTTGCCCGTCGTCCGCATTGTAGGTACCCGGGAACGCACTGAGCGCGCCGTAGCCCACCAAGGCGAACGGGCGAACGTAACCCGAGTGAAGGAACGTGCCGATGACATGGCCGCGGTAACCGATGATCACGTCGCGGGTCGAGTCGTTGCGCGTACGGGTCGGGGAAATCAAGCCTTCGGCTTCGACCCCGATCCATTCGTTCAGGTTGTAGGCCAGGCGCAGACCGAACGCTCCACCCGTGTCAGGGGAAGTGCCCGTGCTATCGCCCTCCATGCGGCTAAGCCCGTGATCCTTGTTGTAGAAGTGAATGCCACCAAATACGCCGACCTCGATTGGGTTGACTTGCGCGGCAGGTCCCTCGCCTTCCGAGGCATGCGCCGAAAAAGCGCCCGAAAACGTACATGCCAAGAAAGCGGCGAGGACATGTGCCACCCCGTAACCTCGGTTTCTCCTCATGTTCTCTCCTTGTGGTTGTGGATAAGGGTCGCACTATACCGCAAGAAGCCACCGGGCGACAGAACAAGTCCCGAGGTCGGACAAAGGCCGGGACAGCCTCGGAAAGAAAGCCAGCTAACCCGCGGCTGCGTGCCGCTGCCGTAGCGAGGCCCGAATCTCGCTGACGACGACATCGCAAACGACGGTCTCGATCTTCTCCCGCGCGTCGGCGGGCAGGCCCTCGAACGCCACACACATCAAGATGCTTCCCTGTTTGGTCACGTTCTTCACCGTCTGGCAGCGACCGACAATCACAGCCCCGCCGCCGATCTTGAGGCGCATCCAAAGCACCGTCCCCGTAGGCGGCGCTTCCGCCACCAGCGCGGAAAGCCCGCTGGTGCTGACGTCGCTGGTGATGGCCGACACCGGTCCTGATGGAAACCCGAATTCGATTTGGTAGGCGCGCGCGACCCGAAGAGCACCACGCGTGGCCGCGCCTGTCTCGATGGCCAGCCGCTGCGCCATGAGCAGAACACCGCACAACTCGTGACGAGCTTGCATGTAGGCTTCGCTCGTCTCTGCCGCCAGGGATCCCTTCTTGAAATCGTCATGCCACTCACAAAACTGCGTGAGCCATTCGTTGAGGTTCATGGGCGCCATCATTTTCTGTTCCTGGTTGGGGTAGTTCCGTTCGCGGTAAGGGATAGGTCGGCAGATCGACTGGGGTTCTTTACTCGCGGCGCGGCGCCCCCGGTCCCCCATACCCGCCAACCATGGGCGCTGCGACAACCGTGCGCCAGGCATGGTACCCTCGCTGCGTGGCAAGCGAGCGACGCCTGCAAAGGATTGGCATGGGCGGTTCATGGATTTGAAAGAGCTGCCCACCCGCGCTTTCGCGCGCCACCCGTGGGAGATGGTGCGCGCGGATTTCTTCCTTGGCCTGCTCGGCGAACGGGTCACGGGCCAGGACAAGTCCGCGCTCGACATCGGCGCCGGCGATGGCTATTTCGCCGAGCGGCTGCTCGCCGGTCTGCCGGCGGTAGCGCGACTCACCTGTTTCGACTTGGCCTACGATACCCATTGGTTGCAAGGCAAGGCGGCGGGTGATCCGCGGCTGGCGTTCACCGCGACAAAGCCCGCGGGCAAATACGATCTCGTGCTCATGCTCGACGTGCTCGAACATGTGGAGGACGACCGGGGTGCCCTGCGCGACACGGTGTCGAGCTTCCTTTCGCCCGGGGGCTGGCTGATGCTCAGTGTGCCGGCTGGCGAGATGCTATTTTCACGCCACGACGAGCTCCTGGGCCACAAGCGGCGCTACACGCCCGCCCGTCTGCGAGCGCTGGTTGAAGAAGCGGGACTTGCCATCGTCGAACGCGGCGAGCTCTTCGCCAGCCTGCTCGTGCCGCGCGCCGTGGCCAAGCTCGGCGAGCTGGCGCTGGGCAGACATCGCGCCCAGGCGGAGCCAGTTTCTTCCCACATCGAGACGTCTCTTGGAACATGGAAGCACGGGAGGCTTGTCACCGCGCTGGTGACGGCCGCGCTTTCCGCGGATGCGCAGTGCTCCCGGATGGCAGCGCGTCTGCGCCTTCCTTTCATCGGTCTTTCAACCTGGGTGCTGGCCCGACTGCCATGACGGCTGATCACGTCGCATGGGTCGTACCCTGTTTTGACGAGGCCGCGCGCGTCGACGTCCCGGCGTTTCTTGCCCTGCTCGACGACAGCGCACCGGCCTCGCTGATCCTCGTAGACGACGGATCGCGCGACCAGACTCTCGCGGTGCTGCGCGGAATCGCCGCGCAACGGCCCGCCCAGGTCGAGGTGATTGCCTTGCCCACGAACCAGGGCAAGGCCGAGGCCGTGCGCCAGGGACTGCTGCGCGCGCTTGCCCGTGGCGCGGGCATCGCCAGCTACATCGACGCCGATCTGGCAACCCCGCCGAGCGAACTGTGCCGACTGGCCGCCCTCGCCCGCGCCGGCGCGTACGACATTTTGATGGGCTCGCGCGTACAGCTCCTCGGCCACACCATCGAACGTCGGCACGACCGCCACTATCTCGGCCGTATCTTCGCGACCTGCGCCAGCATCAGTCTGGGCCTGCCGGTCTACGATACCCAGTGCGGGGCCAAGCTATTTCGCCACACGCCGGCGCTCGAATCGGCGCTGATTGCGCCTTTCGCCTCGCGCTGGATCTTCGATGTCGAGCTGCTGGCGCGCCTGGTTCGCCCGCGCCCAGGGATCGCGGCCATCGTGGCAGAGCGCATTCGCGAGGAGCCACTGCTGGCGTGGACCGACATTCCCGGCTCCAAGCTGCGCCCCGCGGCGGCCCTGCGCTCAGGGTTCGATCTGCTGCGCCTAGGCTTGAAACTGCGCCGCCGATAGGCGCGCCACGGAAAATTGCCGCGGATCGAGCCGGCCGAAGACGAGACAGGCAGTGATTGCCTAAGATTCTGTTATTGTTATCGCTTTCGATGTCACTGTCAGACCAACTCATCGCCTCCGGGCGAAAACTGCTTATCAACAATTACGGCCGGGCGCCCATCGTCATGTCGCGCGGCGAAGGCTGCGTGCTGTGGGATGTGGACGGCAACCGCTACCTCGACATGACCGCCGGCATTGCGGTGTGCATCCTGGGTCACGGGCATCAGGGGCTGGCGCAAGCCATCGCCGAACAAGCCGCACGCCTGCACCACACCTCGAACCTGTATTTCATCGAGGCACAGATTCGCCTGGCCGAGGCCCTGGCCAAGCGCGCCTTCGCGGGCAAGATGTTTTTCTGCAACTCGGGCACCGAGGCCAACGAAGCGGCGCTTAAGTTGGCGCGGCGCTACCAGGGCGTGGTGCGCGGCAAGCCCCAGCGGGTCGAGCTCATCTCCTTCGAGAACAGCTTTCACGGCCGAACCATGGGCGCGCTGTCGGTCACCGGCCAGGCCAAGTACCGGCAAGGCTTCGGGCCGATGGTGGGCGACGTGCGCTTCATTCCGTTCGGCGACGCCGACGCTGCTCGCGCTGCCATCAGCGAGCGCACCTGCGCGGTCATCGCCGAGCCCATCCAGGCCGAGGGCGGCATCAACCTGCCACCGCCTGGCTATCTGCAAGAGCTCCGCCGCCTGTGCAGCGAGCGCGGGGCCCTGCTCATCTTCGACGAGATCCAGACCGGCGTGGGCCGCACGGGAACCTTCTACGCCTTCGAGCGCGAGGCCATGGTGCCCGACATCGTGACCTTGGCCAAGGGTCTGGCAGGCGGCGTTCCCATGGGCGCCATGCTGGCTAGCGACGAAGTCGAGCGCGCCTTCGAGCCCGGCACCCATGCATCGACGTTTGGCGGCAATCCCCTGGCCTGCGCCGCCGCGCTGTACATCCAGCAGGCCATCGACGAGCAGAACCTGCTTGGCCAGTGCAAGGAAGCCGGGGCCCACCTGGGCTCGGCGCTATCGCGCCTGGCCGAACGGCGCAGGCCAAAGACGCGGGGCACGCGCGGCCGGGGGCTGCTGCAAGGCCTGGTGCTGGATGGCGAGGCCGGTCCGGTGGTCCAGAAAGCCCGCGACCGCGGGCTACTGCTTTCCGTCGCGGGCGGCCAGGTGGTGCGTTTCGCGCCACCGCTCGTGGTTGGCAAAGACGAAATCGACGAAGCCGTGGCAATCCTGGACGAAGTCCTTGTGGAAAGCTGACGAGAGCCAAGACAACGACGCAGAAACAACAACGCTCAAGAGCAACCAAGAGCAATCAAGAGCAATCAAGATGGACAAGAAACGCGATTTCCTAAGCTTGTTTGACGTCAGCGATGTGGAGCTGGCCATGCTCATCCGCCGCGCGGAAGAGCTGCGCTTCGTGCGCCAGATGCGCGAGCCGCACGCGACGCGGCCGGGGCGCATGCTGGCGCTCATCTTCGAGAAGGCGTCGACGCGAACGCGTGTGAGTTTCGAAGTGGCGATTCAGGAACTGGGCGGACACGCGGTGGTCCTCGGCCGCAACGACTCGCAACTGGGCCGTGGCGAACCCATCAAGGACACCGCGCGCGTGATGGCCCGCTACTGCCACGGCATCATGGTACGCACCTTCGGCCACGACGTCGCCGAAGAGCTGGCCCGCTACGCCTCGGTACCTGTCATCAACGGCCTCACCGACCTGCTGCACCCCTGCCAGGTGCTCGCCGACCTGCAAACCGTCTACGCCCACGTGGCCAACCGTGAAACCAGTCCCTCCGGGCAGGCGCCCGACGTGCTTTCTGTTTTGCGCAGCGTGCGCTATGCGTGGGTGGGGGATGGCAACAACATGGCCAACACTTGGATCGAGGCAGCCGGACTGCTGGGGCTCGACCTTGCGCTGGCTTGCCCCAAAAACTACGAACCCGATGCGACCGTCCTGGCCAAGGCCAAGGGCACCGGCAAGGGCAAGATTCAGCTCACGCAGGATCCGCGCGAGGCGGTGGCCGGCCGCCACGTCCTGTCGACCGATGTGTTCGCTTCTATGGGCAAGGAAGCCGAGGTGGAGGCGCGACGGAAGGCATTCGCGGGCTACTGCCTGGATCAGAAACTGGTCAGCGCCGCCGACGGCAAAGCCATGGTGCTGCACTGTTTGCCCGCGCACCGGGGCGAGGAAATCACCGACGAGGTCATCGAGGGGCCAGCCAGCGTGGTTTGGCAAGAGGCAGAGAACCGGCTGCACGCGCAGAAGGCCTTGCTCGAATGGCTGCTGCCCTAGCTTGCCGAGAATCTTCCTAGGGGACGCCTGTGCCAGCACGTGAAGAGCTTTCCGGACTCGGGCCCAAGGGTGACAAGCCCCGCCTCAACCCCAGTCTCGATTTCACGCAGCTCAAGCTAACACCCACCGAAGGCTTCATCCTTTCGCGCATTGATGGCCGCGCAAGCTACGACGAGGTCTGCCGCATATCCTCGCTGGGCCGGGAGGAAACCCTAGCCATCTTGCGCAGGCTGAAGACGGAAAGGATCATCCTGGGGCCTGGGGAATCGGCCCCAGCGCCGCGCAAGACCCATCGCTCGCTGCGGTCGCCCAACCCGGACTACCACCCCAAGACCCCGCCGCCCGTGGTCGTCACCGACCAAATGTTGCGCCAGGCGCGGGAAAGATCCGAGGGCAAGGCCGACCAGGATCAAGCCGCCCCCATGTCGATGCTTGAGCGCCTGGACGACGGCGGGCCCGTGGATCCAAGTGACCTTGTGGAAGGGCCGGATCTTTCCGACGAGACCAAGCGGCGCATCCTCCGATTGCACCGTCGCATGCGCAAGCTCTCAGCGCACGAGTTGCTAGGTGTTGCCAAGGACGCCGATGGCGCCGGCATCAAGCGCGCCTTCGGTGCCGCCTCGAAGGAGCTGCACCCCGATCGCTATTTCGGCAAGGATCTGGGCAGCTTTCGCGAAAAGCTGGCCAAGATCTTCAACCGCATCACCGAAGCCGTGCAAGAGCTAGAAAAGGCCCGCAAAGCCAAGAAATAGAGGGCCGCTACACTCTCTGTGCTCTCCCAATACCGTGGTACTCGAGGCCGGCGGCGCGCACGTCGGAGGACTCCCAGATGTTGCGGCCATCGAACACTGCCTTGCCGCGCATGAGCCCGGCCAGGCGCTGGAAATTGGGACGTCGGTAGTCGCGCCACTCGGTGACCAGGACCAACGCATCGGCGCCCTCGGCGCAGGCGTAGTTCGACTCGACAAAACGCACGCGCTGACCCAGCAATTTCTGCGCGGCCGGAATGGCGACCGGATCGGTGGCCACGATCTCGGCCCCCGCGGCCAAGAGATCCTCGGCCACCACCAGCGCCGGGGCCTCGCGTAGATCGTCGGTGCCCGGCTTGAACGCCAAGCCCCAAAGGGCAATGCGCTTGCCCGCCAGGTTGCTCTGAAAATAGCGCCGGATGTCCTCGGCCAGCCGGTGCTTCTGCCGATCATTGACGGCCACCACGGCTTCGAGCACACGCAAGGGCACACCCGCCTCGTGGCCGGTGTTGATGGCGGCCCGCAGATCCTTGGGAAAACAACTGCCGCCAAACCCGACGCCAGCAAAGAGGAACTTGGTTCCGATGCGCGCATCCGAACCCATGCCCTTGCGCACACATTCGATGTCGGCCCCCACCGCGTCGCACAGGTTGGCCAGGTCGTTCATGAACGAGATGCGCGTGGCCAGCATGGCATTCGCCGCGTACTTGGTCAGCTCGGCCGAGCGGCGATCCATGACCAGCATACGATCGTTCGAGCGCGTGAACGGCGCGTACAGGGCCTGCAGCACGGCGATGGCGCGCGCGTCGCTGGTGCCCACGATGATCCGGTCGGGCTTCATAAAGTCGTTGACCGCGTCGCCCTCTTTGAGAAACTCGGGATTGGAAACCACCGCGAATGCACAGCGCGCGTGCTTGCGCACGATGTCCTCGATCTTGTCGCCGGTTCCCACGGGCACCGTGGACTTGGTCACGATCACGGCGAAGCCGGTGAGAGAGAGCGCGATGGTTTCGGCGGCCGTCAGGGTGTGGGATAGGTCGGCCGATCCGTCGGGAAGCGGCGGCGTACCCACGGCAAGAAAGACCACCGCGCTGCCGGCCACGGCTGCAGACACATCGGTCGTGAAGGACAGTCGTCCCTCGCGCACGTTGTGTGCGATGAGTTTTTCCAGACCTGGTTCATAGATGGGGATCTCACCGCGTTCGAGCATGGCGATCTTGGCCGCGTCGATATCTGCGCAAACAACGTCGCTGCCCATGTCGGCGAAGCCTGCCCCGGCCACAAGTCCGACGTATCCGGTCCCAATCACGGCGATCTTCATAGCTGCCGCGAAAGCTAACACGCGGCACGCCATTTCGTCACACCCCAAGGATGTCTTACGGGGGACTGGCTCGCTCTCGCTCGCAGTCCCCCGGGCCCCCCTCGCTGCGCCCAGCAAAGCTGGGCTACGCTCGCCCCACACGACAGGCCCCCGACCCTGGAGTACAATGCGGCCAGCGCGGCCGTCATGGTGGACATCGCACAGATCGAGCAGCTTCTCACCCAGACCGGACTCGGGCTGGCCTCGGTGTTCGAGATCTTCCCGGACATGGTATTCATCGTTGACCGCGACGAGCGCGTAATCTTCGTGAACCAGGTCGCGGCCCGCGCCCTGGGCGGCAGAGCCGAGGAGATTGTCGGTCGCCATCAGCGCGACCTCTTTCACCCCGATCTGGCCGTCCGCCAGAGCCTGGCCATCCAGCACGTCTTTCACACCGGCGAAACCGTGGTCACCGAGGACCAGCAGGATCTAAACGTCCGCCGGGTTTGGATCGACACACGCCTGGTTCCGTTTCGCGATCCCTCGGGCAACATCGCGGCCGTGGTCGGCATCGCGCGCGACGTCAGTGAGCGCCGCCTGGCCCAGGAAACCCTGGCCCTGCGCGAGGCCTACCTGCGCAGCATGCTCGACAACCTGCCCTACCTGGCGTGGTTGAAGAACCCCGAGGGAAAATTCCAGGTCGTCAACCAGCCCTTCGCGCGCGCCTCGGGCAAGGAGCGCCCGTCGGATCTGCTGGGGCTGGACGACTTCGACATCTGGCCACACGAGCTAGCCAAGCGCTACGTTGCCGACGATCAGGAGGTCATGCAGACGTGCCAGCAGAGACTGGTCGAAGAGCAGATCTCCGACCACGGCATCCTCATTTGGGTCGAAACCTTCAAATCACCGGTCTACGATGCCGCGGGCAAGGTCATCGGCACCACCGGTCTCGCCCACGACATCACCCTGCGCCGGCAGCTTCAGGAGGAGCAGCGGCGCTCGCGCGAACAGCTGCGCGCCCTGGCCGCCCACGTGGAATCCGTGCGCGAGCAAGAGCGCGTGCGCATCGCCCGGGAAATCCACGACGAGCTCGGCCAGTCGCTGACTTGCATGGGCATGGATCTGGCCTTCCTCGATAGGCAGATTGACCCGGAAAACAAGGATGCGTCGGCGCGCGTGGCCGCGCTGGTCGAGCTGGTCAAGGACACCATCCGCTGCGTGCGGCGCATTTCCTCCGAGCTGCGCCCGAGCATCCTCGACGATCTGGGCTTGGGCGCGGCCATCGAATGGCTGGCGCACGATTTCGAAACGCGCACGCAGATCGCCTGCGCGGTGGAGGTGCCGGAAGATCTCTCGCTGCCCTTCGATTTGGCCACGCCCCTTTTTCGCGTGTGCCAGGAGGCGCTGACCAACGTCACCCGCCACGCCAGCGCCACCAACGTCTCGCTCCACCTCACGTGTTCGACGGGCCACATCGCCCTCACCATCAAAGACAACGGTCGCGGCATCACCGAGGAAGAGATCAAACGCTACGGATCACTCGGCCTGCTCGGCATGAAAGAGCGCATCGGCATCCTGGGTGGAACCCTGGACGTGGAAGGCAAGCCGGGCGAAGGCACGACCCTGGCCATTCAGATTCCCCTGGGAGCAAACCCGCGCCCGCGCGACTAGGGGCTGCGCGGACGGCGGATTCACCCGGCCTTCTACTTGCACGTCGGCTGCGTGCCTGGGCACTGCCAGGTGCCGTTCACGTAGCAAACCGTCAGGGTGTGGACGTAGCGCATGTCGGTGGACTTGGTGAAGCGGAACCAGTGCGAGTCGGGACCGGGCAGGCTGAGGAAGTCCACCACCATGCCAACGTCCACATCGGCGAGCTGGTCGGTCACCCTGGGTGCCATGGTCTGGTCCGGAACGCCGACGCTGCATTTCGAGCTCGACGTGCCCACCTGCGGCTTGGGATCGGGATTCGTCACCATGCCGCCCTCGGTCCGGCAGCAGGGATCGCCCCAAGGCACCACGGCCGTCTTGTCGCCCCAGTAGGCGAAGTAGGCCTTGCCCCCCGCAAGCAGCTCGTCGCGCGTGTATTGGTCGGAGGGATCCACCGGCCCCCACCCCGACCCCGCCGCCGTGTTGGTCTGCTCGGCCTTGGCTTCCTTGAGGTAGGTGGCGGCGTTGAAGCCCCAGTCATCACAGTCCGTGGCGATGACGGTGATCGCCGAGATCTTGCCGGTGCTGGCCTCGACCGCCAACCGAGCGCCGAGGACATAGGGATGGCTCGCGCTAGCGGCGATCACCTCGGTGAAGGAGCCGCACAGGCTGACGTCGAGAAGGTTCATGCTGAGATCGGGCGTGAGTGGCGTAGCCCACAGACCCGAGCCGAGCGCGACCGTGGCGCCGTTCTCGGTGTACTTGGCCGAAGCCGCGAGCGACATGCCCGAGGTATCACCCGTCTTGAGGGCGGCCAGGTAGCTGTCGATCGCTGCCTGGAGCATCGCGCGCGTGCAGCCACTGGTACTCGTAGAGCCGCCGGTGCTTGTCGCTCCGCCTGTGCCCACCTTGCCGCCGCTGCCGACGACCCCGCCCGTGCCGACGGTGCCACCCGCGCTAGCCACTCCTCCCGAGCCAATCTTGCCTCCGCTAGAGGAAGCACCGCCCATCGCAATGAAACCACCCGTGCCGCTGCTTCCGCCATTCACCGCGGTGCCGCCAGTACCACCCGTGCCGCTGCTGGCCGTGCTGCCGCCAGTACCACCCGTGCCGTTGCCATGCGCGCTGGTCGTACTGTTGCACGCGCAAATCGCGGCCATGGAAATACCCCAAACGATGAGTCGCGAGTTCATGGATTCCTCCGTACTAGAAAGCCCTCGGGGACCTATCCTCACGCGCCGCTGCCAGCGAAAGCCATGCTTCGGAATTGCGGACGTAATTTGCCCCAGAGGAGCACAAAAGTCTAATTCCACTCGCCAATGGGTGCACGGCCTGCTGGGGTAGCCGCTATCACCGCGCGAACGTGGCCTTGACCAGGGCCACGGCCACCATGCCGATGCCGGCTAAACACACGAAGAAGCCAGCGGCGCCCAGGCGAAACCATGGCAAGACCTCGCTCCGCCCTTGCTCGTCGAGCAAGCGATGGCACGACACGGGCGACCACAACCAACCGCGCGTGCTGGCACCCAGGCGCGCGAGCGCCCTG
>Ga0302322_100005472_pt1 | contig 11143 bp, 9 predicted proteins | sample Fen_T0_2_FD_203757 | JGI IMG/M metagenome (GOLD analysis project Ga0302322, IMG submission 203757) | Peat permafrost microbial communities from Stordalen Mire near Abisko, Sweden - Fen_T0_2 | ecosystem: Environmental > Terrestrial > Soil > Wetlands > Permafrost | place: Sweden: Abisko... | reverse complement strand
GGTGAGCGCCTCGAGCTCCTTGAGCGAGAGCTTCTTGGGGTCGACGATGACGCCGCCCTTGCCGCCGCCGTAGGGGATGCCGACGACCGCGCACTTCCAGGTCATCCACATCGCGAGGGCCTTGACCTCGTCGATGCTGACATCCTGGTGATAGCGAATCCCGCCCTTGGCCGGTCCGCGGCCCAGGTTGTGCTGGACGCGGTAGCCCGTGAAGACGCGGACCGTCCCGTCGTCCATCTTGACGGGGAAGGTCACGGTGAGGGCCCGGCGGGGTTCGCGAAGGACCTGGCGGATGCCCGGGTCCAGCTTCAGGTGCTCGGCCGCGAGGTCGAACTGCTGCTGGGCAACGGCCCACGGGTTGATCGTCGCGGCGACCTGTTCAGTGGTCATGGAGCGGAGGTCCTCCTGCTCGGCCGCCCGGGACGCCGGGACGGCCGCTGCGATCGCCGCCCCTCCGGGGCGGCCACGCTGCCGCCTCCGGGACGGCTGCCGGTCGGGACGTTGCGGACCCGCCTCGCGGGACCGTCCTCCACGACGGAGTGCTGAGTTGGGCCGATCATCCGGCCCTGCCCTGTCCCGCGGCGAGTGCCGAACGGGGACGCAGGTTCCGGGCGGAATGGCCCGGTCACCGACGGCAATGGTACCGAACCCGGCCCGTATCCGCTTCGCAACCATTGGTCCGGGTCACGTATACGACCTCCGGTGTCTTGATCGGGGCCTCCGAGCGTGCGCAGGGTGACGGGCGTTCCCACCGGCCTCAGCGCCGCAGCAGCATCACCGCTCCGACCGCGCCGGGGCCGAGGTGGGGGCCGACGGACGGGCCAACCGTCTGGATGCTCACGAATGCCGGGTCCACGCCGCCGGGAAGCCCGGCCACCACCGTGTCGCGGAACGCCTCGATGTCGTCCGTGACCGTCTGGAGGATCGCAATCCGCTCGACCGGGCGCGCCGTGAGCAGCTCGATGACCCGCTCACGGGCCCTGGCGCGGGTCCGGACCCGGTCGGCCGTCTCGACCAGGCCACCCACGACCGTGATGATCGGCTTCACCGAGAGCATCGTCCCGATCGCGGCGCGCGCCGCGGAGAGGCGGCCGCCCTTGCGAAGGTATTCGAGCGTGTCGAGGGCGACAAACAGATCCAGGTCGGCGGCCCGTTCGCGGATCGTCGCCGCGATCGCGGCGCCGGTCCGGCCGGCCGCCGCCAGCTCTGCGGCCAGCATCGCGAGGTGACCCGTCCCCATCGAGGCCGAGGTCGAGTCCACCACGTGGATCTCGCGGCCGGGATGCTGCTGCGCCCCGATCTCCGCGCTCGCGAACGTCCCGGACAGCCGGCTGCCCACGGTCACGCAGACGACCGAATCGGCTCCCGCGGCGAACGCGTCCGCGAACGCCCCGGCGAAGGCGCCGGGCGCGGCCGCGGCGGTCGTCGGGAAGGGGGCGTCCGGGGCGAGCATCCGGGTCCAGAAGTCCGCCGTGGAGAGGTCCACGCCGGACCGGTACTCGTGCGCCCCGAAGCGGACAAGGAGCGGCACAACCCGGATTCCCATCGCGTCGGCGATCGGGAGCGGGAGGTCCGAGGCAGAATCGGTGACGATCGCGACGTTGGGCATCTGCGCATGATACGGATGGCTGTGACCGTCTCCGTCGCCGGGCGCGTGGACCTCCCGCCGGGCGCCGGTCGTCGATGCCGCCCCGGGGCCCCGGTCTACGTTTCGGGCGCGGGCCCGGGCAGGCCGATGAAGCTCAGGTGGTGTTCGACCGTCCGAAGCCGCCAGAGCGGCAGGACGGCGATCGCGAGCATGACCAGCGTGGCCACGAGCAGGCCGTCGATTCCGCTTACGTCCGCGGCCACGCCGCCCGCGATGCTGCCGGTGATCTGGCCAAGGGCCAGGAAGACGGAGTAGAGCCCCATGATCGCGCCGCGGTCGCGTGGGTACGGCTCGGACATGTCCGCGAGCAGCCCGAGCGCCGCGGGCGTGGCGCCCGCGAGCACGAACAGCCCTCCCACCACCGGCACCATGAGGACGACCGTCAGGATCACGGGCATGCCCGCCCCGTGGTTGATCGCCACGGCCGCGGCAACGAGCGCAGCGCCGCCACCGAGCCCGTAGAAGATGATCGTGGTCCGGCGCAGCTTCTTGAAGCGATTCCCCCAGTAGACGAGGCCGGCGAGGAACACGAGCATGCCGACGGCCAGCCCGGCGCTCACGAGAAGGGGCGACACGCCTGCCATCAGGCGCTGGTCGGCGTAGCGCGGATCGGGCGCCTTGACGAGCTGGAAGATCGACTGGGAGGTCCAGAGCCCGATGGCCGCATTCACCGCGATCCAGGTCGGCGCGAGCAGCCAGACATGGGCGCCGGACAGGATCTCCAGGTAGCGCGCCAGGCTCGTGCGCTGCTCGTGCTCATGGCCTCCGTGGTCCGCTCGAGGATCGGCGACGCCGAACCGGTAGATCGCCCACGAGACGCCGTAGAGGAGCGCGTTGAGGAAGAACGCGTCGCGATGGAGAAGGGTCCAGAGCGGCCCCGCTGCCACGATTCCCGCCCCGAGGCCGGCCAGGGTTGCAGCCTCGAATCGAGCCACCGCCTTCCCGCGCAGGCCCTCGTCGCCCATGGTGGCGATCGCGATGAAGCCGAGGATGGAGGGGACGCTCGCCGCCGTCGAGGCACCCTCCAGCCAGCGGGTGCCGCCGAGCAGCCACAGGTTCGTCGTGATCCCGGTGAGGATGACGGCGGCTGCCCCGAAGGCCGGACCGAGCTGCATGATCCGGTGGTAGCCGAATCGATCGGCAAGCGGTCCGAACAGCGGCGAGAGAATCAGCTCGGCCGCGAAGAACGAGGCCGTGAAGATCGCCACCGTGATCGAAGAGACCTGCTCGCCGCCGTGCTTCGGCAGGTCGGCCAGGTAGTAGACGAGCATCGCGCCGGTCAGGCCCGTGCTGAATCGGAGCGTCAGGGTCCCCATGATGACGGACCAGACGGAGCGTGCCATCGCTGCAGGGTACCCGGCATGGGCGCGCGGAGCAGCCCTAGAATGCGGTGAGATGGATCCCGACCGGCCGCTTGCGCCCGCCCTGCTCGCTCGCGGCGGGTCCGGGGCCGTGGTCGCGCCGCACCACCTGGCAACTGCGGCCGGCCTGGGCATCCTCCGGGCCGGTGGAAGCGCCGTCGACGCCGCGATTGCCACGAACGCCGTCCTGGGGGTGGTCATGGGCGAGGCGTGCGGTCTTGGCGGCGACGCGTTCTGGCTCGTGTGGGACGAAACGGCGGGGACCCAGGTCGCGCTCAACGGGTCGGGCCGGGCTCCCGCCCACGCCGATCCCACCGCGCTACGGGCCCGCGGGCTCTCGGCGCTCCCGTTCCGCGGGCCCCTGACGATCACAGTGCCGGGGGCAGTCCGATCGTGGGCCGACGCGCACGCCCGTTGGGGCCGTCTGCCCGTGGCCGCGTTGCTCGCCCCCGCGATCGAGCTGGCCCGGGATGGCTTCCCCGCAGACGAGCTCTTCGCCCGGGCGGTCGAGGGATCCGCACGGGTCTTCGACGTGGAGCTTGGCCCGCTGGCCCTTGGGTTCCACGCGGTCTACCGACCCGCCGGGCGACCCTGGCGTCTGGGCGAACGGGTTCGCCTGCCCGCGCTCGCGGCCACGCTGCAGCAGCTCGCGACCGCCGGGCTCGGTGACTTCTACGAAGGCGCCCTGGCGGCGCGCCAGGCCGCGGCGCTCGCGGCGGCCGGCTCCGCGTGCGCACGGTCGGACCTGGCGGCGCACGCATCCACGTGGGAGACGCCGCTTGCCCTCGACTACCGCGGCGTGACCGCCACCACGCACCCACCCAACAGCGCGGGCGTCGTCGGCCTCGAGATCCTGAACATCCTGCGGGCACTGCCCGCGCCCGGCCCCGGGGACTTCGCTCCGGGCGGCGGGGGTGCCACCGCCGGCCCGGACCTGCGCTGGGTCCACGTCGGGATCGAGGCGACGAAACGTGCCCTCGCGGATCGGGACGCCCACCTGACCGATCCCGCCTTCGGCGCGATCCCGGTCGATCGCCTGCTCGACCCGGCGTATGGGGCCGAGCTGGCCGGGCGGATCGACGCCGGCCGGGCCGCAGATTCCCCACCGGCGAGCAACCCGCCCGGCGGCGGGACGATCTACCTGGCGGTGGTCGACCGCGACGGCAACGCGGTCAGCCTGATCGAGTCGAACTACGCCGGCTTCGGCTCAGGAATCGTCGACCCGGCGACGGGGATCGCCTACCAGAATCGCGGGAGCTACTTCAGCCTGGACCCGGGCCACCCGAACGTGCTGGCCCCCGGCAAGCGGACGCTCCATACGCTCCTGCCCGGCATGCTGTTCCGCGACGGCCGGCCGTGGGTCGTCCACGGGTCGATGGGCGGCGACGCGCAACCGGCGATCTTCGCCCAGGTCGTGTCGGCGCTGGTGGACGGTGGCGTGGACGTCGCGACCGCCGTCGCCGGGCCGCGCTGGCACGCGGCGTCGCCCCGCCATTTCGCGCCCCCGGACACGGTCGTCATCGAGCCGCGCTTCCGTGACGGGCTGCTTGCCGGGCTCGCCTCGATGGGGCACCGCCTCGACGTTCGCGGGCCGTTCGACGGCGGGCTCGGGCATGCCCATGCGATCGAGCTGGTGAGCGGCGGACCCGCTCGCGGGGGCACGCTGGCAGCGGCGACCGATCCGCGCTCCCTCGGGCTCCCGGCGGCCTGGTGAGAGGCTCGTCGGGCCGCGATCCGCTGCTTGCGCCCGGGCCACGGGCCGCGGTGCTCGAGCGGCTCGGCCGTCTAACCATCGATGACCTCCAGCGGCTCGATGCGGCCGTCCGCGCGCTCCGCGCGGAGAAGCCGTACCGCGGGCGGGTGGACAAGGGCTTCTGGCTCGCGTGGTACGAAGGGCCGCGGCTCACCAGCGCAGAGCGCGGCGACGTGGGCGAGCTGTTCCCGGCCGTCGTGGTCGCGATCGCCTCGGGGCTCACGGGACTCGACGTCAGGCGGCTCGGTGCCCGTCTCGGCGGCGGAGACCGGACAGGCGCCTTCGGCGACCTCGTACGCCTGGTGCGTCCAGCCTCGGCGGACCGCGCACTGCAGCACACGGCAATCGCCTTGATCGACGACGCGGTGGCGCCGTGGGACCCGCGCCTCGCGATCATGGCCTGCTGGAACGTGGCGTGTGCGGTGACGCTCCGAGCGCACTTGACCGTCCCCGTCGTCGACGCGCTCGAGCGTGCCTGGCGCCAGGCGCTGGGAGAACCGCCGGCCTGACGATCGCGGGCCGCAGGGAACGGCCCGATGGCACCGCGCCCGGGGCCATGGACGCGTGCGATACTCGCCTCGGGACCAGCATCACCTGCGGCGGACGCCACGTCCGCACCGCCCGCGGAGGACCCGGTGACCTCGAACATCTCGCAGTCCTACCCGTACTCGAGCGAATCCGAGGTCGAGCGCGCCGCGGCGGTGGACGCGACCGTTGCTGCCCACTCGGGCCTCGACGTGACGATCGCGGGCGAGTCCTCACCGCTGGACCGGGGCGAGCGCTGGTGGACCTACCACCATGCCGGCTGCGGCGGCACTCTCCACGCGGCCGGCTACGCACGCGACCAGCATGCGGTCTACGTCCTGTGCGACCGCTGCGGGAAATCCGCGCTCCGCTGAGGATCACCACCCACCGCGGCCGACCACGTCGATGACGCCCGGGCACGGTCCCGAGCCGGACGCCTCCACGCTCCGCGCGGCGCGCCGGCGCCTGCTTTTCGACATGCTCGGGATCGTGGCGTCGGCCGCGGGCTTCGGCGTCGTCTTCGGGCTCACCGCGCGAGCAAACGGGTTCTCCCCGATCGAGGCAATGGCATCCTCCGTGATCGTCTTCGCGGGGGCATCGCAGTTCCTCGCCGCGGGGATGGTGGGGGCCGGGTTCGGGTGGGCCGCGATCGTGATCCTGACCGGGCTCGTCAATGCCCGTCATCTCCTCTACGCGGCCGCGCTGGGGCCGTGGCTGCGTGATCGATCGCGCGGCGAGCGGGCGCTGATGGCACACGTCCTCACCGACGAGTCGTTCGCGCTCAGCCTGGTCCACTTCCGACGGCTGGGGTTCGCCGACCGGCGCGGCTACTGGCTGGCCGCGATCGGCGGGGTCTTCATCCCCTGGAACCTCGCGACGCTCGCGGGAGTCCTCGGAGGCCAGGTCGTGCCCGATCCGCGCCTCCTCGGCCTCGACATCGTCTTCCCGGCGGCGATGGCGGGGCTCGCGGTGGGCCTGGCCACCGCCCGGCGTGAGGTCGCGGCGGGCGTCGCGGGCGTAGGAATTGCTATCGTCGTGGGGCTCGCGAGCGATCCACGCGCGGGCGTCCTGGCTGGCGGTTTCCTCGGGCCTGTCGTGGGACTCCTGGTCCCGCGCCGCGACCCGAAGGTCCCCGAGGTCGACGAGCTGCCCGCCGACCCGGCCTCGTTCAGCGTGCCGAATCGCTCCGACGACGGCCTCGCCCCGTGAGGAGCCCGAGGTGAACATCGGGCTGGTCGGGCTCGCCCTGCTCATGTTCGCGGTGACCTACCCCGCACGGGCGATCCCGCTCCTCGCGCCCGCCTTCGAGCGCCTGCCCCCGCGTGCGCTCGAGTACCTCCGCCTCGTCGGACCGGCGGTGCTCGGGGCCATCGCAGCGTCGCAGGTGCTTGTGGCGACGGGCGCAGGAGGCCGGCCCGTGCTCCACGTCGGGATCGAGGCGGTGGCGGTGCTTGCCTGCGCGGCCCTCGTTGCGTGGCGCAGGAATCTCTTCCTCGGCCTGCTCGTCGCGATCGTCGCCGCAGCCGCCGCCCGGGCGCTCGGGATCGGCTGATCCGGCGGCACGAATCAGGGGCCGTCTCGACCCGAGCGCGTCGCGCGGCGAGGTCGCTGTCTCCAACGGGGTCGTCCAATCGTGGGCATCTCGCCGGTCTACAGGGCGCCCGGCGGGGTCGTCCGGTCAGTGGCATCTCGCCGGTCTACGGTGGCGACCACGGAGGCTGGATCCGTTGCGCACACCATCGCACCAACGAGGAGGCCCGATCTCAGGGAGATGCCGGTGCCCAGGTGGACCACCACCGCGACGACGACCGCCGTGAGGATCACGCCGGGCACGGCGAGCACCACGACCCGCGAGACGGCCCAGCGGAATGGCTCGAGCGGCGTCCGGAAGGACGCTTCGAAGATCAGGCCCGGGAGCAGCACGGCAAGCACGAGGTCGCGGGGTGATCCCGCGCGAAGCCTCCGGGAGCACGTAGCCCGCCGCAAGCCCAAGGAGGACCAGGCCCACCACGTACGGCAGCCGGATGCGCGCCGCGACCAGGCCCACCACGGAGGCTGCCGTCACGAGAATGACGAAGACACGGATCGCATCGACCGGGCTGCTCTCCAATGCGTGGCGTGTGCAGCGTCGACACCGCGGCTGTGACGCGCGCGGCACGCCCGACCTGGTCGCGCTCGACGCGGTGGCGCGCCCGCCGCGGACCCGGCGCGATGCGATACTCCTGACATGGCATCGGGGCATCCGGCGGAGTCCGCGGAGTGGCGCCTGGATGGGCTCGCCGATCGCCCAGGGCGCAGGCGGGGCGGCGTCCTTCGACGCGCTCTTCGACGCCAGGTCTCGCGCCTTCACGACCGGCGCCGGCTGCTCGCCATCCTCCTGCTCGCGCTGGCCGGCGGTATCGGGCTGGCAGGGATGTTCGCGCGCGGTGAGCTTGCCGGCGTCGACGCACGCGCCTACTGGGCCGCCGTGCGAATCTGGCTCAACGGTGGTGATCCGTACCACCCCGCCAGCCCGTTCATGCCCTACGTCTACGCGCCGTGGCTGCTCCCTGTGTTCGCCCCGTGGGCCCTCCTGCCATGGGACGTGGCGTGGTTCGTGTGGCGCGGCGGGACGATCGTGCTCCTCCTATGGACGGTCACCTGGGCCTACCGCCGCCACCCGCTCGCGACGGCCGTGACGGCGCTCCTGCTCGCGTTCCCGGCCTTCGCCAACCTCGACACGGGCAACATCAACCTGGTGCTGGTCCTGGTCCTCTGGGGGGCCCGGTTCACCGGTCCACGGACGGGCGGCATCCTCTGGGCACTCGCCGTCGCGATGAAATGGATCCCCATTGCCTTCCTGCCGATCCTTGCCCCGAAGGCACGACTGCATGGCGTCGTCTTCCTCGCAATCGGCGCGCTCCTGACGCTCGCCACGCTCCCACTCACGCTCGTCCAGCTCTCCGTCCTGTTCGGGCTCCCCCGGCCCGTGCGGCTCGACTACCTCGTCTTCCTGTGGGCGCTTGTTCCTTCGCTGTGGCTCCGACCAGACCCGGCCTGGTTCCTGCGGCCCGCGACATGGAGCGTGTGGGCCACTCGCCTGGTCACAACGATCGGCGCCGGGCGCCGACCCCCGCGCGGACAGGTCGACCCGGTCCCGGGCGGCGCGGGCCACCGGCTATGGATGGCGGCGCGCGGATTCTTTGGCCTGGCTGCCTGATCGCGCGCCGGTCCCAGCTGCCCTCCGACAGGGCGCCGAGACCACGCCGCGACCGCGGCCGGGCCGACCTCCCTGCCCGCCGGGCTAACGCTCCGCGCGCATGAATGGGTCGGGCTGACGATCGCCCGACGGACGGAGCGCCATCCCGCGGTATCCGGCGACGAATCCGGCGGCGACCAGCCGATCGCGCCACGGGTTAACCGGCCCGAGGGACTCGCCGTCGACCCGGCTCACGACAAGCTCCCGGAGGCGGCCGTCCACGACGAGCGCCCGAAGCGCAGCAAGCGCGTGACCCAGCCGCTCAGCGTCGCCGGCGGCAGGGAGGCTGACCAGCCTCTTGTTGCCGCGCTCGAGGTACAGGACCGCCGCGCCGTCCACGAGCACGACATAGGCGCCGGCTGCGCGCTGGAACGGCCGGCGGTCGGCTGCGTCGCGGCGCGGCCAGGCGAGCGCGGCGCCGTATGGCTGGGCCGGATCGGTGGCCGCGAGCAGGTCGACTCGCGGCGCGGCGGTGTCCCCCTCGCGGACCGCGCGCAGGCGGTCGATGGCGCCGGCGAGCGCGAACTGGGACGCCCCGAGCCCGTCCACGAAGTAGCCGCGCCGGATCCGGCCGGACTCCTCGAGCGCGCGGAAGACCGGGTAGATGGCCGCAAAGCCGCCGTCGATGCCCTCCGCCATCACGGCCTCGCGCGTCACGACGCCGTGGCGGTCGAGCAGGGCGAGCGAGAGCGCGTGAAGGCGCTGGGTCGCGCTCACAGGCGTGACGCCGCCCGGCCCCGCGATGCCGACCGCCGCCGAGCTATCGCCCGCCGCCGTATTCGGCTCGACGAGCGACCAGCGACCGGCTGCCTCGGGCGGGCCGAGCGTCGCGAGCCTGCCCGGCCGCGGGCGCCGGTCCCGGCCCTGGCGCTTCCAGCGGAGCGCTCGCAGCGGCGCGAATGTGTCGTTCGTCACCTCGCCGGCCCAGACCAGGTCCCAGAGGGCGTCAAGGACCTCGCGGTCGAGGCCACCGCCTGCGGCGGCATGGACCTCGCGATAGAACGATGCGCCGCGGCGGGCGAGGAGGTCGCGGATTGCCGCGTGGCGTGGACCAGGGACCGGATCGGCGACACCGGCCCCGGACGCGGCCAGGGCCGCGCGCAGCACGTCGCCCCGGCCGGGCCGGAAGAGCGCCACGCGGCCATCGTCACGGCCCAGCGCCCCGCACCCGATCCAGGCGACCTCACCGAGTGCGCCCAGCTCGTCGAGGAGTCGCGGCAGGTAGCCCGGAACGCGCACCGGGAGCACGTCGCGCTCGAGGACGGACGCGGGGATCGGGACCCCGGCGAGCTGGTCGACGACCTCGGCGAGCCGCTCGAGGGCGGCCTGGCCCCGCAGCGGCGCGGCGTGCTGGGCCCCCGTGCCTGGCACGGGGAAGACCCCCTGCCAGGCAGGCAGGAACCGCGCGAACGCGGCCGCGTCGACCGGCTCCACCTCCCGTCGCAGGCGCGCGAGCGACCGGCGGCGGAGGGTCCGGAGCACGTCCGGGTCGCACCATTCCCGCTCCGCCCCGCCCGGTCGGAACTCGCCCAGGAGCAGCGTGCCGGCGTCCGCGAGCCGCCCGAGCGCCTCCGTGACGATGCCCGCGGGCAGCCCCCAGCGATGGGCGGGCTCGACGGCGAGGAACGGACCGTGCGTGCGGGCCCAGCGAGCGAGCAATCCTGCGAGCGCATCCTGTGTCGGGCCGAGGAATGCGATCGGCGTGCCCTGCGGTGGCTGCGAGCCCGTCGCGTCCCGGTAGCGGCCCGCGTCCTCGACTGCGATCCAGCGTGGCTCGCCGCCGATCCGCACGACGATCGCACGGCGCGCCGCGCTGAGCGTCTCCAGCCATTCGTGCGCGGCCGGCCGCCCACCCCGCGTCCGGGCCGAGACCTCGCCCTCGGCCAGGTCGCCCAGCCGGCGGAGCAGGTCCGCGACCTGGTCCACGGAGCCAGCCTTTCGCTCATCGGTGAGGGCTTGCAGGCCCAGCTCCGTCTCGTCGAGCGCGGCCGGGTCGAGCAGCTCGCGGAGCTCCTCCTGGCCAAGCAGCTCGCGGAGCAGGTCGCGGTCAAGCGTGAGCGCCTGGGCGCGGCGCTCCGCCAGCGGCGAGTCGCCCTCGTACATGAAGGCGGCCACGTAGTCGAACAGGAGTGACGACGCCATCGGCGTCGCGGCCGGCGTCTCCACGCGATGGACGCGGATCTCGCGCCGGGCGATGCCCCCCAGCACCTCGCGGAGTGCCGGCAGGTCGAAGACATCCGCGAGGCATTCCCGGTAGGTCTCGACAAGGATCGGAAAGCTCCCGTAGCGGCGAGCGACACCGAGCAGGTCCGCGGCCCGCTGGCGCTGCTGCCAGAGCGGCGTCCGGGAGCCTGGGCGACGGCGCGGCAGGAGGAGCGCCCGGCCGGCGTTCTCGCGAAATCGCGCGGCGAAGAGCGCGGAGCCCCCGACGGCCGCGACCACGAGGTCCTCGATTGCCTCGGGATCCGGGAAGATGGCCTCCTCCACGCCGTCGAGGTCGCCCTCCGGCAGGCGGATCGCGATCCCGTCGTCCGACCAGATGGAGGCGACCTCCTGGCCGAGCAGCTCGCGGAGGCGCACTTCGATCGCCAGCGACCACGGGGCGTGGACGCGACCCC
>Ga0302322_100005471_pt1 | contig 11147 bp, 9 predicted proteins | sample Fen_T0_2_FD_203757 | JGI IMG/M metagenome (GOLD analysis project Ga0302322, IMG submission 203757) | Peat permafrost microbial communities from Stordalen Mire near Abisko, Sweden - Fen_T0_2 | ecosystem: Environmental > Terrestrial > Soil > Wetlands > Permafrost | place: Sweden: Abisko... | reverse complement strand
GGCCAAACTGGCATTGCGGATAACCGTTGCGCTGCGAGCCTCGTTCCGATCGTGGGTCGAGCGTTCGACCTGTTTGGTTCTGCTGCGCTTTCCCGATCGCGTAAATTGTTGTGTAACCGACTTGAACAGAGGGCCACGATTGGCCTTGACGACCAGGGCGTAGTTGCCGCCTCGTTCCTGCACCGCCGCTGCAAACGCACGCGTACAGTGCAGCGCATCGGCCGTAACGATGCTGCCTGTGAGATCGAGAAGGTCCAACAGCTCCAAAGCCCCCGCCGTCTCGTTGCGGCCGGGCGCCTTCCGCTGAGCAAGAGCCATGCGCGCATCCACTGCAAAGACATTGACCAGATGCAGAGGGGTGGCGTTGCCGCCACGTTCGTAAGCCCCGCGCAAAGCCTTGCCATCGATCGCCACCACTCCGGAGAGCTTGAGCTTGTTGGCTTTGGCAAATGCCGCCATGAATTGACGGAACGCGCGTTCGAAGGCTTTCGGCTCGAGCAGGCGGAACACCCGGCTGAACGTGTCGTGACTCGGGATGCCATGCTCCAGACGCAGGACGAGCCGCAACAACTCTTCCTTCGATTGTCCGAAGTCGGCCATGTCCGCACACGACTCCGCTCCGCACAGCACTGCGACCAGCGCGATGAACAGCACGTCCAGAAGTTCGTGTCTCGCATTGTCCGCGCGCGGATCCGGCAGGCGCTGGAATATCTTCGTGAATCGACCCATCCGACGTTCTCCATCGTTCTGGAGTCGTCTTCAGAATCTCTCTTGCAAAACATTGCAATAGATGTCGAAAAACCATATGCGATTCCCCTGCCTCCCTATGGGTCGGTCACGCTCTACTCGCAAGCATGTGCTTGCGAGCGGAGCCGTTAAGCGTCTCCGCCCCTTGGGTCGTGATCGTTGCCGCATGCTGCTTGCGTTTGGCCTTTCACTCATTGAGACGCGTGCGAGAGAGTGAGAGGTGGGCGGTGTGTTCCGTGACGGAGTAAGGATCGAGAGAGAGGCTCTCGGGTTCCGTCATGGAGATATCCTATGAGACAGCTTGAGAATCCGAACACCGCCCGCGATCGGCGTGGCGCTTTCAAGGTCGATGTGAGCCGCGGTGAAAGAATCGGCCGCGTGTCTTCCGAGTGGTTCTCGCGTCCGGCGGACGAGCGTTACCTGTCCCTGTCGGAGCTTTTTGCCGCTGTGTCCGGCCGTGCCGAGCGAAGCCGAACGCGGACCGCAGAGAGCACGGCAATCCGGGTGGAAGCAAGCCGCGACGATGCGGAACGGTTGGCGCTGATCGTGCCGGGCACCGACGCGCCGCTCGCGCCGACCCATTGGAGCTTCGCCCAACTCACGACCATGATCGGCGCGCCGTCCGCCTATTTGCGACAGCTCCCGGCGCCGCTCGCTGCCATCAACCTCCAGTACGGGCTGACCTCGCATCGTGGAGAACTGGTCAAGACCCTTGAGGTGGAGGACGGACGCGTCGAGCTGCGCGCGGTCACTGGTCCCGACTACGGACGTATTTACGACCATGAGCTGGTGGCGGCCGTGCAGCGGATCGCTGGTAATGGCACAGGCGACACAAGATGGAAGGTGCCTGGCGTGCTCGACTGGTCGACGGGCCTGTACAATCCCCATGTGGACATCACCCGAGACACGACCACGCTCTACGCCTCCGACCGGGACATCTTCCTGTTCCTGGTCGACGACCTCAATCCGATTGAGGCCGGCCGGCTCCCAGACGGTTCGCCCGATCTCTACTTCCGTGGTTTCTACTGCTGGAATTCGGAGGTCGGCGCCAAGACGCTTGGGATCGCCAGCTTCTATCTTCGCGCCGTCTGCCAGAACCGCAACCTCTGGGGCGTCGAGGATTTCGAGGAGATCACGATCCGCCACTCCAAATACGCCGCCTCGCGCTTCGCCCACGAGGCCGCTCCGGCGCTGAGCCGCTTCGCCGAGTCCTCGCCCATGCGCTTCGTCAACGGCATCAGGGCTGCGCGTGCGCAAATTGTCGCTCGAACCGATGAGGAGCGCACCGATTTTCTACGTAAGCGTGGCTTCAGCAAGTCGGAGACGGCAAAAGTCATCGAGACCGTGCTGACGGAAGAGGGGCATAAGCCCGAAACCATCTTCGATTTCGTGCAAGGCATCACGGCAGTTGCGCGTGGCAAACCGCACCAGGACGTTCGGCTCGACCTGGAGGCCCGGGCCAAGAAGTTGCTCGACCGGGTCGTTTAGCAGCAGCCCGCTTCGGGTCGACCTCTCGATGCGTTCGGCATCGAGCAGAGTTCCTAACCGTCGGTTGTTCGGCGTCGCCCTCCAGAGGAAGAGGGCGGCGCCTGGCTTCGTGGCGGGTCTGGAGGTCGAGAGAAAGTCTCTCGGCCGCCCGTCGCGGAGAAGCCGAAATGGCGAAGTCAACTCAGAAGATCACTCTTAGCCAATCACGGGACATTCCCTTCAATAAGCTGGTATTGAGCCAGGCGAATGTGCGCCGCATCAAGGCCGGCGTGTCGATCGAAGAGCTTGCGGAGGACATCGCACGCCGCACGCTGCTTCAAAGCTTGACCGTTCGGCCGGTGCTCGATGACAGCGGCGCGGAGACCGGCATATTTGAAATTCCAGCTGGCGGCAGGCGCTATCGGGCGCTCGAGTTCCTGGTCAAGCAGAAGCGGCTTGGCCGCACCACGCCGATCCCCTGCATCGTCCGCACCGACGGATTGGCCGAGGAAGACTCGCTGGCGGAGAATGTCCAGCGCGCACCGCTGCATCCGCTCGATCAGTTCCGTGCCTTCCACGATCTGCGTGAGAAGGGCAGGAGCGAGGAGGAGATCGCGGCCGCCTTCTTCGTCGGCGTTCAGGTGGTGAAGCAGCGGCTCAAGCTCGCGGCCGTCTCGCCGAGGCTACTCGACGTCTATGCCGAGGACGGCATGACGCTCGACCAGCTCATGAGCTTCACGGTCAACCCGAACCACGAGCGCCAGGAGCAGGTGTGGGAAGCCACGCAGCGCTCCCATAACAAGGAGCCATACTACATCAAACGCCTCCTCACGGAGGGTGCGGTGCGGGCATCCGACAAGCGCGCTCAATTCGTCGGGATTGATCGGTATGAGGTCGCTGGTGGCGTCGTCATGCGGGATCTGTTCCAGCAGGACGATGGTGGCTGGCTGCAGGATCCCGTCCTGCTTGACCGGCTCGTCACCGAGAAGCTCGACCGGGAAGCCCAGGCCATCCGCGCCGAGGGCTGGAAATGGCTGGAGGTCGCCACCGACTTTCCCTATGGCCACACTTTTGGTCTCCGGCACGTCGCCGGCGAGGCGGTCGCGATGACCAACCAGGAGGCCGCGCGCGCCGAAGCCTTGGCCGCGGAGTACGACCAACTGCAAGATGCCCACGCGGATGGCGACGAACTCCCCGACCATGTCGATAGCCGGCTTGTCGAGATCGAGGCGGCACTTGCCGCACTCGACGACCGACCGGTTCAGTACGACCCTGAAGAGATCGCGCGTGCCGGCGTGTTTGTCAGCATCGACAGCTCGGGTGAGCTTCGGGTCGAACGCGCCTACGTGCGGCCGGAAGACGAGCCGGCCGTTCCCCGTCAGTCCGACTCGACGCCGGAGCAGGCGGAGGCGATTGCCGCCGATGCCACGACCGATGAAGTCGTCGGCACAATCAAAGCTGGTTCGGCAGAGGCTCCGGACGAGCCGGAGCAGGACGACGGCATCAAGCCTATTCCGGATCGGCTGATGACTGAGCTTACGGCCTATCGCACACTGGCTTTGCGCGATGCGCTCGCCCGGGATCCGGACGTCGCGCACCTCGCGGCCCTCCATGTGTTCTGCCTCAGGCTTTTCTACCGCTACGCCTTGGAGTCCTGCGTTGAGGTCGAGGTGAAGAGCTACGTCTTTGGCAGCCAGGCCCCCGGTCTCAACGACACGGCCATCGCGAAAGCAGTCGACGAACGCCATCGCAGGTGGTCCGAGCAACTGCCGCGCGAGCCGGGCGATCTCTGGGACGCGCTGCTGGCGTTTGATGCCGACAGCCGCGACGCGTTGTTCGCGCATTGCGTCGCCATGAGCGTCAACGCCGTCCACGAGCCCTGGAACGGGCGTCCGCGCGCGCTGGTGCACGCCGACCGCATCGCCGACGCCGTCGGCCTCGATGTTGCAGCGGCCGGTTGGTCACCGACCGTCGACAACTATTTCGGTCGGGTCACCAAGGCGCGCATCCTGCAAGCGGTCCGAGAGGCGATGAGTCAGCGGGCCGCCGAACACCTCGAACATCTCAAGAAGGGTGAGATGGCGGAAAGGGCCGAGGCGCTCCTCCAAGGTTCCGGTTGGCTGCCGGAGCCGTTGCGCACGCCCAATCGGCCGCTCGCCTCCATATCCCAGGCGCTGGACGCTCCCGACCAGCTATCGATTGCACCGGCCGGCGTGGAATCGGCGGCGACCGGCTGCGAAGCGGCTATGGGAGACGTGGCGGCGTTGGACGAAGATGAGCCCGCCGCGATCGAGCCGCACGTCACCGCGGCCGAGTAGTCGACACAGCGTGACGTCCTTGAGGCCCGCCGGCGACGGCGGGCCTTCTTCTCTTGGAGCTCCCATGTCCACACAAGTTTCCGATCTTGCTCGCCGCTTGGCCGAGCGGGCCGAGATGGTGTGTCGGCACTATCTTTCCAACGGACGCCGTTCGGGCAATTACTGGCTGGTTGGCGACGTCAACAACACGCCTGGCCGCTCCCTGTTCGTTCGCCTCACTGGTCGGCAGTTTGGCAGGGGCGTCGCCGGGAAATGGACCGATTCGGCAACGGGGCAACATGGCGATCTGCTCGACATCATCCAATTAAGCCGCGGACTTGCGTTCAGCGATGCCGCCGAAGAGGCACGGCGTTTCCTCCGCCTGTCGCCTGTCACACCGGATCCGACATTCTCTGTCCGACGCAGATCAGCACCTCTCGGCTCATCGGAGGCGGCCCGTCGGCTATGGGCGATCTCGGAAGGCATCGCCGGCACGCTCGCGCAATCCTATCTGGTTGATCGTGGTGTCACCCACATTGAGGGCCTGAACAGCCTGCGCTTTCACCCGCGCTGCTACTATCGGCCCAACGACCAGGATCCGACCGAGACCTGGCCGGCGCTGATCGCTGCTGTCACCGACCTCGGCGACCGTATCACCGGCGTGCATCGGACCTGGCTCAATCCCGATGGCTTCGATCCCGTAGGGCTCGGCAAAGCGCCCATCGACACGCCGCGTCGCGCGATAGGCGATCTGCTCGGTCACGCGGTTCGCTTTGGCACGGTCGACGACGTCGCCGCGGCAGGTGAGGGCATCGAGACCATGCTGTCGCTGCGCATGGTCCTGCCCGCCATGCCAATGCTCAGCGCACTTTCTGCCGCGCACCTGGCCGCCATCCTGTTTCCGCCTACACTGCGCCGCCTCTATGTCGCGCGCGACGACGATCCTGCCGGCAAAGCGGCCCACGACAGGTTGCGCGACCGGGCTTACGAGGCCGGCATCGACGTCATCCCGCTGTCACCCCGGCTCGGAGACTTCAACGATGATCTGCGGCTGCTGGGCCTCGATACGATCCGGGCGGAAGTCCGAATTCAACTCCTACCGCAAGACGTCGCGCGCTTCATGCTGGCGGTCGATCGAGTCAGTTAAGGGCTGGCGGGGACGGCGAGACCTGTGAGGGTCATACAGCGGTTCTCCATCCGGAAAGGGCCGCGCAGGCGGCCTTCTTGAGAGGCGACGTTTTGCGGCAAGCGGTCCGGCCCCGCAATGGGCGGTGCGCGGCTATTTTCCGCCGCGCGCGGCCGAAGAGCTGCCCACGTGACCCATCGGACGATGCGCGCTTTGCATCGCGAAGCAAAATAGCCGCGCACCGCCATCCTCCGCTTCGCTCCGGCCGCTTTAAGCGGTGCAGGTCCGGCCCGCCCACCGCCTTTGGTCGCCATGAAGGCCGCGATGGGCGCGGCCGATCCGATCAAGGAGCACCGCCATGACGACCGACCACGACGATACCGCTTCATCGCCAACCGACCGCGCGATCACCGAACTCCAACTCCACGGCTACCGTCCGTTCCAGGACGAACCCGATTCAAGGCCACTTCCCGAAGGCCGACTGATTGCGGGCGCCGTCGCCGACATCTTCGACGCACTGGTCGTCAGCCTGCGCGACACCAGGCTCGAGCCCGACCTCGATGATCTCCTATGGTCGACGGTTCACCTGTTCCACCGCGCCACGACGCGCATCGAACGCGAGCTCGACAGCAACGAGCAGGCGCAACGGCGTGGCCAGTGCGAGCAGGACGGCTCTGAAATCCGCTCCGTCGAGCTTGAACGCCTCATCGCCGAGGGGCTGACATTGATCGAGCGACGCAACGTGATGGAATACTTCCGCGACCAGGCCGCGGAGCATTTCGCCAAGCACACCGGATCATACTGGCAGCCACGCACCGGATCGAAGGTCAGCCATCGCACGATGACGGCGGCGATGATCGACAGCCGCGACTTCATCGCAGCCAGGCGACGAGCCGCGACCGAAGTCATGCTTCCTCCGGGTCCAAAGATCGCCTTCACCGGCGGGCTCGACTTCAATGATCACCGTCTGATCTGGGACAAGCTCGACCAGGTCCGCGTCAAGCATCCGGACATGGTGCTGTTGCATGGCGGCAGCCCGAAAGGTGCCGAATGCATCGCATCACGCTGGGCCGATCACCGCAAGGTGCCGCAGATCACCTTCAAGCCCGATTGGGCGAAGGGCAAGGCGGCCCCGTTCAAGCGCAACGACGCCATGCTGGAAGCGCTGCCGATCGGGGTGCTGGTCACCCCCGGCAGCGGCATCCAGGCCAATCTCGCAGACAAGGCCCGCCGGCTCGGCATCCCTGTCTGGAAGATCGGCAAGGACGGCGCGTGAGCGCCGTTCTTCCATTTGCCAGCAGGCCTACCAGTAAACGCCATATCGGCGATAGCGCCGACATCAACTACCATCTGGATGTTTCTTCCAGATTGACGGCGTCGTCTCGCCGCGTGAATCCACACCATCAGCGTACGATCGCAAGAAGCTTGCTTCACTTTTAATTTTGATTCCGAGAGCGTCTGCGATCGGTTACACTTGGCTTCGGCATCCGAAGGATGGCGTCAGGCCTTTGCGATCCTTGGGGCAATGTTAATTGGCGTCATCGCCTGGCAGAGACTTGTCGCAACGGTACCGCCTGCCAGTGACGACGACTCGCGCCGCCGGCACAGGCGTGGAGAACTGTATCAAGGTCGTGTGGCATCGGCCGCGCCCCGGTGGGTTGTCTTCGCGGAATTCTCTTAAGCTGGCGGGATTATCTCAGCAGCGACACGGATGATCCATGCACGATCGCAAGAATCTTGTGATGCATTTCACATCACCGCAACTTAAAATGGTTTATACTCTCTGTTGGACTAAGGGTGTCAGCTCCGCGGCGACCGCTGCAGACTCCTCAAATCGGCAGGAAACGGGAGGTCTGACGTGATCGAGTACATGCAAGATGTCGTGTTTATCGAACACAACGATGCCGATATTCAGCAACTTTTCGAAGATCTCGGGAAAGGCTCGGTTGCGGACGCCCATCAGATCAAGCAGATGTCTGATGTCCTCAAGTCCCTAACCAACCTCCCGCTCAACCAGGCCGACGGAAGTGTCAGGGCCCGGATCGGGAGCTATCAATTTCCCCTCAAGCGAACGGTCTATACCGCCCTGACGATCGCGGTTACTTTTGCTGGCGGAGTAATAGCTGTGATGGCCGAATCTGGGAGCGGCAGCCTGGTGCTTGGAGGAGCGATCCTGGGAGCTGCACAGCAGGCGAGTGATCTCTTCACCAAGTTGTCGGAAGATGAACTTGTGGTCTATGAGGCGCTTGGTTCGGTGCTGTTGCAGTGGCGGCAAGCCAATGACCCCCGAAAGCGGGCGACGGTGGCTGACGTCGACGCGCTGTTCACGCAGCGGAATCAGGCCTCTCCCGACGTCACCGCCACATTGCAAGCGCTCCGCGATAAGGGCGCTGTGAAGTCGGAGGTGACGCAGGGCCAGGTCCATTACTGGATCGAGTCGTAGATCGGTCGATTCTCAGGGACGGATTTGAACAAGCCGTTGCCGGGGAGGGAGGATTGCGAGATGGCGATGCAGCCGCAGCTGCAACCACAAGTGCAGCCGCACGTCCAACAGCAAACACACCAGCCCCAGCAGCGAATTGGGCCGGCGCCCAACATCAGCTTCAGCCGCAAACCGGGGGGCGTCGATCTCGGAGAGTTCGAGGGTGGACGCCTGATCGTTCAGGGATGGGATCCCTCCCGGGGTCCTACAAATCTTCGCGGCAACCTGGCGAACCGGCTGCCCGGCCTCGGCCTTCTGTTGCTGGAGGAGATGGACGAGTTCATTCAGGCACATGGTGCGACCGTCCCGCCTGTTCCGGAACTACCGGAGCTCTATTTGGTAGGGGTGCCGGATCGCGACCTGTTCGGCGCAATCGGGCGGATCCTTGCCGACCAGGTTCTTGCGCCGGAGATAGGGCGCATCGAGCCGGACGTCGTTCTATCGCTCAGCAAACCGCCTGCGCAGCTCGGTACCAATTTCGATTTGTTCGCTGCGGGTACCAGTCATACGAACTATGTGGCCGATATCAATGCGTCGGGTGCCCATAGCATCGGTGTGACCGGGAAAGGCGTGCGAATCGCCGTCGTCGACTCCGGTGTCGATGTGGGAATCCTGACGACCAGCTTCACCGACCTGTGGCAGTCGACCAACACCGGTTATGTGGACTCTGTGGGGCACGGGACTGCCATGATTTCGATCATTCAAGCCGTCGCACCTGACGCCGAGATTTTTGCCATCCGGATTACCGACAGTGGGTTGGTTCACCTGTGGGACGTCATGGCGGGCGTCAAGGTCGCGACATTCGATCCCGCTGTGGAGGCCGATATCGTCAATCTGAGCCTGGGTTGCCATCAAGTGAACCGCAACTGCTCGGTTTGCGGCGGGCAAGGCGACAATCGCTCGATCGTTTTCGGGTCTTACCTCGATACGATCAGAATGTTGGGGCGCGTCCCCGGTAATCCCGATCCTGTGTTCGTAGCGGCGGTCGGAAACGACAGTCAGGCGCATGAGTTCGAGTGGCCCGCCCGCTATACAAGCACGGTTGCAATCGGATCGGTCGACCACGCGCTGCAACTCTCGTCATTCAGCCATGCGGCTACGCAAAAGAGCGAGTATTGCCTTTGTCCCGGCGGCGAGTGGAATAACCTGACGGCGAAGGCGACGGAGTGGGTCGGCGAAGGGCAATCCGGAGGTAAGCCCACCCACTGCGTTGGCACTTCGGCAGCGACGGCCTATGCATCCGCCATCCTTGCACTCTACCGGCAACATTTTCAGAATGGCCTGCAGCAGGCTGGAAGCTCCTCGGCCCTGGCGTCGGTGCAGTTGCTCGACGAAGCGTATAACCGCTGCTCACAAAACATTTCCCCAAACTACGATGCGCTTCTCCATGGCAAGGGAAGGTTGGTGTTCGACCCGACGCCATATCAGGCGCCGGCGACCTCAACCGGGGTTTGATCCTGTGGACAGCGGAGATAGGGCGCACAACACTGCATTGGATCCGCGCCGCCAACTTCGCTGGGTGTGAGGTCGAGCGTTATCGCGTGGATGCTGATCGTGACCGAGAAGTACGGGCGCCCTTTGCTGGATCGCCCGGGGGCGCAAACTCTCGCTCTCTTTCAAGGCCGATGGTGATGCGTTCTGCCTGTCGCCGTCCTCGCACGCCGAACATTCGCGCCCGACGCAGGATGTGACAATTGGCGTCGCCTGCTTGCTTATGGTGGCAGTGCGATGTCCGCTAGCTCTCCTTGCCAAATTCCTGTTCCGAGAAGCGCGTCCATTCACGTCTACAATGGCCTGACCTTATCCGGACAACGCCTGCGCCTCGATCGCCTAGCCGCAATGCCGGCGTTCAACTTTCTTCCCCTGGGCTTCGCCCATTCCTCGCGCGAACCAAGAAAGTTGCCCGCCGGCATCCTCCGCTGCGCTGCGGTCCTTAAAGGATGCGGCGTCGCTCGTCTCCGGCCCGTCGGTCGCCATCGAGACCGCGATGGTCGCGGCTCGGAAACAGAGCAAGGAGAACTACAATGGCAAACATCGGCACCTTCACCAAGACCGAGCAGGGCTTCACCGGCGAGCTCGTCACCCTCAGCATCAAGGCAAAGAACGTCCGCCTGGTCGAGGAGGCCGCCGGCAGCAACGAGAACGCGCCGACCCACCGGGTCTTCGTCGGAAGGGTGGAGATCGGAGCCGCTTGGGCGAAGCATTCCAACGAGGGCCGCCCGTACCTCTCGGTCAAGCTCGACGACCCGAGCTTCACGGGTCCCATCTACGCCAACCTGATCGAGGACGACGGCGGCAAGACCCATACGCTGATCTGGTCCCGCGCCCGCAAGCCTACCGCTGATTGATCAGTCGGCACTTGATGCCCCGCCGCGAGGCGGGGCATCACGGTCGCCGGCCCAGCCTGGCGCGCATCCGCCTAAGGCGGCGCCGGCGGCTTCCGCCGCATAGGCCCTTGGCATGACGATTCGCGCAGATCGCGCGAACACTTTGCGGCTATTCATGCTCGACGAAAAGGGGTTGGCTCCGACTCCGAATTCCGATTGAATCGGACCGGTTGAGCCGACGGCAACTAGCGACTCGAACCTCAACGACGGCGAGATCGTGCGCAAAATGCCCCTTGGCCGTCATCAAACCGAACCAAGTCAAGCCGAACCAAGCCGTAATCTCAAGTCGTACATCTGATGTCTAAACGAACTCGGGCGTGCGCCAATGACCATTCCTGCGTTCGACGACTACCCGCCCGACGAGCCGCATGTCACGCCGTATGACGAGCGCCACCTTAAGACCTATCTGAGGCTCCTGGATGCTGCCGAGGAAGGAGCGGACTGGCGCGAGGTCGTGCAGATCATCTTCGGCCTGGACCCTCAACGCGAGCCCGTACGCGCGCGCAGCGTACATGACAGCCATCTTGCACGTGCACGGTGGATGAGCCGAACCGGCTATCGAGACCTCGTTCGACGCTCGCCGTAAGGAACTGTAAGTTCACCTGTTTTCAAGGACTCCCGTTCAATCAATCGGCTTTCAC
>Ga0302322_100005470_pt1 | contig 11147 bp, 11 predicted proteins | sample Fen_T0_2_FD_203757 | JGI IMG/M metagenome (GOLD analysis project Ga0302322, IMG submission 203757) | Peat permafrost microbial communities from Stordalen Mire near Abisko, Sweden - Fen_T0_2 | ecosystem: Environmental > Terrestrial > Soil > Wetlands > Permafrost | place: Sweden: Abisko... | reverse complement strand
TTCTTGCGTATAAAAAAAGGACAATCACATTGATTGTCCTTCTCCGTGGACCGTACCGGGCTCGAACCGGTGACCTCCACAATGCCATTGTGGCGCTCTCCCATGCTGAGCTAACGGCCCGTTCACTATGTAAAATATACCCAAGGATCGGAGCAAAGTCAATCAGAAATTCATTGCACGTGATGCGAGTTTTTGATATGTTAGTCAAGGAAAACTGATATCAAGAAATGGATCTCCGTACGAAAACTCCTAAAAAATATTCTTTTATTCCTTCCTTACTCTTTATCGGCACTTCCATTGCTTGTATCGTGATTGGTGCTTCTTGTAAAGATCAAGCAACTCAAAATTTTAAATCCGACATCGTGTTTCCCGATAGTCTTGTGAGTTTTAGCAAACAGATCGAACCGCTCTTTCAACAAACGTGTGTTGCCTCCGGATGTCATGGCGGATTACAACCGGCGGCGAATCTCGACCTCACCTATGGAGTTTGCTGGCGTGCTCTTATCGATTATTCGCCTCCCATCGTCATCGTGAAGAACGGAAATAAAAGTCCTCTGGTCATGTATCTTGACGGCAGACTGGCCCCGCAGATGCCGCTTCGAAGCACGCCCTTAACGGCGAATCAAATCAATGGTGTAAAAAAATGGATCGATGAAGGTGCAAAGCCTAATTAAGGTCAGGCGCCTTGCGAGTTCCGCGCATCTTTTCCCCAATTTAATTTTCTTCTGAGGACATCATAATAGCTTCTATTCTTGCGTTTCACCAGCTTGGTCGTCAGTGGCGAATGCGCGATAACGATTTCCACCGGGGGTGTCAGAAAGTCTTGTTGTTGACCATCAGCGGCAAGATGAATCTTGCCGGTCACTGTTTCAACCTTCAGAGTGATAATGGAATCTTCCGGCACCACCACCGTTCTCGCTGTTAAGGTATGCGGGCAAATAGGGCTGATAAGGATCAAATGATTTGTTGGTGTCACGATGGGGCCGCCATTTGAAAGAGCATACGCTGTCGACCCCGTAGGCGTTGCAATAATAATACCATCGCCAATAAAATTCGATAAAAATTCCCCGTTCACAAAGGTCTTCACACTGAACATCCGCGATGAACCCGTCTGATGAAGAACAATATCATTTAATGCGTGCACCTTCCCTTTTAATTTTCCGATCGATGCCTGCAGCATCATGCGGTCTTCAACAATATAATCACCTCTCAGGATCTCGGTTAGGCATTCGTCAAGTTCTTCGATTGAAACTTCAGCCAGGAATCCCAACTTCCCAAGATTAATGCCTAGTATGGGCGTCGCTGCACCATTAATAAGCCGTGCCATGCGAAGAATTGTTCCATCACCGCCAAGTGAAATGAGAATGTCGCATGCCGCAGGCAGTTTACGTTCAGCGATGACAGGGGACTGCCTCAAGAGGCTTTTCTCCATCTTTCCACGCAATCCCTTTGCCAATCCTTCATGGAGAACATAGGGCACGTGTTCTTTTTGAAATCTGGTAATCAGCTGTTCTAGAACTTTTGGCAATTCTGATTTATCTAAATTCCCCGCAATTCCGAATTTCATAGGACACTCTATTTCTTTTCTGTTGACGGAGGTTCTTTGGACAACTCATCAACATAATTCAACTTCAATTCCTGCAAGATACCTTTCAATAATTTCGTTTCATCATCCGACAAATTACCGTGTGTTTTATTTTCCAGCATATCAAGAATATCAATCGATAACTGCGCCTGCAGAAGATCCCGTTCAATTTTATCCGAGATGGGACTTTTGAGTTTCCCCATCTGCTGCATCGCTGCCGACTGAAACGTCATGATTAAACTAAAAAAAAGTGAAGTATTCTTTTCTGAGGAAGCCATACTGATCTCCTTTATTATTTCCAAAGGTTACGCAATTTTGCATATTTTAAAAACACCGCATAGGAAGAAACCTTACAAACAACAAAACCATTATACCCGTCTAAAAACCCGCATTTCAAAACATAATCACGGAAGAACCGAAAACCCGGTGCAATGATGAGTCGCGCCAGAGATGCTTTTCGACCTTGTTCAAAAAGAACACGCGCGGATATCTCCGTGAAATAGTCTACTTGCTTCAAATGATCGGAAATTGAATAATAACTATAGTGCAGAATATCTCCGGACAATTCTCCGACGGGTGCCTGGGCATCATTCATCGTATATCGGTCATGCGGATTCACTCCCGTCCATTTCCCTTTTCGTTTATTAAAGAGACGCAGCTTCCAGTCCGGATACCATCCGCCGTGTTTGATCCAGGATCCGCAGTAATTCGTCAGACGGTTCATTTCATAGCCGTCATAATTCCACGCGGACTTTGCAGCAGCAATGGATCGGCGCAATTCCTCCGAGAGAACTTCATCTGCATCGAGTGAGAGGATACTTTCGAATGAAGCTTTCTCTACTGCATAATTTTTTTGCTGAATATGACCTTCAAATTTATGCTGGAATACTTTTGCACCATAGGAGGTGCAGATTTCTACGGTCGCATCGGTGGAATAAGAATCTACCACGACAATTTCATCCGCAAGATCTTTGAGTGAATCAAGACAGCGGGCGATGTTGCGTTCTTCGTTATAGGTAATGATGACTGCCGAAAGTTGAATCACACATTCATCCTGGATTACGTTCCCAGTACAATATTTACAAGTTTATTCGGTATGACTATTTTCTTGATGATGCTCTTACCGTCCGTATACCGTTTGATATTCGCATCTTCAAAGGCTAACCGTTCCAATTCCGCTGCGGCGGTATCTTTCGCTACAGAAATTTTCGACCGAACTTTTCCATTGATCTGTACGACAACTTCTACCGTTGACTCAGCGCATTTCGCTTCATCATACGTCGGCCATGGCTCATGTGTCGTGGAATTCGTGTGCCCGAGTTTTTCCCATATTTCTTCCGCAATGTGCGGGGCAAACGGTGCAAGCAGCAGGACAAAATTCTCCATCAGGATGCGCGGCCGGACATCCAATTTCATCGCTTCATTCAGGAAAATCATCATTTGCGATATGGCGGTATTAAAACGAAGAAGATCAATGTCGTCGCCGACTTTTTTTACTGTTTGATGGTACAGACGTTCGAAATCCGCAGTCGGTTCGACAGCTTTGATGGTTGCATCCAGCGAACCATCTTCGTTCACAAACAAACGCCAGAATCGATTGAGGAATCGGAAAACGCCTTCGACACCGCGGGTACTCCAGGGTTTCATCTCCTCCAAGGGTCCCATAAACATTTCGAAGAGCCGCATGGCATCAGCGCCGTATTCCTTTACCACATCATCCGGATTCACCACATTCCCTCGCGACTTAGACATCTTCCGAGAATCTTCACCCAGAATAATTCCCTGGTGCCGCAATTTAAGGAAAGGTTCTTTTGTGCTGACATACCCAAGATCGTTCAGCACCTTATGCCAGAAACGCGCATACATGAGATGGAGTACTGCATGTTCCGAACCGCCGACGTATAAATCAATGGGCATCCAATATTTTTCTTTTTCAACATTACAAAACACACGGTCATTCTTTGGATCGATGAAACGGAGGTAGTACCAGCATGAACCTGCCCATTGCGGCATGGTATTCGTTTCACGGCGCGCCTTCAGACCTGTTTCTGGATCAATCACGTTCACCCAATCACTCGCCAGGGAAAGTGGAGATTCTGTCGTTCCGCTTGGCTGGAATTTTTCCAAACTCGGCAGTTCCAATGGCAATTCTTTTTCATCAATTGCTTTCAACGTTCCGTCTTCAAGATACAGAATTGGAATGGGTTCTCCCCAATACCGCTGCCGCGAAAAGAGCCAATCGCGCAGTTTATAGGTAATCGAGAGTCTGCCAAGGTTATTCTTTTCTAACCAGCTGATAATCGTTTTCTTTGCATCGAATGTCGACAATCCATTGAGCGCAAGTTCATGATTTGCAGAATTGATTGCAATGCCGTCATCAACAAAACACTCCGGAGCATTCGGCCCGCCATCGACAACTTTGATGATTTTCAAATTAAATTTCTTTGCAAACTCCATATCGCGTTCATCGTGACCCGGCACAGCCATGATCGCTCCCGTGCCATATCCCATGAGCACATAATCTGCAATCCAAATGGGAATATCATTTCCTGTCACGGGATTGACGGCATACCCGCCCGTGAAGACACCGGTTTTTTCCTTCTCCGTTCCGCGTTCCAGTTCGCTCTTGAATGCTGTTTCTTTTCTGTACTGCTGTATTTGTTCCCGTTGCTCAACCGAGGCGACTGCATCGACGAGCGGATGTTCCGGTGCCAATACCATATAGGTTGCACCAAACAGTGTGTCCGGGCGTGTTGTAAACACACGGATTGTTTCCGTTTTTCCTTTCACTGCAAAAACGACATCTGCTCCTTCTGAACGGCCAATCCAATTCCGCTGCTGCTCCAGTGTTGAAATGGGCCAATCTAGTTCTTTCGCATCTTCCAACAACCGCTCGGAGTATGCTGTAATGCGCATCATCCATTGGCGAAGGGGGCGGCGCTCGACAGAATAGCCCTTCTCTATCCATTCAGCGCATTCCTCATTTGCTAAAACAGTTCCAAGCGCTTCGCACCAGTTGACCGGAATTTCAGCAACATATGCCAGCCTGAACTGGGCAATGAAATCGTGCTTCTCTTTTTTGGTTTTCTGCTTCCATGCTTCAGCAGTAATCGGATGCTCGACATTCAGATGCTGTGATCCATGTGCCGTAAGTTCCTGCTCGAGTGTTTCAATCGGGCGTGCTTTCCGTTCACGAACATCAAACCACGAATGATAGATCTTTAAAAATATCCATTGAGTCCATTTGTAATATTTGGGGTCCGTGGTGTTAATCTCCCGTTCCCAATCATAACTCAATCCCAGCATCTTAATTTGACGCCGGAAGGTATCGATGTTGCGTTCTGTCGTTACTGTTGGATGAATGTTCGTCTGCATGGCATAACGCTCAGCTGGCAGCCCGAATGCATCCCATCCCATGGGATGCAAGACCGCAAATCCTTTCATTCGCCGATAACGGCACAGAATATCTGTGGCGGTGTATCCTTCCGGATGGCCGACATGCAATCCAGCACCTGATGGATAGGGGAACATATCCAGGACATAGAGTTTTGGTTTCTGTTCAGTATCCAAAACACGAAATGTTTTCTCACGTTCCCAATATTCCTGCCACTTAATTTCGATACTTAGAAAGTCATACTTCATACTGGAAGAATCCTTTTATCAACAAGAAGAATTACGATATGGTATCTCATCACTAGCGAATAGAATTTACGCAAAGTGTGCCCTATTATCAACGTGCAGACTAAAGAATCAATCGAAGATCGAGACGGGATTATCCGAACACTTTCGTCCAGTATATTGACCACACCGATGACTATTCTGAACAATCAGTTGATGATTTACAATGAAATCCCCTTCCATTCGACGGCACGACTCTTGTATTTTATCATCATGTCATCAGAAAGGAACCCGAAAATGAAAACGATCAAAGCTTCACTCCTCCTGCCACTGTTGACAATAGCCTTCTCATTATCTTTCAGCGGATGTTATACGCAGCTTGCAATTGTGGACAACGAAGACTATTCATCAATCGAGCCAACACAGATCATTATCCTTCAACCTATCATCATTGTTCCAGCGCCACCTGTTTGGCCCAATCCCAGACCACCCATCGATCCTCCATTTCATCCTGTGTATGATCCATGGCCACTCGCCGGGTCTTCTTCGGGTGTACCCGATCCACCATCTCAACGCCGGGAGTCCGGTCTTCAGCGTTCAGATCGATCCGATGAACAACCAACAGGTAGTTCAAACTCTGACCGGCGCCCCAGCGATTCGAAACGCGGCGGACGATAACAACCAAATCGTTGCACCAAGAATAGTTATTGAGAAATGGAATAGTTCGATGAAGGAAAGAAGAGATGATTATAATGCTTTGAGCACTAACATAGTAATATCGTCGGACTGCGGCGTTGACTGCGTATGAGTTCCCAGATCTTTTTGAACTTGCTGAATGATTTCCTGGGCAGAAAGTTGAGTTGATTTTTTTAGAATTGCTTCGAGACGCTCTTCCGTATACTGTTCGCTTTGCTGATTCATTGCCTCACTGACACCATCAGTATACATGACCAAAATATCTCCCGGTGAAAGCGTCACGGAGGCTTCCGCATACTGTTCTGTTGTTTTAAATATGCCAAGAATTAAACCGCCTTCTTCTAGATTCTCTATCGTTCCATTGCTTCTCAACAAATAAGGCGGATTATGTCCTGCATTCGTATATCGGAATTGACGCGACTGCGCATCAAGGATGCCCCAAAAAAATGTGATAAATCTGCTTCCGCCGCGAGTGTTTGCACAGGTGAGATCATTAATCTGTCCAGTCGTTTCAGCGACTGACGTGCACAAAGGAGCAAGAGCACGCAGTGCAGCTTGTACATTTGCTATCAGTAAAGCTGCCGGAGTTCCTTTGCCTGAGACATCGCCAATGGCAAGCACATATTCATCCTGCTTCCGTGTGATGACATCATAATAATCACCACCGACTTCTTTCGATGAAATGGTGAATGCGGCAATATCGAACCCCGGAATGGATGGAAGTGTTTCAGGTAAAAGCCCCTGCTGAATTTCACGTGCAATTTGCAATTCATCTTCCATTCGCTGTTTTTCGATGGCCGTTTTAAAGAGGCGCGCGTTTTCGATGGAGATGATGGCGAGATTGCCGAGCGAGTAGAGAAATTCGAGATCTGCTTGTGAATAGGCGCCGCCGCGCAACCGTTCGCCGAGCAACATCATTCCATTTGTCTTTTGCTGGATGTGCATCGGCACGACTGCGGTTATTCCCATTTTTATCAATTTTGCCGCTGCTATCCGATACGCTTTTAACCTGAGTAAATCCTGTGTCGTCGCAGCTTTTGAAAGATTACAGAGATCGGGGAGGATTTCTTTCAGAGCGTTGCTTCCCTCCATTCTCGATGCGATAATATTGAGTTCCTCTTCATTTCGAATACAGATCGCATAACTCTTAATGCCAATTTGTCCGAGAAGAGCAAACGTCACAAGGCGGACCACCTTTTTTTCATCCAACCCGATATTGAATTCTTTACTTAAATCAAACAAGGTGTTGAGTTCCTGGATCTTCCTATCGAGACTCCGATTGACATCTTTTATTTGATCGATGATCAGCGCTTTCTCAATTGCTGTTCCGGAGAGATTGACTAATGATTGAATGATTTTTTTATCGAAGAGGGAATAAGGAGATTTCGTCAATCTCTCTCCCAGGGTGATATATCCGACAATGCGTTGCTGCGAAAGAATAGGAATGATCAGGGATTGTTGATGATCACCGAGAAATTTCCGCCATAACGAATTACCCTGGGTGAGTTTCGACGCCAGCTGAATAGAACGCAGATTGTTTGCTACTTCGATGCTCTGTCCGAGAAGGGAAGGTTCCACACCTTTCGCTGTTATCACCTGAAATATTTTTCCCGCTCGCTTCAACAGGATGATGCCGCGTGTCACCAGCATTTTGCCCATCAACGTCCGCAGCACAGTACTGAGGATGAAATCAAGTTCCAGTGAGGAATTGATGATCGTGCTAAACTCAAAGAGCGGGAGAAGATCGGAAGTTTGTTTTCGATCTCCTGATGGTGCCTGTATAGGGGAGCGTTTCGTTGCTACCTCTCTGCCACTTTGGATGCGTTTGATAAGTTCTTGATCAGCCGAACTTCGTTCCGTTTTCCCTTATGGAAATCATATTCCACCCTATCCATAAGTTTTTTCATCAGATAGACTCCCAGCCCGCCCCGTTTGCGATGACCAATATGTTCTTTCAAATCCGGCTGGCGAATCGTCGTTGGATCAAACGACCTGCCGGTGTCAAAAATTCGTATTTCAAAGCAACGATTTTTACGGAGGACTGTCACCTCAATTTCTTTATCGGTTGCATATTGATAGGCATGCTTGATGATATTCGTGCACGCTTCATCGACCGCTAATATAATATTGGCAGCGTCTTCGTCAGAAAAACCGAACGCACGCGCTTCTTCACTGACAAATTCTCTTATGACTAACAGATTATCTGTCCGGCTAAGAATTATTTTCGTTCTCTGTGCTGCCTGCATGTTCATAACTATAACTGTTGAGAGAAAATTGTTCACCCGATCTGCTTATTTCTTTGCTCCTTGAAACCGTCCGATTGCTTCCTGTTCATCCTTATAGATTTCATAGAGAATGGGGAATCCCAGCAAGTCGAAAACGTTGTACACTTTTGGCGTCATATTCGTCAGCTTGATGTCTCCTTTATTCTTCCGGACATCCTCGACGTACGCCATAAAGACACCTAATCCGGCGCTGCTGATGTACGAAAGATCGCGGCAGTTCACCACAATATTAAATTTGCTTTCTGACATCAATTTTTGAAAAGCGGTTTCGAGATCAGGCGCCGTATGAGCATCAAGATACCCCTTGAGCTCAATCACGCTGACGTTCTCACTATCCCGCTGGTGGATTTTAAAATCGATCATGGTGGTCTCCTTCTTTTCCTTCTCTCCTTGTCATCGCTTGCATATCTCTTTTATCCTTCACTCGTTCCTAACCACTTCATAACAATGAGCGTCACATCATCATTATACGTTCCTTGACCTATAAAAGTTCGGACATGTTCCAAAATCATCTCTTTCATCTCATGTGCCGAACAATGCGTGCATGTGCTGGCAATATGCATCAATCGTTCGTACCCGTATTCTTCCATCTCTGCATTACGCGATTCAGTAATACCATCTGTATAAAATATACAGATATCGCCTGTTCGAAGATTAATGGTGCGTTCTTCTGTCGATTGCTCAAACTGTGTTCTTCCAGTTAATCCCAACCCGATCCCCGTAGACCGAATTAATTCAACCGAGTGCTGCGATACATAGATGATCGGACAGTGTCCAGCACGGGCAAATGTCAGTGATGCATTCCGGACATCGAGCACACCGTAGATAGCACTAATAAACATATTCTTTTCTAAAGTTTCCAGAAGCGTGTCATTTGCACGCGAAAGTAATTCATGCGGTGTTGCTGAGATTTTGCTCAACGACATCACGATACCCTTGACCTCTGCCATATAAAACGCGGCAGAGACGCCTTTTCCCGATACATCTCCAATCACGATTCCTATTCGTTCACCGGGAAGGCTAAAGAGATCGTAATAATCACCTCCCACTTCCAGGGAAGATTCCGAGACCGCTGAAAATTCTACGGAAGGCAGGTTAGGCAGGAACTGCGGGAGCAATCGTTTCTGCATGCGTTGTGCAACCATCATTTCCTGATGAAGGCGCTCCCGTTCGATCGATTTCGAAATCAATCGTGAATTCTCTATGGCAATGCTGACATGATCGGCAAAAGTGGTCATCACGTCGATATCATCCTGGTCAAATGCATTTTGAAAATCCTTCGTCGCATACAACACACCGATCAATTTCCCATGCGAGAGAAGCGGTACCGTGAGCAGAGAACCGCGGGCAAAGCCCTTCTTTTTTAAATGCTTCGTCCGTCGATCCGCCCAGATATCTTCGATGAGCAGTGCCTTCCTCGAATCCATGAGATACCGCTGCAATTGCGTTCCATCGTCTGTTGCGATGAGGTCGATTTCCTGCTGCGTGATGTTCCTTTTCGCAACGACATCCACAGACATCTCCCCTGTGCTCTCATGGAGAGAAAATAATTCGAGCCAGACACTGCGTGCGCCGCATACTTCCGATGTCATTTGAGTCACAGTGTTTAACAGATCATTAAAATCAAATACCTGGGTTACTAACCGGCTCAGGTTATGCAGCGATACCAACTCCGACTGTTTCCGCTCGAAGACTTCTGCTGTCGGTAAATGAAATAGGGTACTGATGAAGGTGACACCGAAATAGATTGTTCCGAAAAATGCATTGAGCCGAATAAAGGTATGGAGCGGCCGGCTGTAGGCGATCATGGCAATGTTGCTTTCGGACCCGCTCGCAAGATAGACATCCAACCCCACCAATGCAATAAAGAGCAAAATCGAATAGATAATAGAATATTTCTTTTCGCGTCTTGAAAGATACATTATCCAATTTTGCTTGAATGAATTTACCACCACGAACACCATAGCCAGCGAAAATAATATTGAAGAGATCGTGTTGCCTTCCGACATCAGCAACGGAACATCTGCTGCACAAGCGGCAAAGAGAAGGATGAGATACATATAATAATACCGCCAGGTGGTTTTACGGCGCTTGAAGAGGACCAAGTCATGAATAATGAGGAGGAGATACAACGACAACACTCCAATGACCAATGCAAGCAGTGATGAAGCAAGCAGCACCAGCGCAGATTGGTGAATGCGGATTGATCCATCTCCTGAAATACGATGAGGGAGCATGACGGATACGAGGGCGAGCACGACCAGTGAAATCACGACCGCAAAAAAAACACGGCCAATCTCTCTCGGGGCGTTCCGTTGTAAACTCTTTCTCCGTTTTTCTATGAACAATCCGATGAGTGTGAACGAACCGAGAACGAAGAGTTCACGCAGCAGGGTAATGCTGTCATTATCGAACTCTATAGCGGCACGAATCACATCGTATGTAAAGACCAGCGGTAAAAGAATTGCTGGAAGCACCAGCATGGCTAATCTTTTTATCGAGGAACTATTCATCGTGACTTGTTATCCATATCCATCTCGATAATTTTCATCACCCTTGAACGATCCTTTCCTTTGCCGGTTCCTGTGAGTTCGATAAGATGCAGCGGCCGCTACTCCTTCTTCGTAAAGAATCAAAATAAGTTACGGAAAAGCAGGGAGAATGAATGAAGAGCAAAACAGAACAATGATGGAGATCGTGTTCATTCGGTACTATCTGACTGAGCGACATAGATTCACTCACATGCAAGAGTGGTTGGGGAAAAAAGGATTACCGCCAATGATTTCTCCTGAAGAGGTATCATAGAAATACATTGGCGATTTTCAATTCGCTGAATGCGCTACATGCTGTATTGCGCTATATAACGTTCAACATCGCGGGCATAGGGTGAAGAGGGAAATTCTTTTTTTAACGTCTGAAGAAGATCTACAGCCTTCTCCTTCTTCCCAGCCGCAGCATAGTTC
>Ga0302322_100005469_pt1 | contig 11147 bp, 8 predicted proteins | sample Fen_T0_2_FD_203757 | JGI IMG/M metagenome (GOLD analysis project Ga0302322, IMG submission 203757) | Peat permafrost microbial communities from Stordalen Mire near Abisko, Sweden - Fen_T0_2 | ecosystem: Environmental > Terrestrial > Soil > Wetlands > Permafrost | place: Sweden: Abisko... | reverse complement strand
CCCGCCATCTCGGCGATGCCGGCGGCGTTGTCGGCCACCGGGCCGAACGTGTCCTCGGCGACGACGATGCCGGTGGTGGCCAGCATGCCGATGCCGGTGAGGGCCACGAGGTAGAGCGAGAAGCCGATGTTGCCGCCGCCGAGCACGAGGGCGGCACCGATGGCCACGGCGATGGCGACGAGCGCCCACACCGCAGACTCGAGGCCCGAGGAGATGCCCTCGAGCACGGTGGTGGCCGGGCCGGTGCGGGCCGCCTTGGCGATGTCCTGCACCGGGCTGGTCTCGGTCGACGTGTAGTACTGGGTGATCTTGCTGGCCGCGAAGCCGAGCACGACGCCGGCCACGATGGCGCCGAAGAGGCGGGCACCGGGGTTGCTCACGGTGGCGCCGTCCGGGTTGCCGACGTAGATGAAGGCGATGGCCGCGGCGCCGATGATGGCGATGATCTGGGCGGTGTAGATGCCCCGGTTGATGGCGGCCAGAGCGCTCTTGTCCGAGGTCCGACCCTTCACCACGAAGATGCCGACCATCGAGGCCAGCAGGCCGACGGTGACGACGGCCAGCGGGAAGATCAGGCCCTTGGCGGCCTCGTCGCCGCGGAGGCCGATGCCCCGGAACGCCGACACGCCGAGGATGATCGACGCCACCAGGGTGACGGCGAAGCTCTCGAAGAGGTCGGCGGCCATGCCGGCGCAGTCGCCCACGTTGTCTCCCACGTTGTCGGCGATGGTGGCCGGATTGCGGGGGTCGTCCTCGGGGATGCCAGCTTCGACCTTGCCGACCAGGTCGGCGCCGACGTCGGCGGCCTTGGTGAAGATGCCGCCGCCGACCCGCAGGAACAGGGCCAGCAGCGAGCCGCCGAAGCCGAAGCCGATGAGGATCGACGTGGCGGTGTTCTGGAACAACATGATGATGACCGTGGCGCCCAGCAGGCCGAGGCCGGCGGTGAGCAGGCCGGCCACGCCGCCGGTGCGGAAGGCCACCTGGAGCGCAGCCGGGTAGTCGCTACGGCGGGCGGCCGCCGCGGTGCGGACGTTGCCACGCACCGCGAGCCACATGCCGATGAAGCCGATCGAGCCCGAGAACACGCAACCGACCAGGAAGGCGACCGTGCGGAACCCGCCGGACTGGGCGAAGTTCAGGGCGGTGCCACCCAGTTCGCTCAGGCCGGTCAGCGGGTTGTCCACCTCCTTGCGGATGGCCGTCGACGTGACGAACACGATGATGGCCAGCGGGACGACGATCATGCCGATCGTGCGGAACTGGCGCTTGAGGTACGCCGAGGCCCCCTCCTGGATCGCGCCGGCGATGTCTTGCATCTCCTGGGTCCCGGCGTCCTGGGCGAGCACGCCGCGCATCAGGATGTAGCCGAGGATCAGGGCCAGCAAGGCGACCCCGACCGCGGTGAAGAGCCAAGCCCACTCGGCGGAGCCGAGCGTGAATGCTTGGTAACCGCCTTCGGCGGCCAACAGGCTGGTCATACGGTGGTTCCTTCCTTTTCGTCGACGACAACGCTGTCGCCGGGCGTATCGATCTTGCGAACGAAGATCTGGCGAGCGACCCGCTCGCCGAGGGTTCGATCGTGGCCGTCGACCCGCAGCACGAGCGGGCCGTCGAACGGGTGCTTCTCCCGCACCTCGACCTGCACGCCGGGGCGCACGCCGAGGCCGTCGAGGAACTGCACGACATCGGGATCGGTCGAGCCGGGCACGGCGACTTCGGCGACCTCGCCGGCGGTCAGGTCGTAGAGCTGGGGCAGCGAGGGGATCTCGTCCTGCTCGGGCTCGGGGATCGGGAAGCCGTGGGGGCAGGTGTCGGGCCGGTTGAGGGCCACGAAGAGCCGGTCGAGCACCTCGTCGGGGAGGTCGTGCTCGAACGCCGGGGCCAGGCGATCGGCTTCGTTCCAGGCATAGCCCAACATGTCGGCGAGGAAGCGCTCGACGATGCGGTGGCGCCGGATGGCCGCCACCGCGAGCCGACGGCCGGTCGGGGTGAAGCTCACGCCGTGGTAGAGCCGGTGGTCGACCAGCCCGCGGTCGGCCAGCTTCTTGAGCGTGGCGGTGACCGTGCCCGGGGTCACGCCGAGGGTGTCAGCCAGCACGCCGGTGTGCGCGTCAGGCTGATCCTTGGTGTGGCGATAGATCGCCTTGAGCGTCTCGCGCTCTGACTTGGAGAGATCGATGTTCATATGTTTTGGGATACCGAAACCGAGGTTCGGGCGGGACAGAGTTCACACGCGCGACAGTCCGGTGTCAAACGTGCAGGTGGCTCATAGCCCGCTGCGGGGGAGGCGGCAGCCGCCGGGACCTCACGCTCGGCTGCGGGCACGCCTCTCTGTGCCCTCGCTCGCAAGCTCGCTGCGGGCGGGCTTCGCCCATCTGGCGCAGTTCGGTGGAGCTGCTCCGCTCCGCTCCGCACGCCGGGCACCGGCTGCCAGCCCTCCTGCATCGAGGGCACAGAGATCAGGGCAGGGTCTGGCAGGGGGTTCCGTGGCAGACGTCGATGATCTGGCCGCTGGTGAGGAACGTCGACACCATCCGCAGCACGTCGGGGTCGCTGCGGCCCTTGCCGTGCGGATCCTCGCCCGCCCGGTTGGGCTGGTTCTCGAGCGGGGGAGCGGGCGTGCCGAAGTCCCACATCACGTAGCCGGAACCGCCCTGCTTGGGAAGCTTGGCGATCGTGCTGACGCCCCAGAACGGGTCGACATCGGTCGAGCGTCCGTCGGCCAGGGCCGGAGTCCGCAGGGGGATGTGGGCGGTCCGGGCCAGCACGTCGGTGGTGATGTTGGCCACCTGGTGGTCACCGAAGGCGGCGAAGATCAGGATCTGGTGGGGTTGGGTCCCGGGCAGCGGATCGGCGGTGAGGTGGTTGGCGTAGCCGTCGTTCTCGCCGCGGTCCCACAGCATCTGGATGAGCGACAGGTTGAGCTGGTAGGTGAGGTGATCCGGATAGGGCGCCAGGAAGAACGGGTTGAAGTCGTCGAAGTCGACGCTGCGGTTCAGCAGGGTCGAGTAGTTCATGCCGGGGACACCGAGGAACGAGCGCTGCCAGTCCTGGGCGACGGCGGTGAGCGCGCCGCCGATGATGCCGCCCTGGCTGTTGCCGGCGTAGTAGATCGTCGGCGCGAGGCGCGAGGTGCCATCGGGGTTCTGGAACGCCGGGTTCGACCCGAAGCCGTCGGGGGCCTTGGCCACCCGACCGAGGAACAGGAAGTCGAGCATCGCCTGTTGGATGCGATCGGGGAGCACCCGGAACGTGCTCAGGTCGCTGAGGATGTTCAGCACCGCGCCGACGTCCTGCTCGGACATGCCGTACCAGTCGACCGCGCAGACCTGCGTGCCGAGCGCGGCGCCGACGCGCTTGCCGACGCCCTCGCCCTCGCCCTGCGAGCCGAGCAGCCCGTGGCCGTAGAGCACGGTGGGCACCGCGCTCGTCGGCGTGCGGGGGAGCACACAGGTGTAGGGCACCTGGATCGTGCCGTTGCGGGTCGGGATGCCGTCGGCGCGCGTGCCGTTGTTGAGGGTGGTGCCCGGGCCCCCGGCACCGGTGAGGTAGCTCGGCACCGCGAGGTTGCCCTTCACCGTGCGGGCCCACGTGCCGGCCGGGTCAGGGTTGTCCTCGGTGGAGGTCACGGTGAACGCCGGCGCGTGGCCGCCGAGGGAGGCGAAGGCGTCGTCGCGCATGGCGACCATGCGACCGGTGAGGTTCTCGGTGCTGGCGACGGTGAAGTCCCATGCCAGGTAGAGGTCGGCCGACGGCACGTGGCTGCGGTTGAGGATCCGCAGGATCTGGCTCATGTCGTTGCGGCGGGCCTCGACGAAGAAGTTGTTCGACCGGAGGTTGTCCCGGTAGGCGCGGAACGTCGGCGTGGCATCGATCGTGGTGCCGTCGGTGCGCTTCATGTCCCGCAGGGCGACGACATAGCGATGACCGTCGGCCAGGTTGCGCGACGGGTGGATGATCAAGGCCTGGCGGGGGTCCCCGGCCGGCACCCGCGAGTCGAGCTCGGCGAAGAAGGGCCAGCGCTCCCAGGTGGTGACGTCGAGCAGCACGATCGGCGAGTCGGCGGCGAGCGAGGCGGCGATGTCGTTCACCGGCGGCAGGTGGCTGACAGCAGCGTCGAGGCCCGGGACCTGCACCAGGATCATCGAACCCGGGCTGAACCCGTCGTTGCGGTTCCACTCGGTCGGGTCGATGTGCACGCCGCTGGTGTTGGCCGGCATGGACGCCCGGTCGAGCGACACCCGTCGACCAGTGGCGCTGGTGGCGTCGGCCCGGGTGAAGCGGTTGCTGGGGAACGGCAGCAGGCAGTCGCCCGCATCGAAGAACTCACACCGCTCCGGGTGATCGACCGTGACGTCGATGGTGCCGGCGAACGGGCCGTTGCGGTCGGGCCAGCCCGGGCGGCACGCGGTGATGCCGGCCAGCACCGCGATCACCAGCACCGGCACCAGCAGCCGACGCGCCGCTCCAGCGATGTTCCTCGTGTGCCCCATGAGACCCCCCGGTCGATGATGTGCCGGGAGCGTAGCCGCCTCGCCCGTCGCCCGACGGAAGGTGTTTCGAGCTCAGCGGCCGGGTGACGGCCGGTTGGTCAGCCCTTGCTCCCGGTCTTCAGCTGCGGTGGGCCCGGGGTGGCCGGCAGCGGCTCGTTGGGCTGGGTGGCCGGCACCTTGTCGGCATCGCCGATGGCGTAGAACCGTCCGCCACGGGCGCCGACGAAGATGCGGCCGTTCCAGACGGCGGGGGTCGACTCGATGCAGCCGCTGAGCTTGACGGTCCAGAGCTCGGGCGGGTCGATGGTGGTGTCGGAGACGTCGTAGGCGTGCAGCACTCCGGAGCAGTCGCCGACGATGAGCACGTCGTCGACCACCACCGGCGATTGCCAGGTGGGTCCGGGGAGCTTCTTCTCCCAGCGGATCGCGCCGGTGGCCCGGTCGATGCCGAGCAGGCGCCCTCCGTTGGTGTCGGTGTAGACGGCGTCCTTCCAGAGCGCGGTGGTGCCCCACACGCCGGCCTTGGTCGCTCCCTGGTCCTTGATCGACCACACGAGTGGGTTGTCGGGCTTGGTCGGGTCGAGCTTCATGATCTGCCCGACCTCCTTCGACCGGGCGTCGTTGCGCTCCCACTCGGAGCCGACGTAGAGGAAGCCGTCGGAGTCGATCACGATCGAGGCGTCGGTGTCGTCGCCCGTCCAGAACCGGAAGGTGCGGGTGGGCTCGACGCCGTTCTTCAGCCCGCTGATGTCCCACCCCTGCACCAGCCCACCGGAGTTGGCGAAGTAGAGCGTGTTGCCCGAGATGGCCACCGAGTTCTCGATCGAGACCTGCTTGTCGGTGATGAACTTGAGCTGCTCGGCGTCCCACCCTGGCGCCTTCCACACGACCTTCGGGTCGACGGTGACCTTGCCGGCGGCGTCGTAGGCCCGGTTGAGCTTGACCGCGTAGATCCAACCGTTCTCGCCACCCTCGAAGAGGTAGTCGTCGAGGATGAGACCGGAGCCGTCCCAGTCGTCGTTCCACATCACCGGCTTGGTGTCGTAGGCCCAGAGCTTCCAGAGCTCGGTCGGCGCCGGTTCGTCGAGGGCGAGGGCCCGGTAGAAGTTGTCGCGTGCGCCGGTGTAGAGGATCGGGAAGCCATCGGGATCGACGGTGACCGTGCCCTTGATGATGTCGCCCACCTTGAAGTCGGGCAGCAGGCGGGTGCCGCTCTCGGCATCGAGGAAGTGGACACCGCGGTCGTACGAGCCGAACGCCACCCAGGTCTTGCCGTCCTTCTCCCAGACGTTGGGCTGACCGGTCCAACCGCTTCCGCACCAGGTGCGCATGCCTTGCTCGTCGGAGGACTGCGAGCACAGGCCACCGCTGCTCTCGGAGGGGAAGGTCCACAGCACCTGCGGGGCGGTGGGCACCGGGCCCTTGCCGTAGTAGGTGCGGGTGGGATTGCCCCGGAACGACAGGAGCCCGTCGACGGTGTCGCTGTAGGGCCGACCGACCGATGCCGGGTTGACCCAGCCGTCGTAGTCGCCGAGCGGGGCCAGGCTCGAGTCGGTGGTGTCGACCTCGTCGGTGTTCGCCGCGTCCGGCTCAGAGGCGTCCTCCGAGACCGACGAGTCGGAGGCGCCGACGGCTTCGGACGAGCCGGCGGAGACGCTCTTGTCGTGGCGGCCGTCGTACACCAGCACCACGAGGATCGGGACGAGGATGGCGCACGCGATGGCCGGCAGCACCCAGGTCGGGCGTGACGAGCGCCGGGTGCCGTTGCCGGCCCGGTTGGGATCGGCCGGCGGCAGCACGAACGCGGCGGGATCCTCCACAGCCGGATCCTGCGCGGCCAGATCCTCCGCGGCCAGATCCTCGGGTGGGATGTCGCCCGCGTCGATGCCGTCGTCGTGGGGGCCGTCGCTCAACCCACGCTGCCTTCCGCCACCAGCCGTTCGAGCATGAGCTCGGGTTGTTCCTGTTCGAGCCGCTGCACCCAGTACTGACTCTCGAACAGGGCGAGGATGGTGCCGTCGGCCCGGTGCATGACCCGGGCGCCACGCATGCCCCGCAACGCGTCGGCACCGGCCTGGTCGGTGCGGCGGGCGAGCTTGTAGGAGGTGGGACTCAGCTCGACGGGTGCCCCGAACTCGTTCTCGAGCCGATGGACCGCGACCTCGAACTGCATGGGCCCGACGGCCGCGAGCACCGGAGCCTGATCGCCGAGGTCGGTGTCGCGCAGCACCTGGACCACGCCCTCCTCGTCGAGTTGCGCGATGCCTCGGCGGAACTGCTTGAACCGGCCGGTGTCGCGCACCCGGATCACGCTGAAGAACTCCGGGGCGAAGCTCGGGATGCCGGGGAAGGCGACCGGCTCGTCGATGTAGAGGGTGTCGCCGACCTTGACGTCGGTGGCGTTGACGAGCCCGATCACGTCACCGGGGAACGCCTCGTCGATGGTCTCGCGCTCCTGGCCGAACACCTGGTGGGCGTACTTGGTGGCGAACGGCTTTCCCGTCGGCTGGTGCGTGACGACCATGCCCCGCTCGAACCGGCCCGAGCACACCCGCAGGAACGCGATGCGATCACGATGCGACGGGTCCATGTTGGCCTGCACCTTGAACACGAAGCCCGAGAACGGCGCGTCGAGCGAGCGGGGCTGGTCGTCCACGTCGAGGCGGGGTGACGGTGGCGGGAAGAGGTCGACCACGGCATCGAGCAGCTTGCGGACGCCGAAGTTGGTGAGCGCCGACCCGAACAGCACGGGGGTGGCCTCGGCGGCGAGGAAGGCCTTGGTGTCGAGCTCGCCGACCGTGCCGTCGAGCAGATCGAGGTCGGCTTCGGCTGCCAGCCAGGCTGCGCCCTCCTCGATGGCGGCGCGCTCGGCGTCGACGAGCTCCTCAGGGGCCTCGGTGGCACCCCGGGCGACCCGCGTGAACCGGGTGAACTCGCGGGTGCGGCGATCGACCACGCCCCGGAAGTCGCCGGCGATGCCGACCGGCCAGGTGATCGGGGTCGGCGTGAGGCGGATCTGCTCCTCGACCTCGTCGAGCAGCTCGAGGGCGTCGCGACCGGGCCGGTCCCACTTGTTGATGAAGGTGAGCAGCGGAAGCCCGCGCTGGCGGCACACGTCGAACAGCTTCAGGGTCTGGGGCTCGATGCCCTTCGCCGCATCGAGCACCATGACCGCGGCGTCGGCGGCAGCCAGCACCCGGTAGGTGTCCTCGGAGAAGTCACGGTGGCCGGGGGTGTCGAGCAGGTTGACCACGTGATCGCGGTACGGGAACTGCAGGACCGTGGACGTGATCGAGATGCCACGTTGCTGCTCGAGGGCCATCCAGTCGGAGGTGGCCGAGCGCCGACCGCTTCGGGCCTTGACCGCCCCGGCCTCGCTGGTGAGCGCGCCGCCGTAGAGCAGGAACTTCTCGGTGAGCGTGGTCTTGCCCGCGTCGGGATGGCTGATGATGGCGAAAGTTCGCCGTCTGGTCGCCTCGGCAGCGGGATCGTTCACCCGCCAAGGCTACCGGTGGTCATGCGGGTGCCCTGTTCAGCCGCCGCTCTCGGAACCGCAGGTGGTCATGCCGAGGGCGTCGAACTGGGCGTTGATGCCGTCGCTCGAGGTCGACTGCAACTCGGCGAGGGCCGACTGGTCACCCGCCTTGAGTCGAGGCACCAGGGCCACGATCTTGGCTTCCTCGGCGTCGACCAGGACGAGGATGCTCGCCCAGCGGTCGGCCATGGCGGACGGAGGCGTCAGGGTCTTCAGCTCGCCGACCTGCTGGTGGAACAGGGTGAGGAGGCTGTCGAGGTACGCGCCGAGCGCCGCCGGGGTGGTGGCCGTCGGTTGTTCGACCGCACTCGACTGGTCGTTGAACTTCTGGCACAGCGCGTTGGCCTTGGCGACGAAGGCGGCGTCGGAACCCGAAGGCGTCGGTGCCGGGGCGCCGGTCACCGGACTCGAGTCCGCCGTCGTGGAGGTGGAGGAGCGGGTGGTGGTCTGGCTGGTCGTCGGTGCGGTCGACACCGTTGTCTCCGCAGGCTCGGAGGCCTTCTCCGCAGAGGCGACGACCTCCTTCTTGGCCGAACCGCCGCACGCGGTCGACAGGCAGAGCAGCGCGCTCACGCCCACCGCCACGATGGTCCTTCGCGTCATGCCGTCACCCCTCGGTCGCCCCAGTCGGCTGTCCCGCCGCGATCGCTGCCGATCGGGCGTTCCGTTCATTGGTCGGTCGACTCTGGACCCGAGTTGAGCCATTGGGCCAACAGCTCGGCCTGCACGGCGCCGGCGGATCGCCGCCAGGTCAGATGGATGCGTAGGTGGCGTTGATGAGGTTGGCGCTGCGCATGTCGCCGGCCAGACCGATGTCCATGCGGTTCATGACGTAGCCGAAGCCGAGCTCGGCGTCGGGATCGGCCCAGCCGACGGAGCCACCGGCGCCGTAGTGGCCGAAGCTGCCGGCCGGGTTGACGATCATGGTGGAGGGCACCATGAAGCCGAGGCCGAACTGCACGTCCATGTCCATGAGCACGATGTTGGGCCCGGAGCTGCGCTGGGTGGTGGCCTGCTTGACCTGGTCGGCGCCGAGCGTGCGAACGCCGTCGACCTCGCCCACCATCGAGGCGTAGATCCGGGCGATCGAGCGGGCGTCGGCCACGCCGTTGGCTGCGGGGATCTCGGCGGCCCGGACTGCTCGCGAGTTGAAGACGTTGACGTCGGCGAAGGCACCGCCAGGCGCGCTGAGCGCCTTGCCGAGCTTGGTGTCGGGCCCGGTGAACTGCTCCATCATCGCCTTGACGGCCTCGTCGGTGGGGGCCTCGATCACGATGAGCGGGGCGACCCGGTGGTCGAGCTCCTCGGGCAGGCCGATGTACCAGTCGGCGCCGAGCGGGCCGGCGACCTCGTCGTGGAAGAAGGTGCCAAGGCTCTTGCCGCTGATGCGCTTGACGACCTCACCGACCAGCCAGCCGTAGGTGACCGCGTGGTAGCCGGTGGCGGTGCCCGGCTCCCACTTCGGGGTCTCCGCCGCGAGCCGCTCGACGACGGGCTCCCACGCGAGGGCGTCCTCGAACGACATCGTGCCGTCGATCCAGGCCAGGCCGGCCTGGTGCGACAGCAGGTAGCTCACCGGCATGTCCTGCTTGCCGGCGGCCGCGAACTCGGGCCAGTAGGTGGCGACGGGCGCCTCGACGTCGAGCTCGCCCCGCTCGGCCAGCCGGTTGGCGCACAGGGCGGTGGCGCCCTTGGTGGTGGAGAACACCAGGATCATGGTGTCCTCCTGCCAGGCCGCGCCGGAATCCTGGTCGGCGACGCCGCCCCACAGATCGACGACCTTCTGGCCGCGGTGGTAGGCGGAGAAGGCCGCGCCCACCTCGCTGCCGTTGTCGAAGTTGGCGGCGAACGCGTCCCGTACGCCCTCGAAGCCGGCTGCGGTGTACCCGTGGATCTCAGTCATGGCGGGCCACGGTAGCTGACGGTTCCGTCATCGGCTCGGGCGGGCCGACCGCCGATCGGTCAGCGACAGTCGGTGCAGCGACCGACCAGGTCGAGGCGGTGGTGGTCGGTCTCGAAGCCGGTCTGCTCACCAACCCGCGCGAAGGCCTCGGCCATCGATTCCTCGAGCTTCGGGCCGATGGTGAAGTCGGCGACCGCGCCGCAGGACGAGCAGATGAGGTGGTGGTGGTGCTCGGTGAGGTCCTGGGCCAGTTCGTAGCGGGCGTACTCGTCGGTGGCCACCACCCGGTGCACGACCCCGGCCTGCTCGAGCACCGCGAGGTTCCGGTAGACCGAGCTCTGGGCCAGGTCGGCGCGCAGGGTGAGCACCTCGGCGATGGTGACCGGGTGATCGGTGGCACCGAGCAGGTCGATGAGCACGCGGCGATTGCTCGTGTAGCGCTGGCCGTCGCTGCGCAGGCGTTGGGCCGCCGTGGCGTGCAGGTCGTGGGGCGCTCCGGGTCGGTCAGCCATGGCGGGCAGTGTAGGGGCCAACTGAGAATGGGTGAGAATCCACCGTTCCTGCCACCGGGTGACAGGAAGCCCACCTCGGGTCAGACGGGGGTGAGGATGAAGACGGGGATCTGGCGGGTGGTCTTCTGGGCGTACTCGGCGAAGTTCGGCATCAGCGCGGCCTGGGCGTCGTAGAGGCGCGTGCGCTCGTCGCCCTCGGCGGTGGAGGCCTCGACCGTGATGGTCTCGGTTCCGACCTCGATGGTGGCCCTCGGGTTGGCGAGGAGGTTGTGGTACCAGCTGGGGTTGGTGTCGGCGCCGGCCTTCGAGGCGATGATGACGTAGCGGTCACCGTCGCGGGTGTGCACGACCGGTGAGGTGCGGATCTCACCGCTCTTGGCGCCGGTGCTGTTGAGCAGCAGCAGGGGAGCGCCGGCGAAGGCCCCGGACGTCTCGCCACCGTTGGCCCGGAACTCGTCGATGACGGTCTGGTTGAAGCTCTTCATCTCGTCCGTCGTGAAGTCGCTCATGTCGTGTCCTCTTCGTCTCGGTGAACATCTTTGTTGAACTCTCAGGAGTTTCGGGCAAGGTATCGGGCCCGCCCGCACTTCTGACCCGGGCGCAGTTCGGGCAGGCATCGATCGCGATTACTAGGTTGGCCGGATGCCCGCCCCTCGCGACCTCGAACTGCTCGTGTCCCAGCTCAGCGTCGAGGAGAAGGC
>Ga0302322_100005468_pt1 | contig 11147 bp, 12 predicted proteins | sample Fen_T0_2_FD_203757 | JGI IMG/M metagenome (GOLD analysis project Ga0302322, IMG submission 203757) | Peat permafrost microbial communities from Stordalen Mire near Abisko, Sweden - Fen_T0_2 | ecosystem: Environmental > Terrestrial > Soil > Wetlands > Permafrost | place: Sweden: Abisko... | reverse complement strand
GCCCCTGGTAGAGACCAATGGCCCGGAGGTTGTCGGCGTCCACGTACAGCATTGCCTCCGTCAGGCCGCGGGCGCGCAGGTGGGTAAGGCCGGCCAGCGTCAGCGCCCGACCGAGCCCGGTCCCCTGCTCGTCCGGGTCGACTCCGACCACGTAGACCTCGCCCATGGGTTCGTGGCCGTGCTCGTCGGCAGCCCCGTGGGCGTGCTCGTGCCCACCATGGACCTTCGTCCAGTGGAAGCCCACCAGCCGGGGGACTCCCGCGGCGTCGGTGCGTTCGGCCAGGAAGAACCCTTCGGGGTCGAACCACGGCTCGCGCATCCGCCGGTGGAGGTCGTCGAGGGTCCACCCGCCCTGCTCGGGGTGCTCGGAGAAGGCCTTGGCGTTCAGCTCCACCCAGGCGTCGTCGTCCGCGCCGGGACGGAAGGCACGCACGCGGACGCCGTCGGGCCAGCCGGGCTCGGGCAACGGGGTGAGCAGGCTGCGGCGCATCTGCCACAGCTCACGCGTGGTGCTGAGCCCCAGACGCAGCGCCAGCTCGTTCGCGCCGGAATGCTCACCGCGCGCCCACAGGCGCAGCCGGCCGTCGGGGGTCTGTGCCTGGAGCGCCTCGACGAGGGCGCGGCCGAACCCGCGCTGCCGCCAGTCCGGGTCGATCACGACCTCGGCGCTGGAACCCGCGACCTCGTCGGTGACGTCGAGGTGGGCGTAGCCCGCCAGCGGACCTGCGCTGCCGGGGTCGGCGTAGAGCAGGACGTTGCGGACCCGGTCGTCCCCGCCGTAGCGCAGGTGGAGCGACACGTGCTCGGACAAGGGGTGAACCCCGTCGACGGTGGCGGCATGGTCGACCAGCCGGCCGACGTCGGCCACCTCGTCGGGGGTCAGGCGACCACGCACGACGATGCGGTGCGACTGGTCAGCGCCCACCCTGGGACCGCCTCACGTCGACACGGGTTGGACGGTGTCGACGGGGTCGACGGGGTCGACCCGCGGGGGTGGGACGAACCGGTACCCGACGTTGCGGACGGTGCCGATCAGGGCCTCGTGCTCGTTGCCGAGCTTGGCCCGCAGCCGTCGCACGTGGACGTCGACCGTGCGGGTGCCGCCGAAGTAGTCGTACCCCCACACCTCCTGCAGGAGCTGGGCGCGGGTGAACACCCGGCCCGGGTGCTGCGTCAGGTACTTCAGGAGCTCGAACTCCTTGAAGGTGAGGTCGAGGACCCGTCCACGGACGCGGGCGGTGTAGCTGCCCTCCTCGATGACCAGGTCGCCGCCGCGGATCACGGCGTCGGCCCCGCTGTCGTCGTCGGCGGCCGCCAGGCGACCGATCGCCAGGCGCAGGCGGGTCTCGATCTCGGCCGGACCGGCCGAGTCGAGCAGGACGTCGTCGACGCCCCAGTCGGCGGTGAGCGCGGCGAGCCCGCCCTCGGTGGTGATCACCAGCAGCGGCACCGCCACCCCGGTCGTCCGGATGATGCGGCACAACGAGCGGGCGTGTGGCAGGTCACGTCGGGCGTCGACCAGCAGGGCGTCGGCGGGCGGCGCGTCGAGGAGGGCGGACGCCTCCGCCGGCACCACCCGGACCCCGTGCCCGAGCAGGCCGAGGGCCGGGAGCACGTCGGCGGACCCGCGAGCGGCGGACGTGAGGAGCAGCAGCCGAGCCACGAGCCCACCTCCTCGTGATCACCGGGACACGACCACCGGAAGACGATCACCGGTCACGGGCAGGATATCGGCCGTACGCTCAGGCTCCACCGACGAGAGGGAGCCCGTGAACTGCGCCAGCTGCGGCACCCCCAACGAGGCCGGGCGCAAGTTCTGCATGGAGTGCGGCTCGGCACTCGCTCGTGAGTGTCCGTCGTGCGCCGCCCCGAACCCGGCGGCGAGCAAGTTCTGCGGCGAGTGCGGCAGCGCGCTCACGTCGGCTGGTGCCGCGTCGTCCGTCGAGCCGCCGACCCTGGCTGGTGCCGCGTCGACGACCGAACGCCGGCTGGTCTCGGTGCTGTTCCTCGACCTGGTGGGTTTCACGACGCTGTCCGAGCAGCGCGACGCCGAGGACCTGCGCACCCTGCTCGACTCGTACTTCGAGACGGCGCAGACCGTGATCGGTCGCCACGGTGGTGTGGTCGAGAAGTTCATCGGTGACGCCGTGATGGCTGTGTGGGGCACGCCGGTCGCCCGCGAGGACGACGCCGAGCGGGCGGTCCGGGCGGCGCTCGAGCTCGTGGACGCCGTCGCGGCGCTGGGGACCTCGACCGCCACCCCGCTGCTGGCGCGCTGCGGGGTGCTGACCGGCGAGGCCGCCACCACGTTGGGCGCAGACCACCAGGGCATGGTCGCTGGCGACATGGTGAACACCGCGTCGCGCCTGCAGTCCGCCGCCGAGCCCGGCACCGTGCTCGTCGGTGAGGCGACGCTGCGCGCGGCGTCCGGGTCGATCGCGTTCGAGCCGGCCGGCGATCTCGCGCTGAAGGGCAAGGGGGAGCCGGTCGGTGCGTGGCGCGCGCTGCGCGTGGTGGCCGAGCGGCAGGGCGCGAACCGGATGGCGATCGAACCGCCCTTCGTCGGCCGCGGCGAGGAGCTGCGGATGCTCAAGGAGCTGCTGCACGCCACCGGGCGCGAGGGCAAGGCACGCGTGGTGTCGGTCACCGGGATCGGGGGGATCGGCAAGTCGCGACTGGCCTGGGAGCTGCTGAAGTACGTCGACGGCCTCACCGAGACGATCTGGTGGCACCGCGGGCGGTGCCCGTCGTACGGCGACGGCGTCACGTTCTGGGCGCTCGGCGAGATGGTGCGGATGCGGGCCGGGATCGCCGAGACCGACTCACCCGGCGTCTCCCGCTCCAAGCTCTCCGCGTCGGTGGCGCAGCACGTGCCCGACGAGGACGAGCGTCGCTGGCTCGAGCCGCGGCTGGCGTTCCTGCTTGGGCTGGACGAGCGGCCGGCCGGCGGGGGCGACGAGCTGTTCGCCGCCTGGCGCACGTTCTTCGAGCGGATCAGCGACAACGGGACCGTCGCGATGGTGTTCGAGGACCTGCAGTGGGCCGACGCCGGGCTGCTCGACTTCATCGAGTCGCTGTTGGAGTGGTCGCGCAACCGGCCGATCTTCATCCTTACGCTGGCCCGACCGGAGCTGACCGACCGCCGGCCGAACTGGGGCGCCGGTACCCGCAACTTCTTGTCCCTGCACCTCGAGCCGCTGCCCGTCGACACCATGGCCGAGCTGGTGCGCGGCATGGTGCCCGATGCGGATGCGACGTCAGTGGCGCGCATCGCCGAGCGGGCCGAGGGCATGCCGCTGTACGCGGTGGAGATGATCCGCATGCTCGCCGACCGCCGCGTGCTGCGCGTGGGCGACGATGCGTACGAGCTGATCGGCGACCTGGGGGAGCTCGAGGTGCCGGAGACGCTGCACTCGCTCATCGCGTCGCGGCTCGACGGCCTCGGCGCGGAAGACCGCGCGCTGTTGCAGGACGCGGCGATCCTGGGCAAGAGCTTCACTCTGGAGGCTTTGGCGGCCGTGACGGGTGCCCAGTCGACCGCCCTCGAGCCCCGGCTGCACGACCTGACGCGGCGGGAGTTCCTCGTACGCGAGGCCGACCCCCGCTCGCCGGAGCGCGGCCAGTACGCGTTCGTGCAGAGCATCATCCGCGAGATCGCCTACGGGATGCTGTCGAAGGCCGACCGTCGTGCCCGGCACCTGGCCGTGGCCCACCACCTCGAGGCCGCCGGCGACGACGAGCTGGCCGGCGTGGTGGCGGCGCACTACGTGGAGGCCCTGCGGGCCACTGCGCCCGGCCCGGATGCCGACGCCTTGGCGGCGCGGGCGCGGGACTGGCTGGCGCAGGCTGCCGAACGGGCCACGTCCTTGGGCTCGCCGGTACAGGCGCTGTTGTTCGCCGAGCAAGCGCTGGAGATCACCCCTGACGGACGAGAACGGGCGGACCTGCTCGGTCAGGCCGCCCGCGCCGCGGCCGACGCGCTGCAGTACGACCGCCGGATCGCCTATCTGCGCGAGGCGGTGGAGGTGCTTCGCGGTGTGGGCGACGTCGACGCCGAGGTCGCGGCGATGGGTGTGCTCGTCACCTCGCTCGGTGACATGGACCAGGTGGACGAGCTGCGGCCGCTGACCGAGCAGATGCGAGAGCGCCTGGGCGACTCCGAGAACCCGCTCGCCCGCGCGGAGCTCGATCAAGCCCTTGGGTATGTGCACTTCTTCGACAACGACCTCGATGACTGCCTGGCGGCCATGGACCGGTCCCTCGCCGGGTTCGAGCGGGCGGCGGCCTGGGAGCGGTTCCAGCGGGCCTTGAGCGCGCGGTACAACGTGCTCGGCAGCCTCGGTCGCAGCCGCGAGGCGATTGTCGTGAAGCGCGGCATGCTCGCGATCGCGAACGACGAGAACGACCTGCGGACTGCAGCGGTGGTTCTGGTCGCCCTCTCGCTGGACGCGGAGGAGTGGACCGAGGCGCTCGAGCGGTCGATCGAGGCCGCCGCGGTCGCTCGACGGGGCGGTTGCGGCGGTCCCGAGCTCACCGCACTCGCCAATGCGGCGGAGTTCGCGGTCGAGACCGGCGCCTGGGCGAAGGCCGACGAGATCCTCGCCGACCTGCAAGGACGTCCCGACCTGCCGGAGTCGCTGACCGTCGGATCCTGGCTCAACGTCGCGCTGCTGACCGCGTACCGCGGTGACCACGACGCGGCAGAGGCGGCGTTGCAGCGCATCGACGAGAGCACCCGGCTGGCCAACCCGGAGCTGCGCGCCTGGGCCGGGCGGGTGCGAGCGGTCGTCAGCCTGACGGCCGGGGACCTGCAGTCGGCGTTTGACGCGTCGATCAGTGCCGTCGACGACGACCCGCTCGGCAGCAACGCGGGAGTCAGCGCCTGGTGTGCCGCGAGGGCTGCCCTGTGGCTGGGCGACGCCGCCAAGGCACAGGTCGCGTTGGACCGGATGCCGCCGGATGAGCGGCGCTGGGCGGCGACGGTGCGGCGGGCGGTGGAGGCCGGGATCGCCGCGCTGCGGGGACAGGTGCGTGAGGCCGCCGGCACCTATGGCACCCTCCTGGCCGGCCGACTGGCGGTCGGCGACCCGTTCACGCACGCGCTGATCACCCTTGACGCGATGGCGGTCCTCCCCCCCGACCTCGTGCCCGAGGGCGCAGTCGAGCAGGCGCAGACGTACCTGACCGGGTTGGGTGCCCAGGGTCTGTTGACCCGCTTTGCGCCGGTCGACGTCCGGGCCTGAGGTGGCGCGTCGACGTAGCCGCCGGGTCAACGCCGCCATCGGTCCATGGGCGCAGACGCAGAGGCTGACGGCGTCCGACGGCGTCGAGATCCGTGCTCGCCACCTGCCTGCAGGCGACGGCAGCCGCGACGTCGTGGTGGTGCTGGCCCACGGCTTCACCGGCCACACCGACGAGCCGGCGCTGGCGCAGGTGGCCGGTTGGTTCGCCGCCTCCGTCGGCGTTGTGGGCCTCGACTTCCGGGGTCACGGTCGGTCCGGCGGGGAGTCGACGGTCGGCGACCAGGAGGTGCTCGACGTCGCCGCCGCCGTCGCCTGGGCGCGCACTCTGGGGTACCGCCGGGTGGCCACGGTTGGCTTCTCGATGGGCGGTGCGGTGGTGGCTCGCTACGCCGGCCTCGGCGGCGACACCGACGCCGTCGTCGTGGTGAGCGCGCCGTCCCGGTGGTACTACCGGGGCACCCCGCACGCCCGTCGGGCTCACTGGGTGATCGAGGCGCCGTTAGGTCGGTGGGTCGCGCGAACCGGGTTGGCCACGAGGATCGAGCGCGGCGGGTGGCGCCCGGTGCCGGTCGAACCGCGGGTCGCAGTGTCCGGCATCACGGTGCCGATGCTCGTCGTCCACGGCGACGCCGACCAGTACTTTCCGCTCGACCACGCCGACGAGCTCGCCGCCGCCCCCGGTGCGCAGCTGTGGGTGGAGCCCGGGTTCGGCCACGCCGAGCAGGCCATGGACGCCGACCTCACCGGGCGGATCGCCGCGTGGCTGCGCACGGCTCTGGCACCATCGGCGCCGTGACCCCCCGCGCGCCGTCGGCGCTGCTGTGCGCCGGTGCCGCCCTGGTCGTGGTGGCCGCCGCGCTGCTCGGGCGTCCGGCCCTCCTGGCCGGGCTGCTGCTCCTGCAGGGGATGTCGGCCCTGAACTGGCGACGGGGGATCGAGGCGCCCGGCGCCGGTGTCGGCGCCGCCTTGGCCTGGCTGGCGGCGGCAGTGGCGGACGGCGCGGCGGCCCTGGAGTGGGGCACCCGCACCCGTCCGCTGACCCCGGTGGTGCTGGCCATGGGTCTGGGTTTCGTGGCGCTGTTCGTGGTCCAGCTGCTGCGCCGGCACCCGCGCACCGAGGTGACGGCCAGCCTGGCCGCTGGTGCCGCGCTGCTGGCCGTGCTGGTGCTGGGTGCCGTGTGGCTGGTCGTGTTCCGGGTCTGCGGCGGGTCTGCGGCGGTCGTGGTGGGGGCCCTCCCGGTGGCCGTGGCGAGCCTGGCCCGGCTGCTGCGTCGTCCTTGGGCGGCGATCGGCGCCGTTGGCCTGGGGGTGCTGACCGGGGCGGTCGTGGGGTCGACGCTGGCCGTCGGGTCCGACGCCGTCGGCGCCGGACCGGGCGCCGTGGTGGGCGCGGTGGGCGGCCTCCTGGTCGCCTTGTTGTCGCTCACCGCCACGCGGCAGGCGCCGCACCTGTCGCCCCCGCGACGGGCTGCGCTGTCGCGGGCCGGTGCGCCGTTCGCCGTGCTCGGTGCCGCCGCCTTGGTGTACCCGGTGCTGCGCGTGGCGGGCGGCTGAGCCGCTCAGACGTGCGGGGAACAGCTGGGCGGTCGACTGCGTTCGGCGTCGTATGTGCGTTGCGCATCCCGTCGCCCCAGCCGTGAGCGGGGACTGCCCGTGAGCCACCCGGGGGTCGTGGTCTTGGTGGTCGTCCTCCTGGCGGCGACCGCGTTCGGGCTGTACCGGCGGCGCACCGACGGTCGGCTCGAGGAGTCGATGCCCATCGCTGGAGCCGCTCTTTCCGCGTCGTCGTCGCCGGCGGACTCCACCACGCCGGACTCCACCACGCCGGACTCCACCACGCCGGACTCCACCACCGGCACGCGCGACCGGCTCACCAGCGAGGAGTTGGGGGCCGGCCTGGGCCCGCGGGCCACCCTGGTGCAGTTCTCGTCGGTGTTCTGCGCCCCGTGCCGGGCCGCCCGGACCCTGCTGGCCGACGTCGCCGGCAGCGTCGACGGCGTGGTCTACGTGGACGTCGACGCCGAGTCCCATCTCGACCTGGTCCGTCGGCACTCGGTGCTGCGGACCCCGACCGTCTTCGTCCTCGACGGGGAGGGGCGAGTGGTCCGCCGGGGCGTCGGCCTTCCCCGCAAGTCCGAGGTGTTCGCGGCGTTGGGGGAGGCGATCCCGTGACCGTCGTCGGGTTCGGGGCCGATGTCTCAGATGTCGGACGCGCCATGACCCCGTTGTCCGGCCGGCCTACCCTGCTGGCCATGTCGGGCGAGGTTCATCTGACCAAGCGGCGCAGCATCGATCTGTGCCGGGTCACCGCCCACCGGTGTCGCTGACCCAACCGGTCGCGGCGACTCCCGCCGAGGCGTTCGCCTCGTTCTGACGCCCCCCTTTCTGGTCGTGACGCGCGTCGCGCCATTATCCCTTACTTTCCGATCGACATTACGGGGTATTCTCGTCCCACCCGTTGGAGGTGCCATGTACGTCGACCCCCGCGGCCCGCGGTTCGGGGCCTGGATCACCACTGTCGTGCTCGCGCTGGTGCTGGTGACCGGCAACGTCTGGCTGCTGCTGGCGCAGACCGTCGTGTTCGCCGTCGGAGCTTTCGCCGGCCTGCGGCGAGCCCCCTACGGCTGGCTGTTCCGCCGGTTCGTGCGGCCTCGCCTGGCGCCGCCGACCGAGGTCGAGCCGGAGGCGCCTCCGAGGTTCGCCCAGGGCGTCGGCTTCGCGTTCGGGCTGGTCGGTGTCGCGGCGCTGGTCGCCGGTGTGACCGTCGTCGGCCTCGTCGCCGTCGGTCTGGCCCTGGCCGCGGCGTTCCTCAACGCGGCCTTCGGGTTCTGCCTGGGCTGCGAGATGTACCTGCTCGGACGCCGGGTGCTCGGCCCGCGGCGGTCGTCGTCGGCAACCGTGGCCGAGGAGGCGTCGGCCTGAGCCTTCCCCGTCGCGGGGGGCGTGAGGTGAACGTCGGGTGCGCGTCGGCGCGTGGTGGAGACTGTCCGACATGACCATGTCGCGCCGGACCTTCGTGTCCGCCTCGCTCGGGCTCGTCGCGTCGGGAGCCGTGGGTGCGTCGGCGTCCGGAGCGGCAGCGCCGGCATGGGCAGTGGAGACGGCGGCTCCGACCCGCGGATCGACCCGACACCACGAGGTGATCGGCTCGTCGACGCGCGGCCGGGCGATCCACGCCTACCGGCTGGGTGCCGCTGGCGCGGCGTCGACGTTCGTCGTCCTCGGCCAGATGCACGGTGACGAGCTTGCGGGGTGGGCGCTGTCGCGCCACATGCTGTTGCCCGCCACCGTTCCCGACGGGGTTCAGTTCTGGGTGATCCCGACCATGAACCCGGACGGGCGGATCGCGGGTACCCGGACGAACGCGCGCGGGGTGGACCTGAACCGGAACTTCCCGTCGTCGGACTGGTTGCACCAGGGAGTCGGGACGTCGACGTACTCCGGCCCGAGGCCGGGGAGTGAGCCTGAGACTCGGGCGGTGCGCAGGTTCTTGAACCGACTCGGCCCCTTCACCGTCGTGAGCCTGCACCAGCCTTTCGGGGTGGTCGACTACTCCGGCGGCGATCCGGCGGTGACCCGTTGGCTGGGCGGGCACCTGGGCCTACCGACGAAGCGGCTCGGAACGTCTGGCGGAAACCTGACGAAATGGTTCAACCAGACCTGGCCGAAGCACACCGCAGTGACCCTCGAACTGCCCCGACCGGCCACGCCCGAGTTCCGACGCACGACCGCGCGGGTGCTCGTCCACTTCAGCGCCGTGCGCCGTAGGTAGCCGGTCGCCGCCGGTGGTTGCGGTGGTGGCCGTTCGGCTGGCGGGTGCCGCTGACGTCAATACCGACCCGGCCGGCGCGATGACCCCCACGAAAGCTCAGCAAGTTCCGAAGCGTCGAAGCGTTGCTTCGGTAAGTGCTGAAGCGTCGAAGCGTTGCTTCTCCTCGCCGGTCGCGCGCGGGTCAGTAGACGAGAGCCTGGGCGTTCTCGGCCAGCGCCTCGTCGAGGAAGGTCGCCGCGCCGGCCAGGCGGACTCCGGGCAGGAGGTCGGCCGGCTCGATCCCGCGTCGCTGCGCGCACTGGGTGCACAGCGTCACCGTCCCGGACGCCAGGACGGCGTCGCGCAGCTGCGCGAGCGGCGCGCTGTCCGGCAGCGCGAACTCCTCCGCCCGACCCGGCAGGGCGAACCAGGCAGCCTCACCGGTCAGCCACAACGACACCGGCACCTCGGACTGCGCCGCCACGGCCGCGACGGTGAACGCCTGGGCGCACCGTTCTGGGCCGTCGTCGCCCACGGTGACCTTGACGACGAGGGTCCGGCTCATCCGCCCACCGTAGGAGGAGCGGCCCCAACGATTACAGTGAAACCGTGCTGGACCACCTCACGGCGCTTCCCATGGTCGCCGTCCTGGACCTCGGGTACGGCGCTCTCCTGGTCGCCGCCTCGGTCGTGATCGCCGGGTTGTCCGTGTCGCTGGTCTACCGACTCTTCAAGGGCCAGGACTGACGGGTCTGGTCATGTTCACCCTCCCGGCGGACTTCCCGCTCCCCCTCGCGCCGCTGGCCTGGTTGGTCGGGTGCTGGGCCGGGGACGGCGTCGGCGGCTATCCCACGGTCGAGACGTTCCGGTTCACCCAGGAGATCGAGGTCACCAACGACGGCCGACCGTTCCTGGCCTACACGTCGCGCAGCTGGATTCTCGACGATCAGGGGCAGCGGGTGCGTCCAGCAGCCGTCGAGACCGGCTTCTGGCGCCCGGCCAACCCTTCGACTCCCGGCGACGCCCCCCGCGACGAGGCCGCCGCGCCCTCCCCCACCCAGAACCCGGGCGCGGTCGACCTGCTGCTCACCCACGCGTCGGGCTTCGTCGAGATCTGGACCGGAGTCGCCGACGGCCCCCGGATCTCCCTGCAGACCGACGTGGTGGCGCGAACGCCCACCGCCAAGGAGTACTCGGCCGGGACCCGCGTCTACGGGCTGGTCGACGGCGACCTCATGTGGGCGTTCGACATGGCGGCCGTGGGCCAGACGCTGCAGCCGCACCTGTCGGCCCGCCTGTCGAGGGTGGTGACGCAGGCGTGACGGCGCAGTCCGAGCCCGGTTTCGAGCCCAGCGGCCTGGCCGCCGACGCCACGAGCGGTGACGACCTGCGCACCAGGCTGCGCGAGGCCGGGTTCCGGCTCACGCCCCAACGACGTCTCGTGCTCCAGGCCGTCGTCGACCTCGGCCACTCCACTCCGGAGGAGATCTGCGCACAGGTGCAGCGAACCGCCGACGGCGTCAACGCCTCCACCGTCTACCGCACCCTCGACGTGCTCGAGCAGATCGGCCTGGTCCGCCACACCCACCTCGGCCACGGTGCGCCCACCTACCACGCAGCCGACGACGCCAACCATGTCCATCTCGTCTGCGAGGGCTGCGGCGTGGTGATCGACGCGCCGGTGGGGGTCGCCGACCCGCTGGTGGGAACGTTGCGGGACGCATATGCGTTCGAGCTCGACGTGCAGCACTTCGCGATCTACGGCACCTGTGCCGAGTGTGCCGGCGGCCAGTGATGCTCGACCTGCCCGGTGCCGTGGCCGTGCCGGACGAGTCCGTCGACGCCGTCGCGGTTCCGACGCAGCGCCGCGTCGCCTGGCACTACGGCGACCCCCTGGGTGAGCAGCGCCGCCTGGAGCGGGGCGAGGGATTCGTCGACCTGTCGCAGCGCGAGGTCGTGCGCGTGGGCGGGCCCGACCGGTCGACCTGGTTGCACACGTTGACCACACAGCATCTGAGCGAACCGGCGCCGAACGTCTGGACCGAGGCGCTCGTGCTGAGCCCGAACGGCCACGTCGAGCACCACCTGCACCTGGTCGACGACGGCACCGCCGCGTGGGCGCACGTCGAGCCGGGCACCGCGGCTGACCTGAT
>Ga0302322_100005465_pt1 | contig 11148 bp, 4 predicted proteins | sample Fen_T0_2_FD_203757 | JGI IMG/M metagenome (GOLD analysis project Ga0302322, IMG submission 203757) | Peat permafrost microbial communities from Stordalen Mire near Abisko, Sweden - Fen_T0_2 | ecosystem: Environmental > Terrestrial > Soil > Wetlands > Permafrost | place: Sweden: Abisko... | reverse complement strand
AGTGAGTACAGAAATGCTAGGTTCTATCGCACTCTCTTGGGTGAAGCTCACACCGAAAAAAATATTATCGGGAATCCAGCCATCGCCGATGGATTTGCGGGCAATGAAAGGCGACACATAGGCTTCTTCAAAGCCAATTCCATCCACCCGTTCCGAATAGCGCCCCAGATCGAAGACATCGGCGTAGCTAACCACAATCGGAGGTCGTCGCCACTCATCAAGAATGGCCTTTAATTCAGCGAGCTGATCCTCGGCATCACCCAAGATTTCCAGCTCGTAGCCATCCCAGACGAAACATTGATACCCACTCTGAATTCGACGCTCAAAGTGGCGAACGAAACTTTCAAGTTGGCCTGCTTCAGAGAGGTCGTACCGGCTGGTACGGATGCTGTGGGACGAAGCGGATTCTATGAGCAGCGCGACGCCCGACACGCTCCCATCCGCGCCGCGATCCACGGCAACGGAGAAACGCTCGAAGTTGATGCCTGCCGCCGCCCTCGCTTCCTCGAATTGCGTTTCGTCGATGACCGCATTCGCGGCTTCGCCCAAGGAGGCATAGGGGTTGCGGATGAAGGCCTCAGCCCGTTGACCTGCGACCATACGACCAGGCCAACGGCGTATTTCCTGAAGCACCGAGCGCACTTGTGGCGCAATCAGCACTTGGACGATGCCTTCACCGTCGGCAATGTCATATCGCTCCGGGATCGTGGAAAATTTGTCGAAAGTCTCCATCCATTTGGATGGCGCACCCTCGAAGCCGGGTTCCACCTGTATGGTCTTAACCCCGCTTTGGGCGGATTTTCGCATGTGCAGAGACAGTTTTTCCGGCGTCAGTACCACCGTCCGTTGCAGAAAATCAGCCATCGGCGCACCGGTGGCTTGGGCATATCGGCGAATTGCGCCCCATGCTCTGCGATTGCCCAAGGCTGAGCGGGCATCAAGGGGCATGGTATAGAACTGGCGCGCTTCACGCACCAAGCGCCACACGGGTTCGGCCAGGAGCCATTGGCGATCAGCAAGCCGGATGACGGCCCCTATGATTTCTGGCGGTGAGGCTAGTTTCCCGCCTGACGCATTGGCCCATTCGCCCAGGGTAATCCTGAAATCCAGATCCTCAAGCGAACCCTGGCTGCTGAGACTAGGGCGAAAATCCGTCAAATCGGGGAGCTTGAGCAGCGCGAGCAGTTCTGAAGGCTCGCCTCCTTCCGCGTCCAAAAGCTGATAGAGCGCCTCCCAGCCTAGCCAGATAGCGCCGTCCAGTTGCTCGACATGCCCCATCTCCTCCATTTGGGCCAACAACGCAACGGTAGCGGAGTCGTCGCCAAAGCAATCCCACCGTTCCTGCCACCCGGGCAGGAAAGGAACAGAAGCATATTCAACACCTTCGGGCCGCAGTGAAACCGCCAATTGGTGTGTTGCTTCGGCTTCCGCCCTATAGTGGACCCCAGTTTTCGGACAATCATTTAAGATGGTAGCCTTGTGGAAAACGGGGGTTGTGGTGAGCGAGAAGAAACGCAAGGTTTTCAGCGGCGAGTTCAAGGCGAAGGTCGCGCTTGAGGCGGTTCGTGGCCTCGAGACGGTCAATGAAATAGCCCAGGAATACGGTGCGCATCCGACGCAGGTGGGGCAATGGAAGCGGGAGCTGCAAGAGCAGGCGGCCGGGCTGTTCGAGGCCAGGCGCGGGGTCAGGCCGGCGGATCAGTCTGCCAGCCCGGACCGGCTGTATCCCGAGATCGGGCGGTTGAAGATGGAGCTGGACTGGCTGAAAAAAAAGTCCGGGATCAGCCCCTAGCCGACCGCAAGCGCTGGGTCGATGCGACTGGGCCGTTGCCACTGGCCTGCCAATGCGGGCTTGCGGGGGTTGCCCGCTCCACGGCCTACCTGCCGCGCCGGGCGGCGGAACCGGACGCCGAGGAACCGGCGCTGCTGGCTTTGATCGACGCCGAATACACGCGGCATCCGTTCTACGGCAGCCGCAAGATGGTCGTCTATCTGGGCACGGTGGGCCACCGCGTCAACCGCAAGCGGGCACGCCGACTGATGGCGCTGCTGGGGCTGGCGGGCATGGCGCCGGGGCCGGACACCCGCCGCCCGCACCCGCAACACAAGGCCTACCCCTATTTGCTGCGGGGCGTGGCGATTGACCGGCCAAACCAGGTTTGGAGCACTGACATCACCTATGTCCGGCTGGCGCGGGGGTTTGTGTATCTGGTGGCGGTGGTCGACTGGTACTCGCGCAAGGTGCTGGCTTGGCGGGTGTCGAACACGCTGGACAGCGGGTTTTGCCTCGATTGCCTGGAGCAGGCTTTGCAGACCCACGGCGTCCCGGAAATCTTCAACAGCGACCAGGGCTGCCAATTCACCTCGGAGGCATTCACCGGGGTGCTCAAGCGGCATGGCATTGCCATCAGCATGGACGGCAGGGGGCGGGCGTTGGACAACATCTTCGTGGAGCGCCTCTGGCGCAGCGTCAAGTACGAGGATGTGTATCTGAAAGGCTACGCCAGCGTGCCCGATCTGCTGCTGGGGCTGGCGGACTACTTCGCGTTCTACAACGCGGAACGATTCCACCAGTCATTGGATTACCTGACGCCAGACGAGGTGTACCGGACAGCCAGTGGCGGGGGTGCCAAGATCGTGGACAAGTACGGCGAAAAGGAAACCGTCGGCACGGAACCAAAAACCGAAACAGGGCAGCGCTGTTCCGCTGCAAAGTGATGGCTTACCATCTTAAATTCGACCTGAAACTGTCTTGACTTAGGGGTCCACTGTACCACAGCAAGTACAACCCGGTGGAGCGCTGCTGGGGTATTCTGGAAAAACACTGGAACGGGGCCAAGCTGGTGGACGTGGACGCCATGCTGGGATGGGCCGGGAGCATGACCTGGAAGGGCATCCGCCCCGTCGTGGAACTCAGCCGCAAGGTCTGCCGGAAGGGCGTAACCCTGTCGAAGCAGGCCATGCGGGAGGTCGAGGCCAGGCTGGAGCGCAACCCGCTTTTGCCCAAATGGGACATCCTCATCCGGCCCGCTTGATGGGGTGGCCTTTAGTGGAAATCACCTTAGCTATTTCATGCGCGGAACATTTGATGGAGATGGTTGCATATGGACGCGCAAGGCTCAACTCAGGGTCTACATTGCCGGGAACGCCGATTCGGTCGAATGGTATCGGTCTGTTCTGCCCGATATGGGCATGGATGGATTTCTGGTGACCGACAGAAGCAAAGGAAGCGCGTCTATCTCTGGACGCAAGGTAAACAACAACGGGCATTGCCGGATACTTCAATCAAAAAACTCCGATTCGGCTGAGTCGTTCTTGCAGTGGATATATGCCGATAAGGGAAATGCCTTTATGCAAAGGAAGTTGGGGCGGTTTAAAGCCTTTTTATCGGAAAAGGCGCAATACATAGCAGTAACTTGTGCTGTTTGCGGGACTGAATTTGAACGAAGGTCATCGACTGATAAGCACTGTACGTCATGCGCAAGAATACGGCAGCGGTTGTGTAATCGACGCGCAGACCATCGTCGTAGACATGGGGTATCGGCATGCATCATGCTGAATGATTACCGCTTACCCAGTGAGCAACATCTTAATTTCCTATGACGATCCGCGTCCACAAGATCAAGCTTGACCCCAACCAGGTAATATAGGCTGGGTGCGGATGCGCGAACCCGTCCGCTTCCCCGGCCAAATAAAATCCGCCGTCGTGTCTAAGATGGCGGACGGATGGTACGTGGCGCTGGCCGTCGAGACCGAGGCCAAACTGGAACGCCAAGCCAACGGCGGCACGGTCGGCGTCGATCTTGGCGTGAAAACGCTGGCCGTCCTTTCCAGCGGCGAAGCCGTCGAAGGCCCGAAGCCGCACAGAATCCTGTTGAAGCGGCTGCGCCGCCTCAACCAGTCGCTTTCCCGCAAGGTGAAAGGCTCCGCCAACTGGCGCAAAGCGAAAACCAAGCTTGCCAGGCTGCACAAGCGCATCGCCGACATCCGCACGGACGCCGCGCACAAACTGACCACCCGGCTGGCCACCGGGTTCGACGCCATCGCCATTGAAGACTTGAACGTGAAAGGCATGGTGGAAAACCGGCGCCTGGCCCGTTCGGTGATGGACGGCGGATTCTTCGAGCTTAGGCGGCAAATCGAGTACAAGGCGAAAATGACCGGCTCCAACGTGGTCGTCGTGGACCGCTGGTTCCCCAGCAGCAAGACCTGCTCAAGCTGCGGGAAAATCCATGACATGCCGCTATCCGCCCGCCGCATGGTGTGCGGTTGCGGAAACGACATTGACCGGGACTTGAATGCGGCTAGAAACCTAGCCAAGTGCGCCGCAAGCTCTGCGGTGTCAGCCTGTGGAGTCCAGAGCGCTGGCGTCGCGCAAGCGGCGTGAAACTCTGGACGGCGAAGCAGGAAGAAAAAACTAGATTTTATGGAAAATCATAGGTTTTTCAGAGCGGTCGTTGCAGGCGAACACCCGCCACCCTAGGCGGCGCACGGCGTCCGCGCAGGCCGTCTTCGTCCAGGCGTTTGCGCCCGCGCCGGTTGAGGTCGGCAATGGTCATTTCCGCCTTTCCCAGGCAAGACTCCAGCCGACAAAACCGCTGATAAAATTTCAAGCAATTGAATTTTAATATACAAATTTATTTTCCGCACAGCCGGAAAGCAGCGGCGGCGGTAGGTGTGGGTCGCGGATAACGACGCTCGGCAGGCCCCGGGCGGCAAAAACGGCCCGCCCCCAGCCCTTTTCGGGCCGAAGGGCGGTGCTTTTGGCCTATTCAAGACCCCTGGGGCTGGCTAACTGACAAATCTTCGCCATATTTTACTATAAGCGCAAAAATGGCTTTTTTATCAATCGGTTACATTTTTTAACGAAAAATCATGGCATCTATCCAACAGATTGATTAACAAGGTAATTTCGAGTTTTGTCAGTCAATCAGCCCCTGTGGCCACGCCGGAGCGCCGGCACCCCCGCGAGCTTTGCGGCGGTACGGGTCGTGGGCAAGCCAATAACGCGCCTATACGTATTTGATTCGCGGTTAACCCCCTGATTTTCCTTAAGGCATGGGGTCACAAAGGGGGGTGTCAGTGGTAGGTGTGAGTCGCGGGTCATGGCCGGTGGTAGGTATAGGTCGCGGCTGCCGGTAGGTATAGGTCGCGGCTACAGGTAGGTATAGGTCGCGGCTACCGGTAGGTATAGGTCGCGGATTTAAATGTTTTGCCCAATGGTGTGCCAAATGGGGCTACCATACTGCCGGTAAAAACGCAGTAAATAGATAGTAACATATTGATTTATGTGTGAAATTTAGCCTGATACATTCGTGCTGCGGCGATCTGCCTAAGAAAACTGGACAAAGCGGTCATTTTTCAAGTATGCTGCTTCCACTACTTTACAAGTGGGTTAGTGCGTCTAGTTGGAAGCCGTTAGCGCGGCGATTATAACACTCGTTATAATCCATATAGATCGGGAACTTGCTTAAGCGAGGTGCCTGGGGCGTGCTAGTTTAAATGAACCACCCGTTCACGCGACTAGGCTTCCGCATTTTCCGAAGACTTAGCGATTGACCTGCATCGCTCGGCGCACCTGACTATTCATTGTCACACCAGATTATATAACTGAGGAATTAACGCAATGGCACTTTCTTACGCACAAGTAAAACTCGCACTAGACGCCGTAACCGCCGAAAGCAAGGGACAGTTCATACCGTTCGACGCTTCCTTTTTTCTGAGCCAGTTGACCGCCGTCGATAGAGCTAAGGTCACTGGCGACCCATTGCAATACTACGTTGACCAAGGCGCGGCGCAGGGTTACAAGCCGAATGCCTGGTTCGACCCGGCCTTCTATCGCGCCACCTATCGCGACGTCAATGTGCTGCAAGGTGCCGACCTGCTGGTGGAATACGCCAAGTTCGGCGTCAACGAAGGCCGCACGCCCGACACCGCCCTGGTGAATTTCAATGGTGCCCGTTATCTGGCCGACTACCCGGCGGTCAAGGCTTACGTCGATACCCACCTTGACGATTTCAGGACGCTCGACCCCGCGACCGGCAAGCCGGTCAGCGACGCCCAGGCGGAAACCCAGGGCGCCATCGCCCACTTCGTCAAGTTCGGCGCGGTGGAAGGCTTCGTGGCGTACAACCTGGCCGGCCTGCAAGTGCCGTTCACGGTCTACGCGCCCACTTCCACGATCACGCCGGTGCCTGGCGCGGATGTCGGCCTGGCGCTGAACACCAACCACGGCCACACCCTGCTGGTCGGCGACCACGTGGTCGTCGACGGAACCACCGCGACGAACCCGGTGCACAGCCTGCACCTGACCGGCGACGCCAGCACACGCATCGACCTCACCAATACGGCGAACCAGGTCAAGGGCATCGACCTGAACGGCGACGGCGTCATCTCCCCCAATGGCGTGGAAAACAACGTTTCCGCCGCCGGCATTGTGACGGTCAGTAACTTTTCGGTGGTGGACGCCGCTTCGCGCGACCCGCTGAATGAGACCGACCGCGCCAACAATTACCTAGGCGACATCGCCTACGACGGCACCGGCTATTACGGCAACGGCACGTCCACCAATGGCAACATCGTGCTGGGCGGCCTGGGCGCCGACCAGATCTACGGCGGCATCGGCAACGACTTCCTGTCGGGCGGCGGCGTGGCCAGCGGTCGCTATATTGAGGTAATTGTCAACGGCGCCAAGATTTTGCAAGACGCGCTGACGGGCAAGCAAGTAGCCTCGTACGACGCACTGCTGGGTTATTTCACGGATCCGTCCGGTGCCGCGTTTGCGGCAGATTCGCTACATGGCGGCCGCAACGCCGACTTCCAGTTTGGCCAGTTTTCCTCGCTGGACAACGCCAGCGGCAACAACACCCTGTTCGACGGCGGCACCACCTCCGACAACAAGCCGGCGGGCACAGGCGCGGGCACCCCGGCCAACAGCCCGCAGAACAGCGACTGGCTGCTGACCGAATCGCGCGACGACAACGAACCGACCCTTATCACCCTGCAAGGGACGCACGGGACGCACAACACAAACGTTGACCCGGCCACTGGCGCGCATGGCGACGTCGTGTTGGGTGACGGGCGTTTGGTAGGCACCCTGTACGACATCGAAAACGTCGATGCCTCGGGCAACCTCTACGGCTTCCTGAACAATGTGAACGCCGTGGTGGGCGGGCGCGCGGCGCTGACCGGCAACATTCCCGGCACCACCCAGCCCTATAACCAGGCGGTGGTCGGCACGGAAAACTTCGGCCTGGGCACCTCCTCGCAACTGAATATCACGGGCAGCGAAGCCGCCAACGTCGTCGTCGGCGGTTACGGCAGCGACCTTATCAATGGCGAGGGCGGCAACGACCTGCTGTTCGGCAGCAATCTGGGCTATCTGGAAACCTACAAGAACAACCCCAACCTGCTCGACGCCAAGGGCGGCCTGCACCTGAACGTCACCTCGGTCGGCACCGTCAACGGCGGCAAGGACACCCTGCTCGGCGGCGACGGCAACGACAGCATCGTCTTCGAGATGAACGGCGGCGTGGTGGACGGTGGATTCTCCACCGGCATCGACCCGCAGAACCGTGTTCCGACGGCGACGGTGGTGTCCACCGGCGACTACCTGTACACGGACAACTTCTCCATGGGCCGGAAAGACGGCGCCACCACCGCCGACGAAGCCACCGCGCAAGCCGACGCGCTGAAGCTGGAAACCAAAGACAGCGTGGTGCGCTTCGACCTCGGCCTGGCCAGCGCCTCCGCCGCCGACCCGGGCACCATGTACCGCAATTACGGCGGTGCCGACCTGGAAAACAACGTCGACCTGAACGGCTGGACCGGCCACTCCGCCGACAACACCAACTATGTCGCGGGCGTGGCGCGCACCACGGTGCTGGGCATCGAAAGCGTCATCACCACCGGCCTCGGCGCCATCGACTATGTCGCCGCCGGCGCCAACAACCCTACGCCGGGCTACAACAACCAGCAGAACTTCCTGGGGCTGAACGCCAACGTGGATCTGCGCGGCATCGACGGCTACAACGACAGCGGCACCAGCCGCGTGTTCGGCATTTTCACCGGCACCAACTTCGGCAGCTTCAAAGATAGCAGCTCGGCCACCAACCGCGCCGACAACGTGCTCTACGCCAACACCGGCAACGACGTGCTGGAAGGCCGCGGCGGCGCCGACTTCCTGTCCGGCGGCAAGGGCAACGACGACTTCCTCTTCGCCAAGGGCGACAACACCGACATCATCTGGCGGCAGGACGACACCGGCACGGTCAAGGGCAACGTGGCGGGCGACAACCTGTGGGACAAGGACGCCAGCGGCAACTACCTCTACACCCAGGATTTCCGCACGCCGGCCACCTCGGGCACCACCTCGCTGCAGATCAAGTTCTCGGTCGCCGACAAGCAAGATAATTCCACCATCGGCTTGAGCGCCTTGTCCCTCCATGTGGGCATCGTGAATCAGGATTCAGACGTTCTCGGTCCGAATGGCATCGCGATTCATCTGACCAGCGCGGATCTTGGCGGCGGGACGGTAGGGTCTTTCGCGGAGCTGGCCAGCAAACTGAACACGCTATTCACCACCGACCCCAAATACGCCGGCCAGCAGCTCTCGGCCGTATGGATTCCCGATCCCAACGCGCCTGCGGGGCTTGAAAACTTCGACGGCACGATCGCCATCCAGGACGGCCAGCGCCGCGAGATCTCCGACAACAACAAGGAAGGCTACGAGTTCGCCGCCTCGTTCACCAACTTGACGGTGTCCAACCACGCCCAGGCCGGCAGCGATATCACGACCGTCGAAAACGACCGCCTGATCCTCAAGTCCTACCTGGACCGCACCAACAACACCGGCGTGGACACCCAGCACCACGACCTGACCGGCCTCAACGCCAACCATGTGGTGGTCGGCTTCAATACCTTGAGCCCCGACGGCGGCACCACGCCCGGCGCCAGCACCACGCTGGCGAACGCGCAGGAATGGCGTGTCCAATTCGAGAATCTGCGCGCCGGCGACCTGGTGAAAGTGACCATCAACGGCACGGTGTTCACAGAGACGGTGAAGCCAGGTGAAAGCACGTTCGACTTCTCGCAGCGTTTCGCCAAAGACATCAACACGACGCTGCAACTGGATCACAACACCTCGGCAGGCACGATTCATGCCGATGAGACAGGCGTCCATACCACGGGCCAGACCTCTGCCGACGATGGCGTCCTGGTGCTGACCCAGGGCGCAGGTTGCGACCCGCTGGTATTCATGCACACCCCGACGGTGAGCGTCACCAACACCGTGGGCTCCACCAGCGGCACCTGGGCGATTGCCGACACCTCCGGCAACTCCATCAATCTGTACCAGTACGACGGCCGCGGCGGCAACCTGAACGCGGCGGACGTGCTGTTCGTCGGCACGGTGCAGAAGCCGACCGACAGCCACGCCACCACGGCGCCGTCGAACAACCCCAACGACGCCAGCTACATCAACAAAACCGCCGGCGCGATTGACCAAGTCCCCGGCAAGATCGACAGCACGGAAGTGTTGGCGACCGCCACGGATAAAGGCGGCATATTGAACGGCATCAATGCGCTGGTCGTGGCCACCGACGGCAACTCCCCGACTGAATTCAACAACGTAAGCACCAACGGCCAGTACGCCGCCATCAACGGCGACGACCAACTGATCGGCGGCAAGGGCGACGACATCATTAGCGGCGGCACTGGCGACGACGTCATCATCGGCAGCGCCGGCAAAGACACGGTGGACGGCGGCGGCAACGCGACCGCTCCGGACGGCAGCGTCATCAAGTTCAACGACGTGCTGCTGTTCCAGGAAAGCGATTTCGTGAACGCTGACAACGCCAAGGCCTCTTTCACCATCACCCTGGATCCGACGCTGAGCGCCACGCCGAGCAACGCAGGCACCGTGCTGATCCAGGATGCGAAGGGCGGGGCGCTGGGCACCACCACCTTCACCCACATCAATGAAGTGCGCACCACCTCCAACTCGGCCAACGACACCTTGAGCGTGGTCGCCCTGTCCGACGCCATCGCGGCCAAGTCGGCGCCGAGCCTGCAAAATCCGGGCGATGTTTCGGGGATTGCGGGTCGGGCCAACCAAAACGCCAACGAAGGCGTGAACATCTTCCTGACCAACGAGGCCACCTCGCCGGATCCGTCGCAGCAGAACAATTACACCGTCGATCTGAACGGTGACAACATTCTGCAGGCGAAAGAAATCAACATTCCGATCACCGGCGTGTGCGGCGAGGAGAACGTGCTGACCGGCAAGGCCAACGACACGGTCACCATCGACGACAGCCAACTGGGTTCCACCAACCTGATCGATCTGGGCGGGCAAACGGACAAGGTCGAGGTGACCGGGCACTACACGCTGGCCGACCAAGGCTACGACGAGGTGTTCTATACCCAAGGCAACATTGTCGCGCCAGACCAACGGTCGACCACGACCTTCGCAGTCGAATCAGCGGCCGACACCGACACGGTAAGCTCCACCGGCGGCATCCTGGGCAGCAAAACCTTCACCGACACGCTGAAGAATGTGGAACAGGTGGACTTCACCGCCGCCGCCAACGTCCAGATCGTGAATGCCAACAATGTGGACACCGGTGCGCGCGACGTGCTCGACGTGTCGGGCCTGGCCAGCGGCGCGACAGTGAACTACGGTACCGCCGTGACGGTGCAGAAGTCTCTCGGCGGCGCGAGCGACGACAGTTCGGTGGCCAACGTGGACGCCAACACGCTGTCGAAGGGCGGCGTGTCCGTGACGGGCACCGGCCTGGGCAACGAAAAGGTCATCGTCAACGGCATCCAGAACTTCGAGAAGGTGAAGGGCGGCGCCAGCAACGACCGCGTGATCGTCGGCGACAACCTGCAGACGGGCATCATTCCCGCGGCCAACATCGGCGTGGCGACCTATCTGGGCGGCCCGACGGTTCAAGCCCAGGATATCGGCCTGTACCAGTTCGATTTGGGGGCGGGCATCGACTCGCTGGACTACTTCCAGGAAGTTCAGAACGTGGGCGTGTTGGTGGACACCACCGGCAAGGCAGCGGATCAGGTGCTGATCGGCACGGGCGCGTTGACCGGGCCTGGCGAGCGCATCGACTACGCCACTGGCGTCGAGCAGTTTTA
>Ga0302322_100005463_pt1 | contig 11149 bp, 10 predicted proteins | sample Fen_T0_2_FD_203757 | JGI IMG/M metagenome (GOLD analysis project Ga0302322, IMG submission 203757) | Peat permafrost microbial communities from Stordalen Mire near Abisko, Sweden - Fen_T0_2 | ecosystem: Environmental > Terrestrial > Soil > Wetlands > Permafrost | place: Sweden: Abisko... | reverse complement strand
CCGCTGAACAAGCGACGCCGCTCGTGCTTCAAGCGCTCGCCGGTATTGCAGCGGCTCACCAGGCCGGCATCATCCACCGGGACTTGAAGCCCGAAAACTTGTTCGTGCTCAAGCAAAAGGCCGGCGTCCAGGACTACGTCAAGATCATCGATTTCGGCATTTCGAAGTTCAGCCAGCTGAGCAACGAGGGCATGAAGATGACCAAGACCGGCTCGGTCATGGGCACGCCCTACTACATGTCGCCGGAGCAGGCCAACGGCAGCCGAGAGGCCGACGCCCGTAGTGATCTGTACGCCATGGGCGTCATCCTTTACGAGTGCGTAACGGGAGCCGTGCCTTTCGACGGCAAGACGTTCAACGAGTTACTGTTCAAAATCGTGCTCTCGGACGCGCCGTCGCCTCGGCAATTGGCGCCGAGCCTGGATCCTGCGTTCGAAGCCATCATCAGCAAAGCGATGGCGCGCGACGTCGCGCAGCGCTATCAAACCTGTGAGGAATTTGCGCAGGCGCTGCGCGCCTTCCAAGTAGGTCAGGGCTTGCCATCGGCCGACGTCAGCGGCTCCGTAGCGGCGCTCGTCGCAACCACACCGGCAGTTTCACAGCCCGCAGTGCACGCGGGGCTTTCGACGGGCGCCAATTGGTCGAACACCGGGATGCACATCCCGAAGCGCAGCAACGCGCCCCTGGTCGCGGCGTTGCTCGGGGGCGCGCTGTTGGTTCTGGGTGGCGGAGCATTTGCCGCGTTCAAGGTGCTGCATGGTTCGTCAGCGACCGCCGCAGCGAGCGCCGGTCCGAGCGCCGAAGCCCAGATCAAAGTAGCGCCGGACACGCCTTCGGTTCCTGGGCCGGCGGACGTCTCATCAGCTCCACGCACCGCCGAAACAGTGGTCGCTGTCACGCCGACCGCGTCTGCGCCGACGACTTCCGCACCGAATGCGGGTAAGCCGACCGAACCGACCGCGGCGCTCAAACCGGCGGCGATTCAACGCCAGGGTTTGGTCGCACACGGGCACGCGCAACCGCAGGTCGCGGCGCCCGTCGTCGCGGCGCCCGTCGTCGCGGCGCCCGTCGTCGCAGAGCCCGTCGTCACGGCGCCACCGCCTGCCCCCCCACCCGCGAAGAGAAAGAGCACGAGCAACACCACCGACTTCGGCTACTGAGAGAGCACGCTGCAGCGCTTCGAGACCGCACGAGCGGCGTCGAGTAGAAGAGGGAAGATGGCGAACCTTTCTGGAAAAACGCTGCTCATCACTGGCGCTAGCCGCGGTATCGGTCGGGCCATTGCCCTGCGTGCCGCGCGAGACGGCGCCAATATCGCGGTGCTCGGCAAGACCGACCTGCCCAATCCCAAGCTTTCGGGCACGGTCCACGACACCGTGCGCGAGATCGAACTGGCCGGAGGAAGCGGGCTGGCCTGCGTTTGCGACGTACGCTTCGAAGATCAAGTCAACGCTGCCGTGGCCAGCACGCTGGCGAAGTTCGGCGGCATCGACGTGTTGATCAACAACGCGAGTGCGATCCAACTCACCAGTACGTTGGCCACCGACATGAAGCGTTTCGACTTGATGCATCAAGTCAACACGCGCGGGACTTTTCTGTGCTCGAAGGCTTGCATCCCGGCGCTAGAACGCGGCTCGAACCCGCACATCCTGATGCTCTCGCCGCCGCTGAATCTCGAAGCACGCTGGTTCGCCCCCCACCTCGCGTACACGATAGCCAAATACGGCATGAGCTTGTGCGTGCTCGGACTCGCGGAGGAACTGCGGCCGAAGGGTATCGCCGTCAATGCCCTCTGGCCGCGCACGGTGATCGCCACGGCCGCCGTGCAGAACCTGCTCGGAGGCAACCCAGCCATGGCGCGCGCGCGCAGCCCGGAGATCGTGGCGGACGCGGCTCACGCCATTCTGACCCGCCCGAGCCGCGAATTTACGGGGAATTTCGCCTTGGATGAGGACGTTCTGCGAGACGCTGGCGTGACCGATCTTTCCGGCTACTCTGCCGTCCCCGCCGACCAGCTGCTGCCCGACCTGTTCCTGTGAACTGGAGCGTGCGCTGGCAGGCCAGCGAAAGAAGTACATGCCCCCGGCGTTCGTTCCTGAAATGTATGCGATCGATTTCGGCACCAGCAACTCTTTGCTGGCCGCCGCCAACCGCAACGAGGTGTGTGCACCCATCCCCCTCGATGAACGCGCGCTAGACCCGAGCGTGTTTCGCAGTATTCTGTTCTACTCCGATGACGCAGCATGGTCGTTCGGCGCTGGCGCTTTGGCTGATTACGTCGCGCAAGGCATGCGTGGGCGCTTCATTCGTTCGATCAAGCGCTTTCTACCCGTGGCCAGCTTCTCGGACACACGCATCGGTTCGCGCAAGGTCTTGCTCGCCGAGCTGGTGGGCTTGTTCTTACGCGAGATGAGGACACGCGCGAACGCTCATTTTGGCTGCGACGTCCGGCGCGTGGTCATCGGTCGGCCCGCGCGCTTCAGCGACGACGACCAAGCGGACGCCCTGGCCGAAGCCCGACTGCGCAGCGCCGCGGAATTTGCAGGCTTCGAGGACATCCATTTCTGTCCCGAGCCACTGGCCGCTGCCTACGATTTCGGCGCGACCAAGCCGGGTGCCAACACCTTTCTGGTGGCTGATTTCGGCGGCGGGACTTCGGACTACACGGTCGCGCGCCTGGACCCGAAGCGAGCTGACGCGCTCGAGGTGTTGGCGATCGGCGGCGTCGCTCAGGCGGGCGACGCTTTCGACGGCGCCTTGATGCGTCACGGAATCGCCGAACACTTCGGCGCGCGCGTGCGCTATCAGGTGCCGTTCGGCTCCAATTGGCTGGAGATGCCATCACCGCTGATGGAGCGTCTCTGTTCACCCGCCGACATCTGTTGGCTGGCGCGGCGCGACGTACTGGACTTCTTGCGCGGCGTGCGCGCCGGTTCCTCCAGCGATGCCGACAAGCGGCACGTAGACCAGCTCTTGTGCTTGATCGAAGACAGCCTCGGGTTTCAGATTTTCGAGACCATCGAGCAGCAGAAGCGCGACCTCTCCAGCCACGAATCTGCGACGTTTCGCTTCGAATACCCCGGGATCGACATCAGTGAGAACATGACTCGGGCCCGCTTCGAGAGCGCAAGCGAGCGCGTATCGAGCAGCATCCTCGAGCGGCTCGATCGAACGTTGGAGCGTGCCGGAATCACGCCGAAGGACATCGATCGCGTCTGTTCCACGGGCGGCACGGCCAAGGTCCCGATCATCAAACAGGGTCTGGAAGCACGCTTCGGGGCGGACAAACTGCAGGCACTTTCCAGCTTCCACGCCGTGATCCAGGGACTGGCCGAGCGAGCGCGGATCCTACTCAATCAGTAAACTCCCGGGCGGCCTCACTCGATCAGGAGCAGGCCGCGTGGCTTACTGCTGCTCGAATCCGGTGAGCTCACGGCCTGATACAGGCGCTCGCTGGAAACCAACCAGGGCCCGAACTTCGGGTTCACGTCGAGCACGAAGACCAGATCGCGATCTTCCAAGTAACCGGCTATCGGCGAGTGATGACCGACGCCCTTGCCGAACAAGAGCCCGCGTTGGAAATTCACCAGGTACCGACGATCCTTGTCGTTGGCGTGATGCATGTGCATGCGAAACTCGCCCAAGGACAGGCCGGTGAGGACCGTCACCGTGCGCCGCGACTTCGCGCGGACGACGGTCGCCAAGTCGTCGAGCGTGAGCCCGCCGAAGCAGAAATCCCAGGGACACTTGCCGGTACCTTCGAGAACGGCGCGCGTAGTCACCGGCCCCTCACCGAGCGAGCGAAAGGCGTTGGCGACGCTGGTCGGACCGCAAACCGAGCCGTTTGGCTCAAAATCCAGCTCGTGCAGGTAGGTGGCGGCCACCGGCAAAGTCCAGGCGCGCTCGAGCAACGCCGGATCCTGGTACTCCCGCACGCTTGCGATCGAGACGACGTCGAAGTGCGGCGGGAAATAGTGGATTCGAATGAAAAGAGCGGCGAGCGACGCGAGCACCAGCAGCACGAGCGCAAACAGCGTCTTCAGTAGCCGGCGGCGGAGCGCGGAATGCATCTAGACCTCAGTACTCGATCGCGACCACTTCCAGGTCGATTTCGCCGACCGGTCGCAGCACGGTCACCACATCGCCAACCTTGCGCTTCATCAGCGCTTTGCCCAATGGCGATTGAAAGCTGATCTTTCCCTGCGAGGGGTTCGCTTCGTCCGGGCCGACGATCAAATAGCTGGTTCGCTTCTGGTTCTCGTCGGAGACTTCGACGCGCGCCCCGAAGCGGACTTCCAGGTGCGCACCCTCCTCTTGCTTGACGACCACGGCGTCGTCGAGGCGTTTGCTGAGGAAGCGAATGCGTCGGTCGATCTCGCGGAGCTTCTTTTTGCCGTAAGTGTACTCGGCGTTCTCGGAGCGATCGCCTTGAGCGGCGGCGTCCGCGACTTCCTGGACCACGCGGGGGCGGTCCACGCTGGCGAGCTGGTTGAGCTCGGCGGCAAGCTTTTTTGCCCCTTCGGGCGTTAGATAGGTGGGCATCGGGCTCGCTCTGCTGACCCTCGTAAAGCTCAGTTGGCTCGCGCTGGCAAGAGATCGTAGCGTAGCGGCGTGAGCGGGAAACGTTGGCTCTTGGTCTCGGCGATCTTTGGCGCGCTGGTATTGGGCGGCGCCACGATCGGCCTGCTCGTCCTATTACCCCGCTACGTGGAGAGCAAGGTGCTTTCCAGCGCGGAGGCGCAGGGCGTGACCCTCGAGCCCGAGAGCATCTCGTTCGGATGGGGTTGGGTTCAGCTCACTCAGGTGAAAGTGAACTTAGACAAAGTGCGCACCGTCGAGATGCAGGTTGGGCGCATCGACGTCGCGCTCGACGGTCTCACCCCGCTCTCGATCGACTTGACGAACGTCGACGGGTTGGTCATTGGTTCGATTACCAACGTTGGGCTCGAGCTCAGCGAGTGGACGAAGACACACCCGGGCGCCTACTCGCTACCGCTCAGCGCCAAGAACGTGCACGTGCGCTTCGTGGAACCCGCCGGCACGCCGCCCTGGCTGGAGGTGTCGGGTGGTGAGCTGACGCGCACCAAGAGCGGTGGCGTGTTCGCGGCCCAGCACACCAAGTTCATGGGGGTGGATTTGGGCACCGTCGGCGCCGGCTTCGCGCGCCAAGCGTCTTCCATCGCCCTCGGTTTCGGCGAGGCGGACTTGAGCCGTGCTCCCTTTCGGGTCGAAGTCTCGCCGAACGGCGCCACGCCGACCGCGCACTTCGTGTTGGCACCCACCCCGGCAGAGCGGCTGGCAAAGCCCCTCGGTCTGGGCCTGTCCGTGACTGGCGTGGTGGTCAGCTCCGAGACCACGATCGCCTTCGCCAGCGGAGCCGCAGAAGGCAGCATCAGCGGTGTCAGCAGCGTCACGCTCAAGGGCTACGTGCCGCCGCACCCCTTCGAGCTCGACGGCTTCATCTTCGGTGATACCACGAGCTTCGATACGAAATTCACGCTGCCCAAGACCCGCGATCGCATCACGCTCAGCGAATCACGGCTGAAAGCGGGCAAGTTCGAGTTGAAGGGCGATGGCTTACTCAGCCGAGGCAGCGACCATTCCGAGGCAACGCTGAACTTGAACGGCGAGCTCCCCTGCAGCGCGCTGGCGGGGGTCGAAGCGGAGTCCCGGCTGGCCAAGCTCTTGGGCAGCGCACTGGCGGGCAAGGCCGGCAAATTGGCGGAAAAGCTGGTGAACGGGAGTGTGCACGTGGGCCTCAAGTTGAGCGCGGATACGCGTCAACTGAGCGCCGCACACATCGAGCGCACGATCGGCGTGGGCTGCGGCCTGCACCCGCTCTCGCTTGCCGAGCTCGGCAAACTCTTGCCTGCGGACGTCAACGAACTGTTGAAGAACTTGCCCGCGTTGCCGAGTGATCTTTCGAACCTGCCCGGTCTATCGGGTTTGCCTTCGAGCCTGCCGCCATTGCCGAGCGGCTTGCCCTCGTTGCCCGCAGGGTTACCGCAGCTACCGAACCTCGCTCTGCCCACCAGCCTACCGACCCTCCCGCCTCCGACGGCGACCGCGACGGGCACGGCGAAATCGACCAGCAAGGCGCTGCCCAAACCCGCGGCGTCGAGCAGCAACTGATGGCGCGGATCGCGATCTTGGGTGCGGGCATGATGGGCAGCGCGCTCTCGCTCCCGCTGCTCGACCGCGGCCACGAGCTCCGGCTGATCGGCACCGAGCTCGACACGGCAATCATCACTGCTCTAAAAAGTGGCGCGGAGCACCCGACGCTGCGCGTACCGCTTCCGAGTGCGGTCCAGCCGTTTCATGCCGCCGAATTGAGCCAGGCGCTGGTTGGGGTCGACGCGGTTGCGCTCGGCGTCAGCTCGGCGGGGGTGCGCTGGGCCGGGCGGGCGCTTGCGCCGCTGCTGCGCAAGGGAGTGCCGCTGTTGATGATCTCGAAGGGCCTAATCTACCAGGGCGGGCGCTTCGAAATCTTGCCCGACGTCTTGGCCCGGGAGTTGCCCGCAGAACTAGAAATCGCACCGGTCGCCGTGGGCGGACCGTGCATAGCGGGCGAGTTGGCGCGCCGAGTCGAGACCTGCGTGGTGTTCACGGGACGCGACCCCGAGTTCGTGAACGCTTGGGCGGATCTCGCGCGTGGTCAGTACTATCACGTATTCACCAGCAGCGATCCCGTCGGGACCGAGGTGTCGGCGGCGCTCAAGAATGCTTACGCGATGGGCATTGGCTTGGTCGCTGGCTTACACGAAAAACGAGGCGGAAGCACAGGCAGCATTGCCATGCACAATTGCGAGGCAGCGCTGTACGCGCAAGCCATTCTGGAGGCAGAGCAGCTGCTGACGCTGATCGGGGGTGACCCGGCGTGCGCGTCGGGGCTGTCCTTTGCGGGGGATTTGAACGTAACCTGCAACGGCGGGCGAACCGGGCGCTTCGGCCGATTTCTCGGGCAAGGCCTTGGTCGCGCCGGCGCCATCTCGGCGATGAACGGCGCCACGTTGGAGTGCTTGGAAATTTTGGAGACCTTGCGCGCGGGCCTCTCCGACCTCGAGCAACGCACTCAGTTTAGTCCGAGCGACTTGCCATTCCTCTCGCACATGCTCGAGGTCGCGTTGGACGACCGTCCCGTCGACATTCCTTATCAGCGGTTCTTCAGGGGCCCTCGACGAGCGTGAAGCGGAGCGAGTAGCTGAGCGTCGTCGGGCCATGTTTCGGCTTATGGAAGTCCACCGATTCGAACACCGCCGCGAGGCATGCTCGGAAGTCAGGACCACGGAGCGACGTGCGCGGCTGCTCGATTCGTGGATGCCCACCGGCGCGCGCGATGTGCAAATCGACCCCGAAGCGACCGCCCTGCGCCGGGTCTTCGTTCTTGCGATAGCAGTCCATGAACGAGGGGAAGCGCTCGGCCACCGCGCCCAAAAAGGGCGCTTTGGTTTCGGCGTCATTCGGGCCACCGCCGATGTGCAGGCCGATGTTCTCGACCCTGAGCTCGGGTAGCGAGCGCAGAGGTTGCTTCGGGTCGAGCACGATTTCGGGTAGCCGCGACGCCGCAGCGGCAGCCCGACGCGGCGCCAGCGCGCTTTCGGGTGCGGCGACCTTGGACCGCACGGGTTCTTGCGCGGCCGTTCGAGCCGGAGCCTCTTCGTTCGCCGGGCTTCGTGCCACGCCAGTGGCTGGGGTTTTCCCGGCGCAACCCGCAACGCTCGCGATCGCCACCGCCCGCACGAGCCGAGCGGTGATTGGCCTACTGACCCAGGTACGCATCCTCCGAGTCATAACCGATTTTGCGCGTGAACCGATTTGGTTTGAGCCCGGCAAACAGTGTGGCAGAAGTGGCTACATGCGGCATTGTCGGCGTTTCAACCGAAGCACACTACTGCTCGGGTGTGCCGCCTTGCTGGCCGGCTGCGAGGAGCGCGGCAAGCAAGGCGGCGCGGCGCCGCCGCGAGTCGAACCCTCGACACCCAGCGCGCATGCCAGCGTCGGCAAACCGACCGAGGCAGCGCAACGCGCGCAGCCTGCACCAGAGGCACTGAACGCTTCTGCCATCCCCGACGAAGCGCAACCTGCCGTTTCCGGGACTAGCCCCGGCTCCGCGTTCAAGAGCAAGCTAGTGATTGACGAGCCGCAGGAGATCGGCCCAGCCGGTCAAATGACCGCCAATGAACGCGGCGTAGTGATGATCAATCGCAGCGATGAGCTGCAGCTCGCCAAGAGATTGGCCGGCGCGAGCAGCGGGGCACGCGAGCGCGCGCGGTTTTCTACGATCAAGGGCAATACCAACGATTTCTTCGCGGTTGCGCGCGGTCCAGCGTTACTCCGCTCCAAGGCCTACTGGGTGCGCGACGGCAAGCTCGTGCGACGCTCTCAAGACAACTCGACGCCGCTCGAGATCTTGGCCAACGACGCACGCAACGGCACGCGCGTGGTCGCAGCGGACGTACGCGACGCGCCGGCGCACGCGCTGTACATCAGTAACCCGCTCAGCGACGACGCGCCGCCGCGAGCCAAGTTGTGGGTCGAGGGCGGCGAAAGCTTAGTGCTTTCGCCGGAGGGTGCGGGTGCGAGCAGTGTTGCGGTCGCAGGCGTGGGCGCTGATCTTTTCACCGTGGCGATCGACGCGCGCAGTGCGATGACACCGATGCACGGCCGGCGAGTACACTTCCAGGCGGGCAAAGCCGAACTCGGACCAGACGTAGTGATGTGGGTAGGCTCGACGTCACAGATGTTGTCGGAGGTATTCGCAAGCACGACGCCCAAGGGCGTGCGCGCGTTCTTGCCAATCGAGCGCGACACCAGCCATTTCGGATTGGTCATGCTCGACTTGGGCGATGAGCCGCACATGGATCCCCGAACGGTCTGGCGCAGCTACCCGAACGGCATCGACGTTGCGCCGGTGGCCAGCGCGGCTTTTTGCGGGACTGCGTTCGTGGCCTACGCGCGGCCGGAAACTGCCCAACCGGAGTCGCGTCAGGTGCTGGAATTGGCCGAAATCACCCAAGCGGGGCTGGGGCCGGCCGAACCCGTCGGCAGCGCCCTGGGCTTTGCCAACGTCTCGCTGGCCACGGCGACAGACTCTGCCGTTTTGGCCTATGTTGCCGACTTCCGAACCTTTGCCAGCACGCTCCGCTGCTCTCACCAGAAATAGTTCTGCCGCTGCCATGCCCAAGAAGAAATCGACCAAGAAGACCGCCCGCAAATCCAAGTTCACTGCCAAGACCGCGGACAAGCACGACTTGTATCAGCGCTCGGTGCAAGACGCGGAGACCGAGATCTATTTCATCAATCGCGCCTTCAAAAAGGTGCGTGGGCGCGCGCCCCTCAGCCTGCGTGAGGATTTTTGCGGTACCGCGTTGCTGTGCGGCGCTTGGGTCAAGAGCCTAGAAGAGCGCACGGCGCAAGGCATCGACATCGACCCCAAGGTGCTCGCCTGGGGCACCAAGCACAACATTACCCCGCTCGGTGATGACGCCGCGAGAGTCGCACTCCTCTGCCAAGACGTGCGCGCGGCGTCACCGGGAAAGCACGACGTGGTGGTCGCGTTCAATTTCAGCTACTGGATTTTCAAGACCCGTGACGCTTTGCGCGCCTACTTCGCAACCGTGAAGAAGGGTCTGAAGAAGGACGGCGCCTTCATGCTCGACGCATATGGTGGTTGGGAATCCATGGAGCCAATGCTCGAGCCGCGATCGATCAAGGGCGGTTTCACCTACGTTTGGGATCAGGACAAATTCAACCCCATCACGCATGAGATCTTGAACCACATTCACTTCGAGTTTGCCGACGGCACCAAGCTGAACAAAGCGTTCACCTACGACTGGCGCTATTGGTCGTTGCCCGAGCTCACGGAGCTGCTCCTGGAAGCCGGCTTTTCGGACGCCCAAGTGTTCTGGGACAAGAGCAACGACAACGATACCGAAAACTATCAGCCGTCGACGCGGGCCACGAACCACCCCGGCTGGTTGGCCTACATCGTCGCTACGCCGTGAACGTGAGTCTTTTCGAAGCCTAGTGCGTCTAAGCCCTGTGGCGTGCGAATGAAGCTGCCCTCAGCCGGAAAATGAGCATGAACATCGCGCGTTTGGCGTTTGGTTTCGGGGTTTGGATAGGGGTCACTGCGTGTGCCGCCCAGCGCTCGTCGGAACTCAACGCACCTTCGACCAGCGCAACGAGCCCCGAACTCTCAACACCAATTGCGGCTGACCAGTCCGCCGCGCCCGCGACTCCGGCTGCTGCGCCAGCTCCCACTCCCCAGGGGCTCGAAGCCTCCAAATCGAAAGCCGAGCTCGATGACGCAGAGTTGAGCAATCTCGATGCAGCCGAGCGAGCCCTGAACCAAGCCAAGGCGGATCTCGATCGGTTGGCTCTCGCGCAGCCCGCACCGAGCGTTGGCCGTACCGCCGTGACGGATCGCGCGGCGGAAAAGAAAGAGGCCAAAGCTGGTCGAACGCCGAGCGCGGCTGGAGCGGCTGCGCCCAGCAACTCCAACGCCATGTGCGAAGAGACTTGTCGCGCCTTTTCCTCCCTGTCGCGCGCGGCAAGCGCCGTCTGTCGCCTCGACGGTAGCGGCGGGACTCACTGCGCTCGGGCCAAACGCGTGGTGGCAGATTCGGAGCAGCGTGTGGCCCATTGCTCCTGCCCGACGTCGAGCGACTGAAAATGAACGCACCGGTCGGGCGTCTTGCGCCGAGTCCGACCGGACTCTTGCACCTGGGTCACGCGCGCACGTTCCTGCTCGCTTTTTGGCATATCCGGGCGCGAGCCGGGCGGCTCTTGATGCGCATGGAAGACTTGGACGGGCCACGAGCCGAGATGCGCTTTGCCGACGCGGCTCTTGCCGATTTAGAGTGGCTGGGGCTCGACTGGGACGGCCCGTGCTACGTGCAGTCGACCGGGCTGCCACGCCTGAACGCGGCGGTCAGCGCGTTGATCGACGCGGGCAAAGCCTACCCTTGCGTGTGCTCTCGGGGTGACATTCGAAGCGCGCAGAGCGCGCCGCACGGGAGCCCGCTCGAACCGCGCTACCCGGGCACCTGCCGCGGGCGATACGCTTCGTTGGCGCAAGCCGAACGGCTGTCGAGCCGCGCCGCAGGTGCACGCCTGGTCGTGCCTGCCGGGAGCGTCACCCTCGAAG